>Ga0172381_10000024_pt1 | contig 172782 bp, 167 predicted proteins | sample Leawel6488metaG_FD_119754 | JGI IMG/M metagenome (GOLD analysis project Ga0172381, IMG submission 119754) | Leachate microbial communities from a municipal landfill in Southern Ontario, Canada - Leachate well 64-88 metaG | ecosystem: Engineered > Solid waste > Landfill > Unclassified | place...
AAAATACCCCTAAAAGGGGTATTTGATTTAAGTATGCGAAGGAGGGGGCGTAGGGCTGTCTGAGCCCGAGCCCAGCCTTTAAAAAATTTCAGCAGAAATTTATTTAAAGGTCAAGTCCATCTTCTGATATGATCCCCAAAAGACTCCCGAATGGGAGTCTTTTGATATTAAGTATCCAGGGGAAAGAAGTTGAAGCACCTCGTCTAACATGTTATAATTTCTTTAAAGAATCCTATTCTAGTATATATGGACCAAATAAAAACAAATCCAAATTCAAAGCCAAAATCTAATATATTTAAATTTATATTTTTTATTGCAGTGATTGTTGTAGTTTTTGGTGTTATTTTATTCTTAGCATTGTATAATGATGGAAAAAGTAGCAAGATCATAAAAAAAGAAGCAGAGGAAAAAAAAGAAATCTTTATGACCATTACAGGAGAAAATAAAGTGCAGACCTATAATTCCTTTATTATAGATGAGTGGAATGGCTATCGATTTAAGTATCGATCAGATTGGTCGGTTAAAAAAGATTATGACGAAAACGGATCTTTCTTAGGGATAACTCTTTATCCACAAAGTAAAAAAAATGATAATGATTATATTACTATCGGGGGGGGAAAGATAAACTGCGAAGATGCAAAAATGGTAAAATGCTTAATGGCTGGCTATGGACTAATAATGCAACCAATCTATACTTATAGTGGCGATACAGAAGTCGCAGCAATCTATGAAGGGGTTGTTAAGAGTATTGATACTTTTCAAGGACAAAGTGAATTCGATATAGAAAAAATAAGAAATGTCATCAATACTTTTATTGAGGCAAAAAAGAATAATGATTTCAATAAGGCAAAAGAAACTATGAGCGTAGCATTACTGAATATTTATGACCCAAAATTGTTTGGCTCAAGTGGAGAGGGAAGGATAGGTAGGCATGAATTTGCCGAGAATGCCAAATACTTAAATATTGGATATTATCAAGTTTCAACTAAAGTTTACGCTTATTTAAGTGAAGAAAAAAACGAAATTGGTTATTGGAATTATATATTTAAAATAAAAATAATCAGTAATAAATATTTAATTGATAATATTGTTGTTGATAATTTTCAGTCAAAATAAGTACAAAAAAAGACTAAGGTAAAACCTTAGTCTATTTTTTATTCTTCTTCATCTTCGTTATTATCATCATCGTCACGTTCTTTTTGATTCATCTCCATATCTTCTTCGTCCTCATAAACCATTGGATCCTTTTGTTTTTTTATTTTACTGGCTACTGTTTTTTTCTTAATCGGCTTAGCTTCAATATCTTCTTCATCTTCAAATTCTTCCTCATCGTTACTTTTTTGCTTATTTTCGTCCAAGTTTATTCGTTTATTTTTTGCTCTTTCTACTTTCGGCATTTTAATTGTTAAAATACCTTCGGTTATTTCTGCCTTGATTTTTGAAGTATCTATTTCACGAGGAAGAATTATCTCTCTAGTGAAAGATCCAAAATAGCATTCCTTAATAAAGTATTTTTTTGTTTTTAGAGCACTTGGATCAACCCTTTCGCCTTTTATAATCATCATATCGTTTTCGAGAGCTATGTCCAATTCTTCGGTTTTTATTCCAGCTATGGCTGCTTGTATAATAAGATCGCGATCAGTTTCATAAACATCCACAACCAATCTTCCTTCTTCATTGTTTGACCATTTAGGGTTTTCTTCAAAGTCAGAATCTTTTATATTTTCATTGTTTTTTTTGCGTTTAGAGAACATATTTTTTTAATGCTTTCGCATGGGCAAAGCTTACTTATTATTAATTTAATTTTAGTCTATTTTGCAAACCCCTTTCATTTTTTTAACAAGCTGTAATCCAATAATTACAAGAATAGACAGCGTCCCAGTGAGAATATAGGGAGCTAAAATTATTATACTATCTTCGTTGATTATAAACAACTGGATACAAAAATCAAAAAGAGCATGTGTGACAATACTAAGCACAAAGCCGACAAAAAGGATCAGGTAACGCTTCTTTATATTATAAAATGAAACTGCGAGTGTTATTCCAATAATAGCACTGCAGACAATGTGTAAAAGGTTTGCTCCAATAAACCGAGTCATAGCTATTCCGGGAGCATTAATCGGATTAGTATAAAAAAACAGCAAAAGATTCTCTCCAACAGCAAAGCCGATGGCTGCAGTTATCATATATATCGGCAAGTCAATCGGCTCATCAATGCAAGATTTTTTAAGAATTAAAAACCTTACAACTAAATATTTTAATACTTCTTCTATTATACCTACGATAAAAACATACTTTATGCCGTAAAAAAACAACGTTGGCTCTGCCGAAGTGCCAAACATTTCAGTAATAGTAGGGGAAGACAAATCAATATGTTTTAACATCTGAAGCTCAATAAATGCAGCCAAAAGAACAACTATCATCCCAAAATAAAAGACGGTAAATAATTTTATTTTTGGCTCTGGGTGGTTATCTTTTCTTAGGAAAAAAATCAACCATAGAATTCCAGGAGTAATCGCAAGAAACAAATAAAGAAATATTTTATAATCCATTTATTTTTAGATTAGCACTTGGCTTTATTCGACTCCATGATATTTTTTTAAAATTTGAAGACAATAGAGGTATAATTGCAATCATAGCAGCGTTATCGGCTGAATATTTTATCTTTGGGGCAGAAAAATTAATATTTTTTTTCTTAGCAATAGCCCTAATTTCCTTTTTTAATTTTTTATTTGCCGAAACTCCACCCCCAATAATTATTGATTTCGCTTCATGCTTCTCAATAGATTTTTCTAATTTTTTAACTAACACCTCAACTATCGCATTTTCTATTTCTTTTGATATCTCAGTTCGGTATTCCTCTGATTCAAGTTCTTTTTGGCTCCTTTTTTTCGTTTCATACAATACAGCTGTTTTTAATCCAGAAAAACTAAAATCAAAATTTTTCTCATGAATCATCGGTCTTGGCAATACGATATTGAATTTATTGGTTTTTGCCTTATTCGCAAGTTCAGATATTTTTTTCCCGCCAGGGTATCCAAGTCCAAGCAATCGGGCAGTTTTATCAAAGCACTCTCCAGCAGCATCATCTCTAGTTTCACCAATTATTTTATATTTGCCAATATTCTCTATTAAGACAATCTGGGTATTTCCGCCTGAAACAATCAATCCAAGTGCAGGAAATAATATTTTTGGGTCTTGCTCAATATAATTAGCCAATAAATGTCCTTCTAGGTGATGAACAGCATTAATTTCAATATTCCAATAAAAACTAAGAGCTTTGGCAAAATTAACACCGACGTAAAGACAAGGTTCAAGTCCTGGGCCAATGGTTACATTAATCTTATCTATGGTTGGCTTTTGGTATTTTTCCAAAAATATTTTTAATTGTCTAAATAATTCAGGATTTCGTTCTAATATAACTTCCAATTTTTTTATTTTCTTATCATCCAAGCCATTTTCATTTTTTTGAAGCATTCCTACTTTTTTCAATGATTTCACTAAAATAGGTAGAATGTTTTTTTGATGTTCTCTTTTTGCCAAGGCAGGGAACACGCCTCCATAGCCAGAATGTAGTTTTTCTTGAGAAGAAACAAAATCGGCTAATATTTCAAAATTAGCTCCTTCTCCTTTTACAATTGCGATGGCAGTGTCGTCACAGCTAGTTTCAATCCCAAGTATTATCATTTTTTTCCGTATTTGATTTATTTTCTATTTAATTTTATACTATAAACAAATAAAAGCAAAGCTAATTGTTATGAACTTAATGGCTATTTGGGAAGGAATAAAGAGCAAATTAACACTCAGCAATGTTTTATTGCTTATTTTGTTTGGAATCCTCATTTATCTTTTGAGGTTTTCTTTTTCAAGCGAAATATTAGCAACAGGAGATTTGCCAGGGCATTATTATCTGTGCGAAAAAATGCTTAGTTATTTACAGCAATTTCGCATTAGTGGCTATGATCCAATTTGGTACTCAGGATATCCTGTTTTTACTTTTTATAATCCATTGCCGTATATTACGGTTTGTTTTTTACACTTAATAAGCTTCAAGTTATTATCATTAAGTCTTTGTTTTAATCTGGTTCTTTTTAGTTTGCCTTTCTTATTTTTATGTTCAATCTATTACACCTCAAATGCTCTCTTTAAAAACAAAGAAGCAAGTATTGTGGCAGTAATACTAGGATTTTTAGTATTTTTAGAAACTTCAATAGGAAACTATGGAGTAGGCATTGTTGCCGAGTATTCAGCTGGGTTTTTTTCAAACTGCTTTGCTTGGCCAATTTTTATATTTTTTATCGGTGTGCTGGAAAAATTAAGACAATCGGATAAAAAGAAATATTTATTTTGGTCAATAGGCCTTCTTTCTGCTCTCATTCTGAGTCATATCTTTACAACAATTTTCGCCGGATTATATTTAATTTTTTATACATTTTTTTATTTTAAGGAATCTTGGAAGAAAATAATAATAGTCATTTTTAGTAGCATAATCCTTACTTGTTTTTGGTGGTTTCCTTTTTTATTAAATTTATTTTATTCTTCGGGAGATGATATGTCGGGCGAGACAATAGGGGATCCAGTAATTGCTTTATTTTCCCAACCGATATTCGGATTCTTTTTATTGGCATTTACAATAATTGGAATTGTCGAGATGGCAAGAAAGAAAAGGTATCTCTTACCTGTATTTTTCCTAACAAGTCTAATATTTTTACCAAGAGACATAGTCAATAGGTTTATTGAGATTCCAATTCATTGGTATCGTTTTACTGCAGGGATAGTCGTCATCGATATTTTTATTGCAGCTTATGGATTAAAATATTTCTTAGATAATTACATTTTTTCAAGCAAAAATAATTTTATTTTAAAAACAATTGTATCGTGGGTATTTTTCATAGGAGTACTAATTGTTATTGTGCCACATTTTTGTCTAGGGATTTATGAAAATATGCATGCCTCGGAGAGAAAGTATGCAAAAGAAAATAGCGAAATAATAAAATTTTTGAACGACAACAAAAAAGACGGCAAAGTTTTTATAGATGACAATATAGTCTTTTTTGGCGGATCTGGCGGTCCTCATTATGAAAATATGGAACTTGGTTTTAATAATGTCCCAGTTCTTGGAGGATTGATTTATCAGTCTTCGCTTTCTTATCATTACTTTGGAGAGGATAAAAGTATTTTTGAGTACGCAAGGCTTATTTCAGACGAAACTAAACCGTATGAATATAGTTTTTCTAATTCATTTCAAAATATGGAATTAGATAATTTAACCGAAAATATTGCCAATAAAAATAGTGAAGCAATTAAATTAATTATTAAAAATTTATCGACTTATGGGGTGAAATATATTTTAACGAGCAATACACACCATACCCCAATTTTAGACTTTGCAAATTCTTCATTTAATAATAATTTTGTCAGCGTTACAACAAATGAAGGTCCATACGTTTTGATTAGAATAAATGCAGAACCACAATCGTTGATATCATCAACAAGGTACAAGCCTTTCCTTTTTATCCAGAACGGTATTTTTAATTTGAATTTTAAAGAATTTTCAAAGAATTGGTATAGAGACGGTTATTCAGTCGAGCATCCTGTAATATACTCTAGGAAATCCTTCAGGGACTTACCAGAGTATGAATTATCTCAGATGGGTGGGTATATTATAATTGATAATAAGTGTCCAACTAGTGATATTGATTTTCTAACAAAAAGAAATAAACCAATAATAATAGTTGGAGCACCAGAAGAATGTGTCTCAAATTTCGATAATGTCTATTTTGTAGCTAAAAGAATAGAGCCAGAGGATGTTAAGATTAATAAAGAAAGAAATGATTTAGAGCTAAAAAGAGTCGAAGAATTATATAAAAACATTTATAGTATTGTTCTGAAAAGTGATACGGAAGGGATGAGATTAGAAAAAATTGAACCAGAGATAATCGAAAATGAATATTTAAAATTTAATAGTACCTCTGGAACAATTATTAATTATTCATATTTTCCAAAATGGCAAAGTATCGATAGTAGCCAAACAATTTTCTGGGCTACTCCATCTCGTATGTTTATTTTTGGATCGGGAAATGAAAATCTAAGATATAAATAAGAAATGATTTCTATAATTATCCCTGCCTTTAACGAAGAAAAAAGACTTTTAAGTACATTGTATGAAATTTTTAATTATCTAAAATTGGAACAAATAAAAGCAGAAGTCATAATTGTTAACGATGGATCAACCGACAACACCTCACTAATCATAGAAAATGTCTTTGAGGAGTTTGATAATTTAAAGTTAATAAATTTGGAAAAAAATTACGGGAAAGGATTTGCCGTCAAAACAGGGGTGCTATCAGCAAGCGGAGAAATCGTTATTTTCCTTGATGCTGACAATTCAACATCACTTAGTCATATAAAAGAAGTAGTGACACTGATCGGCGATGGCTATGAAGTTGTTATTGGATCAAGGGATACTAAGGGTTCGAATGTTGTTGAAAAACAGCCATTAGTAAGATTAGGTATCGGGAAAATTTTTAGTCTTTTTACTAAAAATATCGGACTATCTACTTACAATGATACACAATGCGGATTCAAAGGGTTCAAAAGTGAAAGTGCTAAAGATATTTTTTCAAGAACAACAATAAGAGGATTCGCCTTTGATATTGAAGTTTTATGTATTGCACAGAAATATGAATTTAGGATAAAGGAGCTTCCAGTGAAATGGAAAAATAACATCGAAAGCAAGGTAAGAATCAAGAACATTTGGGATATGTTTTGGGATGTTTGGAAGATAAAAACTAATCTGAAAACAGGGGTTTATGATAAGCAGGAAAACATTTTATGAAGCAGGTAAGTTTTCGATTGTAGGAATAGCCAATACTATAATTGATTTTGGCAGTTTGAATTTGATGAGTTTTATTTTTGGGATAAATTCTGGATTAGGGATAATTGTTTTAAATTCAATAGCTCTTTCTTTTGCAGTTATCAACTCGTATTTCCTTAACAAGTTCTGGACATTCAAAAAGGGGAAAATATTTATTAGCCGAGAAATTTTGTTATTCATATTTATAAACATTATCTCAGGGATTATAAATACGTTGGTGGTTTATTTAGGAACGACATTTTTCAATCACGTCAACTTTACCGACGTTATTTGGATGAATTTGGTTAAGATTTGTGCATCAATATTTTCTGCAGGATTCAATTTTTTAAGTTATAAATTCATTATTTTTAAGAAAAAATAGCAAAAAATAAGCTATTGATTTTTTAGGCCATTTTTGTTATAAGTAATCTGTTAAGGCCCTATCGTCTAACGGTTAGGACGCCAGATTTTCAATCTGATAATCAGGGTTCGATTCCCTGTAGGGTCACAGTTTTGAGTAAGAATTAAATATTAAAAGAAAACAAAATATAATTATTTTCGAAATAGGAATCGAAGCCGGAGGCACGACTGGTGCCGAGGCAGGACTTAAAAATTTTTCACCAGAAAAATATTTTAAGGGATTCCCTGTAGGGTCACACATTCGGCAATAATAATATTTTAAGAGTAATAGAAAAGTGAGTGACAAAATCATTGTAGGAATCGAAGCCGGAGGCACGACTGGTGCCGAGGCAGGACTTAAAAATTTTTCACTAGAAAAATATTTTAAGGGATTCCCTGTAGGGTCACATTTTAATAATAAACGATGTCTTCAGGGGAATTCATTATAGCTCAAGAATTTTTGGGTATTTTGTAAAATATGGATGAAAAATATTATCTCAAAATAGGCAGAGCAGCAGATCTTTCAATTAAAAAAGAAAGAATACTCTATCGGTTCTTTGAAATGCTCGTGCCATTACTTAGCTTAACAGTTTTATTTCTTGGTGTTATTCTATCTTTTAAGCAACCTTTCTGGATATCAATTTTTATCATTATTTATGATCTTTATTGGCTTTTTCGTACCATTCATTTTTATTTCTATCTTCGAAGTAGTTATGCCAAAATGAAGGCCAATGAACAGGAAGACTGGCTTGCTAGGTTAGACGCCTTGGGAGCACCAAAAAATGGCTTAAAAGTGAATAATTGGAGGGAGGACATCTATCATCTGTTAATCTTACCTACCTATAAGGAGCCATTAGACCTTGTCTATCAAACCTTTGCCAATTTATCAAAAATAGACTATCCAAAAGATAAAATGATAGTTGTTTTTGCTTGCGAAGAAGCAGATCGAGAAAATGCTATCAAAATTTCAGAAAAAATAAAAAATGATTTTGGTCATTTATTTTTTAAATTTGTTATTACTTGGCACCCACGAGGAATAGCGGGAGAAATTCCAGGGCATGGGGCTAATGATGCTTGGGCAAGTAAGCAAGTAAAAGAGCTTATTATTGACCCATTAAAGATTCCTTATGAAAATATCATTGTTTCATCTTTCGATATAGATGCATGCGTGTTCCCAAAATATTTTAGCTGCTTAACATATATCTATCTTACAGTAGACCATCCTTGTCGTGCCAGCTATCAGCCAGTTCCTCTATATTTAAATAATATTTGGCAAACGCCAATAATTTCTAGGGTTTTTTCTTTTTCAGCTACTTTTTGGCACACAATGAATCAAGAACAACCAGAAAAATTAGTTACTTTTTCTTCACACTCTATGAGCTTTAAAGCATTGAATGATGTTGGCTTTAAACAAACTAATGTTGTTTCAGATGATTCTAGAATATTCTGGCAATGTTTTTTTAAGTATGATGGCGATTATCGAGTAGAGCCAATGTTTTATCCAATTTCTATGGATGCTAATTGTGCAAACGGCACATGGGCTACTTTGAAAAATATTTATCAACAACAAAAACGCTGGGCCTATGGAGTGGGCGAAGTTCCATATTATCTTTTTGCGTGCCTAAAGGATAAAAAAATACCTATAAAGAAAAAACTATCAATGGGGTGGGACCTAATTGAAGGGCATGTTTCATGGGCAGTTTCTTCTATTTTAATTTTTGCCTTAGGATGGCTTCCGATATTTTTTGGCGGAGCACAATTTGCCGAAACATTACTAGCTTATAATCTTCCAAAAACAACTAGTACAATCTTAACCATTAATATGCTTGGATTAATCGGGTCTATCTATCTAAGTATGGTGCTTTTACCGAAACGTCCCAAAGAAGTTGGTTTTATGAGATATTTTTCAATGATTATAGAATGGGTATTAATACCATTCATTACTATATTTTTTAGTTCTATTCCTGCTCTTCATGCTCAATTTCATTGGTTAACAGGAAGATATATGGGATTCTGGGTTACTCCAAAAGTAAGGAAAAAATAGACTTGATTAAGTTTATTTTTTGTTTTCAGCCAGTGACTTTCTATGATATAATTCAAGTATTAAATCAAATGGAGGAAAAAGATAAATTAACAATAACGGCAGAAGATGAAAAAGTGGTTAAGGAAAGACTTCACGAGTTTTCTGTTAATACAAAACCAAAAGAAGCCGGAGTTATTCGACTTACTCCTTCAATGCTAACGAACCAATCATCAAATGAGGCAGATCAACCAGATCAAGATGAGTCATCAAATGAGGCAGATCAACCAGATTTAAGTAATGAATTCCTGGAAGAAGAAAATCAAATCAATGAAGACATAAAAATACTTAGTAATAAAGAAAAAATAACCGAAAACTCTCTTTCTCCTAATTATAATATTGTTTTTTATACATACAGCCTTAAGAAAAAAACTTTTGATTTTGTAGCTGGATTTATAACAGTATTTGCAATGTATTGTTTTTTAAATTTTCAGCCCTTAATAATATTTTTGATTTTTTTGATTGGAGCGATGGAAGCTGTTTTAGCTTTCAAATCCAACAGGATGTATATTGTTTGGGGGTTTATTTGGGGATCAGCATTCTCTAGTTTTATTGCTTTATTTTTATCTTTAGCATTAATTTATTTTCCAACAAATCCATTTGTTATTAAAATATTTAGCATTCTCGGAAAATAAAAAACCGCATATATGCGGTTTTATTCTAAATGTATTTTTTCACTAAAAGATTCAAGCCTAACTTTAAGAGTAGGGTATTTTTTTAATTGGATATCATATCCAATTATTTCTTCTGCGGTCTCTTTTATTTTTTCAATTATTCGAGAATCTTTTAGAGCATTCATTGCAAAATCGGGGATGCCCCATTGTCTTACTCCAAAAAAATCGCCCGGACCTCTAATCTTCAAATCCATTTCTGATAACTTGAACCCACTATCATACTTTATCATTGCTTGTAATCTCTGATTTGTCTTAGTGCTACTTGAATCAGTCAGTAAAAAACAATATGATTGATATTCTCCTCTGCCAACACGCCCTCGAAATTGGTGGAGTTGAGCAAGACCAAATCTATCGGCTCCTTCAATCATCATTACCGTTGCATTTGGAATATCTATACCGACTTCAACCACAGAAGTTGAAACAAGAATATCAAACTTTTTTAATCTAAAATCCCTCATAATCTTTTCTTTTTCTTTGGGCGTCATTTTTCCATGTAGTATCTCTATTTTACGATGGGGAAATATTTTTTTGGAAAGTTTGTCATATTCTTCTTTCACGTTTTTCATTTCAAGCATTATTTCCTTTTTTTCATCATTGGCATCAATTCTTGGGCAGATTACGAATGCTTGACGTCCATCCTTTATTTGTTCCTCGATAAAGTTATATGCTTTTTGCCTATTAGTTTCAGTTATAATATTTGTTTTAATAACCTTTCTTCCTTTAGGCATTTCGGTAATAGTCGATAAATCAAGATCGCCCCAGATAGTCAAGGCTAAGCTTCGGGGGATAGGCGTAGCAGTCATTGATAGTAGATGCGGAATCTTGTCTTTCATCTTTCCACAAAGTGCAGCCCTCTGCTTTACACCAAAACGATGCTGCTCATCAACTACAACCAGTCCAAGGTTATTAAATAAAACTTTCGTTTCTCTCTTTGCAGTTTTCTTTTTTGGATTACTCGCAATCAAAGCATGAGTTCCAATAAGTACATCTATCTCGCCATCAGCTGTTTTTTTGAGTAATCTTTCTCGTGAAATTTCAATGGTATCAGATTTTAATTTTTTAGAATAATACTTATCTTCTTTTCCGGTCAGTAATCCAATATTTATATTATATCCCTTGAGAATGTTAAAAAATGTTTTGAAATGTTGTTTGGCAAGTATTTCGGTTGGAGCCATCACAACGACTTGACTTTTATTTTTAACTGTATTTATCGTTGCCATTATGGATACAACAGTTTTTCCAGAACCAACATCTCCTTGGAGTAGGCGATTCATCGGATAGCTTCTAGTCATATCCTTTATTATTTGCCAGCCAGATTTTTTTTGTTCTTGAGTTAATTCAAAAGGCAAATCATCCAAAAATCGGTCTATTACATTTTTATTTATTGGTACTGGGATTGAGGTTTCTTTTTCATTTTCAATTTTTTTCTTTGCAGCAAAAAGCGTAATCATAAAAATATTTTCAAAAGAAAATCTTTCTTGTGCCTTTTGTGCTAATTCCATATTAGTAGGGAAGTGTATTTGATAAAGTGCTTCTCGAAGAGAAATAAGATCATGCTTTTTTATAACCTCTTCTGGGAGAGTTTCAGGAATCTTATTCTTAATTTCATCAAGTATGGGTTTTAAAACAAATCTTATCCATCGCGAAGTAATTCCTTTTGTTTCGCTATATACCCCAGCAATTTTACCAAGATGCATATTTTCCTTATCGGATACTTTCTCAAAAGTTGGAGAGCTAAGATAAATATGATTGTTATTAATTGCAATTTTTCCAGCCAAAATCAATGTATCTCCTTTCTTAATATTTTTAAAAATATATGGCTGGTTAAACCAGACAACCTCAATCGACGCTGTCTCGTCCTGAATAACAGCTTTCGTTATCGCCATTCTTTTTCTAAGACTTTTTTCTTCCTGAATTTCTAAAACAGATCCTTTGATGCAAGCACTTTCATTTATCTTAATTGAGTCAATACGCTTGATGTTAGAATAATCTTGATAATATTTAGGGAAATAAAAAACAAGATCTCCTAATGTTTTAATCTTAAGAGTCTTTAGTCTTTTTCCAAAAGCAGGGCCGACATGGGGAATATATTCAATTGGAGTAGAAAAAGTATATTGCATAGATATATGTATTTTATCCAAAAATGCAAAATGTAGCTAGCCTCCAAACAAAAGCCTTCGACTCCTCTCGTTCTTTTTGCATTGATGTTATGTCCATTGCAAGGGGAGTCGCCTTCGCATCAATCTCTGCTGATCCGCCAGCTGGCGGAGACTCAGGCTGGCTTTTGTTTCATCCGCCAACTGGCGGAAATCAAAAGCCTTCTCCTCCTCTTGAATATCCATCTATATTATCGAGAGGAGTCCCTTCAAATAAATTTCTGGTGAAATTTTTTGAAGGCCTGGCTCAGCCCCAGTCTGTTTCGTATAAAAATTTGCTAATTTTTTACTCAACTCCCGACTCGCCGCCAGTCGCGGCTCCGTCCTTGATTGCAAAAACAATCAAGCCACCTTCGACTCCTCTCGTTCTCTTTGCATTGATGTTATGTCCATTGCAAGGGGAGTCGCCTTCGCATCAATCTCTGCTGAGATTGGCTCAGGCTGGCTTTTAGCTCAGTCAGCTAAAAGCCTTCTCCTCCTCTTGAGGGCACAAAAAATACCCTCCAATCGAAGGGTATTTTTTTGTGTGTGCCCTCGAGAGGAGTCGAACCCCTGTCGCAAGCTCCGCAAGCTCGTATTCTATCCATTGAACTACGAGGGCAAAATACATTATTCATACTATCAGAAATCTAGCGAAAATCAAATTAAAACCTAAAACAAAAAACTGCCTGAGGCAGTCTTTAAATTAACTTATTTTATCTCTACACTCCACGTTCCTTCTTTTTGATAAATGAATCCATAATGTTCACCTTTTATAAAGAATTCTGAACCAACACTTTGATATGGACCCTTATCAACTCCATTAATATTTACATACCATTGACCACTCGCTGCTTGATATCCAAAAATAAAAGCGTTTCCATCAACATAGATGGGGGTAGTCTTTGGATAGATACCTTTAATTTTACCTCCTATTTCTACGTGATAACCATCATCTTTTTTAAATACGTGATTTTGTGCTAATTCGGTTTGTTCTCCAGACAAAGCCTCGGTTCCATTTATATTGACGTATTTTAGTCCATCTTTATTGTAAGTAAAGCTGAAAATAAATTTTTGATAATCATAAATAGTAGCCTCAGTAACTTCATATACTCTTCCGCTAATATTCAAATATTGTTTTCCATTTTCATTATACAAGAAATAAAAATTATCATTTTTGTATATTATCCCATTTCCAGTATCAACATAAGGACCATAAACATTGCCATTTAGATTTATATACTTTTTACTATTACTTACATAAGAAAAGGCATAGAAACCATTATCAGAAAGATAGATATTGTTATCAATAGTTACATAGGGTCCATACTTTTTATTATTCATATAAACATAAAAATAAATATCTCCTATGTTTTTTGCTGCATAAATATATCCAGCTTTTGAATAATAAACGTTGGAAGCATCATTGAAAGGACCAGAAAATGTTCCATCTATATTGATAAACCACCCTCCCTTAGCTTCGTCATAATAAGAATATCCATATTTATTTTCATAGATACTTGGAACAATCGGCCTAGCAATTCCTTTTTTTTCAAAACGTTGATAGGCGTTAGAAATAGACCCGTTTATATTTACATATTGGAACCCATCTTTTTCATAAAAGAAAGCAAAATTATCATCCATCATTGACAACTTACCGGCCGAACTAAATGGTCCAAAAATTTTAACTCCTTCGGCAGTAGGAATTACCACGTTTGGAATAGGGTTAGTTTGTGGTTGTGTTGGCTGTGAAACGTTAAACCAAGAAAAAAATTCAGAAAATTTATCTGGACTTGCTTTCGTCGCAGTTTGAATAAAAATAACAATAGCAAATATGACTAGAACTGAAAAAATAATTATAGCAGGTAATATTTTTTTCTTTTTTTCTTTCGGTAAGTTATTATTACTATCAAACCCTTCAAAAGTTATTTTTTGCTTATCTTCTGGAACGATTACTAGGGGAGTAGGAACTCCTACGTTTGTCTCGGCCTCTTTATTTCCAAGAGCAATAGGCATTGCCTTTTTCACATCACTTTCTTTCCAGCCTAAAAAAACAAGGGTTTTAATTATTTCTTGTTCACTAACACCTATCGATATTTTATGTTTTATAGTGTCCAATAATCTTTGATCAGACATAGTTGAGAATAAATTTATATACTATAATTCTACTCTTAATTTATTTTTTTGTGAAGAGTAAAAATTAATTTAATGAATAAATTTTTATTACTTTTTTTGTAATATCACAAATTCGAAAATTTATTGACACATAATTTTATTCGCCAATTATTTTTACTTACAAATTACCAGCTTCCTCCACCTCCGCCTCCAAATCCTCCACCTGCACCACCTCCAGAAAATCCACTTCCTCCGCTTCCAGCAGTAGATATCGCACTAGAAACAGAATTGTTAATATTATTAATACTGGAAGCAAATACAGCTGCATTAAAAGTTGAATAATTTTCGCCAGCATACCAACTTGGATTATAATTTAATCCTTCAAATTTTTTAGCCCATTCTTTTTCTAATCCAAACATTATTGCATAGGGCAATAATTCCTCAAAATGCTTTGGATTTTTCTCTGGTGCATTATGAAATTTTATTCTTTCAGCTTCTGCCACAGAAATATATTTTTTAAGCCCAAGCATGTATTCTTTTGTTATTACGCCCTTTATTGTTTTTCGTGGCATTATTAATCCGAATACTATTACCACTATTCCTGCGATAATTATTGCAAGTATGTTTACCCATCCAAAAAATGGATCAATTATTAGAGGAATGAAAGAAAAGAATATCATTAAAATTCCGGCAATAATATAACCCAAACGAACAGTTTGAGGATTTTTGGGGAAGTAATTTTCATTAGTAAGTTTTTGATAAATCATCTTAGGTCCTTCGCTTGTAATAAAAGTAGCCATGGACTGAGGGTGCTCTTTTATATCCGAAAGAGAGGCTTCTTGAGCTATTTTTCTATTTTTATCGGAAAATAATTCAGTCATTAACTTATTTTGGAATTCAGTCAAATTAGCATCAGGCTCTTTTAGTTTTTTAAAAACATAATCTTCTGAATCAAATATTCCCAAATTTTTCTTAGTTGTTTTTTCTATCGTTAAATATTTTTTGATTGCCAGAAGAATTATTTCTGAAGCAATTTTTTGAGTTTCAACAGTTTCATCCATTACAGCTTTTGACTCTAGTGGAGATAATTTAGGCAGGGGAGAATATTGAGCGATTATTACACCCTTTCCTTTTGGATCTCTACCATATCGGAACCACCAGTAAAATAAGAAAATGAATACAATAAAAGGGATTGCAACGCCCCAGTTGTCTTTTACAAATTCAATTACTTTCTCATTTTGAGTTGGCTCGTATATTACTCCTTTATTAAAAGACATGGCAATAGTTATACCCGCCCCAGTATTAAGATTTTCAGAAGTTGATTGATAGGTATTCTTCATTTGGAGTACATTGCACTCAGTCTGGTCTCCATAATTACCATAAAAACATTTCACATTAGTGATGCCGAATCCATCCATGGTAATTAACGCTTTCTTGATCGGAACTTCCCACTCATTGCCGATTGCATTCCAATACAACTCATCATGGTCAGAAAAATATCCGATAGCTCTTCTGACAGTATAGCTAATGATATAATTTTTTTGTCCGGTTACGAGAACATCTTCATCGCCAATTTTCAAACTATAATCATCACCCTCAAAAGACTCAGAAAAAATATAATCATTATTATTTTCATCTTTTACGGAAATATTTTCATAGCGGAGATTAAAATTACCAGCACTATTTTTGTATTGATAGGGAATATTACGAAGTATTCCATGCCTTTGTTCGTCGCCAAAATCATATAAGATACTTTCCTTAATATTAACCGTTGCATCTTGGTTGACTTGGATATTGACTTGATAATTAGTTATTTCCTCGGCTCTTACGCTAAAACAAAAGGAAAGCCCAGAAAAAATTATTAAACCTAAAAGTGTGTTTTTTATTTTCATAGTTTTGTGTATTTAATTTAACATTATTTTACCATTTTCCAAATATCCTGTCATTCTTCTTTTTTATCATTCCCGCTTGCCCGCCCATGGAGGGCGAAGGGAATCTCATAAGATGATTCTATTCTTATGTCATTGCGATTTGCCACAGGCGAAGAAGTTCCGAGATAAGTTCGACTGGGAAAATTTTCCCAAAAATGTTTTCAGTTAGCAAGAAAGTATTTTTTTACTTATAAAAATTTTTCTGTTAAAATATAAACATAATGGCAATTAAAAATATGGAAAAATTCGATCAATTAAAATTTATTAAAGAATTTATTAGCTTAGGACAGAGACAAGGAGAGATAGAAATAAAAGCTTCTGAGTTAATAATTAAATATTTAAAAAATTACGCAGTAGAATATTTTATTAATAATTTTCAAGCTAAAATTCCATTAACAAAAAAGGCTGTATTGTTGGTTGATAACATCGAAGTTCCATGTAAAGGATCTTCATTTGTTAGTGGAGAGATAAACAGTAAGGATAATTTAATAAGCTCACTAATAACTCCTTTACAGTTCGATTTTTTTATTCCCAATATTAATTTTAATCCTAATTCAAAACATATATCGTTAGCTAGTCATTATTTCGCTCCATCAGTGGCGGTAAATATGGAAGGATTAGAAAAAATACTAAAAGGAGAGAAGGTTTTTGCACGTGTAGATATAGAGCCTTTAATATATGAATCAAAAAATATTTTGGTAGGAAATAAAAATAATCCTAAAAATATTATTTTTGCCCATTATGATTCAATAGAACAAGGAGCTACCGACAATGCTTCAAGTATTGCAGTCTTGATGGCTATTGCTTCATCTTTTCCCGAGCTTTTACGACAAAATCTTTTAGTTTTTTCTGGAAATGAAGAATTGTCTTATGATCAGCCGATTTATTGGGGGCATGGATACAGAGTATTTGAAGATAATTATAGTGACATAATGGAAAAAGCAGAAAAAATAATAGTGTTGGATTGTGTTGGAAACGGAGAAACAATTTATGATCAAGATAAAGAATTTATTTACTTGGCTTTTCCTCTTAAAAATTTAAAAAAATGGGAAAATAAAATTTTCTCCATGCAAGGAAGTTTGTCAAAAATGCTTAAAACCTATCATTCAAAAGGGGATAATCTAAAGCAACTTGAAGAAAAATACTTAAATGAGGCTTTGGATATTTTAATCAAAAAATTATAAGATTAGTAACTTTATTTAGTAACCCCATAAGGTTACAAAGCTTTGGTATTCTGTAAAAAATGGGATGCATTTTTGGGATTGTAAAATTCTAATTCTTATAGTATATATAGATTGTTGTAAGTTTGGAGGATATTCAGGCGGTCGAAGAGACAAGTCTTGAGGCGGATCCGCCCTTGGCGGAAAAACTATACAACATTGAAATTCTTTATTTTTAAAGAAGAAAGGTTTGTGAAAAACATATGGAGGGATGTCAGAGCGGTCGAATGAGATAGTCTTGAAAACTATTGTGGGGCAACTCACCGGGGGTTCGAATCCCTCTCCCTCCGCATAAACAAAGACCACCGAAAGGTGGTCTTTGTTTATGCAAAAGGGAGGGAGAGGATTCGAACGACGGAGTGAGCTGAGCCAGCAGGCGAAGCCACGAGTCGGTGGTTAGCCCGAACTGAGCGACTGGCGAGGTGAGAGGCGAGACCGAATCCCTCTCCCTCCGCATAAACAAAGACCACCGAAAGGTGGTCTTAATTTATGCAAAAGGGAGGCAGAGGGATTCGAAGCCGGAGGGCTGACAGAGCCCGAGGCGGGCCAGAGGAAAATTATAGCGAGAATTTATCCGATGGCGAATCCTGCCCTTTAGATAGACGCCATTAGGCGTCTATTTTATTGGAGAGAAAGAGAGAGGGATTTGAATCAATCAGTATTATTTTTCAAAAATAACTGATACAATATAATCATTACAAATTAAAATAAAAATATGGAAAAATATTGTCAGGCATGTGGAATGCCATTAACAAAAAAAGAAGATTTTGCGAATGGAGACGAGAATTCAAATTTTTGCTTATATTGCGTCAACGAAGATGGCAGCGTTAAATCTTGTGAAGATATTTTTGAGGGAGGAGTTCAGTATTTTATGAGTCAGCTTGGAGACGATAGGGCATTGGCAGAAAAAATGGTAAGGAAAAATATGTCCCAACTTCCATACTGGAAAGACAAAAACTGCGATATTATGAATGGAGAAATGGCAACAGACGAGGAATTTGCAGAGGTTTTAAAAAGAATTGGATAATTTAAATAAAAGCATTTAACAATAACCACTCTAGCGAGTGGTTTTTGCTTTTAAAGCTCTTTTCGTGTGTTTATTTGGATGTTATAGTTAATCTAATATGAAAAAACAAAAATTTTATGCATATTCAATAGGGGATAAAAAGGGAGTGACTGATAATTGGCCAGAGTGCCAAGGCATAGTTTCGGGCAAGCAAGGAGCAAAATACAAAAGCTTTGAGAGCAAAGATGAAGCTGAGAAATGGCTAAATGCAGGAGCAGATTATGCGATAAAACATCTAGCAGCCGAGAAAGGTATTTATTTTGATGCTGGTACTGGCGGAGGAAATGGTACCGAAATAAACGTTACTGATGAAAGTGGAAAGAGTCTACTTAAAGATATTTTTCCTGCCAGAGAATTAAATCCAAAAGGGCATTATTCATTACCAGGAAAAACTAATAATTTTGGTGAGCTTTGTGCATGTAAGTTTGCACTGGAAATATCAATTAAAGCAGGAAATAAAATAATCTTTGGAGATAGTAAGATTATTTTAGATTATTGGTCAAAGGGTTTTATCAAAAAAGATTTACCACAAGACACGATTGATCTTGCAAACGAAGTCAAGAAGCTAAGATTCGAATTTGAAAAGAGTGGAGGTCAACTAATTCATATTTCAGGAGGAAGAAATCCTGCTGATTTAGGTTTTCATAAAGGAATATAGAAATGAAATTAAAAACATTAATTAAATTATTCTTAATAATCATACTGGCCTTTTTATTAAAAAAGGAAAACGATTATTTTTATTTTGGCAAAACGATTAATTCAGTTTTTCCATGCAATCAATCCGTGGGAGATTCCTTCCCATGCTATGGGAGTTGGGATATGGGATTATTAGTGCTCGGATTCTTATTCTGTGTACTTTTGTTAATTTCGGCCATCGCCGATCTTAGGAAAAATAAAAAATAATTATGGATATTATAAAACGGATTCGCTGTGAGCTTTTGGGCAATGCCGATGAGGCAATAAAAGAAAGTTCAAAAAGATATTTCAAGGAAAAGATTAAGGTTTATGGGACTAAGACTTCTTTTGGGTTGAAATTAGCAAAGGATTATTACAAGGAAATAAGCGACTTGCCCAAAAAAGAAGTATTTGTTCTATGCGAAGAATTATATAAGTCTGGCTATATGGAGGAAGCTTTTATCGCATGTAATTGGGCAAATTACAAAGTAGATGAATTTGAGGCGAAAGATATAGAAGTTCTTGAGTATTGGCTAAATAAATACATTGATAATTGGGCAGAGTGCGATACTCTTTGTAATCATACAGTTGGAAATTATTTAGAAAAATATCCCAGCAGTGTAAAGATTCTTAAAAAATGGGCAAAGTCAGAAAATTTATGGCTTCGTAGGGCTGCTAGTGTATCATTAATTCTACCAGCCAGAAAAGGTAATTTTTTGAAAGAAGTTTTTGAATTAGCCGACGTTCTTTTATTAGACAAAGAAGATTTAGTTCAAAAAGGATATGGCTGGATGCTCAAAGAGGCTAGTCGGCAACATCAAAAAGAAGTTTTTGATTATATAATGAAAAATAAAAAAATAATGCCAAGAACTTCACTTAGGTATGCAATAGAAAAAATGCCTAAAGAATTAAAGGTTATAGCAATGGAAAAATAATAATCATATTAATGACAAAAATATGGAAAATTTAAAAGGCGAGGGAAACCCTTAGGGGAAGTAATCGTAATGGTAGATAAAATATTACCAACTCTACCAAGATAGAAATAATAATTAAGTAATAAATAATTATTTTAAAAATATGGAAAACAATACTAATGCTACTTGTTGCCCAGAATTCAAACCAGAAACATTGAACGAAAAAGAATATTTCTGGGAGAACAAAACCTTTATCAAGGATGAAGTTATGCAGTTTATGCATATGCCACTCAATATGGGTAGTGTCATTACGAGAATGTTTAAGAAAATAGAAAAAGCAGAAGCAAATCCCGCAGATGAAGATTTTTTAATGCTTTGCTATGATCCATCTCCATGGAAATCAGAGATATATATGACAACTACAAAAATTGTTCCCAATGCAACAAACATTGCTTTGTCTGGAAATTTTTTGAGTAAAGTTTTTGATGGTCCCTACAATGAAATTCCTAAATTTATGAAAGAAATGGAGATGTATGTATCTTCAAAAGGCAAATCAGTTTCAAAAATGTATTTTCATTATGCGTATTGTCCAAAGTGTGCTAAGAAATATGGACATAATTACATAATCGCCTTCGCACAAACAGAAGACTTGCTGGGATAGGGAAATGGTAATCGCAAAAAATGACTTCTTTTTAGTTTTTTATAGATTGACGATGACTATTTTATAAGATAATATGACACAAAATAACTAAATTAAAGAATAAAAATATGGAGGTCCAAAAAGAAAAAACATTTGTAATAATAAAACAAGACGGAGTGCAAAGATCGTTAATCGGGGAAATTATCAGCAGGATAGAAAAAACCGGATTGAAATTAGTAGCGATGAAATTTGCTTTTGCGACCGAAGATCAATGCTGGGCTCATTATAATAAAGATGATGCTTGGTTTGAGTCTAAGGGTCAGATTACAGTTAAAAATCGTGAAGCAATGGGTCTTGCAGTAGATAAGCCAGCGATCGAATACGGTAAGGATATTATGAGGGGAAACGTTCACTATATGACATCAGGTCCATTAGTTATGATGGTATGGCAAGGCAACAAAGCTGTTGGTATAGTAAAAAAAATTGTTGGAGGAACCGAGCCATTAACATCAGATGTTGGAACAATTCGTGGCGACTTCACTCTTGATTCTTATGAGCTCGCAAATATTGATGGCAGAGCAGTAAGAAATCTTATCCATTGTTCAGATGCTACTGAGGAAGCTGAAAGAGAAATCAAGATTTGGTTCACTGAGAATGAAATTATGAAATATCGTTTAATGAATGAAGAAATCTTATACGATGTAAATTTAGATGGAATTAAGGAATAAAATAGATTTTAATTTATTCAGCTCGCTCGCTTTTTTGCAGGCGAGTTTTTATTTACTCACGTGGACAATGATGTAATAATGTAATTAAAATAATAATTTAAAAAATAAATATGGAAGAAATTTTTACAAAAGAAGAAATAAAACAAACAGGAGAACAGTTAGGAGTGGATTGGAGTCATTTCGATGTTGATCAGCTTTGGAGGGGAGCACATATTGAACTAGAGCATGGAACAAGAGATGCAATCACAAACGTCACGAATAATGACAAGGTAATGACAGTTAAAATTGCCTTAGCTCACCTAAACGAATTTCCAGACTACTATGATAGACTAGAAAAACTAGAAAAAGAAGCTGAAGATTTTTGGAAAAAATAAAAATAATCATCTGTCATTGTCGCACCCCTTTCTCTGTCATTCCCCTGAAGAGGGGAATCTAATAAGATATTAATCAACCGTCATTGCGAGTCCGCCAGCTGGCAGGAGAAGCAATCTAATAAAACGAGGTCCGACCTCGATTTATTGTTTTTCGAAGAAATAGACTTGACAAATTGTTAGAAATAGATAACATATAAGTATGTTAAATAATTCTAACATTAATAATTAAAAAAAATGACAATCAAAAAATATAGGAACGTAAGAATGATACTTGTAATTGCTTTAGCTATGTTGTTTTCTCAATCCATTATTTATCAAAACTTTTATCTTGCAATAGGTTTGATGATAGTTGCTTCTTTACTAATATATTCTATGCGAAAAAACGTTAAAGAGGTCTTAGCTGACGAAAGAGATTATGAGCAGGGAGGAAAAGCAGCATTACTAGCTATGCAGATATATTGCTGGATAGGAGTAGTGGCTATGTTTATTCTTAAATCTCAAGCCTATCTTAATACTACTTATGATATAGTCGCCAACACCTTAGCTTTTTCTATATGTATTTTCATGCTACTTTACTCTTTTATTTTTAGACTGAAGGCAAAAGGAAAATTCTGGGATGGGTGGACTATCTACACTTTCATTATGTTGGTTATTTTTGTAGTTTTGGCTATTATGGGAACGATTAAAATATAGATATGAAAAACAGGATCAAGGAATTAAGAACAAAATTAAATATTACTCAAGACGAGCTTGCTCAAAGTGTTAGCGTGAGGAGAGAAACTATAGTATTTTTGGAGCAGGGGAAATATAATCCCTCATTAAATCTCGCTCATAGTGTGGCAAAAAAACTTGGAGTAAAGATAGACGACTTGTTTATATTTGAAGACGAAAAAAGCAAAAAATAAGGTATTAAAAAACACTGCTAAAAAGCAGTGTTTTTTATGTCTTAATTTCCGCCAGCGGGAGCTGATCCTCCAGATGCACCACTTGGTGCAGTTCCTCCTGTAGGAGGAGTTCCTCCGTCAGTAGGAGGTGTTCCGCCACCATCAGGAGGCATTCCTCCTTCGGGTGGAGTACCACCATCTGTAGGTCCTCCGCCGTTATTATTTATGTCTTGGAGAATATTTGTTTTTTGTTGATCAGTTTCTGTTGATTGATTTTTTAAGAAATATGCACCAATAGCAAGTATGACCAAAACTACGATTGCTATTATAGTGTATGTTGTTTTTTTGCTCATTATTTATAAATTTGTATTAACTTTAGTTATACGTATTTATACGAATTATATTTTAAAAAAGGTGCACCTATTTCTTTTTAAAAACAAGTCCTTCTATAAGAAATAGTATTCCAGTGAGCAAAGGAATAAAGCCAATTATTAATCCACTCCACCATTCTTTTCCATAACTCATTACTAAGTAGTAAGAACCAAGAATAACAAAAAACCATCCTCCAACTTTAGGCCACTTCCAAGCTATAACAGTCATTCCAAAGATAACTAGAGCAACGAGTCCATGCATTACTGCATCTTGCCATCCAAAGCCAGGACCAAATCCTTCTAAAATAAAAACAGCAAAAAAAGCAATAATTAAAATTGCTAAAATTCTTGATAAACAATAAAGTATTTTTTTCATAATTTATTTTTTACTTATTAATTAACTCTATTATAGTCTAGTCATTTTTAAAGTTCTAGTAATGTATCAACAATAAGTGAACAATCCTATTGATAAACTACTGTAGGTGTGTTATTTTTTTACTGCTCATTTAAAACTATATTGGGGGTATAAGTGTCTATTAATTTTGTAGAAAAATTTGATGTAGTCGTTAATTCACAAGATTTACTAAGGATATATCTGAGAATGGGAATAGCAACTATATTAGATTTTCAAAAGGAGATTGCGGTCAAGATAACGCAAAAAGATGATGGTTTATTTATGATTTCAATCATTGGAGCAAAGTTACCAGAAAAAGGAAAAAAGAATTCACATTTTAATGGCAACGAGCCATGGGAGATTTTTCACTCGAAAGAAGATATTAGTGCAGGCGAAGCTGCGATAAAGTATATCTTAAATTTTATTAATGAAAATCGCTCAGAATGGCTAAGAAAAAAAATTGCAAGTAGTCCAACCAACCAGTCACGAGACAGTCCAATTATTGCCTTGGGTTATCAAATAGAAAAAAAGCATCTCAGTGAAATTGAAATTTCTATCAATTACACACAAGTCGAAAAATATACCTAATATTACGGCACGAAACATCGTACCGTTTTTTTTATTCAAAAACCACCTTAAGGGTGGTTATTTTATACGAGCAAAGTCTCCATTCAAAACAATCGGATTCATCGCTGCAATTTCATCTCTATAATTTAGATTAGGAATTTCGTTTGATAAGTAAATTAGCTTGTTAAGTATAAGAGCAAACCCCATTTCAAGAAAAGTATTGCCACCAATGTATCCTTTTATATTATTCTTTTCAATATTTACTACCAATATTGCATCACTGTCTTTAATTTTTTCAAAATACCCTCGAATCAAATCATATTCAACTTTATTCCTTGCTGACGCAGCATGCATTTCATCAGCAGTATCCATATTAGCGTAGATATAAGTAAATTCTGGAAGCACAACTTCGTGCCCCAATTCTTGAAGCTTCTTTTCGGCTTCAATCATTTCCTTTGAAGCAGTCATGCTTCCGCAAATAACAATTTTCATATTATAAGTATTATTCTTTTTATTTGCTTTTAGGATAGCCTATTTGTTGCAATTTTTCCAGAAGAAAAAACAGGCGTACGATTTCGGATTTTATGTTACAATATTATAAAATGCATTTCAAATTTAAAGCATAATAAAAAATATGGAAATAAATATATTACAATTTAATGGAGTTGATATTGCAGAGCTAGTGTCTAGCGGCATTGAGATTAGTAAGCCCCAAGACGCCGTAGATTTAATGGCAAAGTGTATGCCATCAAGAACAACCAGAGTAATCGTGAATGAAAAAAACATTATTCCCGAGTTCTTTGATTTGAAAACTAAAATAGCAGGGGAGATACTCCAGAAATTTGCAACATATAGATTCAAGATTGCGATAGTGGGAGATTTTTCAAAGTATGAAAGCAACGCTTTAAAAGATTTTATTTACGAAAGCAATAAACATGGCGAAATTAATTTTGTCGGAACTGTTGAAGAGGGAATGGAAAAATTAGCAAGATAAATTCAATATTGACCGAAACCGCTTTTTTATATAGTATGGCTATGTTGAATACTGGAGAGGTGCCAGAGTGGCCGAATGGGGCATCCTGCTAAGATGTTAACCGGCAACGGTTCGAGGGTTCGAATCCCTCCCTCTCCGCCAATAAAATAGACACCCAAAGGGTGTCTTTTTATTGGAAGAAACGGAGAGGGGGGGATTCGAAGGCTTTTGATTGACTGAATCAAAAGCCAGCCTGAGCCAATCTCAGCAGGAATTGATGCGAAGGCGAATCCCTCCCTCTCAATAAACTAAAGGATTCAAACGGCGAAGTGAGAGGCGAGACCGAATCCCTTTTTCACCAGATTACCAAGTTTGAACACAAAGGGAATAAAGGGTTTACAACAGAAGATCAATTCCTTAAGGGGTCGTTTTTTTGAATTATTTTTGACCCAATGATATACTCTTAATTGAATTAGACTTGAGTGGTTACAAAATAAACTATGAAATTGTCCGAAGAAATCGGACAACTGCATTTTACTATAAGCTTTTGGCTATAAACATGGAAAATTTTAAAAATATAGAACAACCAGAAAAAATAGAAAGCATGAAAACTCCTGAGATATGCGTTCAAGAAGAGAAAGGAGTTGAGTTGCTATCTCTATTATTTAAAGCAAAAAATCCAGAGTGGGGAGAGTGTAATACGCCAGCCGCTAGAAATATTATCACTTATTTTGAAGATAATCCCATAAGTCAAGAAACCCTAAACAAAATAGATGTTCTATTAGCTGAAGGTACAGACGAAGAATTGCTCTATTGGTTAGTTCTTACATACGGACACGATGAAAGATTAGAAGCCGTAGAAAATGAATTAAAAAAGAATAAATCCAGCATGATAGATATAACATCAGTCAAACAGAAGCTTTTTACTGCACTAGAGGCATTTAGCGAAGAATTTTCTGGTAGTATGTTATCAGAAAAAATTAAAGAAGATACCGAGATAGATATTTTAAATAGGCAAAAAGATATTGAAAACGCAACAAGTAGAATAAGGGGTCTGATTGAATTTTTTAATCCAGACATAAAAACATCAAATATAAAAAAGATTATTTTTATGCCCACTAATCCAATTTTTAAAACTAATACTGGATTTAGTTGTAATTTCTCGGGCGAACAATTCATATTATCACATATAGATAATACTGATAATCAAGATCATGAATTTTTGCATGGGATTATAAATCCTATTGTTGAGAAATTATCCCAGAAATTAACAGAAGAACAAAAAGAAAAAATATCTAAACTCGTGAGTGGGAAATTAAGAAGGGACTATGGTGAAGAATACTTTAGCTTACTATGCGAAGAGTTTATAAGAACTTATAACGATTACTTTAAAAAAGGAGAAAAGCCACAATCATACGAAAATTTTATCGGAAACATTTTAAAAATATCAGAAGAAGAATTTCAAATGTTTTTAAATGAAAATAATAAACTAAAAGAGGAATGCAAAAAATCAGGAGTAAAAAACATTGAAGAATTTAAAAATAAGCTAGAAGAAGACTTTAGAAAGACAAGAGAAGATAAACTTCAAGAACTAATTTATAAAATGTATCAAGAATATTCAGAAAAGGAAGATAAAGAAAATATCAATTTTGAAAAATTTATTTTAGATAGATTTCCAAAAGAAATATAAAAAACCCAAAAGGCTTCTTTTATTATATCGATATTTCTCTGTCTGCCGTTATTCCATAAACATACTTCGCTCCAACTTCTAGTACTTTCTCTTATTTGAAAACAGTTTATAAGTCCAACTCTTTTCTTTTTAAAAAAATCTTGTTATAATAAAAACACTTTAAATTATTTAAATTTTATTTCTAAAAAAATTTAAACTCAATATGTCCACAATTACTTTGATAAAGCGATTGTTTAGTTTAGGTATTAACATATTTATTTTATCGGTTATTTTTCCGTCTATTATTCATGCTGCCGGCGTTATGTATGCACCTGGCGAAACACTTACTCCTTCTTGTGGCCCAACAGAAAGCGGCTGCGGAGTTCGATCTCCCGTCTCCACGGCTGATTCATTAACAAATGGTGCTCTTTTGTTCGCTTCGTCAGATGCGTGGTCACTTTTACCAGCTGGTACCGATGGAAAAGTATTAAAGATGAGCGGAGGTGTGCCAACATGGGGTAATGACGCTGGAGGAACAAATTATACAGCTGGAAGCGGACTTGTCTTGAACGGATCCGCTTTTTCTTTAGATATAAATGGTCTATCGGCAATCACATCTCCAGCAATGACAGACTATATTCCGATTTATAATTCTGCTACAGGATTAGTAAAAAAAGTAACTCGTAATGATTTCTTATCGCCAGTGATAGGTGCTTTGAATTATCAAGGTACGTGGAACGCCAGTGCAACTACAGAACCAGAAACTTGTTATGCCGATACAAAAGGGCACTACTTTGTTGTTTCTGCTGCAGGAAATGGTTATTCTGTAAATGATTGGGCAGTTTGTAGTGGTGCTAGTTGGGATAAATTAGTAAGTACTTCAGCTGTCTCAAGTATCTTTGGAAGAACTGGAATTATTACGGCTTCAGCAGGAGATTACAATGCTTTAAAAATAACGAATACGTCTGCTGGAAATATTTCATCACTAACAGTACAGGGTGCACTTAATGAACTGGATACAGAAAAGCAACCTGTTAATTCTTTACTAACAAGCATTGCGGGGTTAACTCCTGCCTTGAATAGTTTTATAGTGGGCAATGGTACAACTTTTGTTTCTCAAAGCGGAAGCACAGCCAGAACCTCTTTAGGTCTTGGATCAAGCGATACGCCAACTTTTAACGGACTTATAGTTAATGGAGATACTATTACGGACTTTACTGGCACAGGACTATCTGTTGCTGGCGGAACGCTAAAAGTTAATACAGGAAATTTATCTACTTCAAACGGTGCAATAACTATTACTGGAGGCTCAGGTTCTGTAGTTGGCTCTGGAGCAACAATCGATATTGCAAATTCTGACGGAACACATACAGGTCTTTTAACTTCTTCCGATTGGAGCACCTTCAATAATAAGCAAAATCAAATTACTGCTGGCACAGCTTCACAATACTACCGAGGAGATAAGACTTGGCAAACATTAGATAAAAGTGCAGTTAGTCTTTCTAATGTAGAGAATACAGCACTGTCAACTTGGACAGGATCAAGCAACTTAACAACACTGGGAACAATTACTTCGGGAACTTGGCAGGGTACCAATATTAATTGGTCGAAGGTAAATAAAACTGGTGCAAAATTAACTGACATGGATGTTCCAACATATACTGGAAATTCTGGAAAAGTATTAACGGTAAATAGTGGAGCGACTGGACTAGAGTGGAACGAATTTATGCCTACTTCACTAGCAAGTGGAAAAATTTGGATTGGTAGTGGCTCGGGAGTCGCTTCGGCTCAAACAATGTCGGGCGATGCAACACTTTCAAATACTGGTGCTTTGACTATTGCAAATGGAGCAGTTACTTTAGGAACAAAAACATCAGGTAATTATGTGTCTTCGGTTAATACAGGAACTGGTTTATCAGGAGGCTCAACTGGAAGTGCAGGAGCTACCTTAACGTTATCTTTAGACATTAATGGTTTGTCAGCAAAAACATCAGCCTTAATGGGTGATGAGATTCCTATATATGATGCTGGATCAAATTCAATTAAAAAAATCACTCGTTCTAATTTTCTACAAGGTCTTACTGGTGCTTTGACATATCAAGGATCTTGGAATGCTAGTGCCAATACACCAACCTTAGCCGATGGTTCAGGAACAGCTGGGAATGTTTATGTTGTAGGTACGGCCGGATCAAAAGATTTGGGTTCTGGTTCTATAACTTTTAATGCTGGAGATATGGTAATTTACAATGGAACTATTTGGCAAAGAGCTCCCTCAGGATCAAATGTCGCTTCAGTCTTTGGGCGTACTGGAGCTGTCACAGCTACTTCTGGAGATTATACAGCCCTGCAGATTACAAACACAGCGGCTGGAAATATTTCGGCTTTAACAGCTCAGGCCGCAATTAATGAGTTAGACAGCGAAAAAGTCAACAAAACAACTGGCAAGCTAACCGACCTTGATGTACCAGCCTATACAGGAAACGCTGGTAAAATGCTAGTAGTCAATGGAACAAGTGATGGTGTTGTTTGGACGCCGGCCTTAACGACCACTCTAGTATCAGGAAATATTTTTATTGGTAATGGAAGCAATGTCGCTACTGCAAATGCGTTAAGCGGGGACGCAACTTTAACATCAAATGGGGCACTAACGATTTCAGCTGACTCTATAGCACTAGGTACCGACACAACAGGGAACTATGTGTCTGGTGCAACTTCAAATGGTGGATTGGCTTTAACTGGCACAGAAGGTGCAACCCTTGGAGTCCAGCTTGACGGAAGCACGTTAGCTCTCTCTAGTAGTGGATTAAAAATTAATTTGGCCAGTGCAAATACTTGGACTGGAACACAAACATTTAGTAATGCCATTGTAGCACCTACTTCAAGCAACACGATAAATGGATTAATTATAAATGCAGGAGCACTTTCGGGAATTACAGGATATAATCAATCTTCAGGAAATTTTGCCATGTCGGGAGCTGGTACATTTGATACTGGCACAGGAGCCATTGGTTTAAACGGAAACACAACTTTAGCATCGGGCAAAACTTTAGCTGCTAGTGGAGGAGCCAGTAATTTTGATTTTTCTGCTTCATCTGGAACATTTAAAACCGGCACAGGAGCCGTTAGCTTAAACGGAAACACAACAGTAGTAACTGGAAAAACACTATCTTTAGCAGACGCAACCCAAGGTTCCTTATTGTTTGCTGGAGCTTCAGGAGTTGTTTCGCAAAACAATGCCAATCTTTTTTGGGATAATACAAATGCACGCTTAGGAATTGGAACAACTTCACCTGATGCAACATTAACCTTAGTGTCTGGAGGAATAATTGACTCGCTTGGAAATCTAACAATAAATTCAAACACCTCTAATTCATTAACTTTAGATTCTGGAACAACGGGAGCAATTAATATTGGAAACAATAGTAACGCAAAAACAATTACAATCGGAAATAGCATAGGAGCTACTACGCTAGCTCTACAAACAGGAACAGCTGGTGCGTCTTTATCTTCAACTGCAACAACGGGCAATGCTTTCTCGGTCACGGATAATGCATTAACATCTGGATCTGGGGTAAATATTTCTTCATCTTCCACTGGACTAACTGGCAGCTTGCTAAACTTGTCATCTTCAGGAAATAATTCTGCCAATACTGGTTCGGTGATAAATTTAGCAATCACTGGAGCAAACAACGCTGTTACTGGCTTAAATATTGCAAATATTGGAACTGGCTTGTCTCTAAATATACAAGGAGCCATAGCCATGAAAAAAGGAAGCGATTTTTCAACGGTAGGTGTTACTGCTGACGTAGTATTTGGGAATACATCCCTTGTAAGATTAACTGGTGCTTCAGCACAAACAATTGATTCAATCGTTGGCGGTGTAGATGGAAAAGTATTGTCTATTATTAATGCCGCTTCAACTGCTGCAACAATTCGTGATGCTTCAACTGCAACAACAAGCAATAATGGAAACAAAATACTAACTGGTACTGGATCAAACTTAACGCTTAATGCCGATGCCTCAATCTTACTAATTTATGACTCTGGTGCAACAAGATGGCGCGCCATAGGCGGAACAGGGGGAGGTGGTGGCAGTGCAACAAGCATTCAAACACTTTCTTCTGCTGGCAATGTTTCTGGATGGAACTACACAGTTAAGACCGACTCAACCTCTGCTTCATTTGCTGCAACGCTTCCAACTGCCTCAGGGAATTCCGGCAAACAAATTGAAATTACAAAAACCGACAACACAACTAACGCAGTTTCAATCGCTCCTTATGGATCAGAAAAAATAAATGGTTCTGCTAATCCAATTTATCTTTATAGTCAAGGAGACTCAATTGTTATTCGTTCTGATGGAGCAAATTCTTACATAATTGCCGATAATCGTTCAAGTGTGGGACAGAGTAAAAGTTATCTCCAAACGCAAGCGAGTACCAATCAAGGTGTAAATACCTCGGGGAATGCAATCTCTTTTGCCACCGCTTTAACCACGTCATACGGAAGTGATATTTCTTTCAATGGTACGGCTAGCTTTACGCTGAAAGCAGGTAAGACGTATCGTTTAAGTGCCAATCCTGGATATGTTTTTTTCGATGTCCAAGGAGGGTGGGCAACATTTCAATGGAAAAACACTACTCAGGGCACTTGGGTTGGTTCATTAGCTCAAGTAGATCCAGATTCTAATACATCGGTGGCTGCTGCCCCGATAGGGCGAGATGCAGTAGTAGTTGTAACACCATTAGTTGATACCGTTTATCAGTTTCAGGTTTTGGCTGAAAACGGAGTTACAAGTGTAGGACAAAACAGTGCAGGTCCATATCCAACTGCCTACATTGAAGTTATCTCCACCCCGCAGAATGTGGTGAATACGGTGGATTATGTAAAAGTAAACTTAACATCAGATACTGCTGTTACGCCAAGTACAAGTATATTATTTAATCAGACAGAGACTGGAAATATCCCTTACAATTCGGTTAATGGGCAATTTACTCTTAAGGCCGGTAAAACTTATCTTCTTAATTCAACCGCCGCATTAACACCAGCTACTGGTGCCTTTGATTTTCAATGGAGAACAACTGCGGGAACACTTTTAGGTAGTAAGGCAACAGCATATGGATGGGGTAAATCTACTGTTCCCGCACAAGCCATATTTACACCATCAACAGACACAACAGTTACTGTATATGTTACAGCAGTTGGCGATGGTCCGATCGCCAGAGGAGGATATGTGCAAGCTACCATTCAACAAATAGGCTCCACCGCCAATACTGGTATCACTATGAATAGTTTATTAGCCGCAACAGGAACTGGTGCTTTAGACAATTTGAATTTTGGTCAAACTTGGAATTGGTCAGCAGCAGATGATGAGACAGCTATGGCAATGAATTTCAATGCACTCACCTCAGGAAATGGACTAACACTAGCTTCAACTTCTACAACCACTACAGGAAATATTTTTTCAGTTTCTTCCGCTTCCACCGGAGCATTCGCTAATGGCGGTGTACGGTTTAATCTTACTGGCGCACATACCGGTAGCGGCTTTCAAATTGATGATTCAACTATTGCCGGAACGGCAATGACAATCAATGCTAACTCGGTGACCACTGGCAAAGCTTTATCTATAAATACAAATGCAATTACCTCCGGCAATGCCTTGTCTGTCACTAGTTCGTATGCTTCTGGCAATTCAACCAACGGGCTTTTCTATGTTGCTAATACTGGAGCAGTCACTAATGGGGTTGTGGCTCGTATTGCTTCCAACTCCACCGCCGGATCAGGATTAACAGTTTCGGCAAATGGCAATGTTGGAATCGGGACGACAACGCCAGATTCTCTATTGGCTATAAGCAATACTGCTATTGATCTTGCCCAGTTAAAGATCACCGGACCGGGTACCGGTGCATACAACGCAGCGGATTTATTTCTTGCTGATTCAAGCACTGGTAAGAATTGGATAATTACGAATCGAGGATCAACTGATACTGGCAACCAGAATAAGTTGATGTGGCAGTATTATGACGGAAGTGCTTGGGTGAATCGGATGACTATTGATACTTCCGGCAATGTCGGAATTGGTACAACAAGCCCCTCAAACACTCTTCAAGTTAATGGAACAGCAAGATTTGGTGGAGGAGCTTATGATATAGGGATTGGAAGTTGGACAGGAAACGCTGCAGGGAATATTTATTATACTGGAAGTGCTGATAAATTAATTTTAGGCGATGGTACGACTGCGATGATGACAGTAAAGGCTGGTAATGTCGGCATCGGGACGACGAGTCCTACTAGTAAATTAGATGTTGAAGGAGTTGGAAGGTTTATTTCATCTGGTATTGGTACAACTGGAGGAATTGTAATTCGTGATAACTCAAATAATAATGGAAATTATCTCCAATTTGTTAATAATGCAAATACCAATCAGTATGCCTACATACAAGGCTTAAGTTCTGGCGGACTGGCTCTTATGGGTGGCAACGTCGGCATCGGAATAACTGATCCAGGCTCCTACAAACTATATGTAGCAGGCAATGCCTACTCAACTGGTACTTGGGGGACTTCCGATGAACGCTACAAAACCAATATTACTGCTTTAACTGGATCACTTGATAAGGTAATGCAACTTAAAGGAGTTACATTCAATTGGAAAACAGAAGAATACCCGGATATGGGTTTTGATGATATTTTGCAAATTGGTTTAATCGCTCAAGACGTAGAACAAGTTTTACCAGAATTAGTAAAGACCAATGATGATGGATATAAAGCCCTTGCCTATGATAAGCTAACGGCAGTATTGATTGGTGCGGTTCAAGAACAGCAAGCAGAAATTGAAGAAATTAAAACTCAGCTTGCGTCAGCCTCTCAAAACAATACAGGAGGTGTAACTATTAGTTCATTAAATCAATTAGCAATTTCTGGTGCACTTTCAGTGGACGGGCACGTAGCCTTGGGCAAAGACACTGTTGGCGAGGCATCTATTACAGCAGGGGCTAACTCAGTTCATATTACGTTCACCGAATCATACACCGAAAGGCCAGCAATTACTGCTACACCCGAAAACAAAGTATCTGGTGCATATTGGGTAGCTAATATTGCAGCAGGGGGCTTTGATATTAATGTTGATCAAATCCAAAATACAGATATAGTTTTCTCTTGGCACGCATTCGCACAAAAAGGAACCGCCTTTGTTGCAGTGCAAGAACAGCCTCAGCAACAACCAGAGCAAGAACCATCGGGCGGAACAGGGGGTGCTGATGTGTGTCCTAATTTAGACGGAACTCAAGAAACAATCCCAGAAGATTATCACGATGAAAATGGAAATTGCATAGCAAACACCCCAGCATTGGTTTGCACCGAGCCTCAAATATTAAACGAAGCTAAAGATGCTTGTATTGATTCGCAACCCGCACAGCCAACATGTAATCCTGATACAGAAATATTAAACACTGACACTAATCAATGCGAACCAAAAATCGTAACACCAACCTGTACTGCTCCTCAAATATTAGACACCGCAACAAATACCTGTGTTGATCCAGCCCCACCCACCGAGGATTAATAAAGGTATTTAAAATAGTTTATTTTATCTATATAATAAAAACATTAACCATTAAATTGTAAAAATCATGTTCAAAAAAACTGTAGAAAATATTGACATCAATCAGAATAAAGACATTAAAAAATTCAGAAAAATTATTTCTCTCAAAAAACTTTTTTTATGCATTTTGATACTCTGTGCTATCGTGGGAATAGGTTTTGGGGCTTATTATTACCGCGAATATCAAACCCTAAAAGCCAATCCAAATCTCGAGGCAGAAAAAGAAGTTAAATCGCTTACAGCTACTATTAGCAAGTTTATGGAATTACCCGCAGACGAAACTCCTACCATGGCTACAGTTTTGGATAAAGAAAAATTAAAAGACCAGCCATTTTTTTCTAAGGCTGAAAATGGCGACAAATTACTAGCTTATACCAAAGCTATGAAAGCTATTCTTTATCGTCCAAGCACAAGTAAGATTATTGAAGTTGCACCAATTTATATTAATCAGCAGGACATGGAAAAAAATCAAGGCTCTACTAATCCTGCCTCAACTGGATTAAAAATAGCTTATTATAATGGCACAGAAGTCGCCGGACTCTCTAGTCAAGCCGAAAAAGCCATAAAGACCACCTACTCAAACTATCAAACTGGCACATTAACTAATGCAGCTAAAAACGACTATAAAGAAACTTTAGTAGTTGATTTAACGGGCACACATAGCAAAGAAGCCGAACAAATCGCCAGTCTTTTAGGTGGTAAAGTTTCATCTCTACCAGATGGTGAAGCCAAGCCTAACGCTGATATTTTAGTAATTTCTGGCAAATAAACACCATTAGAGATAGGGATAAATTTTATGCGTTCAAGCAAGCTATTATTCTTTATATTTTTCCTGAGTATTTTTTCCCCAAGTTTCTTTGCCCATGCCGGCACTGTTTTGAGTAACTACAAATATGCATGGAGCAATAATGCTGGCTATATTAATTTTGAACGCTTAATCGTTGAAGACACGGCACTTTCTGGTTCTGCTTGGTCAAAAAATGTTGGCTGGATAAAATTTGATGCAACAAATGGAGGAGTCTCCAATAATAATGGAGACTTGTCTGGTTACGCCTGGGGTGATCAGCTAGGCTGGATTAATTTTAATAATGTCTCTATTAATACAACTACTGGAAAATTTTCGGGAACAGCGGTAGGTGACATTATTGGAACTATAACCTTTGATTGTCCAACTTATTGTGATGTGCGAACAGATTGGCGTCCAGCTAATAATAGCCAACAAAATAATGGTGGGGGAGGAGGTTCGTCTGGAACTGTTTTAACTACTCCAATACCTCCAACAAGTCCAACGAGCCCCACAAATCCGTTCAATCCGACCTCTTCAAATCCAAGCCTTCCCGAAGAACAAACTCCCAAAAATCAGCCCCTTATAAACACCAATACTCCAGAAAATGGCAGAACAAATCAAAATAGCTCCACGTCGAGAAATGAACCGACTAACGTGATATCATCTCAAGATATTATAACTGAGTTTTATCAATCAATAGAAAGAGAAGAACCTAATATCCGGCTTGAAAATAATCACGTAGAAAGTTATAACGCACCTCTAAATATTGAACCAACACAAACAGGGTTACTGGTATGGGATTTTAGTACACCCGAAATGGTTAGCGAAGAGAAAAGGGAAGCAGTAATTATTGAATTACCTCGCAATATTGCACCTTCAGAGATTACCTTGTCCGTTGAGCAAGTAAAAGAAGAAAACCTAATATCTAAGGGAAGGATCAAATTACTTGGAACAATTTTTAATGTCACAGCTCACGACGATACCGGCAAATCAATTCGCGAGTTTTTAGATGATTTAAAAATTACTCTAGTAGTCCCAGAAGAACTTCGCGGACGAAATGATTTGGGCGTATATTATCTTGCTGATGGTGCGACCGAATGGACACTAGTTCCTAATGCTGTTTTTGATAATACTAGTGCAACTTTCTATGTGAATCATTTAACAAATTTTGCAATACTGGCACTAGACAATAATGTCATATCAAGCAATGGAGGCCTTCCTGTGACTATTCCGTCATCTTCTACTAATCCAACATTTAACCTGCTTTGGATACTCATTTTAGCCTTTTCTGCTTTCATGCTTATTCTTTTTGAAATCAGAAAGAAATCAAAAAAGCAAAAATATTGAAAAATGATTTTGAAGCTGTTCTTAGACTAAACCATTTTAGATTTATAATCCTTTCTCTAAACTTTTACTTGTGCCGCAAGAGTAGTGTCCACCTTTATGGGGTGGATTTTGTCTTGTTTCACGTCACAATCTCCCTCGCTGCTGTTATTCCATAAACATACTTCGCTCCTGCTTCTTTTAATATCTTTGCACATTCTTCCATTGTCGCACCCGTAGTATAGACATCATCAATTAGTAAAACAGTTTTTCCTCTTATTTTAGAAGAATCAAGAATACTAAAACAATTTTTTAAATTTTCTAATCTTTCTTTTCTTTTTAATCCTACTTGAGTTTTTGTTTTCTTTATTTTTATTAAATTATCGGGATAGTAGGGGAGATAAGTTTTTTCAGCAATTATTTTTGCTATTTCTTTAGATTGATTAAATCCTCGCCACCTTTCTCGTGATTTATGAATTGGCACGGGTATTATTACCATCTCATCAGTAAATTTAAAGCCAATCAACTTTAGATGAATCAAGATTAAGGCAACAAGTGGGAGACAAATTTCTCTTATTTGAAAATGATATTTTATTTCGCTAATAACTCTTTTAATTACTTCGCCATTATAGTAGCAGGCAGAGTATATTCTATTTAAATTTCCACGAGGACACGACGAACAAAACTCAATTTTACCGACTAATCTTTTGGGTAATCTACAAAAACAATATCGATAAGGGTTTATTTCTATAAGCGAAAAACAGTCCTCGCAAAGAAACGTATTTTCTTTTCCGCAATTAATACAAGTCTTTGGAAGAATTATGTCTAAGATATTTTTAAAAATAGTTTTACCCCTTTTCATTTTATATAAAAAAATGTTAAGATAGAGTTAATAAAAAAATATTTATATTCAGCAAAAGATTTTTGCTATTTCAAAAAATATTAACTTCAAATTATGTTTTCTTTTATAAATAATAATAAAAAAAGTACGGGAAGTATAGGGGTAGATATTGGAACAAAATCTATTAGAATTATCGAATCAATTAAGAAAGGTGATAAAACTTTTCTTGAAAATTATGGCGAAATGAATCTTGATATTGCTGGTGCAAAATCATTTCGTTGGTTTGATCAAAACACCCTCAATCCAGACATCAAGAATATTTCAGGTGCAGTTTTAGCCATCTTAGAAGAGTCGGAAATAAAATCAGAAAAAGCCGTGTTTTCTTTGCCAGATTTTTCTACTTTTTTTATAACATTCAATATGCCCCCTATGAGCAAAAAGGAACTTGATTCTGCGGTTGCTTTTGAAGCCAGAAAATACATTCCTATGCCAATGGCAGAAATTGTAATCGATTGGCAGTTAATAGGGGATAACGATACGACAAAAGTAGAAAATAAAATTTTAGTAATGGCAATTCCAAAAATAGTTATTAATCAATATAAAACTATTGCGGATTCATGTGGATTGGAACTTGTAGCTCTTGAGGCCGAGGTTTTAGGATTAAAAAGAGCTCTTATTAAAGAAGGAGACTTAGCCACATGTCTTGTAGAAATTGGATATCAAAGCACTAATATTAGTATAGTTGATAATGGATGCGTGATTACAAGCGTTAGTTATGATATCGCCGGAAAGGATCTTACTTTTAGTTTAGCCGAAACCTTAGGAGTTGAAATTGCCGAAGCCGAAGACCTTAAGAAAAAACACGGATTAGGTGATACCAAACCAGAAGTATCTGACGTTCTTGTTGAAGTTCTTGCACTTATCTGTGATAAAGTAAAAAAAATAATTAAGGAATTTGAAGCAAAGGAAGGAAAGAAAGTTACAAGAGTGCTTTTAAGCGGAGGAACAACCAGAATGAACGGCTTACTCAATTTTTTCCGTATTATTTTCAGCGAAGAAGAATACTTTCGAAATACTCAAGTTTTAATCGGAGATGCTTTTTATAAAATTAATTATTACCCTGCCCTGGAAGGAAGCTTAAGAGACCTTAATTCTAATTTTTCAATCGCTATCGGCGAAGGATTAAAAAGATTTGAAAAATAATCGTTAATAAATTATAATTGAAATTAATAAACAATTTAGTGATTTTTTATGTCAATTGAAATAAGCAAAGAGAAAAAAAGCCTTTCTTTCGGTTGGATATTTCAGCTCTTGTCTGTTGTATCTGTCCTTGTTTTTCTTGTTGCTGCGGGAGCATTTATTTATTATCAGTTTCTTTGCATTCAACCAAATGTCGTTAAACTTTCAGATTTAAAACTAAGTTTGCAATATAGTAAGCCCGAAAAAGAAACAATGATAGAAAATGAAGCTGCGGCTATTCAAAATTATGTTGATGATTACAAAACTCTTTATGATCAACGATCAAAGATGTCAAGTTTTTTTAGTAATACCGGATTTGAAAGTTGGATACATCCAAATGTCTATTTTTCAAGCCTTTTAATTAATGCAGATAGCAGAACTGTAAATTTAAAAGGTTTTTCTAATGACTTTAAACCAATAATTGAACAGCTTAGGATTATTAAAAAAATGAGGGATAGCGGAAAAAATATTGAACAATACGAAATTTCTGATATCAAATTAACAGAACAAAAAAGTGTAAGCTTCTCCCTCGTTATAACAGTTAAACCAGAGGCAATAAAATAATATGGACTACAAACAACCAAATTTATTAGTGTCTGTATGTTTTCTTATCTTAGGGGCAGGTATTTTATATTTCATAGACATTCCTTTATACGAAAATAATAATACTCAATTAAAAAAAATTGATGAATTGACCGAAAGAAAGAAAAAGGAAGAAGACCATACGAAAGTTATCGCAGAAATGGGACTAGCTATCGGAAGAAATAATTGGGTGGAAAAAAAGAAAAAAATAGAACCGAACTTTTCCACAAGTGAATTTTATATTCCTAAAACAGAAAAATTTTTTGAAGAATTAATTAAAAGAAGTGGAATGACTTTTGGGACTTTAAAAATTACATTAGGGGCATTGATTGGACAAGCAGAACAGGTAAAACCTGTTGCTAATACAAATATTAAACCAACCGAACAACCATCTTCTGTAACTGCGAGCACCAAGAGTCAGCCAGTTACTGTAAAAGTTAATGGTCCAGTAAGAAAAAATACTTTTGATATTACCGCCACAGGTTCATACGATCAATTGAAATCTCTTCTAAGTATTTTTGAAAAACAAGCTTATCTTATTTCCGTAAAGACAATTGGTTTTGGTGAGGGTGTTGGTAATCAATTTACTTTTAATATAACAGGGGAAATTTATTCTTATTAAAATTATGAATTTTGAACAGGAAAAAACAGAAAATAGTTTAAATTCAAAGCAACCAATTTTTGTAGCAATTATTTTAATTGCTTTATCGGGAATAGGTTTTTATTATTTCAATCAGCAAATTATGGAATCGATGAAGTCGCTTTTAGCTATTAATAATGAGCCATATATTATTCCTCGGGATCCAGATATCAAATTCAGTTTTTTAAATTCAGAAGAATTTAAAAATTTAGAACAATTTCCAGACTATGCTTCTTTTAAAGAGGATGACGAGTTGAACGTTGGTCCTGCGAGACCAAACCCATTTATTCCTGTTAATGATATGAATCAAACAACGGTTGTCAATCCTATCGAAACGCAAGACACTCCAACTCAATCAATCATTCCAACAACTCAAACAGCACCGCCTAGCTCGTCTCCCAAAACGCAAACTGAAAAATAATTCTGAAATATAAATAAGTTTTTAAAACTAAATGTTATTAATAATACCAAAGTTGGTAGAAAAAAAAATAATTAGTCCTGCTCAAGCCGAAGATATTATTGCAAAATATGAAAAAGAAGGAGCTGATAAGACTGAAGAGGATTTTTTATTTATAGAAAAAATTGTTGAAAGCAAGGTCATAAATGAAATAAAGGGTGAAATCTACAATATTGAGGTTTTTGAAGAAGATTCATCTCTCCAAGTATCAGTAGATGTGTTAGGTTTAATTCCAGAGGAGTCGGCTCGTTACTATAAGGTAATGCCGCTAATTTTAGAAGACAAAGTTCTAAAAGTTGGAATAGTAGAGCCAGACAATATTAAAGCCAAAGAGGCTCTTAATTTTTTAACACGACAACATAAAATAGAATGCAAGTTGTATCTTATTGGAAAGACCTACTTTGAGGATCTAATTAAACAATATAGGAATCTTAACGAAGAGGTGGGAAAGGCTTTATCTGCATGGGAATCAGAAACAAAAGAAGAAGATGGCGTAGAGCTTTTAACTCCAACTGTTGGAAATGAGCGATATGCGGAAGACGCCCCAATTATTAAAATGGTGGCCGTTATTTTAAGACATGCCGTCGAGGGATCTGCTTCTGATATTCATATTGAACCAGAAGAAAAACAAACAAGAGTTCGTTTTAGAATGGATGGTTCGCTTTATGCTTCATTATTCTTACCATTTCAGGCTCACGCATCTATCGTAGCTAGAATAAAAATATTATCTAATTTAAGATTAGACGAGACTAGAATTCCTCAAGATGGAAGGTTCTCAGCTAAAATTGATTCTAAGAATGTTGATTTCAGGGTTTCAACACTACCAACAAAATTAGGAGAAAAAGTTGTAATCAGGGTTCTTGATTCTACAGAAGGGCTACGTAATTATGAAGAAATTGGTCTTATGAGTAGAAATTTAAGATTAATTAGAGAGGCTTCGTTAAAACCATACGGACTAATTCTTGTTACTGGACCTACTGGATCTGGTAAAACAACTACTCTTTATTCAATTCTTCGTGAGCTTAATCAACCTGAAGTAAATATTATTACGCTTGAAGATCCAATAGAGTATTTTATTGAAGGTATTAATCAGTCTCAGGTAAGACCAGATATTGGCTATGACTTTAGTCAAGGATTAAGGCACGTAGTGAGGCAAGATCCAGATATTATTATGGTTGGTGAAATCCGAGACGAAGAATCAGCTTCTTTAGTTACTCAGGCTGCACTGACTGGACATATTGTCTTATCAACACTGCACACTAATAATGCTATTGGTGCTGTGCCTCGTTTGATTGATATGAAGATTAAACCATTTCTCTTGCCGTCAACCCTAAATATTTCTATTGGTCAGCGTTTAGCTCATAGATTATGCCCGTTTTGCAAGGAAAAAATTAAACCAAACAAGCAGATATTGAAAGAAATTTGGAAAAGCATCACTGATGTTCCAAGCGAAGTGAAAGAATATTTTAACGTACCAAAGACACCAGATGAAGTGTATGTTTATAAACCAAAAGGTTGTCCAAAATGTAATATGAAAGGCGAAAAGGGTAGAGTTGGAATTTTTGAAATTTTAAAAATGACACCCGAACTTGAAAATATAATTCTTGAAAATCCAAATGAGCAGCTTGTAGGAGCCGAAGCGAAAAGGCAAGGAATGGTGAGTATGAGGCAAGATGGAATTTTAAAAGCACTAATAGGAGAAATTTCAATTGAAGAAGTTTTTAGAATATCAGAAGACGTGTAATTTTAAAAAATGAATTATTTTCAATACTTAAAACAGCTTTTGCTGTTTACAATAAAATTAGGAGCCTCTGATTTACATCTACTAAATGGACATCCCCCTGTTTTAAGGATTAGTAGAAAATTAACTCCACTAGAAAAAGAAAAAACCCTAAATAGTGAAGACGTTAGGGCTCTTTGTTATTCTCTAATGACAGAAGACCAGCAAAAAGAATTTGAAAAAAATAAAGAAATAGACTTTTCTTTTGATTTTCAAGGAATATCACGATTTAGGATAAATATATACTATGAATTAGGTTCAGTCGCGGGTGCACTTCGAGTTGTTCCAAGTAAAATAAGATCAATTGAAGAATTAAATTTACCCGAAGTCTTGCACTCAATTGCTGCTGCCTTGCAAGGGTTTGTATTAATAGTAGGACCATCTAGTCATGGAAAAAGTACAACATTGGCAGCAATCATAAATGAGATAAATAAAACTCGCTATTGTAATATTATTACAATAGAAGATCCGATAGAATATATTTTTGAAGACGATAAATCAATAATTAGTCAGAGAGAATTAAATAGTGATACTTTTTCTTTCTCCAAAGCATTAAAAGCTACCTTTCGTGAAGATCCAGATGTGGTAATGGTAGGAGAAATGAGAGATCAAGAAACTATTGCTACGGCAATTACTGCGGCAGAAACGGGGCATTTAGTTTTTGCGACCTTGCATACCAATTCAGCTGGACAAACCATAAATCGAATTGTCGACGCTTTTACAGGAGAACAACAAAATCAAGTAAGGAGTCAGCTTGCTGGATCATTATTGGCAATTATTTCACAGCGTTTAATTCCCACAAATGACGATCAAGTAATTCCTGCCTGTGAAGTTATGTTTAATAACCAAGCGATATCAAATTTAATTAGGGAAAATAAGATTTATGAAATACCAATGGTCATTGATACTTCTTTAAATCAAGGGATGATATCTTTTAATCGAGCACTTTCAACCTTAGTTAAGGATGGAAAAGTAAAAATGGAAGATGCTATTAATTTTTCTACCAATGTACGAGAGCTAAAAAAATTAATTATGGATCAGTAAAAATATGAAATTTAATTTCAAGGCAAAAGATCAATCAGGAAAAATAGAGATTGGAACAATTGAAGCTAATTCAAAAGAAGAAGCAATAGCAGCTCTTAGTAAGAAAGATATTTTTTTGCTTGCACTTGAAGAGAAAGATAAGGGAAATATATTCAAAACAAATATTTCGTTTAGTTTATTTAAAAACGTTTCAGTTAAAGAAATCGTAATTTTTTCGCGGGAATTAGCGATTATGATAGAATCAAACGTTTCTCCTTCAGATGCATTAGATGCACTAGCCGCACAGACTAGAAATAAAGTTTTCCGCAGCAAGATTTTAAAAATTTCTACCGATATTAGGGGCGGGCTTTTAATGTCAAAATCCTTTAGTAAGCATCCAGAATTGTTTTCAGTTTTTTACATAAATATGCTTCGTTCGGGTGAAGCTTCTGGAGGACTGCCAAAGATTTTAGACAGAATAGCTGACCATCTTGAGAGTGAATATGCAATTAGGCAAAAGACTATAACGGCAATGATCTATCCGGCCATGATTATGACGATATTCATTTTGATATTTATTATTATTATGATTTTTGTTATCCCTAACTTAATCACAATTCTTGAGTCAACCGGAAAGGAGTTGCCATTTGCAACAAAAATTATTATTAGTATTTCTCAATTTTTTACACAATTTTGGTATCTTGCCATAACGGCCGCTGCTTCATTAGCCGCATTTGTTTATTATTATCCAAAAACTAAAGAGGGTAAGGACTTTACAGATAAAATGATTTTAAAGGTACCAATTTTTGGACATTTTCTACGCGATATTTATATTTCTCGTTTTGCAGAAAATCTTTCAACATTAATTTCAGCTGGAATCCAAATAAATGAAGCATTGGATATTGTAGCTAATATAGTAGGCAATAATGTGTATAGAGATATTATTTTGAAAACAAAAGATAGGGTAATGAAAGGGGAAAGTTTTAGCTTCGTTTTGTCTCAATATCCAGAAGAAATTTCTCCATTATTTACCCAAATGGCTGCGGTAGGAGAAAGGACGGGAAAATTAGACTCTTCTCTGGTTAATGTTGTTAGATTTTACAGTCGAGAAACAGAAAATTTTGTTAATTCAATTTCAAGTATGATTGAACCAATTATGATTGTTGGACTAGCATTGATGGTCGGGTTCCTTGTTGCTGCAGTCTTATTGCCAATATATCAAATTAGTACAAGTATCCAATAAATAGAATAAGAAAATTAGAATTATATTTTTAAAAAATTTATTTGATTTAATTTTAAAATGATTTGCTAAAAATATATTTATTTGATAAAATAAATTAACACAGAATTAGGAGCGACTATTTAATTCTGAAAATAATTAATAATAAAATAAAAAATAAATATGCAAAATAAAGGTTTTACTTTAATTGAGCTTCTAGTAGTTATTGCCATCATTGGTATATTGGCTGGAATCATCGTGGTCTCAATGGGTAGTGCACAAAAACAAGCAGCCGATGCAAAGATAGAAGCAACCATGGACCAAATGAGAACAGCGGCTCAAATGTATTCAATGTCTCATGGAAATGCTTATGGTACCAATGCGGCAATTGCAACTTCAAATGACTGCGATGCCGTGACTGACCTTGTAAATACGGTAGGATCGGATGCAAACTTTGATACATTATGTGGTGCTGTCCTTGCTATGGGTGGAACAACGGTTCCAGTAGTTACAGTCGCTATAAATGGAGCTAGTTGGTGTGCTCAGACGCCACTTCAAACTACAGGTAGCTGGTGTGTAGACTCAACTGGATATTCAGGAAAGACTACTGTTGAATGTAGTGCTACAGTTGCATTATGTGACGCCCCATAAAGATATTAGGATAGTTTAACAATTTAAAAACAATAAAAATAAATATGCAAAATAAAGGTTTTACTTTAATCGAGCTTCTAGTAGTTATTGCCATCATTGGTATATTGGCTGGAATCATCGTGGTCTCGATGGGTGGTGCCCAAAATGCTGCTAAGGATGCAAAGGTCCAATCAACATTATCGCAAATGAGAACAGCCGCTCAGATGTACTATATGAATAATAATAATTATACTAGTTTAGCTGCAGATACTAATTATGCTGCCTTAGCGTCATCTTTATCGTCAATATCAACCGTCACAACTGTAATCAAGACAGGCAATGCAGATTATTGTGCATATGCGACAATTCCTAGTGCCCCTACGACTTATTGGTGCGTTGATTCAGCTGGAAATTCTAAAGTTTCAACTGTGACTAGTTGTGTAGCAGCTACAGCTGTTTGTAATTAGCTAGCGATAAGTGGGTAAGTATCGAAAATTTTCAACTTCTGTATAATCTAAATTTATATTAAAGGGCACGATTTGTTATCGTGCTTTTTTATTTTTTAAACTATATAAATTTTTGATTTTTATAATTTTTATGGTAAAATAACACAAAGAAAACTTTCCATTATTCTTTTATAACAAAGTTATATAAAGTAAAAGTAATCTTTCATTTTTTTATAAATTAAATTTTAGGCAATGATTGATTTTATTTTTGTTTTCGTCTTAGGTTTATTTATTGGTAGTTTTTTAAATTGTGTTTCTTGCCGAGTTTTTTTAGAAGAAGATTTTGTTATTAAGAATTCTTATTGTCCTAACTGTAAACATAGATTATCTGCACTAGAGTTAATTCCAGTTTTTAGTTTTTTATTATTGGGGGGTAGATGTAGTCATTGCAAAAATAAGATTTCATGGCAATATCCATTAGTAGAAATTGCAACAGGTCTTGTTTTTGTGGCCATTTATTGGTCTTTAGGATTCAATTTACTCGGAACTTTTACTAGTTATCAAGTTTGGAGCCTCATTTATTATTGGACAATTTTTTCATTTTTAATAATAGCCTTTATTTATGACGCAAGGCATTATATAATACCAGATAGGATTACTTTTTTTGGTACAATTATTTCATTGGGTTGGATAGCTTTTTCTTTTTATTCAAATATCCTTTCAATGGAAAATATTTTACCAATTATTTACTCCGGAGTATTTGCTTCCTTATTCTTTTTTTGTCTTTGGTTTTTTTCACGAGGGAAGGCAATGGGGTTTGGAGACGTAAAATTAGTTTTTTTATTAGGCCTTATTCTAGGATTTCCAAATATTATCGTAGCACTATTTTTTGCTTTTACCTTGGGAGCATTCATCGGAATATTGCTGATTGCCAAGGGCGAAAAAAAAATGAAATCACAGGTCCCATTTGGTCCATATTTAATCGCAGGTACATTGTTCGCTTTGATCTACGGATCAGATATAGTTAATTGGTATTGGTCTTTTAGTTTAAAATAAATTTATGAACAAATTTTTTAAAAAAGGATTAACCATGATAGAATTAATGGCCGTAGTGACAATGATTATTATTGTTACTGGAGTCGTATTTGCTAATTATGGTACTGGCCAAGAAAGTATGGCCCTCGAAAGGAGTAGTCAAAAACTATACCAGGATTTGCGATTTGCAGTCAGTAATGCAATGTCGGGCATTGAAGGAAATTATGGCAATGGTATCCATTTCGATATTACTACCGATGAATCAAAAAAAAAGTATCATATTTTTAAAAATTCAGTAAATAATGCTCATGTTTTCAATGCTTCTAGCAGCGGATCTACAAATATTTTTCCTTCAAAAACTAACGACATTGCTGATTGGGTAAAATTAGAAGATGGAGTAAAAATACTTTACTTAAGAGATGCCGTAGGCACAAGTCAAACTACATTAGACATTTTTTTTAGGTCTCCTTATCCAACAGTTTTTTTAAACGGCAATAATAATTATTATCAAAATTCAACAGATTGTGCTCCACGAGCAGAATGCACTGTTGTGATTATGCTAAGCACTAATGATGAGACAAGAACGAAAACAATCACTATAAATAATGCTGGGATGATAAATTTAAATTAAACTTACATTAAAAAAATGAACAAAAGAAAAAATAAAAATCGAAAAGGTTTTTCATTAATCGAGATGCTAGTTTCGGTTTTTATCATTTCTTTTGCACTAATTAGTATGTTTGGATTGAATAGTAAATATAATCAACAAACAAAACAAGAGAAAGAGGCTTATGAAGCATCTCTCTTAGCTGAAGAGGGGGTAGAGATAGTCAAAAATATGAGAGATAGTAATTGGATTTGTGCAACTCTTCCTTGTGGGACTTCTTGGGATAATGGACTTACTACCTGTGGTTCTGGCTGCGAGATAGATTATTTAAAAAAAGGTGGAGATGGAACAACAACAGGATTAACCTCATGGACTAATCCAGGTAATTTTTTATATATAGACCCGACTACTAAACTTTATCGTTATCCAAGCAGTGGCGAGGTATCAACATTACAATTAACTCCATACAGAAGAAAGATAACGATTGATAGCACTACCGCCGACAGATTGAGGATAATAGTAACCGTTTCGTGGTATAATTATACCACCGAAGTAAAACAGGATATTTATAATTGGAGACAATAAATATGAACAATAAGCATTTCCAAAAACAAAAAGGCTTGTCTTTAGTAGAGGTATTAGTTTCCTTTGCCATTTTTGGCCTTTTATCCGTATCCCTTATGTCAATCTTTACAGCAACAGTAAATACTCAAACTGTTGTTCTTCAGCACCAAGCAATTATGAATGAAGCAAATTTTGCTATTGACTATATGGGTAGAGCAATTAGATTAGCCCGAGCCGATAATTCAACTAGTGGATCGGGTGCTTGTACGGGAACAATAGACACAAATTATAGTGATACAACGTCAAGCTTTACCGAGATTAAGTTTTTAAGTTATGACCCAATGGCTAATGGCGGAGTAGGTGCATATTGTTGTCGGAAATTTGCTCTTAATACAACCAATCATACGATTTATGAATATAAATCTAGTACAATGCTTGCCTCGGATTTTCCTGCGACTGGTACTGCAATTACTTCTTCGCAAGTAATAGTTAATAATTTGACCTTTGTGGCACAAAATAGAGCTTTATCCGATTATAAGCAACCAATGGTTACTATAAGTTTAGATATGGTGCCGAATGGCAGGAGAATTGTTCCTATTCCGGAAATAAGGGTCCAAACAAGTCTTTCGCAAAGAAATTTAAACATAAGTAGTGATTAAACATGAAAAATAAAACTAATCAAAAAGGATTTGCCATATATTTAGTTCTTGTCATTCTTTCTATCTTGCTTTCAATTTCTTTAAATATTTCTAGTGTTATTATTACTGCTTCAAAAATGACTGGAAACTTAGCTGATGGAGTAAGAGCCTTTCATGCTGCTGACTCAGGAATAGAGGCTGCACTATTCTCAACTGTTGGAGGTACTTGTGACGCAGTGGACGGAAACGTTGGCGATGCTAATTTTACATACGATTTAACAATTCCCGTCGAGTGTCCAGGGACTGGAACAAAAATTACTTCCGAAGGAAGATATAAAACAAATGCTAGAAGAATTTTAGAGGTATCGTGGTAAAATTATTTTATTATTTTTTGGAACATGGAAAAAAATGAGGCAAAAAAAAGAATAGAAAATCTTAAAAAAACTATTAATTATCATAGGCACCTTTATCATATTTATGATAAACAAGAAATTTCGGACGCAGCTCTCGACTCCTTAAAGAAGGAGCTTTTTGATTTAGAACAATTATTTCCCAATCTCATAACCACCGATTCTCCTACTCAAAGAATAGGTGGAGAGGCATTAGAGGTATTTGAAAAAATAGCACACCAAAAATTAATGACATCATTTTACGATGCTTTTAATAGGCAGGATATGGATGACTGGGAAGAAAGGAATAAAAAACTTTTAAATAATAATGATTTAAAAAATATTAATTATTATTGCGAGCCAAAATTGGATGGACTTGCCATAGAATTAATTTATAAAGAAGGCGTACTTGAGATTGGTTCAACGAGAGGGGATGGAAAAATTGGAGAAAATGTAACTAAAAATATAAAAACAATAGAGGCGATTCCTTTAAAAATAAAAGATAAAGAGGAGATAATTAAGGAACTAAGAAAGAAAAAACTTTATAGTATCGCAGAAGCAATAAATAGTAGTAACTTAAAAGAAGTTGTTGTAAGAGGAGAGGCTGTTTTAACAAAACAAGACTTTGAAAAAATAAATCAAAAACGAGAAAAACAAGGGCTGCCGCTTTTTGCTAATCCAAGAAATCTTGCTGCAGGATCTATTCGACAATTAGATTCTAAGATTACATCTTCTCGTCACTTAGATGCAGATGTTTATAGTATAGTAACCGATTTAGGACAAAAAACTCACGAAGAAGAACATTTAATTTTGGAAGCAATGGGCTTTAAGACAAACAATAAGTTCAATCGCCTTTGTCGTAATATGGATGAAGTTTTTGAATACTACTCTCACTGGCAAGGCAAAAGAGAAAAATTACCTTATGAAGTAGATGGCGTTGTTGTTTCAATAAATAATAATTTAATATTCGAAAAATTAGGAATTATTGGAAAAGCCCCTCGAGCAGGAATTGCCCTAAAGTTCCCTTTAGTAGAAGTTACGACAAAGGTACGGGATATTATGGTTCAAATTGGGCGTACTGGTGCCATGACTCCTGTCGCATTATTGGAACCGGTAAATGTCGGCGGAGTTGTTGTTAGTAGGGCCACACTCCATAATGAAAAAGAGATCGAAAGATTAGGTTTAAAAATTGGCGACACGGTAGTCATTGGACGAGCAGGAGATGTTATTCCAGAAATACTGCGAATTTTTGAAGGACTTCGAACAGGAAAAGAAAAAAACTTTAAAATGCCAAGCAAATGTCCATCGTGTAACACTGATTTAATAAAGCCAGACGTCGAAGTTATTTGGAGGTGTCCCAATGAAAACTGTTTTGGTAGAAAAATAAAATATTTTAATCATTTTATTTCACGAGGTGCTTTTAATATTGAAGGGTTGGGCGGGCGAGTAATAGAAAGATTAATTGAAGAAGGATTAGTAAAGGATCCGTCAGACTTGTTTGACTTAAAAGAGGGTGACTTGTTAGCACTAGATAGATTTGGAGAAAAGTCAGCTCGTAAACTTGTTTCCGCAATACAAGCAAAAAAGAAAGCTCCCTTAGCAAAATTTATTTATTCTTTAGGAATAAGGAATGTTGGTCAAAAAACTGCCACTGATTTAGCTTTTAAATTTGGAAGTATCGAAAAAATTAAAAATTCTACCTACGAAGATATGGAAAATATTAAAGATATTGGTCCCATTGTCGGAAGTTCAATTATTGAATGGTTTAAAAATAAGAATAATTTGGATTTTTTGAATAAAATGAAAGAAAGAGGTGTTTGGTTTGAAATAGAAGAAAAAAAGAGCAATAAATTATTAGGCTTAAAATTTGTCTTGACGGGAACCTTGTCTTCGCTTAAAAGAGAAGAAGCCGAGAGTAGAATAATTGAAGAAGGAGGAGAGTTTTCGACCAGCGTTTCAAGTAAAACAGACTATGTGATTATTGGTGAAAATCCAGGATCAAAATATGATAAAGCAAAAAATTTAGGAGTAAAAATATTAGAAGAAAAAGATTTTTTAAAATTATTAGAAAAATAATTATTAATTATTTATAAAAACGTGTCATTTTGGAATCATATCAAAAAATTTGACTGGCTACTTGTTGGTTCTGCAATTTTACTTTCAATTATTGGGCTAATTTCGATTTGGAGTTCAAGCAGTAGTGTCTCGACTAGTAGTGATTATAATAATTTTTACAAACAATTATTTTTTTTAGGCATGAGTATTTCTGCAATGATTGGGATAAGCTTTATAGATAATAGGACAATAAGGGAAAATCCCATTGCAATGTTTATTTTTTATTGTTTTTGTATTGTATTGTTATTTGGAGTTTTCTTTTTACCTGAGATAAGAGGCATTAAATCATGGTATAAAATTGGATTTGCTTCTTTTGATCCAATAGAACCAACAAAGTTAATATTAATACTAATTTTAGCAAAATACTTTTCTAGTAGACATATTGAGCTTTATAAATTAAAACATATATTTTATTCTGGAATTTACGTTGGAATACCAGCAATACTGATATTTCTTCACCCAGAATTTGGCTCAGTAGCAATCATTCTTTCAATTTGGCTGTCCATCTTGCTCATTTCTGGAATTCGTGTTCGTCACTTTATTATGATTCTAATAGTTTTTTCTTTAACTATAATATTAGGTTTTAATATCATCTTAAAAGATTATCAAAAAGAGAGACTCCTTGGCTTTATAACACCACAAGCAGATCCACTTGGACGTAATTGGAATCAGAATCAATCAAAAACAAGTATCGGGGCAGGAGGAATACTGGGAGAGGGAATAGGTAATGGCTCGCAAACTCAAAATGGATTTTTGCCTGAACCACATACAGATTTTATATTCTCTGCTATTGCGGAAGAGATGGGATTTGTTGGAGTTTGTATTCTTTTAGGCACCTTCATGTTATTTTTTTCAAGAATACTTCGTATTGCACTAAGGGCACAATCTAATTTTTGTCGTTTATTTGCCTCGGGTATCGCAATTTCGATTTTTGTTCAAATGTTCATAAACATAGCAATGAACTTAGGCCTTTTGCCAGTTATAGGTGTTCCACTACCAATGGTCAGCTATGGGGGAAGTAACCTTTTATTTAGCTTTATTGCAATTGGAATTTTACAGAATATGAAAATAATCAAAGCCTAATCTAAATTGATGCTACCATAAACACCTCAAGGTTAATGTGGACTAGACACTTGCAATTTATTTAAAGATTTGCATACCTTGACACATATCGACATTTTTGATACTATTGCTTTAATTTGTAAGCATGTTTAGGATTAGTAAGTGAAATAATTTATTAACATTATCTTGACTAAGATAACTTTTTGTCGTTTCTAATCTTATATTAAACCCCAATAACTAATTGAGGTATTTTTTGTTGTAAGAATGCCTTATTTTAACTCTTAACTAAGAAAAATTATGAAAAATAAATTAAAAGATTTCTCAAAAAATAAGATTTCTTATCCATTGCCAAGTCTTATTTTTTTGCAGAAGGAAAGTGGAAGACAGTTATGGGAGGAAGAGTTAAGAGATCTTTTTGCTGAAATATCTCCCATTAAAGACTATGCCGGAAAAGAATTTGAGTTGTATCTTACTGATTACAAGCTAGGGAAACCAAACTATGTTTGTGGATATGATGCAAAAGAAAACAACGATTCGTTTGTGGCCCCGCTAAGAGTTAAGGTAAAATTAGTAAACCTAAAAACAAAAAAAAGCCAAGAACAAGAAATTTTCTTCGGCAATTTTCCCCTTTTAACCGAAAGAGGAACTTTTGTTTTGAACGGAGTTGAGAGGGTTGTAATTTCTCAATTAATCAGGTCTCCAGGAGTATTTTTTCCTCTAAATATCAATAAAGGAAGAAGATGTTTTGCTGCAAAATTAATTCCTAATAGAGGTTCTTGGCTAGAATTTGAGACAGAGGCCAATGGCTCAATAATGGTAAAGGTTGATAGAAAAAGAAAGGTTTCGTTTACTACATTACTTAAGGCACTTGGAGGTTATTCTGATAATGATATTCAAGAAATGTTTATGGGTTATGATAATGGAGAGGTTGCCTATATTTCCGAAAGCTTAAAAAGAGATCCAGCTAAAAATCAAGAAGAAGCTTTGCTTGAAATATATCAGCGTCTTCGTTCGGGTGAAATGGTTAATCCTGATTCTGCCAGAGAATTGATTTTTAATATGTTTTATAACTTTGATCGCTATGACTTATCAAAAGTGGGAAGATGGAAAATTTGGTCCAGAATTCCTGATTTAAAACCTAAAAAAGACAGAGACGTTTCTAAAGAAGATAGAATTCTTTCGATTGAAGATATTGTTGCAATTATTAAAGAGGTTATTCGTTTAAATCAAGATCCTTACGCTAATCCAGACCAAATTGATCATTTGGGCAATAGAAGAGTAAGGACATTGTCAGAGCTTTTATCAAATAAGCTTAGAGTTGGTTTATCAAGAATGGTTAGGATTGCTAAAGACAGGATGTCCACTCTTGAATTTGAGAATCTAACTCCAATGCAAATTATAAACCCTCGACCCTTTACCGCACAAGTAACTCAATTTTTTACTGCGAGTCAATTTTCACAATTCATGGATAACGTAAACCCGTTATCAGAGCTTGAACACAAGAGACGTTTAACCGCTACTGGCCCAGGAGGACTAACCAGAGAAAGAGCAGGCTTTGAAGTCAGAGACGTACAACCATCTCACTATGGTAGAATATGTCCGATTGAAACTCCAGAGGGGCCAAACGTCGGTTTGGTTATGCATCTAGCACTTTATTCTAGACTTAATCCTTATGGATTTTTGGAAACCCCATATTATAAAGTAGAAAAAGCTAAAGTAACAAAAGATATTTTCTACTTAGATGCAAATGCCGAGGAAAGATACAATATCGCAGCTGCTAGTATCGCTATTGATGATAATGGAAAGATTTTAAACGAAAGAGTTGAAGCCAGAATTAAAGGTGAGGCGGGTGAAATTGAAAGAGAAAAGATTGATTTTGTTGATGTTAACCCTCAGCAGTTTTGTTCAGTTGCAACTTCGTTGATTCCGTTTTTGCAGAATGATGACGCAAACAGAGCTCAGATGGGTTCAAATATGCAGAGGCAAGCAGTACCATTAGTTTGTCCAGAAGCTCCTTATGTTGGAACAGGAATGGAAGCTTATGTTGCTAGAGATTCAGGACAGGTTATTATGGCCGAAGATGCGGGAAAAGTCACTTACGTAGATGCAAGAGAGGTGAGAGTTAAAGAAAAAAAATCTGGAGAAACAAAAGTTTATAAACTAAGAAACTTTGATCGTACTAATCAATATACATGCTTCCATCAGCGAGCAGTTACCAATAAGGGAGAGGAAGTAAAAAAAGGAGATATTTTAGCAGAAGGAGGTTCAATTGATGACGGTAAATTAAGTTTAGGAAGGAATTTATTAGTATCATTTATTTCTTGGAGAGGAAATACTTTTGAAGATGCTATCGTTTTATCTCAAAGATTAGTGAAGGAAGATTATTTTACATCCATTCATATCGAAGATTTTTTCTGCGATGTTAGAGAAACAAAAATCGGACCAGAAGTAACAACATCAGATATTCCTAATGTTGGTGAAGATAAATTAAGAGATTTAGACGAAGAGGGAGTAGTTCGAATTGGAGCTGAAGTCGGACCAAATGATATTCTAGTTGGAAAGATTTCACCAAAAGGTGAGGCTGATTTAAGTGCAGAAGAAAGATTACTTCGAGCAATTTTCGGTGAAAAAGCAAAAGAAGTAAAAGATACTTCGCTTCGTTTGGAACATGGAAAAAGAGGTAGGATTACTGATATTAAAATATTCTCTCGTGCTGAAGGCTATGCACTTGAGCCAGGTGTTATTAAAAGAATTAGGGTTAGAATTTCTGAACTTAGAAAAATTCAAGTTGGAGATAAGCTTGCCGGCCGTCATGGTAACAAGGGTATTATCGCAAAGATTTTACCCCCAGAAGAAATGCCATATCTAGAAGACGGGACTCCAGTTGATATTATTTTAAATCCACTGTCAGTTGCATCAAGAATGAACTTAGGGCAAATTCTTGAAACTCACTTAGGTTTAGCCGTACAGAAGAATGGGTACTCATGTGCTACCGCATCACTTTCGGGTGCAAGAGAAGATGATATTAGGTCTGAATTAAAAAAAGCAGGATATCCTGAAGACGGAAAGTTAAAATTATTTGATCCAGAAACAGGAGATTTCTTCCCAGAAAAAATTACAGTCGGATACATTTATATGCTTAAGCTGGCTCATATGGTAGAAGACAAAATCCATATGCGTTCAATTGGGCCTTACTCGTTAATCACTCAACAACCACTAGGAGGAAAGGCACAGTTTGGAGGGCAAAGATTTGGTGAGATGGAAGTCTGGGCCCTTGAAGGTTATGGAGCCGCTTACACTCTTCAGGAAATGTTAACCATTAAATCGGATGATGTTTTAGGTAGAGCCGCAACTTATGAATCTATCTTAAAGGGAGAAAAAATTAAAAGTCCAAACATTCCTGCTGCATTTAATCTATTGCTTGCAGAATTAAAAGCTCTTTCTTTGAATATTATTATCAAAGGAAAAATTGAGGAAGAAGAATAATAAACAATTAAACTAAAAAAGAACTATGTTTGTTTCCAATCTTGAATCGATTAAAATCAAATTGGCTTCCTCTGAAGAGATTTTGAATTGGTCTTTTGGTGAGGTTACAAAACCCGAAACCATTAATTACAGAACGCAAAGACCAGAAAAAGATGGACTTTTCTGTGAAAAGATTTTCGGGCCAACCAAAGATTATGAATGTTTCTGTGGTAAGTATAAGAGGATAAGATATAAAGGGATTATTTGTGATCGATGTGGCGTTGAAGTTACAAAATCTTCAGTAAGACGTGAAAGAATGGGGCATATTAAATTAGCCAGCCCAGTTTCTCATATCTGGTTTTTAAAAGGGATGCCCTCTAGAATAGGTATGGTTTTAGGGTTACCTGTTCACAAAGTTGAAGAAGTTATCTATTTTGTTTCTTATGTTATTACTAGAGTTGATGAAAATCTTAAGGCAAATATTCTTGAAGAAATTGAAGATGAGCACAAGTCAAAAGTAAAAGAAATTAAAAAAAGTATTGAAGGCTCTAAAGATTCCGATAAAGTAAAAGAGAAGCATTTGGTTGAGGCCTTGTCAGGATTAAAAGATGCAAAAGACAAAGCAAAACAAGAGGTAAATAGTATTAAGCCAATGCAAATACTAACCGAACTTGAATACCATAGATTATCTCTTAAGTATGGAGAAGTTTTTGATGCTGGAACAGGAGCTGAAATTATCAAGGATATTTTTAAAGGATTAAATCTGAGTGATGAAATAAAAAAAATCCAAGAACAACTTGATGGGAAAAAATCTACTGAAGAAAGAAGAACAATCTTAAGAAGATTAAAGCTTTTTAAAGAAATGAATCAGTCGGGAGTAAGACCAGAATGGATGTTTATTGATGTTTTGCCAGTGTTGCCACCAGACTTAAGACCAATGGTTCAATTAGATGGAGGAAGATACGCTTCCTCGGACTTGAACGATCTATACAGAAGGGTTATTAATCGAAATAACCGTTTGAAATATTTGCTTGAAATTAGTGCTCCTGAGGTTATTGTTAGAAATGAAAAAAGAATGTTGCAAGAAGCAGTAGATGCTTTAATTGATAACAAAATGAGAAAAGGGACAACCACTCAAGCTAGTACTGGAGGAAGAAGGTTGCTCAAGAGTTTGGCCGATATGCTTCAGGGAAAGCAAGGAAGATTTAGACAGAACCTACTTGGAAAAAGAGTTGATTATTCTGGAAGAAGCGTGATTGTCGTTGGTTCCAATTTGAGTCTTGATCAATGTGGTGTTCCAAAGCAGATGGCCTTAGAATTATTTAAACCATTTGTTATTAAAAAGATTCTAGAAAAAGAATTAGCTTATAATGTTAGAGGTGCTACTCGTTTAATTGAAGAGGAGGTTGACGAAGTTTGGGCAGCCTTAGAAGAAGTAGTAAAGGATAAGGTTGTTCTTCTAAACAGAGCACCAACACTACATCGTTTGGGAGTTCAAGGATTTTATCCCGTATTGATTGAAGGTGAGGCCATTCGATTACATCCATTGGTTTGTACTGCTTTTAACGCAGATTTTGATGGAGATCAAATGGCTATTCATGTGCCATTGTCAGACGAAGCTCAACAAGAAGCAAGGGAAAGAATGTTATCGGCTGTAAATCTTTTACGTCCAGCAACCGGAGATCCTATTGCTATCCCAACTAAGGATATGGTTTTGGGTTGCTATTATCTAACAAAAATCGCTCCAAAGGCTATGGGAGAAGGAAAAGTATTCGCTTCTTTTGAAGATGCAATCATGGCTCATGATCAGAAAAAAATTGATTTAAGGGCCTTGATAAAAGTAAGATTTAATGGAGAATTTATTGAAACCAGTGTTGGTAGAATTTTCTTTAATGAAATTTTACCAGATGGATTTGAATATCAAAATGAGGTGATGGATTCTAAGAATGTTAAAAAAGCGATTAATAAAATCGTAGATTTATATGGAAATGCTGCAGCTATTACTTTGGACAAAATTAAGACATTAGGATTTAAATATGCAACTCTTTCTGGTATCACTTGGGGAATGGGAGACTTAACAATTCCAAAAGAAAAGCCATTCTTGATTAATGAAGCAGAAAAGAAAATTACCGTTATTGAAGATTACTACGAGAAAGGTCTTCTTTCAAAAGAAGAAAAGATAAGTCAAGTTATCGAGGTTTGGAAAAAAGTTAAAAATGAAATTGAAAAATTAGTTCCAAAATCAATTTCTTCTGCAAGTCCAGTTTTTTCAATTGTTGATTCGGGATCAAGAGGTTCTTGGTCTCAGCCAGTACAGATGTGTGGAATGAAAGGTCTTGTTGCTAGTCCGTCGGGTCGTGTTATTGAACTTCCAATTAAGAATTGCTTCAAAGAAGGATTTGACGTACTTGAATATTTTATTTCTACTCATGGTGCTAGAAAAGGAACTGCCGATACCGCTCTTAGAACTTCAACATCTGGATACTTAACCAGAAGATTGGTAGATGTTGCTCATGATGTTATAATAAGCGATGATGATTGTGGAGATACGACAGGTGTCTTAATGCGTAGAAGCGATTCTGAAGAAGTAAATCAAGACTTTGTTCATAAATTATTCGGCAGGGTTTGTATGGAAAATGTCAAAGATACTGAATTGGGAGAAGTAATTGTTAAGAACGGAGAATATATTACTCTAAAGGCAGCTCAAAGGATTAAGGAATTAAATATTGAAACTGTTAAAGTTAGGTCACCACTATCGTGTAAATGTATTCGTGGAATTTGTAAAAAATGTTATGGACTTGACCTTGGATGGAAAAAGATTATTGATTTGGGTGAGGCAGTCGGTGTTATTGCAGCTCAAGTTATTGGAGAGCCAGGAACACAGTTAACCATGAGAACATTCCACACTGGAGGTGTAGCAGGAGAAGCTGATATTACTCGCGGTCTTCCAAGAGTTGAAGAAGTTTTTGAAAGAAGGGCTCCAAAAGGTGAAGCCGAAATGACTACTAAAGACGGAAGAATTCTTGAAGTTGATGAAAAGGCAGGGAAAATAAAAATGATTCCGATTAAAGGCGGAAAGGAGGCTGACGAAGACGATGCCATTGAATATGAAGTTCCTTTGAATACAGAAATTCTTGTAAAAAAAGGTGATACCGTTAAGAAAGGACAGGTATTATGTGCAGGATCACTTGATTTGAAGAAATTATTCAAGTTAATGGGAGAGGAAGAAGCAAGGAACTATATTATTAAAGAAATCCAAAAAGTTTACGTTTCTCAGGGAGTATCAATTCATGATAAGCACGTTGAAATTATCGTCAAGCAGATGTTCTCGAGAAGTAAAATAAAAGACCCAGGAGATAGTTTCTTCAGCGAAGAAGAGATAATTTCTAAGGCACGTCTTTTAGAAGAAAATGAAAAATTGGAAAAGGATGGTAAGAAGCCGATTATTGGAGAAACAATTATCCTTGGCATTTCAAAGGTTGCATTAAATACAGATAGCTTCTTATCAGCTGCATCATTCCAAGAAACATCAAGAATTCTAATAGAATCATCACTAAGAGGAGAAGAGGATAAGCTCCGAGGCTTAAAAGAAAATGTTATTTTAGGAAAACTTGTTCCAATTGGAACTGGATATGATAAAAATAAAAAATATAAATAAAAAATCTTTCTCTAAGCTATGAAAAAAAAGAGGACAAAAATAATAGCCGTTAAAGCTGCTAAATCTTCTAGAAGAATCAAAAGAGAGAAGATGGCAAAGAGAGATTTTCCCCTAATTAATATTAGCCTTTCCGAAAAGACAAAGAGATACCTTTGGTCCTCTTTGTCTTTTCTATTTGGATTAATTTTATTGTTTTCATTTTTCGACATGTCAGGACAGGTTGGGAAAATTGTCAAAGATGTATTCAAGTTTTTTGTTGGTAATGTTTACTATGTCGTTCCGCTAATATTTTTCTTTTTAGGATATATCTTTATAAAGGACGACGAATCATATTTTGAAAACAAAAAAGTTTTACTTATTGCCGACATAACATTTCTTTTATCGGCAATGGGATTGTTTGGACTTTATGATTTTTCTCGTGATTCATCTATGAAGGATTCATTTATTTGGAACTTTTCTGGTTCTGGTGGTTGGATCGGCTATCTTTTAAGTTGGCCAACCTTAAAAGGTTTTGATTTTTGGGTTTCATTCGCAATATTTTTTCTTATTTTTTGTATTTCCTGTATCGTAATTGGAAATCCTCTATTTAAAAAATGGATGGAATTGCGAGCAAAATACGAAGATGAGGACGATGATGAAGAAGAAATAAAAGAAAAAAAACCAACAGTAACCTCATTGAAAGATATAGGAAAAATAACAAAGGAAAAATTAATTGGAGGTTTTGAGGTATTAAAAAGAAAAGAAGATTCAACTGGTGCACTTCCAGCAATGGAAAAGAAGGTAGGAAAGGCATTTGAAGAAAGGAAACTTGAGAACGAAGAATATAAATATCCTCCAATAGAATTATTATCAAAAAAAACAAGCATTGCTGAAGGGGGAGATATTGCTTATAACTCAGCAATGATTAAGAAAACTCTTTACGATTTTCAAATTCCTGTTGAGATGGATGAAGTGAATGTTGGTCCCACGGTAACACAATATACATTAAAGCCAGCCGAAGGTATTAGGCTGTCAAAAATTACAGCACTTCAGCAGGATTTAGCCTTAGCTCTTGCTAGTCAAACAATAAGAATCGAGGCTCCTATCCCAGGACGTTCACTCGTTGGAATTGAGGTTCCAAATAAAAAAAGAGCGACAATCGGACTTCGTGAGGTTTTTGATGTTCCCGAATTTCAACAGTCTCCAGTATCATTGCTTATGTCGCTAGGAAAGGATGTTCGTGGCGTTCCCGCCTTTGCAGATTTAGCCGACATGCCCCATATGTTAGTTGGAGGAACTACTGGTTCAGGAAAAACAATCTGTTTGAATACTATTATATTAAGTTTACTCTTTAGGAACAGTCCTAACGAAATGAAAATGATTCTGATTGACCCAAAAAGAGTAGAGTTTCCGGTTTATACTAATCTTGGACATTTGCTTTGCCCAGTCATTTATGATGCCCAACAAACATTAGTTGCCTTGAAGTGGTTGGTGGGTGAGATGGAAAGAAGATTTATAGTTTTAGCAGAATCAAAGAGTAGAGATATCGGAAGCTATAATAGTAAAATGGAAAAGAAAGGAGAAGAGAAGATGCCTTTTATAGTTTTAATTATTGACGAACTCGCAGACTTAATGAGTACAAAAGGTAAAGAGATTGAGTCATATATCGTCCGCTTAGCCCAAATGTCAAGAGCAACAGGTATTCATCTCATTCTTGCTACTCAAAGGCCATCAGTGGAGGTTTTGACCGGTTTAATTAAGGCAAATATTCCGACTAGGATTGCTCTTAAGGTAGGATCACTTATTGATTCAAGAACTATTCTTGATTCCTCGGGTGCTGAAAAATTATTAGGAAAAGGAGACATGCTAATATTGTCAAAAGAATATAGTAAACCAAGAAGAATTCAAAATCCATATATTTCTGAGCTAGAATTAAAAAAGGTTATTACGTGGATAACAGACAATAATAATATGGTTGGGCCACAAGGGGAGGCACAAGAAGAGAAAGAGGAAGGATATATTCATGTTGGAACCGAGGAAGAAAATAGCTTAAACGAGGTATTAACAAAAGCCATGGAAACACCAGAAGCTCAGATGGATAGTTTTTATGCAAAAGAAGATCCGCTTTACGAAGAAGCAAAGCGAATGATTATTACCACCAAAAAAGCATCAACATCAATGCTCCAAAGACGTTTGGGTGTCGGCTATGCTCGTGCTGCAAGGCTTATCGATATTTTAGAGGAGCGAGGAGTAGTTGGTCCTCCAGATGGAGCAAAGCCAAGAGAAGTTTTAATGAATGGAGAAGAGGAAGTATAAAAATAAAAGCCCGCTAATGCGGGCTTTTGTATTTCCTTTATTTTTGATATAATTATCTTATATTTATATTTAATTAAAACAAAAATATGGCTAAGAAAAAAATAGCAGATAAGGAGAAAATAAATTTAGCAGAAGCAATTTCTGAAATTAAAGAACGATTTGGAGATGGTGCGATAATGAAATTAAAAGATGCACCAAAAGTAAATGTCGATGTTATTCCTACTGGTTCATTGTCTCTTGATATTGCACTTGGCGTTATGGGGATTCCTCGAGGAAGGATAATTGAAATTTATGGTGGAGAAAGTTCTGGAAAAACTACTATATCTTTAAGCATCGTCGCCGAAGCTCAGAAAAAAGGTGGAGTTACTGCTTTTATTGACGCTGAACATGCATTAGATCCAGATTATGCAAAAAGAATTGGGGTAAATGTTGATGATTTGCTTATTTCTCAACCAGATTCAGCTGAACAAGGATTGCAGATAGTAGAAAGTTTAGTTAGATCAGGTGAAGTTGATATTATAGTTGTTGATTCAGTTGCTGCATTAGTTCCAAAGGCAGAAGTGGCGGGGGAAATGGGAGAACTTCAAATTGGTCTTCAGGCAAGATTAATGTCTCAAGCACTTAGAAAATTATCAAGCATTGTTGCCAAGACAAAAACTATCGTTATATTTATCAATCAGACAAGGATGAAGGTCGGAGTTATTTTCGGTAACCCAGAAACAACCCCAGGAGGACTTGCCTTAAAATTTTATAGTTCGGTTAGGTTAGAACTTAGGCGTATAGCTCAGATAAAACAAGGGGATTCAATTATTGGTTCTAGGGTACGGGCTAAGGTTGTAAAAAACAAAGTAGCTGCACCATTTAAAACGGCTGAATTTGATATTTATTATAACGAAGGAATCTCAAGATATTCAGAATTAATTGCACTTGCAATAAAAGAGGGTATTGTTAAAAAATCAGGCTCTTTTATTGCTTACGGAGACGAAAAACTTGGACAAGGAATGGAAAAATCGAAAGAAGCTTTAAAAGATAATCCAAAAATGTACGATGAAATCAAGGCACTGATACTTAAAAAAGTTGAAGAAAATGGAGTTAATTTTGATCCAGTTCCAGCGGGAGAAACAGAAGCAACTTCTGAAGAATAATTTATAAATAAAAACGAGCCTAATGGCTCGTTTTTTTATCTTGAAACAAATGGTATTAAGGCAAGCAATCTTGCTCTTTTAACTGCATGAGCTAATTCTCTTTGATGTTTTGCACAAAGACCAGTCTTTTTTTTACCTTTTATTTTAGATGACTTTGAAACAAATCTTTCTAATAGTTCAGTATTGTGAAAATCTATTTCAACAATATTTTTCTTACAAAAATAACAAAACATAATTTTATTACACAATATATTAATTAAATAAGGATTTTAAAAGGGGATATCTTTTATATCAATATCTTCTCCATCTTCAATGATTGGAATATCTTCATCAATCTCTTCTTTCGGACCCTTTTTTCCTTTTGTTGTTGGAGAATCAAACGATTTACCAATACCACTACCATAATTTTGTGAGAGTCCTGCTGACTTTGGTCCTAATTGCATTGCTTCTCCAACGATTTCAGTAGTAGTTCTTTTATTACCACTCTTATCTTCCCAGCTTCTATTTTGAAGTCTTCCTTCTATCAGAACCAATGCTCCTTTAGTTAAAAATTGAGAAGCAATTTCTGCTTGTCTTGCCCATAGTACAACACGATGGAATTGAGAATCTTCTTTCTTCTGTCCCGAGGCATCCTTATACACTCTATTTGTTGCGAGTGAAAAACTACACACACTCTGCCCTGATGGCGTTTTTTTCAGCTCTATATCAGAAGCGGCTCTACCTAATAAAAAAACTTTATTTAAATTCATACGCGTTTTTAAATTGAATTATTCTTGATCTAATAATTCATCCAATTCTTCTAATTGGACTTTTTTCTTTGTTTCAACTACGGCTGGTTGCTTTGTTTCTTCTATTGTCTCAGGAGCAGATTCAGAATCAATAGCTAGTGCATCTTTAGCTGCTTGCTCTTCTTCATTAGCTTTTTCAGTCTTATGACTTGATGGTCTCTCTCTTTTGACCTTCAACTCTTCTTTTCTAATGATTAAATGACGGATAATATTTTTTTCAGCCTTTATGGCTTTTTCTACTGCATCTAGAGCTTCCTTTCTATTGGTTACACCTTCTGCCGGGGTAAAATTAAAATATACAAGCCAAGCCTCAGTTTCTTTCAAAATTGAATAAGCGAGTTTTTTCTTTTCGATTTTTTTCTCACCAATAGCCTTGCCGTATTTTTCAACTTTGCTTTCGATTCCGGCAATCACAGTAATTGCTTCCTCTTCAGAAAGTCTTGTTGATACTAACAGATTTATTTCGTAAAAAGACATTTTCATTCTTTACATTAATTATATTTCCTTCAAAAGTCTCCGAAGGCGATGGCGTTTGAATTAGATATAATATAACAAGTTTTTACAGTCAGGTCAAGTAAATTGCAATAGGAATAAGGCATATTAACCCAAGGTTAGCCCTTGATAAAATCAATTTTTTATAAATACATTTTTTGCTTTGCTTTCTTAAGATAATCTGATAAAATCAACATATAAAAATTATTTTCAATTTATGAGTATTAAGTTTAAAAAAGGATTCACTTTAGTTGAAATATTAGCCTCAGTGTTTATAATCGCACTTTTGGCTGGTATTACAATACTGAATTTTGCAAAACCTCAACAAGAGGCTATTTTAACAAAAGTAAAATCAGATTGGACAATAATCGAAGGTAAATATATTGAAAAATTAGTTGGAAAATGGTCTTTAGATGAGGGTAGCGGAACTGTTGCCGGTGACAGTACTGATTTTAAGAATAACGGGACACTTACCGATAGTCCGACTTGGCAGGCAGAAAAGGATTGTATTTCTGGATCGTGTCTTAGTTTTAATGGATCTAGTCAGTATGTAATAACTAATAGCTCTCCAGGTGAAATTGTTTCTGGCAGGAAGGCAAGGTCAATTTCAGCTTGGGTTAATCCGGATAATATTGATCCCGGCGGGGCGGTAGTCGCGATAAATGCCTCTAGTGGACAGAGCTTTGTTATGTTAGTAAGCACTATATCGTCGACAGTCTACCTTTTTACTGATGCAATCAATACTAATAATAATATTACAATTACTGGAGCAGAAATCCCCTTGGCTTCAACTTGGAGTAATATGGTTTTCACATTTGATGGAGTTAGTACATGGAAATATTATTTGAATGGGTTGTTTATAAAATCTGGGACATTTGCAACAACAATAAATACTAATCCCAATAATATTAGCATTGGGCTAAAGGGGGGGTCATCATATTGGCCGGGTTCAATCGACGAGGTTTCTATATATTCTGAGGCTATAACTATTGCCAAGGTTCGGTCGGATTATATTACAGGAATTAATGAGTTGCTTGCCAGAAATGTAATCACTAAAAATGAATACAATCAAAGGTTAGCAAAATTAGAAGGTAATATGGCAAAAAAATAAATGAGTATATTCAAAGCATACGACGTAAGAGGTATTTATCCAGAAGAAATAAATGAGGATTGGGCGTATAAAATAGGGAGAGCTTTTGCTGTTTTTCTTCAAAAAGAACTAAACAAAAAAGACGTTAAAATTGTACTAGCACAAGATAATCGATTATCTTCCAATAGCCTTTATTTTGAGGCTAAAAAGGGGCTCCTAGACCAAGGAGTTAGAGTTATTGAAGTTGGACTCGCTTCAACCCCAATGCTTTATTTTGCGGTAGCAAATTACGGTTTTGATGGAGGAATGAGCGTAACGTGCAGTCATAATACAAAAGAGTTTAATGGTTTCAAAATGGTAAGAGCAGAAGCTTTCCCGATTGGTGAAGATAGCGGGCTTAAAGAAATAGAAGAACTGGCAAAGAGTAATTTTGTTGAGGAGGGAAAAGGTCAGTCGCAAGAAAAAGAAATTCTTAGCGATTATGTTAAAAAGAATGAAATAGAAGAGAGTTTTTCGTTTAAAGTATTTATTGATACGGCTAATGGCGTTGCTGGAATTCCAACTGAAAAAATATTTAACAAGCCTAACTATATTAGTCTCTTTGGAGAATTAGATGGCAACTTTCCAAATCATGATCCAAATCCGCTAAAAGAGGGTAGTCTTGCCGTCCTTTGTAGTAGAATCATTGAATCAAAGGGTGATATCGGAATAGCTTTTGATGGAGATGGCGATAGAGTATTTTTTGTCGATGAAAAAGGAAGAATGATTTCCTCAGATTTAGTTTTAGCCCTTTGTAGCGAAGTATTGCTGAGAAAAAACAAAGGAGCAAGAATATTATACGACATTAGATGTAGTAATATAGTCAAAGAAACTATTGAGAATAATGGAGGCATTGGAATCCAGAGCAGAGTAGGCCATTCTTTTATTAAAAAAATAATGAGAGAGCAAGATGTTATTTTTGGTGGAGAATACTCAGGTCATTTTTATTCTAAGAATGATTTTTATGCCGAGAATCCATTTTTAGTTGTTTCAATTATTTTGTCAGAAATGAAAAAACAAGAGAAGCCCTTGTCTGAAATTATTGATAAATATAGAAAGTATTTTCATTCAGGAGAAATAAATTTTAAAGTTGAAGATAAAGAGGCTAAAATTAAGGAGATAAAAGAAAAATACGGTAATGGAAAATTATCATTACTAGATGGCATCAGGATTGATTTTGATAAATGGTGGATTTCACTTCGATCGTCAAATACTGAGCCATTGCTCAGGTTGATTGTTGAAGCTGAGACAGAACAATTATTACAACAGATGATTGAGGAGATAACCGAAATAATAACAAAATAAAAAACAAGGCTAAATGCCTTGTTTTTACTTTAATCCCATATTTTTTCTTACTTTTTGCATCGTTTCTTCAGCTATTACTCTTGCCTTGTTCGCACCTTTTTCTAGCTCTCCCCAAACATAGTCAGGATTTTTTTCATATTCTTTTTTCTTTTCTCTGATTGGCTTCAAGTTTTCAATTAATATTTCAGCTGTAGCTTTTTTGAAACTTCCATACCCCTTATCCAAAAATTCTTCTTCAATTTTTTTGATAGTCTTTCCAGAAAAAATAGAATAAATTGTCAAAAGGTTAGAAATTCCTTTTTTGTTTATTGCATCAAATTTTATCTCTCTTTCTGAGTCAGTAGTTGCAGACATTAGTTTTTCCATTATCGAATCTGGTTCTTCAAATAAACTGATACTTCCTTTTCCATTATCGCTCTTACTCATCTTTTTTTCTGGATCACTAAGGGACATTATTGTGGCACCTTGCTTTGGTATCATCGGCTCAGGGATTACAAAAGTCTTTCCATACTTATTATTAAACCTTTCGGCAGTATCTCTGGCAAGTTCAAGGTGTTGTTTTTGATCTTTCCCAATTGGCACAACTTGTGCATTATAAAGCAATATGTCAGCTGCCATAAGAATGGGATAGTTTAGTAATCCGGCATTCACACTTTCTTTATGTTTTTGCGACTTATCCTTGAATTGTGTCATCCTTTGTAATTCACCAACGGGGATTGTCGTTCCAAGTAGCCAAGCGAGCTCAACGTGCTCTTTTACTTGCGATTGGACAAAATATGTACACTTATCGGGATTAATTCCAGCAGCAAGGTATGTCGTGGCCAAATCAAAGACATTTTTTTGTAATTCTTTAGGCTCATAAGGAGTAGTAATAGCGTGCCAATCAACAACACAAAAAATACACTCATCTTTTTCCTGTATCTCTACCCATTGTTTTAGTGATCCGATATAATTTCCAATGTGCAAATCTCCGGTTGGTCTTATTCCGCTAAATATTTTCATACAGATGATAATAATTATTTATAGTTTTTATATTATCACAAATTAACAAAAAAAGAAGCTAATACTTCTTTTTAATAATTTTAATAGCTTGCCTCCACTTAAAACAAATGAAACAAAAAAGAATTTGTTTCGTCCTTGGAAGACTCTCATATATTCTTGCCAATCCATTATCGCTCAAACAAATGTAATCACTTGCACGGGGTCCACATTTGGAAAACAAGAATATTGGAGAAAAGACCTGTTTTTCCATTTTTTTGACTTCTTCAGATTTAGTATCAACAGAAAGCCGAAGATGGATTTTCCGTAGAATGGCTAATTCGGAATTAGTAGAAAAATCTTGAGTCCTCAGTAAGAATCTTAGGACTTTTTCCGCATGTCGATTTTCTGAAAACAATTTTTCCGCAAAAGATAATCTAGGGGGATTGAAATCCCTATTTGTTTTATACATAATCAACCTCAAATTTTTAAGTTGCTTGAAGTGAATTTACCATAGTAATCCTCTTTTTCCAACTAAAAAATCCCCGTATGGGGATTTTTGGTACGCTAATTTTAATTAAAGTCTCTAGGCATAGTGCGAGGCTTTTGTGAAGGCATACTCAAAAGTATGTCGAATAAAAACGCAGCACTTTAACAACGAAACTAATTTAAAATAAGTCTTAGTTTTAGACTTCTATTATTACTGGCAACACCATTGGACGGCGTTGAGTCTTCTGGAACAAGAAATCTCCCAAAGTATTTTTCACATTATCCCTGACATAGGTCCAGTTTACTACTTGTCCAGAGGCAGTTGCTTTTTCAATCGTTTGGATAGTCTTTTTTCTTGTTTGGTATAACAATTCTTTTGATTCTTTCAAATAAACAAAACCTCGAGAAATAATATCAGGTGATTCTTGCACCTTTCCACTTTTTCTATTCACAACAGCAATTACGACGAAGATTCCATCTTCTGCAAGCATTTTTCTATCTCGAAGTACGATTTCTCCAACATCTCCAACTCCAAGTCCATCAACCATAATATAATCCGATGGTACTTCTTGTTTATCAATTTCGATTTTATCTGGCCTTAGGTTTATTATCTGTCCACTTTCAGCAAGTACTACGTTTTCTTCTTTCATTCCAGAGTCTTCAGCTAATCGAGCATTTGCAAAAAGCATCGAATATTGTCCATGAACGGGCATAAAGAACTTCGGATGCATTATCGAAAGCATTTCTCTTAATTCTTCTCTTTGAGCATGACCTCCAGCATGAATATCCATCATTCTATAATTAAGAACAATGGCTTTTTGACGTAATAAATCATCTTTTACCATTTGGACAGTTCTTTCATTTCCAGGAATAACTGAAGATGAAAAAATTATTGTGTCTCCAGGTTTCACATTAATTGATTGATGCTCTCCAGTAGCAATCCTCATTAATCCAGCGTTTTCTTCTCCCTGAGCCCCAGTACACATAATTGTAATCTGGTTGTCGGGAATATTATTTGCATCAGCCACTTTTTTAAGTAAAGTTCCTTTTTCGGTCTTTAAATAACCAAGTTTTTTTGTTATCTCAACATTACTTTTCATTGAATGTCCGATAAATCCGACTCGGCGTCCGTGTTTTTCGGAAAGGGTTATAACTTGTTGTATTCTGTTAACTAAAGAAGAGAAGGTTGAAACAATAATTCTTCCTTTTGCATTTGCAAAAATATTTTCCATATTTTCAAAAATCTGCTTTTCTGAAAGAGAGTGTCCTTCTTCTTCGGCTCCCGTAGAATCAGACATTAAAAGTGAAATTCCTCTATTTCCAATTTCTTTTAATTTAGTGAAATTAGTTGCAGGTTCATTGACCGGAAAATCATCAAATTTGAAATCCGAGGTATGTACAATATTACCCATAGGGGTTTTTACAAAAATACCCATATTATCAGGAATGTTGTGGTTTTGTCTAAAAAATTCAATTTCAAAATTACCAAGCTTTGTTTTAAAGCCATCACAAACTTCCGTAATATCTAATTTAGGATGACTTGGAAATTCGTCTTGTCTTTTTAAAATTATTCCTCTTGCTAGAGGTGATGCAAATATTGGAGGATTTCCAATAGCGTTCATAACATAGGGGATAGCACCGATATGGTCAAAATGTCCATGAGTTATTAAAACTCCGACAATATTTTTATATCGATCATTTTCCTTTAAATATTCAATATTCGGAATAATGTAATCAATACCAGGCATATCTTCTTCTGGCATCCTGAAACCAACATCAATAATTAGGATTTCATCGTTATATTCAAGAATCATCATATTTCTGCCAACCTCACCGAGTCCTCCAAGTGGAATAATCCTAAGTGGATTAACTTCATTTTCTGATTTTGAGGCAAAAGGTTTTTTTGGTAATATTTTTGGTTGCCCCTCAGTCGGTATTCTTTTATCTTTAAAAGGGCGACTGGAAAGGCTTGATCTTCTTGTTTCATTTGTATGCGGTCTAAAGGAATGTATCCTTCTTTCTGGCATTTGCGGTTTTTTTTGTTCTTCCATAATTTTATTTTTTAGAGCTATTTTTATAGTTTTAGCTCAAATTTTGTTAATTTATTTTGAGATTAGATATCAAAACGACAAATATTAAAATAGTATTTTGACATTTGACGTATTGATATCTATTTAAGTTTTAATTTATATTATTTTTAGAAAATCGAGATTTTCAGGAATTTCTTTTAACGCTTCCTCAGTTCTTAATACTGGAACTTGCTCATAGTTTTCATTTTTAATCCAACCATCCTTAGTATAAAACCAACAAGCCCCATGCATTTTAGTAATGTTGTCATATTCTGATACGCAATTTTTGCTAATCCAATTTGCCATTTTTAGGACTTTATCTGTAGCATTAATTGTAATATGTCCATACTCACCAGGGATTATTACAGATTCTCCCTTGTGGGCATTTATATAATACGCATCAGTTGAATCTTTTTTTTGCATCAAGTAAATTGCTTCTCCTTCAAGTACTGTATAAAATTCTGAATGTCCGGTTGAATGAAAATGCCCTTTAGTTTTGACAAACTCTTCGCCAAGCATGAGGGACGGGATTACGGTGATGTCATAACGCAATTCTCCATCTTCCTTGACTCCTCTATACATATAATAGAGATCTTGATTTTTTGCATTATCAGCCCAAGACGCATCACACATAACATTCCTCATGTCATCAATAGTCCTAATATCGGGCGTTAGTTTTGTTAAATCTATTTCGTCTTCCATATTTTTTATTCTTATTTTTGTTTCCAAACACGCTTTTCGGATATATACCAATTAGATATATCGTCAAATATTCTTGACTGGTCAATCGCTTTCTTGGTCGAAAAGCCTTTTATTTTTTTATTCAAAAGATAATTGTAATTAGTAGAATATAAAAAGATTGCAGGGTTATCTTCTAATATTTTGTTTTGAATGCTGTCTAATATTTCTATTCTTTCACTATCCATACCATCCGAAAATAATCTTGATTTTTCTAACAACTTGTCCAAATCATCATTTTGATAAACAGCTAAATTCCAACCAGGGTCAAATATCTGGCTAGAATGCCAATATGGCAATAGTTCTGGAGATGATCCAAATTTTTCTCCAAAAAGAATAGCATCATAGTCCTTATCCCTAATAACTTTTTTTATGTCATTAGTACTTAATTCAGATATTTCTACCTTTATTCCAATTTTTCCCCACTGCTCCTTTATTTTTAGTGCCACTTTTTTAAGGGTCGGATTGTTGACTGTTTTCAATCTTATTACCAGCTGATTACTTACTTCGGGAACAGTAAAACAAAGACTATTTAATTTTTCCATAGTAGCACCCATTACTTTGCCAGTGCCTTTATCAAGTCCAGAGGGTTTCAATATTTCATCGGCATATTTTTCTTGAAAAGCTATAACAGCTGCCTTTGTTGAATCTCCAAATCTTCCATTTGTTGTTCCGTCTGGATAAATATCTTTATCCCGTGCCAGACATTCTTGAAGTTTTTTAACTTCGCTTCCAGTATCGCCTGATTTTAAACTATGCCTTAATTCAAACCCACTTGATTTTTTAATTATCTTTGTTCTAACACCATCTTTTAGCTCGAAGTCTTCACTATTCAAAATGTTATTTGCTTTTTCTAAGTCGTATTGATTTATATTTTTTGGCAATGGGAATTCGTAAAATTCAGAAAGAATAGGAGAGTTAACTATATATCCATGTCCAGATAATTCACTTAGTATCTCTTGCTTGTTCGTAGCAAGGCTAAGAGCTTCTCTAATTTTACTATTGGAAATATTTTCCTTTTGATTATTCAAAAATATTCCAAAATAATCAGCACTAGCAATTTCCTTATTTTCAACAGCTTTAAATTCTTTATCATTATAAACACCACTATCAACAAATCCTGCATCCAATGCACCAGATTTTAGAAGGTAACTAAGATCATCTTTTTGGAAAAGAAAAGTAATATTGATTTTTTGAATATATGGTTTTTTATTGTAATAATTTACATTTCTTGCAAGAGAAATACTTCTAATTCTCTTATTCTTACCATTTTGATTTTGGATCATATCGTCAATCATATATGGACCAGATCCAATTGCACTTGCAAGATTAAGATCGCTACTAGCAAGGATTGCCTGAATCGGCATCCCTTCCCAAATATGCTTTGGCATAATCTTTATGTTTGCCAAATTATCCATAAAGTTACTGTAAGGTTGTTTTAATTTGAAAAACCCTTTGTATTCAGAATTTTTAACTATTTCAACATTTGTCCAGTAACCTTGAAGTGGACTTAAATAAGTCGGGTCTTGGATTAATCCAAACGTAAAGATAACATCATCCATCGTTAGATTCTCTCCATCATGCCACTTAGCATTTTCTTTTATAGAAAATTCAAAAGTTTTCCCATCGTCTGTAAAGTGATATTCGTTTATTAAGTCTGGAATTATTTTTCCCTGATCATTAAAAGTAACTAATCCAGAAAAAATCAATTCTAAAAGTGCCTTATCTATTTCCGAATTTTGGGCATATAGGGGATTGATAAACTGAGGTTGTCCAACCATTCCTTCTTGCAAGGTTCCGTATTCACTAGGAACAAGTTCAGTATTTTTGTAATAAAATGCAGAAACAGAATAAAACAGAGACGTTAAAAAAACCACTATTAAAAAGATAAACAATATTTTTTCGGACTTAGGGAGAATTTTAAAAAATTGAGACCATTGGCTAAATGAAGGCAAAGAAAAAGAATTTTTCTGCCTATTTTTTTTAAAGAAAAGCATTTTTATTTTACTAAATTAAGCAATTTGAGTATTGATGAAATATCCTGATTAAGGAACAACAAAATAGACAAAATAACAAAGATGACAATCGCAACAACAGTCATGGTTAAAAGATGTTTTTGAAAACCCCTTCTAGTGCTGTAAACTTCATTACCACCACCAAAAGCACTTCCAATAGCAGTTCCTCTTTGCTGAAGAAGTATTAAAGCTATAATTACTAAGCAGACTACTAATTGTATTATAAATAGTATTTGATCCATATATTTATTAAAGTTATTCTCTGACTAAAGATCAGAAGCAAGTAATAATTCTGAAATCCAGACAATAAGAGTTGTTTTGATAAATCCGTAAAAATTAATAATTTGAAATTTTTCTTCAGGGAAGATGGCATCCAACAGCCAAACCAAAAGCCCTACAATAACTAAAGAAAAAATATTAAGAGTGATTACCCTTAATGGGAAGGTGATAAAGCTGAGTATTGGCTTTACAAAAAACAACAATAGTCCCAAAATTGCCCCCACTAATAAAATTGTTTCTATTTGTCCATCATAAAAAACTTCTGCTTTGACAAAATAGACAGATAGAGCAATGCCAACAATGCCAGCGATGATTTTACCGAGAAGATTCATTTGAGACAAGTATAGTCCAAAAATATCAAAAAGTCAACATTTTTATTTCTTAAAATTTGGTTTTAGTCCATATCTTCGATAAATCCTTGATACTTCTGCATATATTTAATATAATAAACAAAACTAAGAAGTTTAATCTATTTTAACAAAATTATGAGAAAATCAGCATATTTAATTTCTCTTTCTATCGTGATTTTATCATTCGCACTCGCTTTTTACTTCTACCCTCAAATGCCGCCATCTATTGCCACCCATTGGGGAATTGAAGGCGAAGTCAATGGGGAAAGTAAAAGTTGGATACTTTTTATCATTCCAGCTCTCACAACTTTCTTTTTTTTATTACTCATCTTTATTCCAAAAATAGATCCACTAAAAGAAAATATTAAAAAATTTAAGGATTCTTATGACGACTTTATCCTTGTTTTTAATTTATTTATGTTTTATGTATTTTCTTTAACGATTGTATGGAATCTTGGTTATTATTTTAATATGACTTTAGGAATATTACCGGGATTCTTTGTTCTTTTTTATTCCCTTGGATCATTGATTACAAAAACAAAAAGAAATTATACTATCGGTGTACGCACACCATGGGCACTTGAAAGTGATAAAATATGGGAAAGGACCAGTAAGATATCGGGAAAGTTTTTTAAGATATTTGGATTAAGCTGTTTAATTTTTATGTTATTTCCTAAATATACCTTCCTATTATTTTTCGTTTTCCTAATAATTGGAATAATTTATATATTTCTTTATTCTTATTTGGAATATAAAAAAGAAATAAAAAAATAATAATTATGCTCAAACCCCTCAAAGGCTTTACCATAATTGAATTAATGGTTACCATTGTGATTATTGGTATCATAACCTCAATAATTTATATTAATTACACCCAGGAGTCTTCTTATCAAGCATCATTAACAAAGGCAAAAGCTTTTGCTACTTCAGTTCCAATTTCATTAGCCGCAAATTTTGTTTCTGAATGGAAGTTCGATGGAGATACAGATATTGGAAGTGCTGCAACGGCTGACGATTTAAAAGATACTTGGAGTGAAAACGATGGAACACTCTCATCTTCTCCCATAATCAGAGGAGGCAATGATTGCATGTCGGGAAAATGTATTGATTTTGATGGAACCGACGATTTTATAAGCTTTGACAGTGACGACACTCTCAACATGACCGATGCATTAACAATTAGTTTTTGGGTAAAAAGACTAGGTAGGGTTGGAGAGGATAATATTATAGTCTCAAAAGATGACGCTAATTCAAATAGACAGTACGTCGTTTATTTTACTAACAATAATACAATAAAATTTACAATTTTTGGATCTTCGGCCAATACAGCAATTATCTCTTCAACTGTTTTTTCATCCCTAAATCAATGGATTTATGTGACAGCAACTTACAAATATGTTAGCGACGGAACCTCCATAATGGACTTGTATGTTAACGGGGAAAAAGATAGCACACAAATCACCAATGCCGTGGGGCCAATAAATACGTCAAGTACGCCCTTAATAATAGGAGACGATGGAGAAACAACACTCAATAAGACATTACGGGGGGTAATTGATGATGTTAGAATTTATGATGTAGCATTAACAACCGCTCAAGTAAAAAAAGAATATTTTACTAAATCAGGTAACTTACATCAAAAAACAAATAAAATTTACTTGACTCGAAAATAATACATGTTTGACCAATTCAATATAAAATTGTAAAATTAATCAAAGACTTTAAATAAAAAAATATGGCAAAAATATTATTAATCGAAGACGACAAATTTTTAAGGGAGCTTATGGCAAAGAAGTTGATAAACATGAAATATGACGTTGTGGTTGCGATGGATGGAGAAGAGGGGCTACAAAAAATTAAATCAGAAAAGCCGGATTTAGTTTTACTCGATTTAATCTTACCAGGAATAAATGGATTTGAAGTATTAGAAAAAGCTAAGGCTGATCCAGACACAGTAACTATCCCCGTAATTATTCTTTCTAATTTAGGACAAGGTGAGGATATTGAAAGAGGATTAAAGTTAGGGGCAAAAGACTTTCTAGTAAAAGCCCACTTCACACCTCAGGAAATTATAGAAAAAATGCAATCATATATTTAATATTATGCCAGAGCTACCCGAGGTTGAAACAACCGTAACTGGTTTAAAAAGAGAAGTCCAGAATAGGACTTTTTTTGGGCTTTGGACCGATACGCCAAAAACTTTTCACAATATTTCTCCAAAGGACTTTGAACAATCGATTAAAGGGCAGAAAATAATCGAAATTAAGAGACGTGCAAAAAATATTTTAATATATTTATCAAACAATTTAGTTATTTTAATCCATCTAAAGATGACTGGACATTTGCTAGTAGGAAGATGGGAATATTTGAAAGAGGAGAAAAAATGGAACCCTTTGACAGTTGGTCCAATTATTGATGATCCATATAATAGATTTTTAAGAGTATTTTTTTGTCTGGATGATAAGAGAAAAATTGGGCTATGCGACGCAAGAAAATTTGCCAAAATAGAATTATGGACCAAGGAAGACATTGAAACCAAGGTTTTTGTAAAGACTGGGCCCGAGCCACTCGAACCAGATTTTTCCTTAATAAAATTTAAAGAACTTTTCAAAAAAAAGAAAAGAGGGAAAATAAAGCAGATATTAATGGATCAATCTTTTATTGCGGGTATTGGTAATATTTATGCGAGTGAGATATTATTTGAAGCAATGATTCATCCTGAAGAAGATATTTCAAGCTTAAAACAATCTGACATTGAAAATATATATCAAGCAATAAGAGATATTCTTCCAAAAGGGGTTGATGCTGGTGGAGATAGTTTTTCGGACTACAGAAATATTTATGGAGAAAAGGGAAAGTTTCAAAACATAATGAAAGCTTATGGAAGAGAGGGGATGCAATGTCTTAGATGTGGAAACCTGATTAAAAAAATTATTATTGCAACTCGGGGAACTTTTTACTGTCCGAATTGTCAGAAAAAATCAATAAATAGCAAATAAAATGATTTATTTATTTTTCGGAAAAGATATCTTTAGGCTTAAAAGAAAAGTAAAAGAGTGGACAGACGAATGGGAAAGAAAAATGGACGAGATGGTTTTGCACGTTTTGAAGCAAAGAATATTGATTTCTCAGATTTAAAATCAGAGGTTTCTTCATATTCAATGTTTTCAGCAAAAAAATTCATCATCATTGATAATGTATCCGAAAATCCAAAATTAAGAGACGCTATTACTGAAGCAGGTGATTACTTTGCAGATTCGGACAATATAATTCTTTTTACCGAGCGAGATTTTAAACCTCTTAAAAGTGATGCTTTTTTAAACTTTGTGAAGAAAAAAGGGACAATAGAGCAATTCGACGTTCTCGAAGAAAGTCAATTGGCGGATTGGATTGTGGCAGAAACTAATGCAATGGGCATCAAGATTAAAAGTAATGCCTTACAGGAACTCGTTAAATATTCAAAGGGAGATTTATGGCAGGTTTCTAATGAACTTCAGAAACTCTCTAATTATATTCAATTCGAAGAAAGAAAAGAAATAACACTGTCAGATATTGATAAGTTAGTTGATAGGGTTGAGGATAGCAATATCTTTTCAATCACTGATGCCATAGGTGCTAGGAATAAAAAAGATGCCATAGTCCAGATTGATAATTATCTTAAAAACGGAGGAGTTGCCTTAGTGTTATTTGCAACAATTGCAACACACATCAAAAATTTATTAATAGTTAAAGAATCGCCTTCATCTTCGGCAGGTGAATTAGGAATGGCACCATTTGTTAAAATGAAATGCACGTCCCAAAGTTCAAAATTTGAATTTGAAGAACTAAAAAAACTTTTTAATCTTTTAGTCGAACTAGATAGAAAGATGAAAGTTGGACAAGTGGGGCAAGAGGAAGCAGTTGAGATGTTTATCATTTCTCTTTAAATTAAGGCTTTAATGTTGACTTTTGACTAAAAGGGAATATCATACAAAAAAGCTCATTACCATTGTCTTACGTGGCAAGTATTTGGCAGGTTTTATATCCCTCTCAAATACTCGTCATGTAAAACAGGCGAGGAGGAAAAATGTCTTTAACAAATAGTGATGAAAAATCAACAAGCGAAACATTTGAAGAACTTTTAGAAAAGCTACAAACGATTCTTGAAAGTGAGAATCATCGTTTCGGAATGATTTATCCGCAAAAAGAAAGAGAAGTCAAGGAAAAAATCCAAGACCTATTGCCTAGCCAGATTGAATCAGCAAAGAGTATCGAAAGATTGTATTTACTCTTTAATGTGTCACATCGGCTTTATCGTTCAGACCTAGCTGAGTCCACATCTTATAGGGCGAAGGATATTCTACCTACTGAAATAACCAGATGTTCAAGTATTCCTGCTCTTGAAAATCTTTATATCATAACTAGAAAGATATTCAAAAACGAGCCGCCCAAAAGTATTGTTATTAGCTATCAAGATAGATTAAAAGAGCTTCAGGCAATCAAAATCCATTGATTGCCTTTTTTTATACACAAAAACAAGGCCGAGAGCCTTGTTTTTTTGTTTATTTTACAAAAGGAGTTAGTTTATTCAAGTGTCTAGCGTATAATGCTTTTTTTCTACTAGCAGTATTTTGCTTTAAAACACCTGTCTTAGCTGCCTTATCAATAGCTTTGTATATTTTTGGCAAAATAGCCTTTGATTCTTCAACTTTTTTGTTTACAATCAAGGCCTCAAATTCTTTTGTTAACACCTTGATGTCTCTTTTCTTTTGGATATTGTCAGCCCTGTGCTTCACATTTTGGCGAAGACGTTTTTTATTGGATGTTGTAATTGGCATAATTCTTTAATTAAATATACTATAATATATACAATAAATATTAAAAATATGCAAGAGGGAGAAAAGGAAAATGGAAGAAGCAAATCTTAATGAATAATCAAAAGGTTAAATTTTCAAAAAAAGATTATTTAAAGCAAAAATGGGAGACTTACAACAATTTCGTAATTAGTTTCACTCCAGTTTATTTTTATTATTTTCAGAAGGATTTTTAGAGGGGGTTTTGCTTTTTACTTATTTTGGTATAATACAGCTTAGAGGGTTGCAATAATTTATTAAATTTTCTGTATGATTAACTTTATTTTTGGAGAAATTTTATATAAAGATGATAAGAAAATAGTTTTAGATAGGGGCGGAATTGGTTTCGAGATTTTTTTATCTGTAAGCAATTTAGAAAAAATATCAATAGGGGAAAAGAGACAAATTCATACATATTTAGCCGTTGGAGAAAAAATAATGGAATTGTATGGGTTCTTGTCGGAAAAAGAATCAGAATTTTTTAGAATTTTAAAGTCTATTTCTGGAGTTGGCCCAAAAACCGCACTTAATTTAGCCACTTTTGGCTCCCCAGAAAAATTGAAGGAATCTCTTGAGCGTGGTGATAACACTCCAGAAACAAAAGGTTTGGGATCTAAAAAACTACAAAAGATATTATTAGAATTAACCGGCAGGATAGAAGAAATAAATAAAAAAGAAAAAAATTCAGGCAAGGGTGACGAAGTCTTTGAAGCCCTATTGGGATTAGGGTTTAGCAAAAAAGAAATTATTGAAGCATTGTCGCAGTTACCAGTCACGATGAAACAAACAGAGCAAAGAATAAAAGAAGCACTTAAAATTTTAGGAAAATGAAAATATTAATTAAAAAATTAATACCAAACTGGGTTAAAGATTTTTATCATTATTCTTGGGCATTAGCTGGAGCAGTTTATTATGGCTTTCCATCTCGCAAGATTAAGGTAATAGGGGTTACGGGAACTGGCGGCAAGTCAACAGTTATTGCCCTAACAGGCAAAATACTTGAAGAATCTGGATATAAAGTAGCTTCGTCATCGTCAATCGTTTTTAAATGGGGCGACAAGCAAGAAGAGAACAAGTATAAAATGACGATGCCAGGAAGACTTGTGTTGCAAAAATTTTTAAATCGTGCGGTCGCAGAAAAATGTGACTATGCAATCATAGAAACAACATCTGAAGGTATTAAACAATTTCGTCATAAATTTATTGATTTTAATATTGCTGTAGTTACTAATTTGAATCCCGAACATATAGAAGCCCATAAGGGTTTTGAAAACTATAAAAAGGAAAAAGGAAAATTATTTAAAATAGCAAAAGAAATACATATTATAAATCTCGACGATAATCATAAAGATTTCTTTTTAGGCTTCCCCACAAACAGAATTATTACCTATGGGGTGGAAAATAAAAATGCGGATATTGTGGCAGAAAATATAATAGTCAAGCCCGAGGGCTCTACTTTTACGGTTGACGGAGTAGATTTTAGCTTACAACTTCTTTGCGAATTTAATATTTATAATGCATTGGCAGCAATAGCAATTGGCGTTTCTCAAGGAGTGTCATTATCACAGTGCAGCGATGCAATTAAAAAAGTTGGACAAGTAGCAGGAAGAACCGAGAGGGTAATTGATAACCCATTCTATGTTTTTGTTGATTATGCTTTCGTTCCAATTTCGCTTGAAAAGGTTTATCAATTTCTAAAACCTGAAAAAGGAAAATTAATTTGTGTCTTAGGTGCTTGTGGAGGAGGACGTGATAGCTGGAAAAGGCCTGTTTTAGGCACGATTGCAGATAAGTATGGGAATTATATCATTGTTACGAATGAAGACCCTTACGACGAAAATCCACAGGAGATAATTGATCAAGTTTCTTCAGGAATAAAAGATACAAAAAAGTTATTTAAAATATTTGACAGACGTGAAGGAATTAGAAAAGCATTAGAGTTGGCAAAAGCAGGAGATACGATTATTATCACAGGAAAAGGATGTGAACCTTGGATATGTTGGGAGCGAGGTCGAAAAGAGGCTTGGGACGATAGGGCGGTAATAAGAGAAGAGTTTAAAAGAATAAAAAATAAAGGTAAATAATATGGAAAAAGAAATAAAAGAAAAAGTAAAAAAAAATTATTCTAAAATCGCAATAAACATTTATTTTTATATACTTGGATATTTTTTCATTTCTAATGCTTGGTTTGATTATTTTGCATCGCAAAAGACGCCGAATAAAGCAATTTTTTACTTTGTTGCAATTATATCTTTCTTTTTTGCAATACTGTGTTTCATAAAAATAAATTCGACTAGAAAAAAGAAAAACAAAATGATGATAGTAATTGATTTTATTGTCTCGATTATTATTGTCTATATAGGGATAAAAATATTATGCATATCTAATGGCGGCCCCGTAAGTTTATTTTAATTTCTTGCCAAAATCAATAAAATAACATAATATCGCCTTAGTGATTTAAAATGCCGGAGATAGAAGGCTCGTACAATAACAACAAGGGTTCCAATCCAGATTTTCCTGGAAAAAAATGCAAGAATGGAAAGACTTGTTGCGGTAAAGAAGATTGCGATTGTGATGATCGCAATGGAAGTGATTAAAATCCATATTTATATGGATTTATTTTTTTGACGATAATAGGTTTTATAGCTAAAATAGAAATATAAATTTAAATTAATATTTCAACTGTGAAAATATCATTAAGAAAATTAAACGAATTTGATATTAAAGATTTCTCATCATGGATGAAGGATGAGAATATTTTAATGTTGGCAACAGGAAATAAGGAGGAGTTTTTGGAACAAGATATCAAAAAGTATTTTTCAAAAATGATTAGCGATGAAAATAATATGCACCACGCAATACTTTTAAATGAAAAAGCAATTGGCTTAATTTCATTAGTAAAGGACAGGACGAATAGTCACAAGATGCAATTATTGATTGGAGACAAAACGTGTTGGTCTAAGGGGTATGATATGGAGGCAGTAAAGCAAATGATTGAAAAAATTAAAGAAAAAGAAGGTTTAAAAGTTTATGTAGAAATTAGGCCAGATAGCGAGAGATCAATTGCAGCTTTTGCAAGCTACGGCTTTGTTCCTACAAAAAGTAAAAGATACCCTAAGGATAACCATTTCCCCCAAGTACTAAAAATGGAGTTAAGCTAATATTGTGTAATCTCAATTTATTCTACATCTTAAAAAGCATTTTTTGAGGCCTATATTTAAAAAGCGAAAGTATATTTTATGATTTTTCCATGTCAACAGAGAATAAATATTAGTACAAATTAAGTAATAATGAGCTTTATTCTATGAGCTTGTAAATTATTTTAGTTAGAGAAATATAAAGTGATAAAAGGGGATTACCTCTTTTTATTTTTAATGCACTTTGAAGCAAAACTTGACACTATTTGTCTTTTCTGTAAAATGTAATTGTTTATTGCATTTGCAAACAATTTAATAATTTATCAGTAGGTTGCGAGATACTGGCAATTAACAAAAACTATAATAAAAATGGAAGAAATATCATTATTTGGGACAGTAATATTTAATTTTTTAGGTATTAATTTCACTAATACCTACATATTGGGCATTATATGTGCTGTTCTTGTTTTTGGTCTTTTTGCTATTGCACTTCAAAAAAAAGAAATGATTCCAGGAAAATTTCAAAACTTCTTTGAATTTTTACTAGAAACTATATTCAATTTTTTTGATGGAATGACAGGCGACCGAAAAAAAACCGAAGAGATTTTCCCTTTGGCTGCTACGTTATTTTTTTTGATTATATTTTCAAACTTAATAGAAATAATCCCCGGAACAGGGGTTTTTCCATTTTTAAGGTCTCCAAGTTCGGACTTGCATTTTACATTGGCCCTTGCTATTTTTTCGATGGGGTTTATACATGTAGTTGCTATTTCAAAATTAGGAATATTTACTTACTTTAAAAAATATATTAAATTTGAAAATCCAGTTATGTTTTTTGTCGGTATTCTAGAGGCATTAGGGGAAGTCACAAGAACTTTTTCACTTGGAATGAGGTTGTTTGGAAATTTATTTGCAGGAGAAATGCTTTTAATGGTTATATGTTCAATAATGCCGTTTTTTTTACCAATACCATTTTTAGGATTAGAGTTATTTGTTGCATTCATTCAGGCGATAGTTTTTTCATCATTAATAACCGTATTTTATGTCGTCACAACATCCGCAGAGGAGCATTAATTGGAAGGGTGTCGCATTAATGGGAACAGAAATAGGTTTTTTAATTGCCATTCCATTGATAATATTTATTTTATTAGGCATTTATATTGACAACATCTTCAAAACATCTCCCTATATAGTGATGATGTCTGCGATTGCAGGATTATGCCTAACGTGCATTGATATAAAATATCTAATAATACCGATTTTGGAAGGGAAGAAAAAACAGTGATTGAATAAGAAGAAAGAAGAAATTATAATAATAAAATAAAATTTAATTCGCCATATCAAACCGAAATATAAATAAGAATCGGATAAGAATGTGCGAAAAATAAAATATGGAAGCATTACAATTATTGGCAGCAGCATTAGCAATTAGTTTGGGAGCATTAGGGCCTGGTATCGGTATTGGACTAATTGGTTCAAAAAGTACCGAGGCAATTGGTAGGAATCCAGATGCAGCTTCAAAAATTCAGACAGGCATGATTCTATCAATTGCATTCGCAGAAGCTATTGCAATTTTTGCTTTAGTTATTTCTTTTATGATTTTGTTCGCAAAATAAAAATTTAAAAAAATAAACAATGGAAGGTTTAGAAATCGACTGGAAGGTTTTACTTGGCCAGATAATAAATTTCGCAATATTATTCGGTCTTTTGTCTTATTTTGTTTATAAGCCATTTTTAAGTTTGCTTAAAAATAGAAGAGATAAGATTGCGGAAGGTATCAACAAGACACATGAAGCAGAGGAAAGAATGAAGGAAATTGAAAATATAAAAAATGCTTCGGATATTAAAAACGATGCGGATCGTAAAATACTTATTTTGAAGGCAGAAGAAGACGCAAAGACTAGGGCAATTGATATTGTACATAATGCCGAAGAAGAAAAAGCTGTTATTTTAGTTAAAGCACAAAAAGAATCAGAAAATCTAAAAGAAAAAGAAAAAGAGAGAACAAAGCAAGAAATAGTAAACAATGCTTTTAATTTAGCCGAAAAGATATTGAAAGAAAATATTGATAAAAATAAGAGTGAAAAAATTACAGCAGAATTTTTAAGCAAGCTAAAGATATGAAAATAGATCAACAGATATCATATTATGCTAAAGCACTTTACTTGGCAGTAGAGGATGCCCCAGGAAGAGAAAAAGAAATATTTGAAAATCTTAAAAATGCTTTAGGAAATAAAAAAATAAAGTATTTAGGAATAATAATGGAAAAATTCTTCAAGCTTTATCAAAAAGAAAAAAGGGCCGAACTTATCTTATCATTTGACTTTGATGAAAAAACAAAGAGTGAAATTAGAAAGGGCATTAAGAGTAGTATTAATGGAATAGAAGAAATAACAGAAACGGTTGATAGCGACTTAATTGCTGGCTTCCGTTTAAAAACAAAAGATGTCCTCATTAAAGCATCTTTAAAGGATATTTTAACGGGGTTAAAAAATAAAACCTATGGACATAATTGAACAATTTAAAAAACAATTAATCGGCGTTGACTTAAAACCAGAATCAGAAGAAATTGGTGAAGTTCTGGAGGTTAAGGATAATGTAGCTAAAGTTTCAGGGCTTAGGGGCGTTGGAAATTTTGAGCTTGTAGAGTTTGAAGGAGCTGACACGTTAGGCTTGGTTTTGAATTTAGAGGAACATGAAGTTGGTGTTGCTATTTTGGGATCAGACGAGAAAATCAGAGAAGGAATAATCGTGAAGAGAACTAAGCGAGTTTTTTCTCTTCCGGTTGGCGAGGCACTACTTGGTCGTGTTGTCGATCCATTAGGGCGTCCAATTGATGGTAAAGGAGAGATAAAAACAAAGACATATCTTCCGCTAGAAAGAAAAGGTCCTTCCGTTATCGAACGTCAACCAGTCAATACGCCACTTCATACAGGAATTAAAACAATCGATGCGTTGATTCCAATTGGAAGAGGACAAAGAGAGTTAATTATTGGAGATCGGGGACTAGGGAAAACTGCTATTGCCATTGATACAATTATTAATCAAAAAAACGAAAAAAATAGACCAATTTGTGTTTATGTTGCTTGTGGTCAGAAAAAAAGCAAGGTTCAAAGATTAGTTTCTACGCTAGAAAAGGCAGGTGCAATGGAATACACTATTGTCGTTTGTGCATTTCCAGATGATCCTGCTAGTTTTGTTTACTTAGCTCCTTTTACAGGTGCTACCATGGGAGAATATTTCCGTGACAAAGGACAAGATGCTTTAGCTGTTTACGACGATATAACAAGACAAGCTTGGGCTTGGAGAGAGATATCATTAATTTTAAGACGTCCACCAGGTAGAGAGGCTTATCCAGGAGATGTATTTTATTTACACTCAAGACTTCTTGAGCGAGCTGCTAGGTTATCCGAAGAAAAAGGAGGTGGGTCTCTAACTGCACTACCCATTATCGAAACTCAAGCAGGTGACGTATCTGGTTATATTCCGACAAATGTTATTTCCATTACCGATGGACAGATTTTTCTTGACGCAATTCCATTCAAAAAAGAACAAAAGCCAGCAATTAATATTGGTACGTCAGTATCAAGAGTAGGATCAACGGCTCAAATGAAAGCAACTAAAAAAGTTTCAGGACGTTTGAAATTAGATTTAGCTCAATTTCAGGAGTTAGAGAGATTTTCTGAATTTACAGAAGAACTTGACTCTCAGACTAAATTAACAATCGAAAAAGGTAAAAGAATGAGGCTTATGCTTCGTCAGACAGACTTATTCCCACTTTCAATTGAAAGAGAGGTAGTTGTTTTGTATGCGTGCGTTAATGGAAAGATTGAAGAGATACCAATGGAACGTATTGCAAATTTCGAAGAAGACCTCTTGAAAGAAATTGAGATATCATGTCCAGAAGTTTTTAAGAGCATACAGGAAACAAGAGATTTGTCTGAAGATGCAACAAATAAAATAGCAGAGGCTATTAGAAAAATAAAAATATCCTATGGAATTAAAGGAAGTCAAAAATAAAATAGGTTCAGTCAAAAATATTTCCGAGTTGACAAGTGCTCTTGAAACTTTTTCGGCACTAAAAATGAAAAAAACTCAGAAAAAGTTTTTAGAATCAAAACCATTTTCTCAAAAACTAGCCAGAGTTTTAAAAAAAATGTACAAGTCTTTAAATGAAAAAAAATCTATTTTTTTAGAACAAAGACCAGTAGAGAATATTTTATTCTGTGTTGTAGCTTCTGATAGAGGATTTTGCGGAACATTTAATTCAAATATTTTTAAAATTGCTGACAATGCTTTGCCAGAAATTAAAAAAGAGGGAAAGGTTGATATCTTAGCTATTGGGAAAAAGGCAATTAGCTATTACAAAAAACAAGATGTAAAATATCAATTTTCAGGAGTAGGTGATTATTGGGAGTTGGATCAAACAAAAGAAATAGCGGAGTTATTAGTCGAGAATTATAAAAAAAATAATTATCAAAAGGTCTATCTTTTTTATACCCATTTTCAATCAACTTTTGTTCAGAAACCGACAAAAGTTCAGCTGTTTCCATTAGAGATTCAAACAGTGGATAATTTTTTGAGAGATGAGTATAAAACTGAAGATGAGAATACTGATTATTTACTAGAACCTTCAGCGGAAGCAATTCTAGATGGGGTTGTTCCGGTATTTGTTGAGTACCTTATCTATCAATTTATTCTTTCTGCAAACACTTCTGAGCATTCAGCTAGAATGATGGCTATGAGAAATGCCTCGGATAATGCAAAAGGATTGCTTGAAGAATTGCGACTTGAATATAACAAAGCTAGGCAGACAAAAATTACTAATGAGGTTTGTGAAATTTCATCTACCGCAGAGGCGATGAGTTAAGTTAATCGAATTAAAGATAATAAATTATAAACTATATGGCAAAAATAATACAAGTCATTGGACCGGTTGTGGATGTGGAATTTGAAGAAGGAAAAGTTCCCGCATTATACAACGCACTAACAGTTGTTGGGAGAGATCTAACCTTGGAAGTAGAGCAAGGCCTTGGAGAAGGTAAGGTAAGATGTCTTGCTATGGGTCCAAGTGAGGGACTAGAAAGGGGAGACGAGGTTAAAGACACTGGCAACCCGATTATGGTTTCAGTTGGAAAAGGTGTTTTGGGTAGGATTATAAATGTTCTAGGAGATCCAATTGATTTGAAGGGTGAGATCAAGGGAGGTACACCGGTTTCAATCCACAGAAAAGGGCCAAGTCTTCAAAAACAAAAATCGGATACTGAAATTTTAGAGACAGGAATTAAAGCAATTGATTTATTATGTCCATTACCAAAAGGAGGAAAAGTGGGATTATTCGGTGGTGCAGGTGTAGGTAAGACAGTGTTAATTCAAGAACTTATTACTAATATCGCAAAATTTCATCAAGGGTTTTCAGTTTTTGCTGGTATCGGAGAAAGATCTAGAGAAGGTAATGATATTTATCGTGATATGACTGAATCAAATACTATCGGCAATACTTGCCTTGTATTCGGTCAAATGAATGAATCTCCAGGGGTAAGATTTAGAATGCCATTAACAGCCCTTGCCGTTGCTGAACATTTTAGAGACAAGGAAAAGAAAGATGTTCTATTATTTATGGATAATATTTTTCGTTTTGTTTTGGCAGGTTCAGAGGTATCAGCACTACTTGGAAGGATTCCTTCTCAGACTGGATATCAGCCAACATTGACTTCAGAAATGGGAGCCTTGCAAGAAAGAATCACTTCAACTGAAGATGGCTCTATTACTTCTGTTCAAGCTGTTTACGTTCCAGCTGATGACTTGACTGATCCAGCCGTTGTTGCAACTTTTTCTCATCTTGATTCATCGTTGGTATTATCCCGTGCAATCGCATCGTTGGGTATTTATCCCGCCGTTGAACCATTGGAGTCAACATCTTCACTATTAAATCCAAGAATCGTTGGAGATAAACATTATGCAGTTTCTGCTGGCGTCAAACAAATTCTTCAAAGATATAAAGAGCTTCAAGATATTATTGCTATTTTAGGTATTGAAGAATTAGCTGACGAAGACAAGACCATTGTTAACCGAGCTAGAAAAATCCAAAAATATTTATCACAGCCATTTTTTGTTGGCGAAGTCTTTACTGGCATAGCTGGAAAGTATGTAAAAATTGAGGAGACTATCGATGGCTTTGATAAGATTATTTCAGGTGAACTTGACCATATTCCTGAGTCTAATTTTTATATGAAAGGAACAATTGATGAGGTTATTAAATCTTACGAAGAAAACAAATAATTTATGAAATTAAGTATTGCAACCCCAGAAAAAATAATGTTTAAGGGAGATGTTGAAAATGTAAACATCTCAACTTATGCCGGCGATATTGGTGTTTTGTCGCACCATACCGCACTTATTTCTGTAGTAAAAGAGGGAAGCATAAAGATTAAAACTGAAGAAGGGGAAAAGGTTTACAAAAACAAGCAAGGCGTAATAGAGATTCACAATAATGAAGCTATTATCCTTGTGCGGGGATGTACTGAAGAATAAAAACAAAACGCCGAATGGCGTTTTGATACTTAGTGTTCATAATTATGTTTTACAATCGAGAATTGACTTCAAATTTAGTTAGATCTTAATAACACTATCTTGGTCTACCAAGAAAATAGAACAAGATACATAAAATTATATTGACAACAACGGCATTATCGTATATTTTTAAAAAGGTAAATATGGTAGAAGTAAACGGAAAAAAAGAAGGAGAACGCTATCTTGGAAAATTCTCAGAAAGAGCCCTTGATTTTATCGGATACGAATATCGGGTACAAGAGTTGGAGAAAAAAGAAAAGGGACTGAAAATGTATGACGTTTTTGTCCACGAAGACAATATTTAAGGCTAAAAATTAGCCTTCTTTTTTTTAAATAAAAAATCCCTCAATGTTGAGGTGGGATTTTTTAGTTTGTTGGATTAGTGACTTGTTCTTCGGTTTGCTTTTTCTGTAACTCTTCTAAAAGTTCTTTTATTTTTTGAGTTTTTTCGTCCCCTTCAAGACCATCCCAAGGATTGGCTTCTTCGCTATATATAGGCTTTGTATTAAATATTTGAATACTTTTTTCTATGGCCTTTCTCCACATAGGAGCAGCAGTCATTTCACCAATAGCCCCCACAATCGGAGTTCGGTCATTGTTACCAGCCCAGACAACAACTACAGCATCAGCCGTATATCCAATTGTCCATCCATCAACACTATTTTGAGTCGTACCTGTTTTTACCGCAACCCTATAATCATCAAATCTTAAAACAGAATTTTCACCAAACATGGGAGCTCTAGCTACATTATCAGAAAGAATACTCGTAATCGTATTGCAAGTATTTTCACTCAATACCTTTCGTGGAGTTTTATCATTTTTATAAATAACCTCTCCCTTTGAATCGACAATTTTTATAATTGCCGAGGAGGGGATAGCATATCCACCATTAGCAAAAACACTAAAGGCACTGGCCATATCAATCATTTTTACATCAGCCCCACCGAGTGCAAATGGTAATCCATAAAAGTTGGCGTCTCTAGTAAGTGTCGAAATCCCCATTTTTTTAGCAAGATTCATCGTATCTTGGAGACCTGCGTAATCTCTTAAGGTTTTTATGGCAGGAATATTTAATGATTGGGCAAGACCAGTTCGCAAAGTTATAGCACCCCTAAAGGACATGTCAAAATTGTTTGGTCGATAACCTCCTCCAAAATCAGTTGGCTCATCAACTACGATTGAATCAGCGGTTGCTCCTTTTTCAAAGGCTTGTGCATAAACTATTGGCTTGAACGATGATCCAGGCTGTCGCTCAGACTGAACAGGAATGTTCATCCATGATTCAAAAAGGCAGTTTTTTCCAGGAGTACAGCCGGCAGGTAATGAATCTCCCCATGCATCAGCAGAACCAACGAGAGCACGAACCTCTCCTGTTTTTGGATCCATTACTATCATCGCAGCATTATATGCTCCGTAGGACTTTCTATTTTTAATAGCCCCTTCTTTTACTATTTGTTCGGCTGCTTTTTGCATATCCCAGTCAAGGGTTGTGTATATTTTTAATCCTTTTGTTTCTAATACCCCAGGGCCATACTTTTCTTCAAGAATACTTTTAACATATTCAACAAAGTGGTAAGCAACATTTTTTTGCACTTTTGCAAACTTAAATTCATATTTCTCAGCCTCTTCTTTTTCTTTACTGGTAATATATCCTTCCTCCTCCATCCTTTTTAGTACATAATTCTTTCGTTCTAATAGGACATCCAAGTGAGAACCATAAGGAGAATAGTAGCTAGGTGATTGAATAGATGCAGCAAGTATTGCACATTCGGCAAGGTTTAATTCTTGTGCTGGTTTTTCAAAATAAGTTAAAGAAGTTTCTTCAATTCCATAAAGATTTATACCAAATGGAACTTTATTTAAATACCATTCAAGAATTTGGTCTTTTGAATACTTTCGATCAAGTTCTGTTGCAAGTAAAATTTCTTTTACTTTCCTTGTAATAGTTTTTTCAGCAGTTAAAAACGTTGCCCTAATTAATTGTTGAGTGATTGTAGAAGCTCCTTGATTTGGCGAGCGGGTAATTAAATCATCTCTTATTGCTCTAGCCATTGCTTTTATATCGAACCCATGGTGTTCATAAAAATTAGCATCTTCGGTGGCAATAACGGCTTTTTGCATTAATTTTGGAATTTTTGACAAAGGAACATAGGTTCTTTTTTCCTCTCCATAAACACTGGAAAGCAAAACTTCTCCTTTGTAATCATATATTTTTGTAGATTGATTAAACTCTGTATCAGTAAAATCTTTTGGTCTTGGCAGATCTTTTGTCATATAGAAAAAGCCAATTATTCCTAATATCGTACACACAAAAAACAGCAAAAGCAGTCCACTAACTATCCGAAAGAACCAATTTTTTTTCTTTTTCTTTTTTTTAGGTGCACTGGGAAAAGGAACAAGTCCATCTCCATATTTCCTTTCGCTTAAATTATCTATAGTTTTCTTTTTTTTAAATATTTTATTCGTACTATCACGAACTTTAATTTTGATTTTTTCAATATGATTTTTCATAAATTTAATAACTCAATACTACCATATTTTTAACATTTTAAAAACCTTAAGAATTAACACATAATCTTGTTATTTTTTTGGTTTAGCCTTAATATAAATTTAAGATTTTAAATAATTTTATTATGAACATAGACACAGATCCAAAAAAAATAGATGAATTGCTGAGTAGGGGGACGGAAGATATTATCGATAAAGAACACTTAAGGGCCGCTCTTTTGTCAGGCCGACAATTACGTATAAAATTAGGCATAGACCCAACAGGTCCAAACATTCATCTTGGTAGAGCTACAATCCTTTTTAAATTAAGAGATTTTCAAAAACTAGGACATAAGATAGTTTTGATTATTGGGAATTTTACTGCCTTAGTTGGTGACGCATCGGATAAAGATTCTAGGCGTCCAGTTATTACTCAAGAAAAAATAGATGAAAACCTTAAGGATTATCTTTTTCAAATAGGAAAGATTTTGGATATTGAAAATGAAAAAATATTTGAAAAACATTACAACATGGAATGGTTTGGAAAAATGAAACTAGAGGACATTCTTAAAATTTCAATGAACTTTACTGCCCAACAAATGATTCAAAGAAGAAATTTTAAAGAGAGATGGGAAGATGGAAAAGAAATTGGAGTTCACGAATTATTATATCCAATGCTACAAGGCTTTGATTCTACTGTTATAAAATCAGATGTTGAGCTTGGCGGCTTTGATCAATTATTCAATCTTAAAACAGGAAGAGATTTGCAAAAAATATACGGACAAGAGCCTCAAGATGTTATGACTTTCAAGATGATATATGGCCTTGATGGGCGAAAGATGTCAACCAGCTGGGGTAATGTGATTAATATTACTGATGAGCCAAATGATATGTTTGGTAAACTAATGTCGCTTCGAGATGAATTAATTATCGAGTATTTTATTTGTTGCACTAGATTGGCCATGGATGAAATTAATGGCTATAAAGAGAAATTGGGGAATAAAGAAATAAACCCAAAAGAGATTAAAAAGATTTTAGCAAAAGCTGTTGTCGAAAGCTTTTACCCAAAAGAAGTCGCAGATAATGCCAAAAAAGAATGGGAGAATCAATTTGAAGAAAAAGAACTTCCAGCCGGAATAGAAGAAGTAGAATTGACTGAAAATGTTTTTAATATCGTAGAGCTTTTACTTAAAGTAGGATTATTTAAAACAAAGGGAGAGGCAAGGAGAGTAATCGAACAAGGAGGGATAAAAATTATAAAAGGCTCAGCGGTTGAGATTATAAAAAATTGGCAAGAGGAAATAAGGGTTGAAAAGGGAATGATAATCCAGTCAGGAAAAAGATATTTCAAAAAAATTATATAAGAAAAGCACGGATTATTCCGTGCTTTTATTATTAGTGTGAACGAGGTTCGACCTCGGACATAATTTATCTTTGCAAAACAAACAACAAAGCACCAATTACTAATTCCTTAAATTTTAAACCTTGTGTGATTCGCACAGCATATTGCGAGTGCGAGTGCATCAGCTGCATCATCAGGTTTAGGAATTTTTTCTAGTTCCAATAAATTTTTTACCATTTGTTGTACTTGATTTTTTGTTGCTCTTCCATATCCAGTTACCGCAGTCTTTGCCTGAAGGGGAGTGTATTCAACTATTGGAACTTTTTTCGCATGGATTGTCATCAATATTACTCCTCGGGCTTGACTCACAGGCATAACCGTTTTCAGGTTTTTAAAAAAATACAAACTTTCAACAGCTGCCATTTGCGGTTTAAATTCTTTTAGAATTTCAATTAATCCATTATTTAACATGCAAAGTCTTTCGGCAGTATCCATGCCAGCAGGAGTGCTTATCGTTCCATATTTTAAACAGCTCAATTGTTTTTGAGCTGTTTGAACGTAGTCTATTACTCCAAAGCCAGTTGTAGCTGTGCCAGGATCAATTCCTAATATTATCATAATTACTTATTGTAGGTTTGTATAAATATTTTGAACATCATCATTATCATCAAGTGCATCATATAATTTCTGAAATTTTTCTTGGGTCTCTTGAGTTCCCATAACAGGTTCTTTTGCTACCCATTCTAGGTTAGCTTCTTTTGGTTTGATTCCATTATCAATAAAGAATCCTCTTACTTTATCTAACTCGTCGGGTTTTGTATAAACAGTCATATACTCTTCGTCAAAATCAAAATTATCAGCTCCAGACTCTATGGCTAGTATTTCTAAATCCTCTTTGCTTTTTATATTTTTATCAATCAAAATAATACCTTTTTTATCAAACATCCATTTTATTCCGCCACCTTCAACCATTTTTCCTCCTTTTTGATTCAGAATAAGCTTTATCTCACTGAGAGACCGCGTTTTTTTATCTGTGATACCATCGATTATAAGGGCACTTCCTTCGGGTCCATAGGCTTCAATGCTAAATTCCTCATAGATACATCCTTCAAGCTCTCCAGCACCCTTTTTAATCGCTTTATCGATATTATCCGCAGGCATATTAGATTCCTTTGCCTTATCAACTACCGTTCTAAGGCGGGGATTGAAAGTCATATCAGATCCACCATCTCTAGCCGCAATAGTAATTTCCTTTGCGAGTTTAGAAAAAACCTTACTTCTCTTAGAATCCATTACCTCTTTTTTGTATTTGATTGTACTCCAATGGGAATGTCCACTCATAGATTTGTTTTTTAAAATTATTTGCTTTGATAATACACTGAACAACCCAAAAATTCAATATTTATACAGATAATTTTTTAATTACTAATATTGAACCAGCCGAAAGAATTGCAGTAATACCAGCAACAAAATATGTTTCAGCTGGTATTGGCAGTTGACTACTTGAATTTTCAATTACGTCAGTATTATTATTTGCAACGCCTAAAGTTGAATCAATTTCAGTCTTTGCTGGTTCTTTTTTTGTGCCAATACTGTTTTTTTCTTTTGGCGTTCCATTTTCATTTTCACTATTTTGCCAATTAGTCTTATTGTTTCCATCCTCAAGGGGAATTATCTTTTCCATTGTCTGTTTCGTTTTGTTATCACCCGAAAACCATCCGGAGGAACAATCAATTTTATCGATCTCTTGGCCCTTTCTATCGCTCAGGATTATTATTTCGCCCTTATTATTGAATGCTTTTTTAAAAATAATGTCAGCTTTTAACTCAGTAACAGTATTGTCAGAATTACGCTCCAACAGAAAGTAAGAATTTGCGGCAATAATACCTTTCAATGGAACTTCTATCTTTGATATTTTTAATTTCCAATTAATTAAATTTATTTCTTTATTAGTAGTGTTGTACAATTCAATCCATTCTTTGGAATAAGAATCTTTTTGTCCCATCCAAGCTATTTCGTTAATAACTACTTCTCCTCTAGCAAAAGTAGTAATCGGAACAAGCAAAAAAATTATTATGAGAGGTCTAGAAAATATTTTTATAATTTCCTTCGTCATAGCACTATCACTTTTATTAATTTCGAAATTTACGAAGTAAACTAACAATGCAGTTAACAATTACTAACTTCCGATTACTGACTTTATTTACTATCTGGATATTCAATGTCCAAGTGTTCATAAGCTAACTTTGTAGCACTTCTTCCTTTTTGACTTCGTTTTATTAGTCCCATTTGCATCAAGTATGGTTCATATATTTCTAGGATTGCATTTTTTTCTTCAGACGTTGAAGCCGATAACGCTTGCAGTCCCGCTGGCCCGCCATTAAATTTTCTAATAATAGTTTCAATTATTTTTTTATCACTTGGCTCCAGTCCAAGACTGTCCACCTCAAGAAAATCCAAAGCTTTAGTGGCAATATCCTTTGTAATACAATTTTCTTTACTTTCCATTTGTGAAAAATCACGTACCCTTTTAAGGAGTTTATTAGCAACTCTAGGGGTAAAACGAGAACGTTTTGCAATTTCAGATTTTGCTTCGTCATCTAGCTCAATATTTAATATTTTTGCTGAACGATCAATAATTTTTTTTATTTCCTCAGGACTATAATAATTTAATTGCAGAATTGAACCGAAACGGCTACGCAGAGGAGGTGATATCATATCGATTCTAGTTGTTGCACCTATTAAGGTAAAGTGCGGAAGTGCTATGTCGATTGTTTTTGCCATTGGTCCTTTTCCAAGAATGAGGTTTAATTTAAAATCCTCCATTGCGGAATAAAGATATTCCTCAACAAATCTATTTATACGATGACATTCATCAATAAACAAAATATCACCCTCATTAAGGTTTGTGAGTAAGGCAACAAGGTCACCAGATTTTTCAATAACTGGTCCCGATGTCGCCCGAATATTAGCTTCAGCTTCTTGTGCTATTATATTGGCTAGAGTTGTTTTTCCTAATCCAGGTGGGCCATAAAAAAGCATATGATCAGGAGTTTCGTTTCTTTGTTTGGCCGCACCAATCATTATCTTCAAATGTTTTTTTATTCTTTCTTGTCCAATATAATTATCCCACTTTGTGGGACGCAAAGATTCGACTATCTCGTCAATATTATCAAAATTGTTGGAGCTATTGACAAACATTTTAAAGTGTGTTATATTTTAAAAACAATTACTGCAAATAATTCTTGAATTGGGGGAAGGGATTCTCTTCTAGTGCTGGATAGCTCGGTTTCGACGGGGTTACTCCTCGGAGGTTTCCTTAGCTTTAAGCCCGAATGCTCGAAGTTTCACCCCCCAATTCAGGAATGATTTGACGAATGCCACCCTCTCGGGTGGTTTTTTGTTTTATTTATTATTTTATCACTTTTCTACTTCCATTCCTTCGGTTTGGCACATTCAAAATCTATAAACGCAATTCGTTCTAAATGTTTTCTTTTGGCACCTTTTATTTTGGCTGAAAATAAAGTAAGGCAAATTTTCAGCAGAAAATTTGAGTATGGCAAAAGGAAAGCATTTAAAAAAGAATTGCAAACATATTTAAATTTTATATACTCCTTTAACCCGTCACGGCGACTACTTCTTCAATGGTAGTAATGCCATTCAATATTTTCATATATCCATCTTGTTTCATTAGAGTTGCACCTTTCTGGATTGCTAATCTTTCAAGAGCAGGAATTGATGGAGAGGTTAAAATAAAATCTTCCATTTCATCATCTATTTCTATTGCTTCAAAAAGAGCAATACGTCCTTTGAATCCTGTGAAGTTACAGAACTCACAACCCTTTGGACTAGGTACTAATATTTCAGAATTTTCACTAAAAGCAGGAAGAGGAATATTAGGAGAGATTGTCTTAAATCCCTCTTTGATTTCTGTAAATAATTCAGCTGATATTCTTTGTTTGGTAGAACAATGCGGACAAACTTTTCTAACAAGTCTTTGGGCTACAACCATGTTTAGGGCGGGAGCGATATTTACAGGTATTTCGCCCAATGCTTGAAGACGGGCAATTGTTCCAGCCGCATTATTGGTATGAAGAGTGCTTAATACTAAGTGTCCAGTAAGTGCTGCTTGAAGAGCAATACTAGCAGTTTCTAAGTCCCTGATTTCACCAACAAGAATTGCGTCAGGGTCTTGTCTCACAATAGAACGTAGCCCAGAAGCAAAATCATAACCTCGACTCTGATTAATTTGTGTTTGAGTTATTCCATCCAAATGATACTCGATAGGATCTTCAATTGTAATCACTTTATTCTCGGAACTTCTTATTTTTTTTAAGAAAGCATAGAGAGTAGTTGTTTTACCAGACCCAGTAGGACCAGTAACAATAATCATTCCATTTGGTTTTTTAGCTTGCCTTTCAAACAGGGCAAATAGATCGCTACGTAATCCTAACTCTTCCAAGCTAATTAAACTTTTTGGGTTTAAAACCCTCATTACTATATTTTCACCATAAGCAGTTGGAATTGTAGAAACCCTAATTTCAATTTCTTCAACTCCTTCTGGTCTATTAAGAACAACAGTAAAACGCCCATCTTGTGGTGCTTTTTCTATGTTTAACTTTAATCCAGCAAGAAGCTTTATTCGGGAGACTATATTGTGATGGACCTTTGGGGTAAAGACACAGGCTTGATGGAGGCTCCCGTCGATACGAACTCTAAGCATGCTTCCTTTTTCCTCAATCTCCAAATGTAAATCCGAAAAACCAAGAAGAATCGCTCCAGTCATTAAGTTTTTTAAAACCAAAGACATTTCTTCTTGCACAGCACTTTCAAGTGCTAACTTGTAAGTGTAAATATTTTTAAAATTACTAACTAGGGGTTGTTCAAAAAATTCTGCTTCCGCTACAACCTTACCCGTAATTTGATCTTCCATATTTTTTGTATCTTTATTTATGATTGGAATTAATTCTGAACTTTATTTGTATTTATTATAAAGCATAAAAAGCCGTAAAGCAAAGGTTGGGGAATACTGACTATTGACAAATTATAATACTATGTTATAATAATCTTGCCAAGGTGAGCGGGGGAAGTGGAAAGAGAAACGACAATATTGCAATTCCAATCCTTTTTAAAACCCTCAATTTTGACAGGTGTTTACACACTTTCGTTCTAAATTCGTTAGAAAATTCAATAGTATACAGGATTGATTATTAAAATCGTTAGCAATCCTGCTAAATTCTTCTTCTAAGGCAAGAAACGTCATTCGGGCAGAAGGAGAATTAAGCAAGATTGCTAAAAAGGTATTAAAACAGATGTCATTGCGAGGCGTCCGCAAAGCGGACAACGAAGCAATCTAATCTATTACTAGTTCTTTGAAATTACCCCTTAATGGGTATAGTAATTGGCAAAAGTTTTTCGCCCATTACCATACCCGTTAATAGCAGGGTATGCCCTATGTTCTGCAAGGAAGTAGGGAAACTATAAGAGGAGAGTCAAAAATGAAAAGCGTAGAAGTTACCTGCGAAATGGTCGCAGTCGGAACACATGACAGTGGCCATGTGTATGTGTGGAAAACAGAATTCGGATTTATTTTTTCCACAAACCCGGACCTCACTGGACCGGGAACAATCCAAGGGATCGTAAAAAATCTCGAGGATGTTCGGGAAGAAAAAATCGTCATGGGATATGAGTCTGGATCAATCGGGTGTCCAGGGCACTGGATCGAGAAAAAATCCAGAACGTTCTCTTGGGGGGAGCTCAATGAGGCCCCAGAGGAATGGAAAAAGGCCCAGATTACAATCTGGGATCAGGAGATGAAACGTGGTTTCATCTCGGCATCTGGTGCTGCGGGATTTTTCAGGAGAAACACGTCCCAGTCGGACGCAGCACTCGGGGAGAAGCTTCCCGAAAAAACCGACGAATTCGTCGGTGAACCGCACTTAGCATACGTCTCCAAAGCGTGAGCTAATCATAGGAAATTGTTGAATGAAACTTTTTCAAAAGTTGACGACAATTTCCTCTTTTTTATTTTAAGCACAATCAAATGTGCTTTTTGTTTTATAAAAATTCTTTTAATTCTTCAATCGCTTCAAGCGGACTTTTTTCATTATGCGTAATTATTCCGCCAGTTTCCTTAAAGGCTCCTTTATACTGTGTACCGATTTTTTTCACTATCGCTGGTAAAGAAGAGTAAAAAATTGTTTTTGTCTGTTGGTCTTCCCTAAAAGAAAGGAAAAAAGCTTTTGGATTTATCCATTCTCTAAAAATCTTACTTATTCGTAGAGTGCTCTCAATCTGCTCGTTATTACTTTTTTCAGCCCTTAAGTATGAAAAAATTATTTCTTCATCTTCTTGTAGTGAAATATTCTTCAGGGCAGCTTCAAAATATATCACCCAGCTAGGTTTTTCTTTTTTTTGGTACTCAAAATAAATATCCAGTGTTCCGCCATTGTTTATTATCCATTTTATGGCAGAAATGTTTTTGGTAGAAATTTTTTCTTGAGAAAAAAATCCAAAAAGCAAAAAATCAAAAACCTCTTTTGAAAAAGAAAATTCACTTAGTTCTTTTACTAAAATGGTAGTCGTTTTTGATATTGGAGACTCGTCAATAATATTTATGTCTCCATAATTTTCATTTGTTAAATCGTTATCGATATTAACAATAGTACAGGCAAATAAATCCTCTTCATCAGTTGGTAGGTATTTTTCTATTTCAGCAAATCTCAATACGCCGATTATTATAATCAGATCCAAAGGTTCTGTATGTTCACCAGTAGAGGCATTATTTTTTTCGGAAACTATTTCCCAAGAAAAATTATCAGCATTAAAATTTTGATCTTTTGGTATTATGTTCAAATTAACATGATCGCCTTTTTTCTCATAATATATTTCGGAAATTTCCTCATTAAGAGTAATGTATATTTTTTTCTTTTCACCTCGAAGAAAGTGAATAATTTCTTCGGACAATCTTTCTTCCGGGACAAAAACCTGCTTGTTTAATTGCTTAAAAGCTGAGTATAGTGCCAAAACACTACCAAGAACATCGTTGTTTGGATTTCTAGGGAAAATAATCTTTATATTTTTCGCATTTTTAATGCTCTCTTTTATGTTTTGAAATCGCTCCATATGTTTTCAAATTATGCTATTTCTAAGCAAAAGTAAAGCTAATTCTTCAACCTTTTTTAGCTATTCTGTAATAAAACACTCTGATCAATCAGAGTGTTTTTATCATATATCCATTTCGAAGTTTATATCCAAGCTTATCTCGATAATATCCTCTAACACCAACGCCAGAAATGACAGCTATTTTTTTTATCTTAAACTCTTCTTTAGTTATTTTTTCTGCTTCTTTTATTAGTCTTTTTCCAAGCCCCTTATGTTGTGTGCGTGAATTATTTTTTGAAATTCCTGCTGCCTGCCCATAAGTGTGTAATTCTCGAATAATAGCACAATCTTTTAATACTGCTAAGATATTTTTTTTATCCTTTCCTGCAAAAAACTGAGAAGGTATTCTTAATCGAAGCAAACTAAAGATATGTTCATTGTCTTCATCTTCAAAGCTTAAAAATATTTCCTTTCCATCAGACGCATTATAGTCTCTACGAAATATTTTTATTGTTTCTTGACTTTCAATGCTTTTAGCTTCTCGACAACGAATACAGTTGCATTGCCATTTTTCTTTTTTCATTTCTTCTGCAATCACTTGCCTTAGGTTTGATATTTTTGCTCCACCTTCAATAATTGATGGGGCGGGAATATCTCGAATAATTCTCTCAACTCTTGTATATCGAGGAAGAAGCTTTTTAATCGATTTTATCGTTTCAACTAATGTTTTTTTATCGTAAGGCTTATATTCTCCTTTTTTGTAAAGTTCATAAATGGGAGCTTCTTTAACTAAGGCACAAGGATATATCTTTAAGTAGTCGGGTTGAAAATCTTGGTTTTGAAAAAGCTCTTTAAAGGCTAAAATATCTTTATGAGGATTAGATAATGGGAGATTAAGCATCATTTGGTATGCTACTTTAAATCCAGCATCTTTGAGTATCTTAGTCGCTATTATTGTTTGCCCTAATTGGTGTCCTCGTTTATTAAAAGCCAATACTTCATCATCAACAGACTGTACTCCAATCTCGATTTTCGTAGCTCCGAGTCTCTGCATTTCTTCTGCTTCCTTAAGAGTAATAAAATCAGGACGGGTTTCGAAGCTCATTCCAACAATGCGATGCTTCGCTTTTTCATTCTTTTTTTGAGCCTTTTTTAGCTCCGACCATAGTTCCTCAATGGTTAATTTTTTACTTCGAGGCTCATCTTTTGTTTCATTACAAGCATCAAAACATTTTTTAACAAACCAAATTTTATATTTTAAATCATAAAAAGACCAAGTCCCACCAATCATTCTTATTTCTATTTTATCGGTAGGGTGTCCACTTATCTGTAATACTTCAATTCTTTTTATCGTTTGCTTGTAAGGATTAAACCTTAATCTTTTTGCTCTTTCAACTGCTGGCTCACCAGAAAGATAACTCTTAGGAATATTTTTCTCACTTGGACAATAAATGCATTTTCCAGGGCATTCATATGGCTTGGTAAGTATCGAAACGTTTACAACTCCCGCCAAAGAACGAATCGGCCTTGTACGAAGAACCATTTCCAGTGAACTATTTTTTTTAATACTTTTTTTATCAACTAGATTATGGTAAACTTTAAGCAGCTCAATATTGCTTGGACAGGTAATTTTCAAGTGTTTGGAAATTTTTCTTTTAGCATCAGATAAATTTTTTGCAGAAATATCTTCAATTTGGGCAATTTCTTTGATTATTAATTCTTTAGGAGTCATAATTTTGATTTTGTATGGATAAAAAAGAGGCACAAAAAATAATAGGCGAAACCAAAGATGTATATAATCAGATTGCTGAAAAATATGCATCAGTTAGGGACGAAGCTTGGAGTGAAATGGATTTTCTGTTTGGAAAGTTTTTGAAAAGTGGAGATAAGGTTCTTGATCTTGGTTGTGGTAACGGCCGATTTTATGATTCGTTTGTTAAAAATGGTGTTTTCTATCTAGGAATTGATAATTCAGAAAATTTAATAAATATAGCACGTAAAAATCATTCAGAGGGGGAATTTGTTCTTGCATCAGCGCTTAATCTACCTTTTAACGACGAAGAGTTTGACGCAGTTTATGGAATTGCTATATTGCATCACATACCATCCGAAGACTTAAGAAATCTTTTTGTAAAAGAAGCAAAAAGAGTCTTAAAAAAAGATGGTTATTTAATACTAACAGTTTGGGACTTGAAAGAAAAGAGAGAACAAGAGAAAAGTAATAAAAAATTTAACATCTTTAATCTTTTTCGTCAACGCATAGACAATGACGATATATTTATTCCTTGGTACGGTGCCCAGGATTGTTATTTTTATACTTTTACAATGGAAACATTTAAGAGAATAGTTGAAGATAGCGGATTAACTATTATTGAGCATGGAGAAATCCTTGTTGGAAAAAAGCCATATCGAAATTTTTACATTGTTGCCAAAAATAAAATTAAAAAATAATACAAATAAAATTTAAAATGGAAAAAAAAGAAATTATAAAAAAAGAAACAAAAAGAAAGTTTAATATAGTTGTATCAGGTGCTGCCGTGATGGATCTTTGTTGTGATAATATAAAAGAATTAGCAAAAGAAGTTGGGGCAGAAATCGCAAGAAAGGGTCACACATTAGTTACGGGAGCAACAACGGGAGTTCCTTATTATTCTGCACTTGGATGTCATGAGGTGGGAGGTGAAAACGTCGGTTTTTCTCCAGCCGAATCTAAAATTGATCATGTTAGAAGATATAAGCTGCCGTTGGACCCATTTGATCTTATGGTTTATACCGGCTCTGATTATGTTGGTAGAAATATTATTATGACAAAATCAGCCGATGGGGTAATTATTATTTGTGGAAGAACTGGAACCTTGCATGAATTTGCCACAGCAGTCGAGTGCGGAAAACCAGTTGCTATTTTAGAGAAATCAGGAGGAACTGCAGATAAAATAAAATTCATTTTGGATGAAAGTAAAAAAATAAAATCTCCAGTTGTTTTTGAAAGAAATCCAAAGGTCTTAGTTGAAAAATTGTTAAAATTAGTCGAAGAAGACAACAAAAAAGCTAGTAAGGTTTTAAATGAGGCAAAAAAACCAAACAAAAATAGAAGATATAAGTAATAAACTTATGGCCAAAAAAATATCATTACCTAAGGATAAGGTTATAAAAGAAAATAAAGCAAAAAAGAAGATTATAACCAAAAAAAATATTTTAAAGAAAACCACGGTAAAAACTATTAAGCCATTAAAAGTAATAAAGGCAATTTCTAAAAAAATAGCTAAAAAAGCTATTCCTAAAAAGCCAATTAAAAAATTAGTTATTAGAAAGGAAATAAAAGAAAAAAAGATTGGTCAGATTCTTCATTTTTACGACAAGCTAAGCGTAATTGTAATAAAGCCAAAATCTGACTTGGGTGTTGGGGATACGGTTCGCATAAAAGGAGGTAAGGATACAAATTTCAAACAAAAAATAACTTCAATTGAGATAGATGGAAAAAAAATCAAATTAGCTAAAAAAAATCAAGTCATTGGTTTCAAAATTAAAGAAAAAGCTAGACCAGGATATTGGGTGTATAAGATTGAAGCATGAGTAATCAGTATATTATTTCAATAGAATTATTAAGAGAAAAAATAAAGGATAACAAAAGCTATCCTTTTTCTCTTCCGGTTGTGAGGCACTTGGAAAAGATTGAATTTGACAGTCCAATAACTTTTTTAGTCGGAGAAAATGGGACAGGAAAATCTACTTTGCTTGAGGCGATTGCCATTCAATATGGCTTTAATCCAGAAGGAGGTTCAAAGAATTTTAATTTTGAAACAAGGCAAACGCACTCAAGCTTGAATGAATTTATTCGCATAGCGAAAGGAACAAAAAAGCCCAAAGACGATTACTTTTTAAGGGCAGAAAGCTTCTATAATGTTGCTTCCAATATTGACGATATAGGTGTTACTGGATATGGAGAAATATCATTGCATAAACAGTCGCACGGAGAATCATTTTTCTCCTTGTTTTTGCATAGGCTAAGGGGCGAAGGAATATATCTTTTTGATGAACCAGAAGCAGCACTTTCACCTCAAAGACAACTGGCCCTTATTGCTAGGATGGATGAACTTATAAAACAAGGCAGTCAATTCATAATCGCTACACATTCTCCAATACTCTTATCCTACCCAAAAGCGAAAATTATCCAGATTACCGAGCAAGGATTTGAAGAACTTCCATACAAAGAAACCGAATGCTATGACTTCTACAAGACTTTTATAAATCATCCAGAAGATATTTTAAGAAGAATGGATATAAAATAATTATAAGGATATTATTTTAATAGTTAAAAATTTTAGCTTCATTGTTGGTTGAGAAGAATTCTTCCCGCTTTAAGGGCAGGGACTCAATAAAATATATCCCAATGTATTTTGCTTAATTTAAAAATACACTCCCAGGGAAGTGCATTTTTTATAAGTGTTGCTGTATTGCTCGTTTATGTTCTTCAAAAGTTTTGCTAAAAATGGTTTTCCCATCTTCTTTCGAAGACAAGTAAAAAAAGTAATTATTAGCTGTTGGATATATAGCAGCAATTATACTGTCTATTGATGGATTACAAATCGGACCTAATGGCAATCCTCTATTCAGATATGTATTGTAGGGTGAATTAGTTTTGTTATCAATTTTAGTACCATCGGCTTGTGCATATAAAGTTGTAGCGTCAACCTGTAAGGCCATTCCAATCCTCATCCTATTTTGAAGAACGCCCGAAACCATCTTTCTGTCATTTGTTCCTTTTACTTCTTTTTCGATTATTGAAGCAATGGTTACAATTTCGAATATAGTTTTATTCTGTTTCTTGATTTGATCTCTTAAGTCCTGAGTTAATTTTTTATCAAAATTTTTAAGAGCTTTTTTAATTACACTGCTCGCATCATCGCTACTTGTTAAATAATACGTATCAGGGTATAAATATCCTTCTAAGCTAATAGTATTTGGTTTATCAGCTAAAAAAGAAAATTCGTTTGTAAAATTTTTTGGTTTATCGGTCTTATTTGAATAATTAACGGCTGGAATTCCAACAATATCATAAAATTCCTTTTTTGTAGTTTTATTTATTTGATTTAGTTCTTCTGCAACATCTTTCAATGTCCATCCTTCAATTATTGTCAGTTTTTTAGCCGATGATTTTCCATTAGTGATAATTTCAATAATTTGCTCAGTAGTCATGTTTGAAGCAAGCAAATAATCTCCAGCCTGAATCTCATTTTGTTTCTTATCCAAATAAAGCTTTAATAGGAACACTAAATCATTTTGAATAAGGTTTTCTTTTTTTAAACTAGAAGATATTTCTTTCGCTACTTCTCCCTCAGAAATAGTAAATATTCTTTGTTCATCATTGTTAATATTAACCGCATTGAGGCTAAAAGAATAATAACCTAATGTAAATATTCCTGCAGCAAGAATAAGAAAAGCAAAGATAGTAATATAAAGTAATATTTTTTTCATATAGCAGTATTTTATCGTGTCATTTATTTGAAGTCAAATATGGCAAATATTCAATTAAGATTCAGTTTTTGATGTCTCCACTATTTAACAAGTTAATTTTGCACAATCTCTTTTCTTTCCCCTGTTGACAAAAAAAATATAGGGGATATAATTAGGGCATAAGAAACTTTATGCAATACCAAAGTATTACAACTAGATATTCAAAATGTAATTCCCAATCAGTTTGGGCTTTATTTATTTTGGTTACTACAAGAATACCGAGGGGGTGCTTATAAAGGTTTTTATAAAACAAAAAACTAAACAAGCCCCCCAACAAAGGGGGCTTTTAAATTTAGTTTATAATAAGAAATCGCAAAAAGCTTATTTGTTATAGCGCTGTATCAAATAGTTATTATTGCGAATCTTAAATAATTAAAAATATGGAATACTTTATAACTAAGCAAAAACTTAAAGAACTAGAGCACGAACATGAGCACTTAAAGCAAATGATTAAAGAAGAAATTACAAGAGAGGTTCCGACCTTGCTTGAAAGTGGTGATCTTAATCCAGACTTCACTAGTTATGAAGAGGCTTTAGAACAGAATCAAAGTCGGATTGAAGAGATAGAGAATATTATAAAAAACCATCAAATCATTAAAAAGCCACCAAAAGAAGAAAGAAATAAGGTTTTTCTTGGTGCTAATGTTATTTTAAAAAACGATAAGCATAAAACCGAATATAAAATAGTAGGAACACTTGAGGCAAATCCTTTTGAGGGCAAAATCAGCGACGTATCTCCGGCTGGTAGAGCATTCATTGGAAAAGCTGTTGGCGAAGTAGTTTCGGTTGGTCCAATGCAAGCCACCTATCAAATTTTAGAAATAAAATATGAAGACGCATAAAATAATCAGCTTAGTCGAATAATAATACCTAGTTAAAATAACTAGGTATTTTTTTCTTGCTTATGATTCGGTTTTATATTAAAATTAGTCTTATAGTTTTAATTTAAAAACGAATGATGACAAAATTAAATAAAATTGTTAAGTATTTAGTATTAGCTGATTTAGCTTTTTATAGCGGTTGGGGATTAGTAACTCCAATATTTCCACTTTTTATACAACAAAATATTCCAACTGTCGGCATTGCTGGAGGAAGTGTGGTTATTGTTAGTGTGTCCGCAGGAGTATATTGGATTACAAAATCAGTGTTTCAATATCCAATTGGATATTTTTTAGACAAGCAAAAAGGCGACAAAGATGATTATTTTTTCTTAGTATTAGGCTTCACGCTTGCATCAACAATTCCCTTACTTTACACATTAGCTCAATCTGCTTGGCATGTTTATACTCTTCAATTTTTTTATGGAATAAGTATGGCCATAAGCATTGCAGGATGGAGAGCCTTATTCACGAGGGCGATTGATAAGGGAAAAGAAGGAACTCAATGGAGTCTAGATGATGCTTTATTGGGAATTGGACAAGGGGTAGCTGGACTAATGAGCGGATTGAGTGTTGTTTTCTTTGGTTTTCATATTACTTTTCTATTCGCCACTCTTCTTGGTTTTATGGGAGTATTTTCATTATTAAGATTAAGAGGCAACATCACGGGGGTTTTTGATGAAAATATAGTTAAAAACGTAAAGAATATTTTTATTGAAAAAAATACAAAAGATTAATCATTTTTTATGATAAACCATGATTTGGCGAAACTACTTTTTGATATAGGGGATCTTTTAGAGCTACAAGAAGTTCCTTTTAAGCCAAGGGCCTATCATCAGGCTGCTATTGTGATTGATGGATTAGAAGAAAATATACTTGATATTTATAACGTCAAAGGATTAAAAGGATTAGAAAATATTCCAGGAATTGGCGAAAGTATCGGAACAAAAATAGAAGAATATTTGAAAACCAGAAAAATCGTTTATTATGAGCAACTCAAAAAAGAATCTCCCATAGCGTTTGAAGAATTAAACAAAGTGGAAGGTCTGGGCATAAAAAAAATTAAAAAACTTTATAATGAACTTGGTATTCGCAATTTAAAAGATCTTAGAGATGCTATTAAAAAGCATAAAATATCTCCAATTTTTGGTTTTGGAGAAAAAACTGAACAAAATATTGAAGAAGCAATAGAATTCCTAAAGCAATCAAAAGGTAGATTTTCGCTTAGAGAGATATTAGAGGATATAGAAAAAATAGAAGATAAATTGAAAAGAATAAAAGGAGTTGTCAAAGTTTCAATAGCGGGATCGGCAAGGCGTAGGAAAGAAACAATTGGCGATGTAGATTTTTTAGTAGGAGTACCAGAAGATATTGATAAATACTCGGTTGAGAGGATAATGAATACCTTTGTTACAATGGACGATGTTATTAAGGTTATAAGTAAGGGGGAAACAAGATCATCAGTAAAAACAAAACAGGGGCTTGATATGGACTTACGTTTGATTCGGATAGGCTCTTTTGGGGCCGCTCTACAATATTTCACTGGATCAAAAGAACACAATATTGCGATGAGGAAGATTGCAATCAAAGAAAACCTTAAATTAAATGAATATGGTTTATTTCGGAAGGAAAAAAGGATAAAAGGAGAAACTGAAGAAGAAATATATGAGCGATTAGGATTAGTATGGATACCTCCAGAATTACGCGAAGGGCAAGAAGAAATAGACTTTGCTCAAAATAAAAAAATACCAAAATTAGTAGAGCTATCTGACATAAAAGGTGATTTTCATTGTCACAGCATTTGGGACGGTGGAGATAAATCACTACAAGAGATTATTGCCATCGCTATCAAAAAAAACTATGAATACTTAGGTATTAGTGATCACACTAAGTCGCTCAAAATTGAAAATGGACTTGACGAAGAAACAATTTTAAGGCAGGGAAAAGAAATAGATAAATTGAATGCAGAGCTTAAGGCAAATAATATTAATTTTAGATTACTCAAAGGCTCAGAAGTAGATATTTTAAAAGATGGTTCACTTGATATTGAAGATAGGGTTTTGAAAACACTTGATTATGTTTCGGTAAGTGTCCATAGTAATTTTAAAATGTCAAAAACAGAAATGACAAATAGGATTTGCAAGGCAATAAATAATCGATACGTAAAAATACTTAATCATCCGACATCAAGAATTATCGGCAAAAGAGACGGTTATGAGATAGACAAAGATGCAATATTTAATCTTGCAAAAAAAAATAACGTAGCCTTAGAAATTAATTCACATCGAGCAGACCTAAGTAGTCAGGATGCCCACAAAGCAAAGGATATGGGGGTAATGCTAACGATTGGAAGCGATGCTCATGCCGAGGGTAAATTTAAAGATATTCGATTTGGTTTATATCAAGCAAAAAGAGGTTGGCTTGAAGAGAAGAATGTTATAAATGCAATGACTTTTAAAAAATTAAAAGAATTCTGGAATTTAAAAATAAATTAAAACACTCAGCATGAAAAAACAAGTTAAATGTCTATCATTATTATCGGGAGGATTAGATTCTATGTTAGCGATTAAAATTCTTGAAGCCAATGGTGTTAAGGTTCAACCAATTTCTTTTGTTTCTTATTTTTTCAATTCAAAATCTGCACAAACAGCTTGTGATAATCAAGGATGGAAGTTAAGAGTAGAGGATATATCGGAGGAGCACTTAAAAATGGTCAAAAATCCAAAGCACGGACATGGTAGTGCATATAATCCTTGTATAGATTGTCATTTAATGATGCTTAAGGAAGCAAAAAAAATAATGGAAGCAGAAGGTTACGATTTTATTGCAACAGGTGAAGTAGTTGGACAAAGACCGATGTCTCAAAATAGAAATGCATTAGCTTTAATCGAAAAAGAAGCAGAACTTGTTGGCAAAATCGTAAGGCCACTCTGCTTAAAAGCCTTAGGAGAAACAGAAGCCGAAAAAAAGGGGATTATAAATAGAGATGGATTTTATGATATTTCTGGTCGAGCAAGAACAAGACAAATAGAATTAGCCAAAGAGCTTGGAATAAAAGATTATCCATCTCCAGCAGGAGGGTGTATCCTAACCGAAGTTGTTTATGGAAAATTGTTAGCCACTTTATTTAAATTAAAACCAAAAGCAGACGGAAATGACTGTTTGATTATGAGACAGGGTAGGGTATTTTTTAAGGACAATACATTGATTGTTGTTGCAAGAGACCACGGCGAATGTCTAGCCTTGGAAAAACTGCATAAAAAAACAGATATTATTTTAAAGCCTGAAAATTTTATGGGACCAGTTGTTATCTTAAGATCGTTCAAGAAGATACCGAAAGAAGAGATTATTGAAATTGGAATAGAATATATTTTGGAGTATTCCAAAAATGTTCCTGAAAATTTCGCAATCGAATTGGTTCAATAGAGGTTTTCTTGAAATAAAAAAAAGATGCTTTTTGCATCTATGCTCGGGCTAAACATGGGGCAATGGCAGTAAACTCAACTCTTCTAGCTTTTGATCCAATTTCAACTACACAGAAATATAGATCATTTTTTCTTTCAATCGAAACATGAACAGTTCTTTTAAAAGGAGGCCTATTAATTTCTAAGCTTGTGAAAAGAGGATTATTCCCTGAGAAGCGAAAAATTTCAGTCTCTTCTCGATCAAAAGAATCAAGATCCGCAACCCTATCTTTTGGCTGAAGATAGAGAAGTAAATAACTCCTATCAGCTGATTGTATTTCTAAGATACAATATTTTTTTTTGGCATTCATAATGTACCATTTCGACGATAGCATAAAAAAATGATAATGTTAATAAAAAACTACCCTTCAAGGGTAGTTTTTTGTTAGGCTTTTGCTTTTTCTAAGATTTTTGCGAACATTTCAGGATTATTTTGAGCCAAGTCTGCTAATATTTTTCTATCGATTTCAATTTTCTGCTTTTTTAATCCTGCAATAAACTTACTATAAGAAATATCGTTTATTTTACACACAGAAGCAATTCTGATCTGCCAAAGAGATCTTCTGACTCTTTTGTTTACCTTTCTATCTCTGTAAGCATAAACCCAAGCTTTCATCAATGCCTGCTTAGCAGCAGTGAATTTTGACTTTCTATGTCATCTAAACCCCTTAGCTTGCCTTATGATATTCTTTCTTCTTTTATGGGCGGCAACACCTCTTTTTACTCTTACCATTTTTTTATGATTTCAGTTTTATATAGCTAATAATTTTTTGATTTTCTTTGCTTCAGATTCAGACATTTCAACCATTTTTCTAAGTCTCCTTCTTTTATGTCCTGTCTGTTTTGCTAAAAGGTGGTCCTGTCCAACAGCTCTTCTCATAACTTTTCCAGTCTTGGTGATCCTAAATCTCTTTGAAATAGATTTTCTTGTTTTAGCTTTTGTTGATGTTTTCATATTATTTTTTTGAAATAATCATTGTCAGTCCCTTTGGTTCTTTGATCAAAGGTTTTTCGATTTTTATTTCCATTTTTAACTTAAGCGATTCTACCAATTTATTAATTTTTTGCTTTCCAAACTCTGCAAGGGAATGCTGTCTTCCCCTAAGGATTAAATCAATTTTTACTTTATCGCCCTTGGCCAAGAATTTCTCGGCTGCAAGTGCTCTAGTTTCAATATCATTATCGGAAATATTAAAAGTAAGTCTAATCATCTTTAACTCTCCAGCATGTTTTTTTACTCCCCCCATCTTTCTTTCTTTTTTTTGTTGAGAGTATAAATACTTTCCAAAATCTCCAATACGACAAACAGGTGGATCAACTTTTTCAGTTACTTGGATAAGATCAAGGTTTTTATTGCGTGCCATTTCAAGTGCTTCAATTTTTGAAACAACGCCCAACTGTTCACCTTCTTCATTTACTAATCTCACATCTTTAGCCAATATTTGATTGTTGTATAAGGGTTTTTTATTCAAAATTTTAAAATAAGTATTTATATGGTGGAGGTGGCGAGTAATGAACTCGCGTCCAAAAATTTTTCTGATAATACTTCTACAAGCGTGTTCTAGTTTAATTACGAAACCACATTTAAAAACTAGACTAAATTAACAATGGCTCGAATTTAATTTTATTTTCGATTAAATCCCTTAAATTAAAAGATTTAACTTATCCCACAAAAATGATGCCCTTAATCTACTAGGTGGGAGTTTATAGATAGGACAGCACTAAGCGTATGCTAGTGCGGGTTCTTTGAATAAGTTTGCACTTATGAATTTTCCCAAAGTTTAGCGAGATTAGGGAATACTCGGCTTGCCATATTATTTTCAAATTCCTGTCGAAGCAAATCACCCCCGTGTCTTTAACTCTTCCTGAATCTTTCGTTCAATATCTTTCTTCTTAATGGACTCACGTTTGTCGTAGGATTTTTTTCCTTTCGCCAATGCTACTTCCATCTTGATTTTGTGTTTTTTAGTATAGACTATTATTGGCACTAAAGTCAAGCCCCTTTCCTTTGTTTTACTTATCAAATAACCAATTTGACGGCGATGTAAAAGCAGCCTTCTATCTCTTTTTGGATCATAGTCATTGCGAAGGTTTAATGCTTGATATGGGGTAATTGTTCCGCCAATCCAAAAAAGTTCTGCTTTTGTAGACTTATCATTAGTTCGAACCATCACATAACTTCCTGCTAACTGTGCACCTCTAATACGCAAGGATTTTACTTCTTGCCCCAAAAGCGACAGTCCAACTTCAAATTTTTCTATGAATTCATAGTCAAAACCAGCTTTTCGATTTTCAGCTAATATTTTCATCCTTTTAACAATAATGCCTTATTTATAAAAAGACAAGTCTCAAATATTGACATTGATAGAATTTTAATATTTACTATATTTAGTTATTTTAAAGTGATTAAAATGGTTGTTAATAGTACTACAATGAGCAGTCGTCGGCTGGAAATCGAAGAAGACCCCAGAATTAAGAAAGTAGAGGGACTTCATTCGGTGGTTTGCCTCAACAGAACTATTGTAAACATATCTTTTTTCCCCTGCTTTTGGATCGAAAGATATATTCCAAATCGAGAAAATTGTTCAGAGATATGGAATTGTCCGAAAACAGATTCTCCTGAAGAGTTAAAATTAATCCTTTCTTGGATAGATAATTTTAACATCAATTTTAATCTCGAGGGATATCCTCTATTAAGTGCTTATATTTATCTAGAGGCTTTTTATCAATTTGTATCCTTAGGTTTATGTGGCGAATATGTAAGCATCGCCGATTCACTGATCCATGCATATAGTAGCTGCTTGCTTTATTGTGAGAATCAAAATAAATGTAAGCAAGAAAGAATTATTCTTCCGCATCTGATTGAGGAATTTCAAAATTCTCTATATTTTGCATTATATTATCGAGAAAGAAACTTCTCATACAGAGAAGCTTCATATTTTCTTTATAACGAAAGGATTAGGGAAATTTTCGATGACAATGAAACCTTATCAATGTTTGAAGCAATGTATCACAGAAAGAAACGGTAATGGGATTTTTTATCCCATTTTTATTTGATAGGTAATAGATTTTTTTACTTTTTTCTGTTAAAATAATGATAAATAAAATAAAATTTTGTGCAGAAGATGCAAGGGAAATATGAATTTACGAAATGAATTAAAAATATATACTGAAAAAGCAATAAAAAATCTTCAAAGTAAAGCAATTTTTTCAGAATTTGAGATACCAAATATTCAAATATTAAAACCAAAAGAAATAGCCAATGGTGATTATGCTTTAAGTATTGGAATGGAAATTGCTAAGATCGAAAAAGAAAATCCGATAGAGGTAGCAAATAACATCAAAGAGGAGTTAGAAAAAATTAAAGGAATAGATAAAATATTTTCGCACATCGAAGCAGTTAATCCAGGATTTGTTAATTTTTATCTAAGTCAAGAATTTTTGGACAAACAAATTAAAACAATTTTAAGAAATAAAGAAAAATTTGGCAATTTATCTCTCGGTCGCAATAAAAAAGTTCAAGTAGAATTTATTTCTGCTAATCCCACAGGACCACTCACAGTTGGAAATGGAAGAGGAGGAGCATTTGGCGATACCTTAGCCAATGTTCTTGCGAAAGCTGGTTATCGTATCGAAAAAGCATATTATATTAATGATTATGGTAACCAAATAAATGTCTTAGGTCATTCTATATTAAAAGATGCTGAAGCAAAATATAGCGGTGAGTATATAGACGAATTGGCAATTCGATTTAAGGACGAAACAGATGCTTATTCGATTGGTAAAAAGGCGGCAAAAATAATATTAGATAATAATATTAAAAAAACTACAGACAGGCTTAATATTCACTACGATGAATGGTTTTCGGAGAGAACTTTATATGAAAAAAAAGAAGTTGAAAAAACTATAGAATATTTAAAGAAAAAAGGCCACACATATGAAAAAGATGGTGCGATATGGTTTAGGTCAAGTAGTTTTGGAGATGAAAGAGATAGGGTTATTGTAAAATCAGACGGTACTAAAACTTATCTTGCTGGCGATTTAGCTTATCATCGATATAAATTCGAAACTAAAAAATTTGATAAAGTTATTAATATTTGGGGGGCTGATCATTTTGGAGATGTAAAGGGCCTTATGGCAGGAGTAGAGGCATTAGGACATAAAGGAAAATGGGAAAATTACTTGTTTGCTTTTATTACTAAGATATTGCGAAAAAAATGGCAAAGAAGAGGAAATAGTCTTGAGATTGTTTTATTACAATTTGTTTCAGTACTAAAAGACGGCAAGCCTGTTAAAATGTCTAAACGTTTAGGTACGGCGATTGCGATGGATGATTTACTTGATAAATTATAATCAGACGTTACAAGGTTTTTCTTTTTACAAAAATCAGCTAACACCCATTTGAATTTTGATATAGACTTAGCAAAAGAACAATCCGAGAAAAACCCAATTTTTTATATTCAATATGCCCATGCACGTATTTGTAGCGTTCTTCGCAATGGAGGAATTGATTTAAATAAAAAAAAGCAAATTAAAAATGCTCAGCTTTTAACTCATGAAAAAGAAATATTTTTACTACGACAACTTCTTAAATTTGAAGATGTCATCGAAGATACTGCTATTGATTATCAAATACACAGGATTCCCCAATATGCAATTGAACTTGCAGCAGCTTTCCACCAGTTCTATAACGATTGTCACTGCCTAGTTGATGACGAGAATATTAGGGAGGCAAGGCTAAGTCTTTTACTTGCAACAAAAATTGTCTTAAAAAATACCTTAGATATTATGGGTATTTCAGCTCCAGAAAAAATGTAGTAATATTTATTGTAGAAGGAATAAAAAAATGATTAAAAAAGAAAAAATCAGAGTAATGAATGATGAGGCAGCTGAAGTAGCTACCGACCTTGGAGAAATTATAATCTTTTGTATTACTTTAAAATGGGCTGAGGATGATTTTTTTGAAGTAAGTTCAAGAAAAATAAATTTTATAGATGAAAATTGTGACGATCCTTCAATGATGAAGTTTGAAAATGCTACGGGAGAGTGGTCCGAAGAAGTGATGAAGCAATACTTGGAAGAACATGGGTATAAGGTTATTAAAAAAAGAATTTCAAAATAATTTTTAAATAGCAAAATTAAACTAATAATAATGATGAATAAAAAAATCACTCAAACAGTCAGTTTTTTTAGTTTCATTTTTTGGGGACTTACATTTTTTTATTTAATTTTTTTATGGACCATCAATAATCAATATTTTTGGCATGCTTTGATGTATGGAATTATCTTTTCGGTCGTAATCGCATTAATCTTAATAGCATTCAAAATCAAAGAAACACAAGATGAACATATAAAGGATATCAAATTTATTCAGAAAGATTTCAAATTTTCTAGTCTTAGTTATGTAAGGTTTGAGAATTTAATGATCAGATTATTCGGAACGATGGGGTATATTGTTGAAGACCTTGGAGAAGAGGAAACTAATGGACTAATCTTGTATAAGAATAAAAAAAAGATATTTGTAGGATTTGATAAAGAAGAATCAACCGATAAAAAAGAAATTATAAAGAATATCGCAAGGCAAGGCAAAAAAAATAATTGTAGCAAGGGGATTTTGATTTTCATTTCAGATATTTCTAGCGAAGCAAAAAAACAAGCAAAAGAAAGTAATGTCGAGCTTACTGATAAAAAATACTTACAAGAATTATTATTGTCATACCTTACGGAAAACTGGCAATAATGATTGACAATTTATATTAACAAGGTTAAATTTATCTTAATATAGTTCTTTTTTTATTTACAGTCCCTCTAAGTTTTTATTTCAAAAGTTTAGAGGGGCTGTTAATGGTCCCAATGAGAGATTAAATGACGGAAGCTAGGTCAGAAGATAACGTCTGTGGGGTTGCTTGCAACTACACGGGTATCACTGGAGAACTGGTGGAAATTAATTTACCCAAAAATCGCATAGGGTACGCTCCGCTATCTTGTGGAAAGTGCCGCGGTGCGTGTCGGTACCATCCAGTGATTATGAGAAGCACGAAAAACCAATTTCCATGTCTTCGAGATGAAGATATTGGGAAAAATTAGATAAAGGTTATTTTCTACCTTTAAAACCCTCCTTAATTTGAGCCAATGTGCTCATTTTGTTTTTTTGGGGCTAATATTTTTGACAAGTATATTTTGGTGTATCATAATTATAATGCCAAGGTGAACGGGGGACTTTTGAGGGAGAATTTATTTTATTGCTACTCTTGTCTTAATCCTTCACTTTGACTTCTATGTTCTAAAAGGAGGTAATCCCTTTTTAATTGATAAAAATGCATTTTTTATCATAGTTACGCAAAAAACAACATAACTTTCGTAGTGATAAGTAATATTAGTTTGTTTATTGTCGGTATTTTTCTTAATTACAGCCTTAGCTGTTTTTTTATTTTCTAAAACATATTAAACTGTTGAATAAACCAACAAAAAATGCTATTTTTAACTCATGAAAAAAATATTAAGGAATAAATATTTTCTTTTACGTCACGGAAAAAACGTCCATCAAGTAGAAAAAAAAGACATAGCTTATTGCTATCCAGATGACAGTCCTCCTTGCGAATTGATTGAGGAAGGGGTTAAAGAGGCAACAAATGCTGGGAATTATTTAAAAGGATTAGGAATAGATATAATTATTTGTTCGGATACTTTGAGAACAAAACAGACAGCAGAAATAGTTGCTGATATGATTGATTATGAAAAGAAGGATATAGTATTTGAATCAAGATTGCGTGATAAGAATTGGGGCACTTTTGGAGGAAAACAAAAAACAGAAATATGGAATTACTATAATGAAGATAAAATAAAAGCCTTTGATATTGCTCCACCCTTGGGTGAGACTTGGCACGAATGTCAGCAAAGGATTGTAGATGTTTTTGATGAGCTTGAGAATCAATACAAAGAAAAAGTAATCTTAATAGTCTCTCATAGTAATCCTTTGTGGCTACTTGAAGGCTATCTTAATGATAATACTGAACAAGAAATGCTGAATGCTTACGATAAAATAATAAAGACAGGAGAAGTTAGAAAAATATAAAACTGCAACTATGAGCAACGAAGAAAAGATATTAGAGTTTTGGGAAAAAGAAGATATTTTTCACAAATCAATAAAAAATAGAGCGGGTGCAAAGTATTATAGTTTTTATGACGGACCTCCTTTTGCAACTGGAAAACCCCATTATGGGCATATTCTTGCGACAACTATTAAAGATAGTGTTTTACGTTTTTGGACAATGAAAGGCTATCAAATCCCTCGTCGTGTTGGTTGGGACTGTCATGGCTTGCCAGTAGAAAATCTAATTGAAAAAGAACTTGATCTCAAGGGCAAGAAACAGATTGAAGAATTAGGAATCGAAAAATTTAATAACGCTTGCCGAAGTTCAGTTTTTGCTTGCGTTTCTGACTTTCAAGAAACATTAAAGAGGGTTGGAAGATGGGCAGACTATTCCGAAAGTTATTCCACAATGGATAATAACTATATTGAATCGGTCTGGTGGGTACTGAAACAGCTTTGGAATAAGAATCTAGTGGAAAAGAATTATCGAGTTTCTCCATATTGCCCAAGATGTGCTACAACAATTTCTAATTTTGAAGTTAATCAAGGCTACAAAGAAACTAGGGATAAATCTGTCTACGTAAAATTTAAAATCACCAATCAAGAAGAATTTAAAAATGCTTTCTTTTTGGTTTGGACGACCACTCCTTGGACATTGCCAGGGAATATTGCTCTCGCCATTAACGATAAGCTGGATTATTGTTTAGCCGAGAATAACGGCGAGAAATATATCTTAGCGAAAAACAGGCTCTCAGTTCTCGAAGGGGATTTCAATATTATCAAAGAAATGAAAGGAAAAGATTTAATAGGAGTTTCTTATGAGCCGATGTTTGACTATCTAGTCAAACAGGATATCAACGGTATTAAAAATTGCTTTAAAATTTTTACTGGAAATAGTTTTGTGACCGATGGAGATGGTTCGGGAATCGTCCATATTAATCCGATGCACGGAGAAGACGATTTTCAATTAGCAAAAGCGAACACTCTACCATTTTTTCACCTTATTGATGAAGAAGGCCGCTTCACAAATGAAGCTAAAGATTTTGCAGCTTTATTTGTTAAAGATGCAGATCCAAAAATCATCAGCTATTTAAAGGAAATAGGAGTATTTTACAAAGAAGAATTGATTATTCACGAATACCCTCATTGTTGGCGATGTGACTCGCCCTTGCTTTATTATGCTGTAGACAGTTGGTATGTATTAGTTACAAAAATAAAAGACAAATTAGTTGCCAATAACCAACAGACTCGCTGGGTTCCAGAACACCTTAAAGATGGGCGTTTTGGTAAATGGTTGTTGGGAGCTAGAGATTGGGACTTTGCTCGTAGGAGATACTGGGGAGCACCAATTCCAATTTGGGAATGTAGTGAATGTAATGAAAAGTTATGTATTGGAAGCAAAGAAGAAATAAAAGAGCATCAAGTTTCTGGTGGAGAGTTAAATGACTTGCATCGTCCGTTTATTGATGAAGTAATCTTAAAGTGTCCAAAGTGTGGTAAAGAGATGAAAAGAGTAGAAGGCGTTTTTGATTGTTGGTTTGAATCAGGCTCTATGCCGTATGCTCAGTGGCACTATCCTTTTGAGAATAAGGAAATGGTTGAAAAGACTTTTCCAGCCGATTTTATTGCGGAAGGCTTGGATCAAACAAGAGGATGGTTTTATACGCTTGATGTTCTCGCAACTGCCTTAACGCTAGACGATATCGGACTTGGCACAAATAAGCCTGCCTTCAAGAATGTCATTACCAATGGTTTAGTTTTAGATGACAAGGGGAGAAAACTAAGCAAAAAATTAAAGAACTATCCAGACTCAATAGAAGTCTTTAATAAGTATGGAGCCGATTCCTTGCGTTATTTTCTTTTAGCCTCTACTAATATCGGAGAAGAGTATCGCTTTTCAGAAGATAAGGTCAAAGAAGTCTGGCGAAATGTGATTTTGAGCTTGGAAAATTGCTTTAAGTTTTATGAAACATATATTCCAAAAGATAAAAAGATTATTCCTTCTTCAGCCTCGACAAACATTTTAGATAAATGGATAATAGGGAAAGTCGAAGCATTAAATTTTGGTGTTGATAAATTTATGCAAGAATATGATTTAACTCGGGCTGCGAGATTATTCGGCGGAGGACAAACCGAGGGCGGATTAGAAGCTCCAAAAGCCAGCGTCAACTGGGAAAACTATGCCATGGGAGCATTTATTGATGATTTATCTAATTGGTATATTAGGAGATCAAGAAAAAGATTTCAAAAACCAGAAAGCGAAAAGGAAAGAGACGAAGCAATGCAAACATTGCATTATGTTTTATTGAAATTAACTAAATTAATTGCACCATTTACTCCTTTTATCGCCGAGGACTTATATCAAAAACTAAAATTAAAAGATGATCCAATCAGTGTTCACCTTTGTGATTTTCCTCTACCAGACGAAAAAGTTTTAAGTTTTGATTTTTATAACATTTATCAGGACATGTTCTTTGTACGAGAGTTTGTAGCGTTAGCACTTTCAAAGAGATCAGAAATTGGGATTAAGGTTCGTCAACCATTAGCTTCTGTTTCTGTTTCATCTCGTTTTGAAGAGGGCATATGTTTTAAAAATAATCAAAAAGATCTTTTTGAGATTATAAAAGAAGAGGTTAATGTCAGGAACGTATTAGTTAAGAAGGGAACGAATAACGATTCTATTATTTTTGATACAGTAATTACAGAAGATTTAAAAGAAGAAGGATATTTAAGGGAAATTATCCGCCATATTCAGCAAGCAAGAAAAGAAATGCACTTAAAGCCAGAAAACACAATTGATATTTATTATACAAGTAAACTATTATCTTCTTTCATTGAAAAAAATAAAGAATATTTAGCGAAAGAAGTTTTAGCAAGAGGTTTTATACTTTCAGATGATATTATTGACGCTAAGCAGATAAGTTTAGGAGAAAATAGCACTATTATTTTTAACATAAAGGTTGTATAATAAACTAATTAGTCTTACGATTTTTTAAAATGGAACAACTTCTTCCAATAGAAAAACCGGGTAAAAGTGGTAGTATAGGAGCTCATCGAACAGAGGGTGGAGCTTTTGAGCATAAAGAAAGTAAAAAAACCAACAAAGAAGATAAAAAAGAAAGAAAATTTGGTTGGTCTCTCGGAGTTTCGGAAAAACCAGTAGTCAAAAATGAGGGCGAAGACAGAAGTAAATATTTAGGATCACTATCAAAAATTAAGGATAAGGCAAGCGGTATTAATACTAAGTATCGAGATAGTGTCGTTAAGCCATGGGATTTTAATGCAGTTAGAAGCGACCCATCTCAGAGTCAATACGGAAATGCACTCGCCAATTTAAAAAATAATGTTAAGGAGAAAGGATAAAAACTATTATGAATAAAAAATTAATATTTATTATTAGCTCAATAATCTTAGTCTTAGTATTATTTTTCTTCTGGCAAAAAATGGCTTTTGATAGAGGGATTTTAAAACTAGAAATAATGGGACCAGATAAAATTGCTGTAGGGGAAGAGTTTGAATACATAGTTAAGTACAAAAACAATGGATCAATTAATTTAGAGAACCCAGAAATGGTTTTTAGTTATCCCGATGGAGCAATTTCTGAAGATAATGTAAAAGTTAAAAAAGTTACTGCCGACGAATTGGGTGGAACTATATATCCAGGACAAGAGAGAACAATGAGGTTTATTGCAAGGCTTTTAGGTAAAGAAGGTGAATTAAAAAAAGCCGAAGTTAAGGTTAGTTTCCAACCGCAAGATTTGAAAATCAGGAATGAAACAACTAGTTCATTTTCAACTGTCTTAGGTAAATTAGCTCTTGATTTGAGTTTGGATATTCCTCAAAAATCAGGTGCAGGTAGGCCGATAACAGTTAAAATTTTTTATTCTTCAAAAGTTCCATATCCATTAAAAGACCTATCTCTTTCAATTGAATATCCATCAGATTTTCAATTTGTTTCGGCTACGCCAAAATTAATGGACAATAAACAATACGACGAACCAATTTTAAACGAATCGGACAGCAAGAAAATAGAAGTATCAGGTATTTTAAATGGAAATCCACAAGATCAAAAGATATTTAAAGCAAAAATTGGCGTTTGGCAAGATGGTAATTTTATTGTACTTAAAGAAGCAAATCGAGGCGTTGCTATTATTGCTCCCTCGGTACAGTTTACTGAAAAGATTAATAACCAAGAGGGGTATGTAGTTAATATTGGAGATAGGCTTCATTACGAAATATCATTTCGAAATGTTGGCGAAGAGGAAATGAAAGATTTAGCACTTATAGTAAAACTCGAAGGCAGTGGACTTGATTACAATTCTATTCAAGCTCCAGATGGGGTTTACCAAAAAGGAGACAACTCTCTCATATGGGATGGTAATCAAATTTCTGAGCTTCAAGATTTTTCTATAAATACCGAGGGTAAGGTAGAGTTCTGGATTTCTACAAATAAAAAATGGACGATGAAAAGCCAAGGAGACAAAAATCCGTTTATTAAAACAAAAATAACACTAGGCCAAATTAAGCAGGAATTTTTAAATAAAATAAATTCTTCGTTAATTGCGGTTCAAAGCATTAGAACTGATAGTAAAATTTTTAATGATTCGGGGCCAATGCCAGTTAAAGCTGGCGAAAAGACGATATTTACAGTTGAGTGGGTAGCAAAAAATCATTATAACGATATGACTAATGCTAAAATGACCACAGTTCTTCCAAGCGGAGTAAGATTCATTGATGGACAAACAAAAGTTCCCGATGGAACAAAAATTTTTTATGATGAAGGGACTAGACAATTAACATGGGAAATAGGTTCACTTGAAGCTGGTACTGGAGTTCTTGATGGAGGGAAAAATTGTGCCTTTCAATTATCAATTAATCCAGACACAATAGATGCAGACGTATTATTAATTGGATCATCACAATTATCAGGGATAGATCTTTGGACGAATAGTAATTTAACTACTAATACGGATCCAAATTATAGTAAATAAAGCTTATGCAAGAGATATTCAGCCCTACAAGACTTATTATTTTTGGCCTTATATTTTTATTCTTTTTTTCGATTCCCGTTTTTACGATTATGCAGATTCAAAAAACTGATAATGAAAAAAAAATAAAATACGATTTGAGACAATTGGAATCATGGGCACAAGTTTATAAGATGAAAAATAGCGATTTTAAAGGTTTTGATGAGGATATGGAAATCAAGATGATAAAAATAGACCTCGTTGCAGCCACAGGAAATCCAGTTGAAATTAATTTTGATGACAATTATGAAATATATTGTATTAAAGCAATAAAAGATAAAAAAACATATTGCATTGATGATACGGGAGATTTAGTAGAAGATGGTACTGGCTGTAAACCAGGCACTGGGACTTGTAAGCAATAAAATATTGACAACCAAGGCATAAAATGTTATCGATTGCTTGTATGAGCTCAATGTTTGTTGAGGGTACGGATAATGAAGGACAGAAGATTTTTTTCTTCATTGAAGATGGAAAGAAAAGAAAAAAGATACATTCTGTTCAGTTGACAGAGGTATCGGATGGGGCTATGGACATTTGTCTAATCCCAAAACTAGGTCAATTATCTGAGGAAGAAAAATTTCCAAGGGTAATCATCGAAAATGAAATAATGATAATAGACTTGAACAATTTTGTTCCATATTATCCGACACCACTTTCGGTGAAGTAAGAAAGACGCAATTAAGCGTCCCTTTTTTTTATCTGTCTTATAAAAGTCTGATTATCGTTATCTTCGATAGACCATCCATTATTTAATATTTTGTCCCGCAACTCATCAGCGATTTGCCAGTTTTTTTCATTTCGTGCTTTCACTCTTTCTTCGATTAATTTTAGGACCTCACTAGGAATAGAGCTTAATTCAGCACTCCATATCGGCAAGCCGATATCATCAATTGATTTTAGGATAAACTGCTTATTCACAAAAGATTTTTTATTAATCGACACGTCTTTTATTCGCAATCCAAAAACAGTATCAAACTCATGTAGTAAGGAATACTTTTCAAAATCAGTTAAGTTTTTATCTTTTATCATTTCCCAGCATAGTGCTAGAGCACTTGGAATATTCAAATCATCATTTACAAAATCCAAGAATTTATTTTTATATTCATCAAAAATATTACTAAGCTCAGTTTTTGCACTTTCTTTAAGGTCACTTGCTTTTTCGTAAAGTTTTTCTAATGTATTTTGTGAGAACTCTATGCTTTCGTCACTAAAATTCATCTTTTGCCTATAATGAGTATTAAGACATTGATAGCGATAAGCGAGAGGGCTAATTCCTTTATTTTTCAAATCAGTGATAGTAGTAATGTTACCTAAGGATTTACTCATTTTTCCATCTTTAACGTTTAGGAATTCTCCATGCATCCAATAGTTTGACATTATAGTGGCATAAGCTGCGTCAGCTTGAGCTATTTCATTAGTATGATGTATTGAGACGTGATCAATTCCACCACAATGAATGTCAAAAGGTATTCCAAGATTTTCGATACTCATAACCACACATTCTGTGTGCCATCCTGGGAAGCCGATTCCCCAAGGCGATACCCATTCCATTTGTCTTTTTTCATTCTTTGGACTGAATTTCCATAAAGCAAAATCAGTTGGATTCTTTTTTTCTTTTACTTCTTCAATCCTTCCTCGGAGTTCAGTCTTTTCTTTTTCGCCCCATAATTTTCCATACTTTTTTAATTTTGAAGTATCAAAATAGATTCCATCAGTAATGATATAAGTATATCCTTTTTGCTCTAATATTTTTATCAGTTCTATCTGTTCTTTTATTGTATCGGTAGCTTTTACCAGAATAGTAGAGTCCTCAATATTTAATAGTTTCAAATCCTTTAAGAACTGAGAAGTATAAAATTCAGCAATTTCCCAGACGCTTTTTTGCTCTTGCCTCGCTCCTTTCTCAAGCTTATCCTCGCCCGAATCTGAATCGGAAGTCAGGTGTCCAACATCAGTAATATTCATCACATGCTTTACCTCGTAGCCATTTAATTTAAGAACTCTTTTAAGTAAGTCTTCAAAAATATATGTTCGGAGGTTTCCAACATGAGCAAACCAATAAACGGTCGGGCCACAAGTATATAATCCAACTTCATTTGGTTTAATAGATTCAAACTTTTCTTTTTGTTTTGTAAGGGTATTATAAAATTGAATCATACATTTAAGTAATTATTTATTTCCACTATATTTTTTCCTCAAAAATTACATTTTAAAGATTACGAAGTAATCACCATATTTGTTCCTTCTCACTCCCTTTCCCTTGGCACGCTAAAATTTCATAAACGCAATTCGTTTTAATATTTCTTTTTCTTCGCCTCTTGCTTTGACTGAAAGCAAGCAGTTAAATTCTTAGCAAAGAATTTATGTCGGAGAAAAAGAAATATTAAAAAAAGAATTGCAAACCTCTTTAAATTTTATGCGATCCTTTTCTTCTATATATATCTTTCTCCTCGGTCAGGGAATACTGTAACAATTACTTTTCCAGGATTTTTCTTTGCGACATCTAGAGCAGAGTACATTGAAGCTCCAGAGCTTGGCCCTACAAGAATACCCTTGCTGCTAGCCAAATAATCCCGTCCTACAAGCGACTGCTCTTCAGTTAGTTCATACATCTCATCTATTAGCTTTTCGTCCATTACGGGAGGAATGTAGCCCTCTTTAATAGACTTGATTCCTTCTATTATTTCGTGTCCTACTTGCGGTATTACTCCAACAATTTTTATATTAGGATATTTTTCCTTTAATCTTTGTGCAATTCCGGTTATTGTGCCACCAGTACCTATTCCTGCGACAAAAAAATCAATTGGTTCTTCCATTTGCTCAATTATTTCTTTTGCAGTTCCTTCATAATGAGCAATAACATTATTTTCATTCTCGTATTGGTTTAAATATACAAGTTTTTCGCCATTGGCAATCTTTTCTTTTATTTCAGGAATAATATCTTGCCTTAATCGATCGTCAAAAATTACTTCTCCTCCAAATTTTTCAATTATTTTTACTTTTCCAGCAGCTGTATTTGACGTTGTTATTACTTTTAGGTTATATCCTTTGGCAGCAGCAATCATTGCCATTGCAATTCCAGTATTTCCACTAGTCACTTCAATTAAAGTATCTCCTTTTTTTAGAGTACCTTGCTTTTCTGCCGCTTCAATCATTGCGAGAGCAGTCCTATCTTTTATTGATCCTCCTGGGTTAATTCCTTCTAATTTCGCAAATATTTTAGAAGGGAATTCTTCAATTTGTATTAATGGTGTAGCTCCAATTAGTTCTATAAAAGTTTTCATAATTTTATTAACAAATGTTATTTATATTATTGTAGTATATTTTAGTTAAATAAAAAATCCCTATTAGGGAATTTAGCTTATTGAATTTAAAAAATAATCAAAAACTAACCCCCTTGTAAGGATTTCGCACTACAACAACATGATGTAATAATTGCTTTTTCCATGATTATTATCCTAATATTATCTTTTTGTCGCCTCAGTGTCAAGAAACCTTTTAAATTTTTAGTCAAGTTGATTTTTATTCTTAAAAATAATAGAATATCAGTATATGTCAGAAAACAATTTAGTATTATATAGGAAATATAGACCTCAAAGTTTCAAGGATTTTGTTGGTCAGGAACAAGTAACCAAGGTTATAATGAACGAGATTTTGACTGGTTCTATTAGTCATGCTTATTTATTTTCTGGACACAGGGGAACTGGAAAAACTACAATGGCAAGAATATTTGCTAAAGCTATTAATTGCCAGAATAGAAAAGGAGCCGAGCCTTGCAATGAGTGTCCTTCTTGCAGGGAAATCAACGAAGGCAGGGCAATTGATTTGATTGAAGTTGATGCTGCCTCAAATAGAGGAATAGACGAAGTAAAAGCTCTTCGTGAGGGGATAAGATTTGCACCAACCTTTTTGAAATATAAGGTTTTGATTTTGGACGAAGCTCATCAATTATCTAAAGATGCAACAAACGCCCTATTAAAAATAATGGAAGAGCCACCATCGTATGTTGTTTTTATTTTAGCCACAACCGAAGCGAACAAAATGATTCCGACTATCTCTTCTCGATGCCAGAAATTTAATTTCCACAAATTGAATCATGATTTTATTGCCCAAAAGCTTAACGTTATTTGTAAAGCCGAAAAGATAAAAATAGAAAAAGACGCTCTTGATTTACTAATTTCTTCGGCCGACGGTTCTCTTAGGGATGCTGAAGCAAAAATGAACCAATTAATAAACTTCGTTTCCGACACAGCCCTCACTGCTGGCGATGTCCGTGAAATTTTAGGTCTTTCGGATATTAATTTAGCTGTTGAGCTAACTGACATCCTGGCACAGAAGCAAAAGGCAAAAGCAATGAAATTTATCAGTGATAATACTGAAAAAGGACTTGATATTGCCGACTTCCTTGGTATGACAATTGACTACCTAAGGAAAATTATGTTATTAAAAATAGGTACTGAATTAATTGATATTGCAATGCCGAGCGAGACTAACGAGGTGAAAGAAAAAGCATTGAAACAGGCCGAAGTATTTGAAGAAAAAAGACTAGCGAAGACATTAGCGTTATTGATGGATGCCGAGAACAAGACAAAATATTCCTCCATCCCACAGTTACCTTTGGAATTAGCTATTATTGAATCTTTTGAAGATTGATTCCTTGTATTATTGAACTAGTGTAGTATTATTAAATAAATAATAACCACTGTTCACATATGATGAATCAAAAAGAAAAAGCGGTCGCCCTAAGAAAGAAAGGCTACTCTTATTCCGAGATATTAAAAGAAGTTACAATAGCTAGATCTACTCTTTCCTTATGGTTAAGGAAAGTTGGATTAGCAAGGCAACAAAAACAAAAAATTACTGCAAAACGAATAGAGGGAGCATTAAGAGGTGCAAAAACTAGAAAAGATCAAAGAATTAAAATAACGAAGGAAATTAAAGATAGTGCAAGGATAGAAACAAAAGATACTAGCGAGAGGGAGCAATGGTTAATCGGAATAGCACTGTATTGGGCCGAAGGAGCAAAAGAAAAGGATTATGGAACAAAAGCTTTGGTAAGCTTTAGCAATTCCGATCCTAAGATGATTTTATTTTTTTTATCGTGGCTGAAAAATACCTTTTCAGTAAATAACTCTAACTTAGTTTATGAATTATATATTCACGAAACTGCAGATATTAAGAAAGCCCTAAATTACTGGGCTGATGTTCTTTCAGTATCAAGTAAAGAGATAAGAGTGTATTTGAAGAAAAATAAAATAAAGACTATAAGGAAAAATACTGGAAGCGGTTATTTTGGATTAGTAAGAATTAAAGTTAAAAAAAGCACAAACCTTAATAGGAGGATTGCTGGATGGATAGAAGGGGTTTATGAAGGGTTATTATAGATATTATTGCGGGATCGTCTAATGGTTGGACATCTGCCTTTGAAGCAGAAGATTCTAGGTTCGAGTCCTAGTCCCGCAACATAGACTTAAGCACCTCCTCGGGGGTGCTTTTAGTTATGTAAGTGTGGATTGGGCGATAAGTCGGAACTACGACTAGCAGCAAGGTTGACCGAAGGAAAATTCCAGCGGAATTTATCCGATGGCGAAGCCCAGGGCCCACTAATGGGCACCAAGGAAGTGTCTTTTAACTGCTTTATAGAGAAGCGAAGAGGAAGCGAGGACTTGACATATATAACATAATTGTCTATTATGTCTATAGTACATTAAAGAGGGAAAGATGGATGAGGATTGGGTGCTTATAAATTTTTGCATTATTTTTGTTATTGCAATAGTGCTTTACGGGGCTACATAGTTCTTTAACGCTATTGGAGGAAAATGATGGTGTCAATCAAGACTATATAAGAGCAAATAAGCTCTTTCTTTTTTTGCAATAAATATCAAATTTGTTTTTTATTCTCATAATGATATAATTAACAAACAAAAATAAATAATATAAGTAAAACAAAAATGGAAAATAATAAAACACTATCATTGTTGATAATATTAGCCTTGATTGCTGGTGTGGCACTCGGATACTATTATCCAAAAAACACAGAAAAAAAGGTAATTGAGAGTATTCAGCCAGTAGCAATAAGCGATAATCCCTCAATTACGATAGCTACTATTAATCAAAAAGATAATTCTTTTGATATAAATGCCCAATATCCTCAATTTACCTTAGCTGATTCATCATTCAATGCCAAAATCTCTAATATCATCAATGAAAAAATAAGTGAATTTAAGAAAAACTCGGAAGATAATTTGAAGGCAGTAAAAGAGACTGCAACCGCTGAGAATCCAGCTCCTACAGATTGGCAATTCTATTTCAAGGCAGATTGGACTCCTGTCCAAATTAACAAGGACTATATTAGTTTTGTTGTTAATATGTATTATTTCTCAGGTGGAGCACATGGAAATAACGAAGTCTATGCTTTCAACTATGATCTTAAGAACAAAAAAGAAATCACTTTCAATGATTTTATCGGTGGATCACAGGAGACTTTGAAAGCTATTTCATCTCTAGCTACAAAAGATGTTATTTCGCAAAGAGCAAGCTTCGGTGAGCCAGAAAAAACAGTAAAGAAAGAACTAGAAGAGGGAGGCACTAGCCCAGATGCTAAGAATTTTAATGAATTTACCTTTAGTAACGACACTTTGACAATTTATTACCAGAAGTATCAGGTTGGTCCGGGGGCGTTGGGAATGTTGAAATCATCTTTTGATAAAAGTTCGCTAGAGAAACAATCAATAACGTCTAAATACTTTAAATAGGACATATCTTAATTTTATTTGAGAACAGGCCACAATATTGTGGCTTGTTTTTTCTGGAGAGTATTGACAAAAACTGTAAGAAAGAATAATATTTAGAGGTTCTAACTATTTTAATATCTAAAATTATGCAAAACAGATGTAGCTGTAATAAAGAAGAATTATCTCTAAGATTTTTTAATACCTTGAAGATATTCAAGAAAAAATTTAATTTTCAGGATGACATTTATCATTTGACTATCGGGCAAATAGAAATACTCCATTATATTAAAAATAAAAAACAGATATTAATGAAGGACGTTTCTGATTTTTTGGGGATAACTCCGCCATCGGCAACGTCTCTTATTAATAACTTAGTACTAAGCGATATGCTCGAACGAAGCTATGATAAGTCTGATAGACGAATAGTTTTGCTATCATTAACAAAAAAAGGTAGCGAAATATTTGAGAAGGCACACAAAGAAAGGATGAAAATATTTGAAAAAATAATATCTAGCTTAAGCCTGGAAGAGAAAAACAATCTCTTGAGTATTTTAAAAAAAATACATGATTAGTAATTTATAGTTAACCACATTTTAAAAATAAAATTTATGAATATTTTAAATAATTTAAAAAATCACAAAATCGTAATGTTAGTATTAATAGTCTTGGTGACTGTTTCTTCTATCGGGCTTAGCTATTTTAAAAATAGCGAAACTGTCGAGGTCGCTACTACTGATAAAAAAGTTTCTTTGATTCCAGTCAGTGAGTATACAAAAGGAAGAAATACTATTTCTGCCAATGGAGCAATCGAATCATTAGAACAAGCAGAGCTTAGGAGTCAGGTAATGGCTCCTGTTGCTCGCATAAATACTTCAGTCGGTAGTAATGTTAACAGGGGACAAATTCTTGTTGTGTTACAAAACAATGACCTAACCGCACAACTAAACCAAGCTAAAGCTTCTCTCAAGGCTCAACAGGCAAGACTAGAGGAAATGAAGAAGGGGACAAGAAGCGAAGAATTAAAAGTTACCGAGACTCAATTAGAAGCTGCAAGAATAAATTTAGAAAATACAAAAAAACAGCAAGAAATTACGATTGAAAATGCTCGCAAAAATTTATTCAATTCTAATATTACAGCAGTTCCATCCATTGGAACCATTGCTTCTACTACGCCTACTATTACAGGTACTTACAATGGAACAGAAGATGGGAAATATACTGTTAAGATTTATATTACGGGAGATGGTGCAATGTTTCAGGCAGAAGGGTTGGAAAATGCTACGGGTCTTGTAAATACAATTGCTCAACCATTAGGCAAAAAGGGATTATATATTCAATTTCCTTCCCAAGGTATAAATAATGGCACTTGGACAATAAATATTCCAAACACTCAGGCCGCAAGCTATAATGCTAATAAAAATGCCTATGAAGCAGCACTACAAACAAAACAAACTGCCATTGATGCTGCCAATAGTGCATATGAAACAGCAAAGTCAGCTTACGAATTGAAACAAGCTGGATCCAGTCTGGATCAGATTAAGGCTCAAGAGGCTGCCGTAGAGCAGGCTCAGGCAAGCGTTGAAGCAATTAATGCTCAACTACAAAAAACCATAATTACTTCTCCAATTAGCGGAACCGTTTCGGCCGTATCAGTTAAGTATGGAGAGCTGTTAACTGTCGGGCAATCAATAGTTTCCATAGTTAACAAATCAGGACTTCAAGTTAAGGCTTATATTAGTGAGTCTGACTTAACATCAATAGAAGAAGGTGCAAGCGTTACCATAACCGATAAAGTAAAAGGGGTTGTGAGTAAAATTTCTCCAAGCATTGATAGTAAGACAAAAAACGTTGAAGTGGATATTCTTATTATTGATCCAGAAAAATCAGAATTAGTAGTTGGACAAAATGTTTCGGTTAAAATTGATACCAAAAATCAATTAGTTCAAGGATCAACATACTCATTACCACTACAGTCAGTAGGAACTGCTTCTGATTATTATTTTATTTATATTATTGATAGTGATTCTAAGCTGGAGGAAGTAAGGGTTACTGTTGGGGCCATAAACGGAGAAAATATAGAAATTTTGACTGGACTAACTTCTGATATGAAAATAGTTTCAACAGTTTATGAATTAAAAAAAGGTCAAAAAGTTATAGTACAATAAATTTATAAACTATGAATGATATTAAAAACACAGCACATCAAGAAAAAATAGAAGAATCTACCACAGAACAGCAGTATCTTCTAAATTTAAAATTTGATCCAAATTTAAAAAAATCATGGTTTAATTTTTTTGTTTCAAAATTTAGAATAGTTGTACTTATAATTCTTTTGATTACTTTTGCCGGTATCTTTGCATTTTCAAGTTTACCCAGAGAGTCATCTCCAGAAGTTAAGATTCCTATTGCCATGGTTACAACAGTTTATCCGGGAGCTTCACCTTCGGATGTTGAAGAATTTGTTACAAAAAAAATCGAAACTGGTATTTCGGGCATAAAAGGCGTCGATAAAATTACCTCGAATTCATCAAATTCTATGTCTTCAATAACGGTAGAGTTTGGTGCAAATGAGGACGTTGATGATTCTATAAGAAAATTAAAGGACAAGGTTTCAGGCATACAGAGTAAATTACCAGATGATGCCAACGAGTCAGTAGTTACAGAAATTTCTTTAACCGATAGTCCTGTTTGGACTATTGTTGTGACGGGACCATACGATGGATTTAAAATGAGAGAGTATAGTGAGGATATAAAGGATGAATTGGAAAAAATTCCTGGAGTAAGAGAGATTAATATTTCTGGTGGAGATCAGAAAGAGTTTGAGATTGCTTACGATCCAGATAAGCTCGTATTTTATAACTTATCAGCTGATCAAGCTAATTCAATAGTTAAGGCAACGAATATTAGAATTCCTTCTGGAAATTTTGATGGAAGCAAATTTGTTTATCCTGTTAGTGTTAATGCAAAAATTTATACTGCCGAAGAGTTAGGAAATCTTCCAATCTCTCATACAGACTCAGGTAGTATTATTTATTTGAAGGATTTGGCTACAGTAAAAGAAGTTGCCATTAAAAAAACATCATTGTCTCGTCTTTCGACTGAAAAAGGACAACCTCAAGATGCTATTACCATTTCATTAATAAAACGTACAGGAAGTTCGATTATCAGCATTGTTGACGAGGCAAAAATCAAAGTTGACGCCCAAATAAAGTCAATGCCAGTCGGAATAACATACACAGTTACAACAGATAGTGCAAAAACAATTAATGATGATTTTAATCAGTTAGTTCATGATTTTGTATTAACACTAATACTAGTTTTTGGAATATTATTTTTAACTGTGGGATTTAAAGAAGGTGTTGTTGCTAGCTTAGCCGTGCCATTAGTATTTTTTATTGCTTTTGCATGTTTGTTTGCACTTGGAATATCTTTAAACTTTTTATCATTATTTTCCTTAATTCTTTCCTTGGGGCTTTTAGTTGATGACGCAATTGTTGTAGTATCGGCAACAAAACAATACATGAGAACAGGGAAATTTACTCCAGAAGAAGCTGTCTTGCTGGTATTAAATGATTATAAGATGGTTCTAACGACAACAACATTAACTACAGTTTGGGCCTTTTTACCATTACTATTTTGTACTGGCATTATCGGACAATTTATGAAGTCGATTCCAGTCACTGTTTCTATTACCTTAATATCTTCGCTACTTATCGCTTTGGTAATAAATCCACCATTAATTGCATTTTTGGAAAGAACTAGGCTTACAAAAAGAATATTTTATATAGTTGAAGCATTAATACTTGTCCTTGCTGGAATATCTTTTATTATTGGAGGAGTGTGGGGATATGCAATTGGTGCGATTCTTTTAATATTAGAATTCTTTCTAATTAGATGGTACGAAAGAAAAGGATTCTCCATTCTTTCTAAAAACGCCGAACTTAGTTCCGCCGAAAGAGATGATGACGAATTAATAAAAGAAAAAATAAGAAATCAAAACAAATCGGAGGGGACAGGGCTTGCTAATAAATTCATGTATGGAATTCTAAAATTAGACGGAGTATTGCCATATTATGAAAAATATTTACGCAAAATTTTAGCAACTAGAAAGAGTCGTTTAGTCACCATATTTGGAGTTTTTGGGATTCTTATAATTTCTATTTGCTTACCAGTTTTTGGTATAGTTAAGTCAGAGTTTTTTCCTTCTTCAGATTCTAATTATGTTTATGTAGATTTTAGAGCTCCTGTTGGACAAAAACTAGAGGAAACAAACAATGGAATTAAAATGGTAGAAGATAAGCTATTGAATTATGATGAAATAAAAAGCTTTTCAACTATTGTTGGTAGGCCAAGTGCGGGTACTCGTAGCTACGGAGATAAATCTAATCAAGCCTCAATTACAATTATTTTAAAGGACAAGAAAGATAGGAATATAAAATCATATAACTTTGCTGATAAGCTTCGTAAGGATTTGTCAGAAATTAATGGTGGGACCATTACAATTTCTACTCCTTCAGGAGGACCACCTTCGGGAAGTGCCTTTGAGGCCAACATAAAAGGAGATGACTTAGACAAACTTAATTCTATTGCCTATGATTTAAGCCAAAAGTTATCCTCTATTGATGGAGTTGTTAACGTGGATATATCGTTAAAAGATTCTACTCCAGATTATACTTTTGAATTAGATCCAGTAAAGATGAACCAAAATAATCTTAATGCTGCCTATGTTGGAACGGCATTACGTATGGCTATTTCTGGAACAGAAATAAGCACAATCGTACAAGACAACAAAGAGGTAAGCATTACCGCTAAGTTTGCAAAAGATAAAATTCCAACATTAGAAGATATTCAAAATCTTCAGATATTGAATACAAAAAACCAATCAGTATTTTTAAAGGATGTTGCAACTGTTAACTTAAAACCATCGGTTGATAAAATTACTCGTATTGATCAGAAAAGAACAGTTATTTTAAGTGCCGACACAACAAACAAGACAAATTCTAATTTAGTATTGGCAGAATTTCAGAAAAAAACAGTTGGCTATGAAGTGCCAGATGGATACACAATCGACTATGGCGGACAGAATGAGCAAAATGAAGAATCTGTTGCTTCCATAATTAATGCTATGGGCATTGCCATCGCTTTAATCATTACCACACTTGTTATTCAATTTAATTCTTTTCGAAAAACATTTATAATTCTTATAACAATTCCGCTTGCACTGATAGGGGTATTTATCGGCATGGCAATTTTTAATGTTAGTTTAAGCTTCCCCGGACTTATTGGTATAATGGCCCTATTTGGAATTGTTGTTAAGAATGCTATTATCCTTGTTGATAAAATTGATTTAAACATAAGAAGTGGTATTTCTTTTGATGAAGCAGTTATAGACGGAGGTAAATCAAGACTAGAAGCAATATTTATCACTTCTACTTGTACTATTCTTGGAATTCTTCCAATTACCTTATCTAATGAAACATGGACATCCTTAGGCGGTGCTATAATTTTCGGACTATCTCTATCGTCTTTCTTTACATTATTTGTCATCCCAACTTTATATAAAATGATAATTGGAAGGCAAGAAAGATTTTAATATCGCATTTATAATGTTTAAAGGTCGGACCTCGCCATTTTGACAAAACTTAATCTCCTCCAAAAAACGAGGTCGGACCTCCTTTGACAATTTAAGAAATGATTTTATGAATAAAGAAAACATAATATTGACTATCGGTGGATAAGATGCTATAAATTGTTTATATTTAAATAAATAAAAGACTATGATTGCAGTAATAAAAACAGGCGGAAAGCAATATAAAGTTGCTCCTGGACAAAAAATTAAAATAGAAAAAATAGACACCCTAGAAGGAGAAATGGTAACTTTTGACGAGGTCTTACTTGTTGGAGATGAAAAAATAATTGACATTGGAACTCCTACTATTGAAGGTGCTACAGTAACTGCTAAAGTTATAAGGCAAGACAAGGGGGAAAAGATAGTTATCTTTAAATACAAGCCTAAAAAAAGATATAAAGTAAAGAAAGGTCATCGACAATTTTTTACTGAAATCGAAATTACCGACATTAAGAGCTAATTTACTAAACTTTAAAAAGAGCACCTCATTGCTCTTTTTTAGTTATTCCAAGAGATATAAATATTTTTGGTCAACCAGAAAACATATTCAAAGAAACAAAAAACGACCATATAGTCGTTTTTTTAAAAATCAATTTCTCCTTCTTTAAAATCAAAATTTGTTTCAAGATTCCTAAAGCTTGCTTTTTGTTTATCAAAACAAATCTCAACTCTTCCGATAGGCCCATTACGATGCTTAGCAATAATAATATCAGCGATTCCTTTCCTCGGAGTATCTTCATGATAAGCTTCTTCTCGATAAATAAACATAACAACATCAGCATCCTGCTCTAAACTTCCAGATTCTCGAAGATCTGATAGGCGAGGAATTTTTGGTGTTCTTTGCTCAACTGCTCTTGATAATTGAGACAATGCAAGAACGGGAACATTTAATTCTCTTGCTAATATTTTAAGAGAACGTGAAATTTCTGTAACCTGTTGAACGCTGCTTATTAGATGATTAGACGGTTCAATTAACTGTAGGTAATCAATTACTAATAAGCCCAAATCATGATTAGCTTGCAGTCTTCTGGCCATTGCCTTCATTTGAAGCACGGTACAATTACAAGTATCATCAATGAATATAGGAGCTTCGGAAAGAGTCCCTAACGCCTGTTGAAGTTTTTCAAAATCATCAGTTTCATGAGAAAGCATTCCTTGTCTTATTTTCCACGAATCAATATTGGATTCAGAACTAATTAATCTATCAATCAATTGCTCTTTGGCCATTTCTAAAGAAAATAAACCAACAGCCTTTTTCTCTTTTAAGGCAATGTTTTTAGCAATATCTAGTGCAAGACTACTTTTTCCCATAGCTGGCCTAGCTGCCAAAATTATTAAATCAGATTTTTGTAAACCAGAAAGCATTGCATCTAATCCATTGAAGCCCGTTGAAACGCCTCGCAGAGAACCTCTCTCTTTCGATAATTTATCAATTCTTTCAAATGCACCTTCAAGATATGGCTTTATTGGATAGAAAGCATTTGTCATGCTTTTTTGAGTAATACTGAAAATTTTTCCCTCAGCCCTATCTAGTAGATGGTCTGGATCCTGTTCTTCTTCATAACCCATCAAGGCAATATCTTGACCAGCACCAATTAAATCCCTTAGAACTCTTTTTTTTTGTACAATTTTTCCGTAAGAAAGTACATGACTAGCCGTAGGGACACAATTAATAAGCTCAGTTAAATAAGCAATACCTCCTATTCTCTCTAAATTACTTTGTTCTTTTAGTTTTGAAGATACAGATATCAAGTCGATTGGATCTCCTTTAGTAAACAAATCCGTAATTGCTTTATATATTTCAGAGTGTCCTGGTTTATAAAAATCTTCAGCATGCAAAATATCAGCCACTTTTATAATGGCGTCTTTATCAAGCATTAATGAGCCTAGTAAACTCTTTTCTGCTTCGGTATCTTGAGGGGGAAGTCGTACTTGTGAAGATTGGTTAGGCATTGCCTATAATATAGCAAGTGAAAAATTATAAGTCAATTCTTAAAATGACCACTAAAAATAATATTTTAAATGCTTTTATTTTCTTAAAAATGTGATAGTATATAGCTTATAATCCGTTTATGTACATAGAGTTATGGAAAATTTAGAAAAGATAGTATCGTTCTGCAAAAGAAAAGGTTTTGTATTTCAATCATCTGATATTTATGGTGGATTTGGAGGATTTTATGACTACGGGCCACTTGGAGTAGAGCTTAAAAATAACATAAAGAAATCTTGGTGGAATTATACTGTTTACAAAAGAGCAAATGTTGTTGGATTAGATAGTTCCATTATTATGAATCCAAAAATTTGGGAAGCTTCTGGACATACCAAGACTTTTTCTGATCCCTTAGCTGAATGCAAGGAATGTCACAAAAGATTTCGTACAGACCACTTAATAAAAGAACAAAACTGTGATGAAGCTAATCTTAAATGTCCTAATTGCAAAGGATTGTTTATGCCTTCACGACAATTCAACCTAATGCTTAGAACATATATTGGTCCAGTAGAAGACGATGCTAGTGTGGCTTATTTGAGACCGGAAACCGCTCAAGCAATTTTTGTAAACTATAGGAATATTTTAGACACTCAAAGAGTCAAGCCACCTTTTGGTATTGCTCAAATCGGAAAAGGATTTAGAAATGAGATAACCCCTGGAAACTTTATTTTTAGGACAAGAGAATTTGAGCAAATGGAATTAGAGTTTTTTGTAAAACCGGGAGAAGATGAAAAGTTTTTTGAATATTGGGTAAACGAAAGAATGCGTTGGTATGTTGAAGTGCTTGGAATTAAAAAGGAGAATCTTCGCATCGCATATCAAAGTAAAGAAGACCTAGCTCATTATGCAAAAGCTTGTGGAGATATTGAATACAAGTTTCCAATTGGTTGGTCAGAAATAGAAGGTATTGCGAATAGGGGTGATTTTGATTTAACTCAGCACGAAAAATACTCGGGAGTAGATTTAAAATATTTTGACGCTGAGTCGGGTGAATCGTATTTGCCTTACGTCATAGAACCCTCTTGCGGCGTTGATCGAGTAGTTCTTGCACTTCTTTGCGAAGCCTATACTGAAATTGAAGGAGGGAGAACAACAACAACTGAGTCAGCTAAAGAGATTGAGACAGTTTTACGCCTGAATAAAAATCTTTCACCAGTTAAAATAGCAATTTTACCATTAGTAAAAAATAAAGAAATAATTACGGAGAAAGCAAAAGAAATTTATAATCTTTTATCTTCCCATTTTTATTGCGAATACGATGAAGCAGGTACTATTGGTCGAAGATATAGGAGACAAGACGAAATAGGTACTCCATATTGTATTACTATTGATTTTGATACGGTTGAAAAAGATAATTCTGTCACAGTAAGAGATAGAGACACAATGGCACAAGAAAGAATAGAAATCGATAATCTAATTATGTATTTTTATAAGCAATTTAATAATTTATGAAATTAAACATTCCTTATCGTTTTCAATTGGTTTTACCAATATTGATTTGGACAACAATTTGTTTTATTTTTAATATTACCACTGTTCTAAGTATTGTTAATTTTGAGCCAAAAACACAAAATATTTTTTTGATTATTTCTTTTGCTTATTTTTTAATTGGAATGACTGCCATTGTTATAAAAAACATACCAGTTCGTCCTTTTTCATTAGTTGAAGCAAAAATTTTAAATAAAAACGTTAGAAATAATAAACTCGTTCCTAATATCGTCGTAAACGAAGCTTCAGAAACTTTTACAGTCCTTTCTGGCTATTCAAAAAGGTATCTTGCAAATTCTTTTTATTTTGGAATCGGGTATTTAACTTTGATTTGTGTATGGCAATTTATTTTTTTTAATGATTTTTTCAATATATCGATTATTTTTTTATCAGGAGCAGTTACCATTTCTTTTTTAACAGGATTTTCTCTATTCTGGTTTCAATTTCAATCCTTTGATGTTATCAAAGAGTGTCGCGATTTTTTACTTTCAAAGGGTCTATGTCCGATTGAATCATATTTTTCTAGCATAAAGGCAAAATTTTTATTTTTATTTTTCTTTTTTATCGATACGCTATTACTATATTTCTTAACAATTCTTAGCGACGGCGGTAATGTCATTTTTATTTTCGGACTCACGATGATTATTTTTATTACCTCTATTCTGTTTTTTTATTTAAGTAAATCTTTTAACGAGTTTTTTAATTTAGCAAAAATAGTTTCAGAAGAGGATTTGTCTGTTTTTTCAACAGGAAGTCTTGATAAGGAATTTGTAGATTTGTCAAAAAACCTAAACGAAATATCAATTAGTCTTTATTCTTCAAAGCAGGAGGCAGTAAAATCAAAAAAAGAAATGGAAAAAAGAGTCGAAGAGCTCGAAAGATTTTTTGACCTAACAGTTAGCCGAGAGGAAAAGATGATAGAATTAAAAAAAGAAAACGAAGATTTAAAAAGAAAATTAGAAAAATCAAGCAAATAAAATCAAATGTATAAAAAAACAATACTTAAAAACGGACTTCGTGTAATTACGATTAAACAGAAAGAAACCCAAGCAGCAACAGTTTTTGTATTGGTTGGAACAGGGTCAAAATTTGAAACAAAAAATATTTCAGGAATTTCTCATTTTTTAGAACATATGTACTTTAAAGGTACAAAAAAAATGAAAAACCTGAAAGAGGTTGCGGAAAAATTAGATAGAATTGGAGGAAGTTATAATGCTTTTACTAGCGAAGAGTGTACGGGATACTATGCAAAAGTTGATTCGGGTCATTTTGATATCGCTTTAGAGTGGGTTGCTGACCTATTTCTTAATTCCAAAATTCCTGCTAGTGAGATGGAAAAAGAAAGAGGAGTGATAATTGAAGAACTGAATATGTATAAAGAAAATCCAATGATGCATATTAATCAGATATGGAAAGAGGTATTATATGGAGATCAGCCAGCCGGATGGGAAATTGGAGGAACAAAAAAAAGCGTATTAAGCATTACAAGAACTCAAATATTGGAATACATTAAAACTGCGTACAAGCCAAGTAATACCGTAATTTGCATTGCAGGAAATTTTAATGAAGAAGAAACGATTAAGAAAGTTGATGAATATTTTTCAATTATGAAAAAAGGGGAGCCAATCAGCAAATTATCAGTAATTGAAAAACAGACAAAACCTCAAGTAAAAATTTGTTTTAAAAAAAACAAACAAACAAATATGATTCTTGGATTAAGAACATATGATATGTTTGATGATCGTCGGTATGTCTTGAATATCATTTCTGCTTTTCTGGGAGGAATGATGAGCTCTAGGCTGTATGGGCAAATTGTTGATAAAATGGGAGCAGCATATTATATTTATACAAGTAATGATAACGATAGTGATACTGGCTATTTAGCAGTTTCTTCTGGTGTCGAAAATGGAAAAGTGCTATTAGTAATTGAAGCAATCCTTAAAGAATTCAGAAGATTAAAAAATCAAAAAGTTTCTGAAGAGGAGCTCAGGAAGGCTAAAGATTATATAAAGGGAAAAATGGTACTTGGACTAGAAAGTTCTAATTCTAAGGCTTCATATTATGGAATGCAGGAACTAATGTTCAATAAAATACAGACACTTGAGCAAATTTTTGAAAAAATAGAATCAATAACAGCTAAAGATATTCTTGAAGTTGCTAATGATATCTTTAAAAATGAAAAATTAAACTTGGCCATCTTAGGGCCATTTAAACACAAAGATGAATTTGAGAATATATTAAAAATATAAACATATGGCAATAAAAAGTATAGAAAAAAAGAACAGAAATGTTTTTAAAATCGATTTTACTTGGTGGGGAATATTTCGTGTTGTCTTAGTACTAATTGGTGTCTATACCATTTTTATTATCCACGATAGCTTAATGATGATAGTTCTGGGCTTAGTTATTTCTGTTTTATTAAATCCTTTTATTGATTTTCTTCAAAAAAAGAAACTGCACAGATCTGTTGCAACAATTATCATTTACTTATCCGCAGTTGCATTAATTTCCTTATTCATTTTCTTAACCATACCACCAATTTTGAATGAATTATTATCTTTTGCGAATAACTCATCGGATTATTTTAGTAAGATAAAGCCATTATTTAGTAGCTATTCATCAAGCTTTTTGAATAATCCATCAATTCTTACAAGTGGATTTCAGGATGGAGTCTTAAAGATTACCTCGGAGCTATGGATAATTTTATCGATAATTGCCAACGGAATATTCTCAGTAGTAACAATTTTTACTTTCGCTTTTTTCTTTTCCATAGAAGAGAAAGAAATAACTGACTTTATTAAATTATTTTCACCAAAAAAGTTAGAGAATGATATTGTTAAAAGTTGGGAAAAGAGTAGAGCAATGGTTTCTTATTGGTTTGGAGCAAGAATATTATCGTCAATCGCAGTAGCGATTATGTCCTTTATCGGCTGTTTAATGCTCGGTCTTAAATTTTCTGTTTCTTTATCTCTTCTTGCTGGGCTCTTAAATATTGTTCCTGTAGCAGGGCCAATATTTTCTGGCGTGTTATTTGCCGGAGTTGGAGCTTTGGATTCATGGACAACGGCTATCTTAGCAGTAGTTATGATAACAGTAGTCCAGCAAATAGAGAACAATCTCTTGACGCCATTAATTACAAAGAAATTAATTGGTTTGCCAAATTTTTTAATTTTAGCTTCTATTTTAATTGGGGGGCAGATCGCAGGAGTAATTGGTATGTTTTTAGCAATACCAGCTGGCGGAATATTGTATGAAACAGCAAAAAATTATATTTTAGCAAAAAAGAACAAAAAAGATGACGAAGAAGATGATAATTTTTAAATTAAAATGAAGAAAATTTTTATTACTACGGCAATCGATTATGTTAACGGATTGCCCCATATCGGACATGCACTTGAAAAAATTCAAGCTGATGTTCTGGCACGAAGGCATCGTAAGCTTGGAGATAGTGTTTATTTTATTTCTGGAACCGACGAGAATAGCTTGAAAAATGTTCAAAGTGCGGAAAAGGCAAACATGGAGGTGAGAGAATATGTTGACGAAAACTATCACAAATTTGCTAACATGAAGCAGGCACTCAACCTTACATATGATGATTTTATTCGCACAACCGAAGAGAGGCATAAGATTGGTGCACAGAAACTATGGCAAGCCTGTCAAAAAGATATTTATAAAAAGAATTATGGCGGACTATATTGTGTTGGCTGTGAAGAGTTTTACAAAGAAGAAGACCTTGTTGATGGTCTTTGCCCAGAACATAAAAAAACTCCAGAATACATCGAAGAAGAGAATTACTTTTTTAAACTCTCTAATTATAGCGAAAGAATAAAAGAAGCAATAGAAAAAGACGAAATAAAAATTGTCCCAACTGCACGAAAAAACGAAATCCTAAGTTTTATCAATTCTGGATTACAAGATTTTTGTATTTCTAGGTCTCGCGAGCGAGCTAATGGTTGGGGGATTGATGTTCCGAATGACCCAAGCCAAAAAATATGGGTTTGGTTTGATGCACTAGCAAATTATATTACAGCTCTTGGTTATGGAGGGGAAAGCACAGAAAAGTTCGAAAAATTTTGGCTTGCTGACGATGCCCGAAGGGTTCACGTAATCGGCAAAGGTATTACTAGATTTCACGCTATTTATTGGCCAGCGATGTTAATGTCCGCCGGGTTACCTTTACCAAAACTCATCTTCAGTCATGGGTATATTACTGTTGACGGACAAAAAATATCCAAAAGTATCGGAAATGTCATTGACCCTTTTGAATTAAGTTCCAAATACGGCTCAGAAGCAGTAAGATATTTTTTACTTGCAGAAATTCCTGCCCTAAGCGATGGAGATTTTACTTACGAAAAATTAGAGAAAAGATATAATTCAGATCTCGCCAAAGGTTTAGGTAACTTATTTGCTCGAACACTCGCGATGGTAGAAAAAGCCAGCTTTAAAGATTTTAAAATAACACCTAACGAATTTACACTAAAGGAAATTGAGGGTACTAAGGAAAAATACAATGATAATTTTTACATCTTCAACGAAACTTTAAAAACTGTTTGGGGATTAGTGTCATCTTGCGATAAATACATCGAAGAAGAAAAGCCTTGGTCCATTACGGATGACGAAAAGAAAAAAGAAGTATTTTCTAACCTGCTTTATTCGCTCAAAAACATAGCGGAATTAATAGAACCATTTTTACCAGTAACAGCTGAAAAAATGAGACAAGGATTAGGAGAAAACGATGGTATTTTTAATGTTAAAAAATGCGAACCATTATTCCCAATGATTGCAGAGAAATAGATTGCTTCGTCATTCACTTCGTTCATTTCCTCGCAATGACGCTACTAACACAAAACTATATGTATATTGATTCTCATGCACATCTAAATACTTCAGAATTTGATAAAACCAGGGATGAATTAATTCCTAATCTCTTTTCGTCGGATATTTGGGTAATAAATGTTGGAGTAAATTATCTTTCTTCGATAAAGGCTATCCAAATTGCCGAAAAATATTCTTCGGGAGTTTTTGCTTCTATAGGATTACATCCTTCTAATATCAAATCAGATTTTACGGTTAAGAAATATGGAGCAGAAGGACAAGAAGAAAACAAGCTTGAAGAAAATTTTGATTTAGATAAATATCAAGAATTAGCAAAATCAAAAAAAGTTATAGCCATTGGGGAAATAGGTCTTGATTATTGGACTAGTCCCAAAGGAGAAACAAAAAAAAAGGAATTTAAAGAGAAACAAATCAAAATTTTTAATCAACAATTAGATTTGGCAGAAAAACTGAATCTTCCTATTATAATTCATACACGAGTCTCCTTGGATGATACTTTTGATGCGTTAAAAAACCGAAAATTAAAAGGGGTATTGCATTGCTTTATTGGCGACATTAAAGATGCAGAACGATTCTTGAATCTTGGATATTTTATTGGATTAAACGGAATAATATTTAAAGCAGAAATGGATGAGCTTATCAAATGGGTGCCCTTAGACAGGGTATTACTCGAAACCGATTGCCCATATCTAACACCACCTGAATTTGAAAGCGAAATTAATAATCCTTTTAGTTTGGATATAATTGCGAAGAAAATCGCAGAATTAAAAGATGTCTCAATTAAGGAAATTAAAAAAACAACAATAGAAAATACAAGAAAATTATTCAATATTTAAAAGACTATGGCAAAAGAAAAAATAAAAACAAGTTGGGACTTGTCACCATTATTTGATGGCGATAATGATAAGAATATTGGGGAAGAGAGAAAAAAGGTAAAAGAATCCACAAAAAAATTTATAAATAAGTGGCAAAATAGAACGGATTATTTGGAAGACTCTAGACTATTAAAAGAGGCATTAGATGATTATGAATATTGGAATAAGTTTTTTGGTCCAAACTGTAGGGAAATTTACTATTTCAATCGTCGAAGCTCACAAGATCAAACAAATACGGATGTAAGAGCAAAAAGCAATCAAGCGAGTGATAGTGCTTTGAAAATCCAAAACGAGATGGAGTTTTTCTATTTAAGTCTCGGAAAAATAACTCCGCATAATCAGAAGAAATTTTTAGAGAACAAAGACCTTAAAGATTATCATTATTTTTTAGAAAAAATATTTGCACAAGCCAAGTATTTTTTAAGTGAAAAAGAAGAAAGAATACTAAATTTAAAAAGTGCTACTTCATATAGTAATTGGGCAGAAATGACTTCTACTTTTATATCAAAAGAAGAGAAAGTTGTTTTAGACGAAAATGGGAAAAAAGTATCAAAAAGTTTTGAAGAGATAATGACTCTTATTTCCAGCAAAAAGAAAAAAGTAAGAGATAGTGCGGCCAAAGGATTGAACGAAATATTAGAAAAACATTCCGACGTGGCCGAACATGAAATAAACTCTATCTTGCAAGACAAAAAAGTAAATGATGAATTGCGTGGTTTTGATCGCCCCGATGCAGCCAGACATATTAGTGATGGGATTGAAAGCAGTGTAGTTGATGTCTTAGTTGAGGCTGTACGATCACGATATGATATCTCAGCAAGATTTTATAAATTAAAAGCAAAATTACTCAAGACGCCAAAATTAGCATATTACGAAAGAAACGTAGCTTTCGGAAAAATGGACAAAAAGTATGACTACGAAGAAGCCCTTAATTTAGTTTTAAAAGTTTTTAAGAACTTGGATGAAGAATTTTTTGACATCCTAAAATCATTTTCGAACAACGGGCAGATCGATGTATTCCCCAAAAAAGGTAAAAGAGGTGGAGCATATTGTGCTCATGCACTTTTACTGCAACCAACATATATTCTCCTTAATTACACGAATGAGCTTAACGATGTCTTAACAATTGCTCATGAGGCAGGACATGGAATAAATAATGAACTTATGCGAAAATGCCAAAATGCCTTAAATTTTGATAGCTCACTTGCCATTGCTGAAGTTGCTAGTACTTTTATGGAAAATTTTGTTCTGGAAGAAATATTAAAAGGGACTGATGATGAATTACGATTAGCTGTTTTGATGCATAGGATAGGCGGAGACATTTCAACAATCCAAAGACAAGTTGCTTGCTATACCTTTGAGACTAATCTCCATTCGGAATTTAGAACAAAAGGTTATTTGTCTAAAAAAGAAATCGGAAAAATATTTCAAAAAAATATGAAAGCCTATATGGGTAATTTTGTTGAACAATCGACTGGTTCAGAAAACTGGTGGATATATTGGAGCCATATCAGAGCCCCATTTTATGTTTATTCTTACGCCAGTGGACTTTTGATAGCACAAGCATTACAATCAATAGTAAAAAAAGACAAGCTTGCCATTAGTAAAGTAAAAGATATTTTATCAGCAGGAGAATCTGATAGTCCAGAAAATATCTTTGCAAGTGCGGGTATAGATATCACCAAAAAAGAATTTTGGCTTAATGGATTGAATGAGATGGAAACTTTATTAAATGAAGCCGAATTATTGGCAAAAAAGCTAAATAAAGTATAATTATTTTTGACAACAAATTCGAATTTGATATAATTACTCAAATGAACGAAAAATCAAAATCTTTCACTTTAATAGAAATATTAATGGTAATTATTATTGTTGGTATTTTGGCTGGAATTGTTATTGTATTGACAACTGAAGCAATTTACAAAGCAAGTATCGCTAAGGGGCAAGAATTTTCAAGTTCTATTAATCATAGTCTAATGAATGACGCTTTCGTAAATTATAACTTTGATAATATTTCAGATAGTAAGATTGGCACAACATTGGGTATTAATGACATACAAGAATCATGGGGAAATAGTAGTGCCGAGGAAGTTGGGGGTTCACCCGTAGTTCGAGGTGGTGCTGACTGTATTTTTGGGAAATGCATAGAATTCAAAGGAAAACTTACTTGCGATCCAGAGTATCCTTGTGGTGGAGACTCTATAACTACTAACGAGGTTGGCTATCCAATGGGAGACAATCCAATAACACTAGAAGTCTGGGTAAAGCCAAAAAGCGTTGTAGAATATTCTCTTTTAATAGGCAAGAAATGGTCTGTTCCAACTGGTCTTGGATATGATAATGGTTATTATTATTTTGGAATAGTGATTGCCGATGATGTATGGAGCTATCGATATGATACAAAAGGAGTATTAGATAGATGGACTCATGTCGTTGGAACATATAGTAATCAAAAAGTAACAATTTGCGTCAATGGTGATTGTCAAAAATATGCTTCGGAAACACCATCGAATGATGGCCTTGATTTTCAGGTTATGATGGGTGCACAACAAGAAGAATATTATCATTTTAAGGGTTTTATTGATGAGGCCAGAGTATATAAAGAAGCCTTGACGAGTAAACAAATCAGAAATAAGTACTTAGCTGGATTAAAAAGTCTCTTAGCAAATAAAGGAATTACTAATAACGAATATAATCAAAGATTAGCTGAATTAAACTATTATTGTAGTGCGAAATAGATTTAATTTTATAATGCCTAAGCCCGTGGCTTGGGCATTTTTATTTTCATCAGATTTGTAATATAATCAAGATAGTTGTAAATTTGTTTAATTAATAAAATACGCAAAATGAAAAAAGATTATTCAATTATTGTCGGAGGAGCTGCCGGTCAAGGCTCAAGAAAGGCAGGGCTGATCATTGCCAAGATTTTTAAGAGACTGGGATTTTTTGTCTATATTTACGATGATTATCAGTCACTAATCAAGGGTGGTCATAATTTTTCACAAATCAGGATTTCAGATAAATTTATTGCCGGTAGAAGAGAAAAAATTGATATATTAATTGCTTTTGATAAAAAAACAGTTGATATGCATGAATCGATCTTGAATACAGGAGGAATCTTGATATTCAATAAGAATAAAACTCCTGAAGAAAAAGGAGTCGGTATTGAAGCAGATGCAATTGTAAAGCATTTGCAGGGCAAGCCTATAATGGCTAATACGGCAATGATTGGAGGCTTTTTGAAGGTAGTTGGCATTGACTGGACAGTTGCAAAACCAATTTTGGAAAAAGAATTGGGAGGAGATATTAATATGAAGATCGCAAGAGAATCATACGATAGTACGAAAGAAATAATCAAAATCGAACCCAATAAAAAAACAAAAAACCCAGAATACTTAATGACGGGCAATGAAGCAGCTGCATTAGGAGCTGCCAAGGCAGGACTTGATATTTATTATGCCTATCCAATGACTCCTGCGAGTGGAATACTTCACTACTTCGCCGAGCACGAAAAAGAACTTGGAATTTTGACAATTCAGCCAGAAAATGAAATTGCTGTAGCGAATGAGGCTGTTGGTTCGGCCTATGCAGGTAAAAGAACTATGGTTGCAAGCTCTAGTGGAGGCTTTGCTTTAATGTCTGAGACAATAAGTCTTAGTGCTATGTCTGAAGTTCCCGTCTTGTTTATTAATAGTCAAAGAATGGGGCCAGCAACAGGAGTGCCAACATATAGCGGGCAATCTGATTTGCTTTTTTCTATTAATCCAGGAACAGGTGATTTTGAAAAATTTGTAGCAGCACCAAGTAACAGTGAAGAAACAGCTTATTGGTCTGGGAAATTATTAAATTTAGCTTGGCAATATCAAACGCCAGCGATTTTACTATTAGACAAAGAACTTTCCGAGGGAACTTTTTCAATAGGGAAAAGCATTTTTAAAGATATTAAGAAAGAAAAAGAAATCGTTTGGGATAAAAAAGGAGAATATGGAAGATATAAGATTACGAAAGATGGAATTTCACCATTAGCGTACCCAGGAGTAAAAAACGCAATAATAAAAGCCAGTAGTTATGAACATGATGAAGGTGGCCTTACTGTTGAAGAAAATGAAGGGATAATTACTGCAATGCAAGAAAAAAGATTGAGGAAATTTGAAGCAATGAGAAAGATTGCCGACAGTGCAGGTGCAGTAAAGGTATATGGCAATAAAAAATCCAAAATAGTAATTATCTCTTGGGGATTTACTTCTGGTGCAGTAAGAGAAGTTTCAGAAAAGTTGGGATTAAAGTTTGTCCAACCAATTGTTATGTCTCCATTTCCAATCAAGCAAATGAATAAAGCATTATTAGGAGCGGAACAGATAATACTAATTGAGAACAATGCCTTGGGACAATTAGGTACAGTAATGGCTAGCTATGGAATTTACGCTGACAAAAAAATTCTTAAATATTCTTCAAGGCCGTTCACTGTCGAAGAACTTGAAAATAGGATTTCAAAAGCAATAAAGAGATAGGTGTAAGTATTACTGTCAATCGTTTCACTTATTCTTCGCAATGACAATTATATGATAATTAGTGGAATATAAATATCTAAAAAAATGGAATCAAAAAAAATAAATTTAGAAACAACTTGTCCCAATACTTGGTGCCCCGGATGTGGTGATTTTGGAATTATGATGTCTTTTAAGCAAGCCGTAACGGCACTAATTGAAGCAGGCACTCCAAAAGAGAATATTGTTGTTGTCGGTGATATTGGTTGTAATTCAAAAATAGCAGACTATCTTAACTTGAACAGTTTTATCGGTCTTCACGGTCGCTCTATTTCTCTTGCCGAGGGAATAAAAATTGGAAATTCAAACTTAAAAGTGTTTGTTTTTTTGGGAGATGGAGCATGTTTAGACGAAGGAATCTCTCATTTGATTCATGCCGCCAAAAGGAATACTAATATTACTGTTATAATGCATAATAATAGGCTTTTTGCTCTAACAACAGGACAATTTACTGCCGTTACGCCAAAAGGATTAAAGACAAGATCAACTCCCGAGGGAAGCATTGAAGAACCTTTGAATCCAATAGAGCTTTTAATCGCTAGCAATGCTTCGTTTGTTGCTAGAGGGTATTCTTCGCGAATTGAAGACGTTAAAAATCTTATTTTAGAAGCTGATAAGCATAAAGGGTTTTCTTTTGTTGAAGTATTGCAACCATGTGTTTCTTTTTATAATACTATTGAGTTTTATAATGAAAGAGTCTATTATGGTCAAAATCCGAATTTAGAGTCAAAAGAATCTGCGATGAAGCTAGCTCGCGAATGGAACTATAACGGAGAAGGAAGGATTCCTCTTGGAATTATATATAAAACAGAAAGAGAGGTTTTTGAAACAGAAGAAGCAGCCCTCTTGCCTAAGGTTAGAAATTTTGAAAAATGTTTACAAGCCCATTTGTAAAAAAGAATAAAAAGAAAAATATTGTTTGCATTGGAGGAGGAAACGCTATGCCAAAAGCGTTGCTTTCGGAGTTAAAAAAATATCCAATCAATATTACAGTTATTTCTTCAGTTTTAGACTCGGGTGGATCCTCGGGCGAGATAAGAAAAGACTATAAAATGATTGCCTTGGGGGACATAAGGAGAGCTTTTTTAGAATTGTCTGATTTTAATTCTGTTATACGAGAAGTTCTTGGTTATCGCTTTGAAGAGGGTAATTTTGAAGGACACAGCCTTGGGAATCTTTTTTTATTAGGAATGTTTTTGAATCTTGATCGAAGTTATAATGAAATGTTTAGTAAATTGAATAGCTTACTTAAAGAAGAATATAAAGTTTATCCTTCAACAACTTCGTCGATTTCACAATTAATAGCTAGGCTTGAAGATGGGCAAGAAATAACTGGAGAGACCAATATTGATATTCCGAAACATGATTCGAAGATAAAGATAGAAGAAGTTTATATCAAGCCAAAAGCAAAAATATGTCCACACGCAAGAGTTGCCATTGAAGAAGCTGATATGATTATCATTGGTCAAGGAGATTTATATTCTTCATTAATTCAAGTCTTACTTGTTGACGGATTTAGTCAAGCTATTAAAAAAAGCCGAGCAAAAAAAGTCTATGTTTGTAATATAATGACAAAAGACGGCGAGTCCAATAAGCTTTCAGTTGCAGGATTTGATAAAGAAATAGAGAAGTACCTGAAATCTGATATCGATTTTGTTATTTACAACAAAAAAATCGTTGCAAAAGAAAAATATTTAGAATTTAAAAGAAAACATCCAGAGTTATTGGAATTAGTTTCAGTTGATAATAATCTTAATAGTAAAAAATTCATTGGCAAAAGTTTGATTTTGGCGGAAAATAATCCGATTCATAATTCGAAAGTATTAGTAAAAACAATAATGGAATTAATTTAAATATATGCAAGCTATAATTTTAACTGCTGGAAATGGTGTTAGGTTTCTGCCTCTTTCGTCCACAAGACCGAAACCATTATTTTCTGTTTTTAATGAATCTATTTTGGAACACAATCTTAATCAGCTGGTGGACATTGTTGACGAAGTTTTTTTCGTTGTTAATTATAAGGCGGAAATGATTAAGGATTTTTTTGGCGAAGAATACAAAGGAATAAAAATTAATTATGTTTTTCAAGAAAAAATAGAAGGAACAGGTGCGGCCGCCGAGCTTTGCCGTCCAAATCTAAGAGATAGATTTTTATTTCTCAATGGTGATGACTTTTACTTCAAAGAAGATATAGAAAAATTAGTTAAGAAGTTTCCGTCAGTTTTAGTGCAAGAACATACTAATTCTTCGGCCTTTGGAGTTGTTACAATCGAGGGAGAAGTTGTGAAAGAAATAAATGAAAAACCAGAAAATCCTACTTCTAATTTAGTAAATACGGGATTGTATTATTTACCAAAGGATATCTTTACTCAAAAAATAGAAAAGTCCCCTCGAGGAGAATATGAATTTACTGATTATCTAAAAAAGTTAATCGCCAGAGAAAAAGTTTATTTCACGATTGCAGAAAAATGGTTTCCGTCTTCACACCCATGGGATATTTTTAATGCTTTTGATTGTCTTTTTGCAAACGTAAAAGAACGAACAGCCTCAAAAAATTATACAGTAGAAGATCGTGCCACCATAAAAGGAGATGTGATTATTGGTGAGAATACAATAATCAAGAATGGAGCTTATATTGAAGGGCAAGTGTATATTGGAAAAGATTGCATCATTGGTCCTAATTGTTACATTCATAATAATTGTGCAATAGAGGATGGCGTGAAGATAGGTCAAGCAGTAGAAATAAAAAGTTCTATTATTGGTAAGAATTCCAAAATTCAGCACTTATCTTATGTCGGAGATTCTATTATTGGAGAAAATTGTAATATTGGAGCAGGAATCATTACTGCCAACTTGAGGCACGACGGAGAAAATGTAAAAACAAAAATAAAAGACAATATGGTTGATACGGGCAGAAGAAAATTTGGAACAATCATTGGCGACAATGCCAGAATAGGAGTGAATACAATTATCTATCCGGGAAGAAAGATTTGGCCAAATATGACGACTCAACCAGGAGAAAAAGTGGAAAAGGATATAGAAGAATAAAGGGCCTAAAGGCTCTTTTCTAGTATAAAAAACAGGATCACAAAATCAATCCTTTAATTCCCGACATTAAATTTTATGTGCCTCGGTGGGAATTCTTTTGATGTGCCCTCAGGTGGGAATTGACCTCTAAATATTTTTCTGCTGAAAAATTTTAGAGGCCTGGCTCAAGTTCAGTCATTTCTGTGTCTTCAATTTCCACAACATCGGTATGTGCCTCGGTGGGAATTTTTTAAAGAAATTTTACTAAATTTCTTCAAAACCTGCCTAAAACCCCAGTCGGGTCTTAGTCTTCAATTCCCACCGAGGCACGCACAAAACAAAAACCACCTCTGGTGGTTTAGTTTTGTGTGGTGCCGAAGGTGGGAATTGAACCCACACGGGATTGCTCCCATAGCATTTTGAGTGCTACGCGTCTGCCAATTCCGCCACTTCGGCTTGCTATATTACTAATATTTAACATAGTTTTTTTAATTTGTAAAATATTTTTCCTTGTGATAAAATTATGATAATGACTAAAGTTATTGCTATTGCTAATCAGAAAGGAGGAGTGGGAAAGACGGCAGTCGCAGTTAATCTGCCAGTTTTTTTAACAGCTTTCGGAAAGAAAGTTCTTTTGGTAGATATGGATCCTCAGGCCAATGCTACTTTTTCTTTAGGGATTGATCCGAAAAAAATTTCATGCTCAACTTATGATGCTTTAGTGGGACAGATCTCACCAAGAGAAGTCATTAAAAAAACTTCTTTTCTAGCTTATGACATTATGCCCGCATCGCATGATCTCGCAGGAGCTACTATTGAGCTGATTGACATGGAGAATAGGGAATTTCGTTTGCGAGAGGTGATAGATATGGTAAAAGATAATTATGATTATGTTTTTATTGATTGCCCTCCAAGTTTAGGAATTCTTACCCTTAATGCTTTGACCGCCTGCGATGAAGTAATTATTCCGATGCAATGTGAATATTTATCACTTGAGGGGTTAGGACAATTACTTGATAATGTAAATCTAATAAATACTAATTTAGAATTGGATATAAAAATAATGGGGGCAGTTTTGACAATGTATGCTCGTAAAAGTAATCTTTGTCAGAAAATTGCCAGAGATGTACGAAGAACTTTCCCTGGATATGTTTTTGATGCAGTTATTCCAAGGACGATTGATTTGGCCGAGGCACCTATTTATGGCCGAACAATTTTAAGATCAGCCCCAAACTCTATTGCTATTCATGCTTTTAGGGGGTTAGCTAAAGAGATAATAGAAAAAAGTAAATAATTTTTTAATTAAAACTATGGCAGGAAAAGGCTTAGAATCATTAATACCAAGAAAAAATAATGATGGATCAATTGGAAGAAAAGAAGATTCGGTACAAAAAGATTTTATATTTTGGATTGATATAAATAAAATACACGCAAATCCATATCAACCAAGAAAAGAATTCAACGAAGATGCCCTTAATTCTTTAGCCGAGTCTATTAAGAAGTATGGCGTATTGCAGCCGATTATCGTCACTAGGCTAGAGAAAAAGACAGAAATGGGTGTCGTTACTGAATATCAAATTATTGCGGGTGAACGTCGATTTAGAGCCTCAAAAATAGTTGGATTAAAACAAATACCAGTAATAATCAAAGAGAGAAACGATCAAGAGAAGTTAGAGATTGCCTTAATTGAGAACGTCCAGAGAAAAAATCTTAATCCAATTGATAAAGCAGAAGCCTTGAATCAGTTGAAAGAAGAGTTTGGCCTGATTGACAAAGAAATTGCTCAGATCGCAGGTCTTAGTCGAGAGTCAGTATCGAATAGTCTAAGGATATTATCACTTCCAGAGAAAATAATCCAAGCACTTAGAGAAGAAAGGATTACCGAAGGGCATGCAAGAGCATTGTTATCAATTAAAGAGGTTGATATTCAGGAAAAAGTTTTTGAAGAAATATTAGCGAATAGCTATAGCGTTAGAGATGTTGAAAAAATTTCTCGAGGAGAAAAACCAAAAGGGAAAAAATCATCAAGAATATTGGCAGGACATTTTGAAAATAAAGATAATTTTGAGAAAAAAGTAAAATCTTTATTTAATTACGAAAAACTAAAAGTAAATAATAAAAGAGGAAAAATTCAGCTCGTTGTCGATTTTGATTCAGAAAACGATTTCAAAAACTGGATAAAAAACTTTAAATAATATTTACATGGACAAAAAACAAACAAAAATTTATATCTTATTCTTTGTTTTTCTTTTGTCTGTTGTCTGTTTTTCTTATGCAAAATTCATTATTTTTAAGGATTATTATATCAAAATAGAGGTTCCCTGTAATCCGGATATCGAAAATTGCTTTGTTTCCGAGTGTAAAGAAGATGATGATTGTAAGGAGTTGAATTATTACAAATTAATCAAGAAAAAAGCTTATAGCTTTCCCTCTTGTAGTCAAGATTCCTTAGATTGCTCATATGCCGAATGCAACAAAGACGTTTGTGAAGAAATTTTTTGCAATGAATCCATTGTTCCAGAAGGTGAACATTGTAACAAATAACCCGTTTAAAAACTATTAATCCGTAATTTTATGAAAATTTTAGTTATTTCAGGTGAACTCATCGGCGGAGACTTAGCCTATAGATTGAAAAAAGAAGGAAATGAAGTTAGGTTGTATATAGAAGATACCGATAGAGAGGATTGTTTTGATGGCATGCTTGATAAAACAAAAGATTGGGAAAAAGAGCTAGAATGGGTAGGCAAAGATGGTCTTATCGTATTTGATGATATCGGCTATGGTAAAGAGCAAGATGAATTAAGAGCAGAAGGATACACGGTTTTCGGCGGTTGTGAAGAAGGCGATAAATTGGAAATGGATAGAGAGTATGCTCAAAAAATTTTTAAAGAATATGGTATTAAAACTATTGAAACTATTAATTTCAAAAACATAAAATCAGCAATTGATTATATAGAAAAAAATAAGGATGCTTGGGTCGTAAAACAAAATGCTCATTTAAGCTCTCTTTGCTATGTTGGACGTATGGAGAATGGAGCCGACGCTTTAAGTTTACTTAAAAGTCACGGCAAATATTTTAAAAATGACTTCTCGGTCAGTTTGCAAAAAAAAGTTGAAGGCATTGAAGTGGGTGTCGCCAGATATTTTAATGGTACTGATTGGATTGGCCCCACCGAAATGAACATTGAATGTAAGCGTTTTTTGAACGAGGACATTGGTCCATTAACGGGAGAAATGGGAACTGTCATGTGGTACGAGACGGAAGAAAATGGACTATTTAAAGAAACTTTAAAGAAATTAAAACCTTATTTGCAAAAAATTAATTATAAGGGAGATATTGATATTAATTGCATAATAAATGAATCTAATGTGTTTCCGCTTGAAGCTACAATGAGACTTGGTTCTCCTGCGGTTAAATTACAAGACGAAATACATCTTTCTCGCTGGACAGATTTTTTAATGGCAGGAGCAAAAGGAGAGCCTTTTGACTTAGAGCACAAGGATGGATATTCGGTGGTTGTTTCAATTACGATTCCTCCCTTTCCCTACGACGTGACTTTTAATTCGTACTTAAAGGGAGTTGGTATTTTTTTCAAAGAAAAATTAACACCAGAAGAGGAATTAATGGTACATTTTGAAGAAGCTTCGTATGATGAAAGTGATGATAGTTATTATATTTCAGGAAGCAGTGGTAGTATTTTATTTATTACTGGCACCGAAAAGACAGTCGATGGAGCAAGAAAGAAGGTTTATGGCCTGATTGATAAGATAATTATACCAAAAATGATGTACAGGACTGATATCGGATTGAATTTTTTAAATAAAGACATGGAATTGCTGAAGAAGTGGAACTGGATTAATAAATAATTAAGAAAATAAATTTATGTTTTGTACGGACGTTCCGGCACCATTTTTATTAATTTTTTCAGAAACTGTTCCTCAGTTATTATATTTTTCACATATTCCCACTGCTTTTATAGCTTTGATTTTAGGATTTTTTGTTTTTTCAAAAACAAGAAAGGGTAGAAATAAATTTGCTGGGCAACTTCTTTTGATTGTGTCATTACTGTTCACTGTTTGGTCAATACTTGATATTATTCTTTGGACCAATATTGACAGCGATAGGGTAGCTTTTGTTTGGTCAATAATAAACTTTATGGCGTTACTAGTATCTTCCTGTACGTTATATTTTTCTTATGTTTTTTTGGAAAACAAAGATGCTCCTTTACCATTTAAGGTTTTAATCGGTTTTTTATTATTATCATACGCTGTATTTATCCCAACAAATATTAATTTAGATATTTTTAATCTTTCAAATTGCGAATTTGAAGAAGGGCTACTAGTAAACTATTATTATTTTCTCGAAATAGTCTTTTTTTCTTGCTTATTAATATACCTAATAAAAAAAATAGCAAAAGCTGGCAAGGAAAGAAAAAAAATAATAGCATTATTTTCCTTAGGAGTAATTTGCTTTTTATTATCTTTTTCGGGATCAAATTTATTTGGAAATATTACTAAGCATTGGGAAATTGCTCAATATGGCTTATTCGGCATGCCTCTTTTTATGGCCTTTTTGATTTACTTGATAATTGAGTATAGAGTCTTTAATATTAAATTATTAGCTGCTCAAGCCTTAATAATCTCAATAATCATACTAATTGGCTCACAATTCTTTTTTATCCAGACTGATACTAATAGAACATTGACTGCCATAATTTTGTTCTTAGTAATAATTTTTGGATTCTGGTTAGTTAAATCAGTTAAAAAAGAATACGAACAAAAGGAAGAACTAGAGATTGCAAACATTGAACTTAAAAAGTTAGATCAAGCCAAGTCGGATTTTATCAATATCGCTTCTCATCAATTACGAACACCGATTACAGTTATTCAAGGAGTTGCCTCCATGATGCTTGAAGGTGATATGGATAAAATGCCATTAAAAGAAAAACAAGAATTTTATCGAGCTGTTTATGATAAGAGCAGGAAATTACAGACGATTATTCATGATATTTTAAATTCTACGGAGCTTGAAGGAAAGGAGTATAACGCAATGGATGAAAAAATGAATTCAATCGACCTGCAGGAACTTATTGGTAAAGTAATAAAGGATTTTGAAGTGGAAGCAAAAGAAAGGGACTTGGATTTAATTTTTATTCCAACCAAAGAAAATATACCAAAAATTAATGGACAAGAAAAATATTTAGAAGAGGCATTTATCAATTTAATAAATAATGCTGTAAAGTATACCCCATCAGGAAAAATAACTAACGAGATAAGGATAGCCAGAACAAAAAAGGGACGTGCAAAAATTGAAATAAGTATAGAAAACAACAAAGATAATAAAGGTGTTCTTATAAAAATAAAAGACAATGGGATCGGCATTCCAGTCGAAGCCGCACCAAATTTATTTAAAAGGTTTTCAAGGGCTAAAAATGCTGTTAATATGTACACAGATGGAACTGGACTAGGCCTATATATAGTCAAAGAAATCGTAGAGGGGCACGGAGGGAAGGTTTGGTTCGAGAGTGAATTAAATAAGGGAACGACATTTTTTGTAGATCTACCGATAGTGACAAAAGAACTAAATATTAAGAAGAGAATTTTAAGCAAGGATAGTTAAATGTAAAAATATGACAAAGGTTTTGCTCATAGAAGATGATCCTATTCAAATAATGATTTTAGGAACTAAAATGAAAATTGAAGGCATACTTTGTATTGTAGCAAGAAATGGAAAAGAGGCACTAATAGCAGCGACGTCTGAAAAACCAGATATTATTCTTTCCGATATTCTTCTAGGAGCTGAAAATGGATTAGATATTGTAGAAAAAATTAAGAAAAATAAAAAAACAAAAGATATCCCTATTATAATTTTTACGAATTATGCGGACAAGAAGGCCATGGAGCGAGCGGAAAGTATTGGAGTGGTGGAATATATTATCAAATCGGGAGTGACACCTAAAAAAATAATAGAAAAAATTAGGGGATATAACTAAAATAGTAATAAAAAAGACCGAATAGTTCGGTTTTTTTGTTCTAAAACAAAGAGGTAAAGTATTGACAATAATATAAAATATGTTATTATTAATCACAGAAACTTGATTTATAGGAGAGTGTTGAAAACGCTATATTTTTTGGCTCCAATCTTATACGCGGCCGCAAATCTGGCCGATAAAATCCTCGTAACAGGAGACGACGAGGATACCGATCCAGGAGCGCTTTTGGCACTCTCTGGATTGTTTGCAGGAGTATTCGCCATTTTTTTCGGCCTGTATATTGTATATACAGGGCGACCACTTGGCGATATCGCGGACATCATGATGCTGACAGCGGTAGGTGCCATCTATTACAGTGCCATTTGGATATACTTGGCAATGTTAAAAGAAGACGAAACTTCAAACGTCACCGCATGGTTTCAAGTAATTCCATTATTTGGAATTCTTGGGGCCTTTCTGGTACTAGGAGAAGCACCCACTGCACTTCAAGTGATTGCCGTTCCTTTGATAGTGATAGGAGGCTTTATGCTTTCCTATCAAAAGGGAAAAACAAACAAAACTATTGTCTTTTGGATGATAGTTTCAGCAGGGTTAGTCGCCTTATACGACATCTCGTTTGCCCAGTACGGGAGGAATATTGACGAATTCAGTGCAATATTCTTTATGTTACTTGGTAAGACAATTACAGGATTCGTATTCTTGGCAATCGACAAGAAGGCACAAAGAGGGTTTATGATTGGTGTAAGAACCAGAATCAAAACCCAATTCGTGTCGGAGTCAGTCAATACGCTGGCTGATATTTCCTTGTATGCCAGTCTTTTATTCTATCCGGTATTACTGGTCCAAGGAATAAGCGCCCTTCAGCCAATGTGCGTGCTGATTGGAGCAATTATCCTTGGGCGGTGGTATCCACAGGTAAAAGAGGATGCTGAAGGCACGAGCCTTCATTGGAAATTAATCAGCTTGGTACTGATGATAGCGGGAGGAATATTCCTCTCATAGCCATATTTAAGATTAAATATGGTTCTTTTTTTATTTACATTTTGGGTCCGAACATTTTGTTTTCTTTCCTTTTTCAACCATCAATGCTTCACACTTCGGACATTTCTCATTGATTGGTTTGTCCCATAGGGCAAAGTCGCAGTCAGGCCAATTAGGACAGCCATAAAATATCTTTCCTTTTTTGGTTCTTTTTTGTACTATTTCGGCTTGTCCGCATTTTGGACAAGTAATGCCAGTTTTTTGTGCAGGACTTTTTTCAACCGATTCAATATGTTTACAGTCAGGGTATCCAGGACAAGCCAAGAATTTTCCAAACCTACCCATCTTGGTTATTAGATTTTTTCCACATTTCGGACAAACCTTATCCGATATTTCGTCGGGTATTTCGGTACGCTTCACTTCATCATATTTTTTGAGTAAATTTGCTTCAAATGGATCATAAAATCCGCGCAAGGTATCTATCCATTCTCTTTTACCTCTGGCTATCTGATCCAAGTCTTTTTCCATCTTTGCAGTGAATTTTATATCAACAATATTTGGAAAATGCTCAATCAATAAATCAACCACAGCAAATCCGATTTCAGTTGGAAAAAATCTTTTGTCCTCATTCTTATTCGTATAATTTCTATCTTGGATAGTAGAAATAATCGAAGCATAAGTAGCAGGTCTTCCAATTTCGTTTTCCTCCATCTCTTTAATCAGCGATGCTTCGTTATATCTGGCTGGTGGTTGAGTGAAATGTTGGTCAGTATTTATCTTTATTAAATCCGGCTTATCTCCTTCCTTTAGGTCGGGAATATTTCTTTCAGTTGATTTTATCGGATACACTTTTAAAAATCCTTCAAATTTCAAATGTAATCCGCTTGCCTGAAGAGTGTAATCATTTTCAGTTTCAATTATGGCTTTGGTTGAAGCAAAGATAGCATCTTTCATTTGACAAGCAACAAATCTTGTCCAAATTAATTTGTAAAGTTTTTTCTGTTTTTCGTCTCCAGTAAATTTGTCAGGGGTTAGTTCCACATTTGTTGGTCTTATAGCCTCATGTGCTTCTTGAGCCCTTCCTTTGGTTTTGAATCGTCTTGGGGCGGCAGAGTAATCAACCCCAAAAGTTGATTCTATATATGCTTTTGCACCTGCAAGTGATTGCTCGGATAGATTTAGCGAGTCTGTTCTGTGATAGGTAATAGTACCTTTTTCATATAATCCCTGAGCAACCGACATTGTAAATTTTGATGGATATCCAAGTTTCTTTGATGCTTCTTGTTGTAGCGTTGATGTTGTAAAAGGAGGCAAGGCATGACGAAGGAGGTCTTTATTTTCAATTTTGGACACAGTATATTTTGCCTGTTCCAACTCTGCTTTTATTTTTTCAGCCTCTTCGCTTGTTCTTATCTCTAACTTTTCAATAGCCTTATCCTTGTATTTTATCAAATCAGCAACAAAGTTTTCTTCTTTTTGTTTTAGGTCGGCCGAAACACTCCAATACTCTTCGGGAATAAATTTTTGAATTTCTCTCTCTCGGTCAACTATTAGTCGGACAGCAATCGATTGAACTCTTCCAGCAGATAATTTTTTAGCAACTTTTTTCCATAAAAAGGGGGATAGCTTGTAACCAACAATCCTATCCAAAACACGTCGTGCTTGTTGAGCGTTAACAAGATTTAAATCCAGTGCTGAAGGATGTTTGAGGGAATTATCGATAGCTTCTTTGGTGATTTCGTGAAAGGTTATCCTTTTATAAGGTCGTCCTTCGAGCTTTAGTGCTTCAATCAAATGCCAAGAAATAGCTTCTCCTTCACGATCCGGGTCGGTTGCAAGAAAAACAACTTCAGCTTTTTCGACTTCCTTTTTTAAAGCAGTAACATTCTTTTTAGCCTTCATTGGGACAATATACTTTACCTTAAAGTCTTTTTCGGGATCAACGCCCAGTTCACTTTTTGGCAAATCACGAATATGTCCATAGGATGACATAACCGTATATTCCTTGCCTAGAAATTTTTTGATTGTTCCTGCTTTTGTTGGACTTTCTACAATAATTAATTTCATGAATGTCTATTTAATTAAATAATTTCTTTCCCTTATATCGATTATTTTATTTTTGATTTCCAAAATTGTTAATGTTGCAATAATGTCTGCTGGAGTAAGCCCAGATAATTTTATTAGTTCTTCAATTCCAAGAGGTATTTCTGATTTTGAAAGTAGGGTAAGGATAATTTTTTCACTATTGTTATCACCATTAATTTCTATATCCTTATCATCTTTATAGACGAGTGGTAAATTATTATTTTTGAATTCAGTAAATATATCTTTTGCGTCAGTAATTATTTTAGCTCCATTTTTAATTAACTCAAGGCATCCTTTTGAGTTTTGGGCATAAATTGAATTTGGGATGGCAAAAACATTCTTTCCTTGTTTTTTTGCATAGTCAGCAGTAATCAGTGAGCCAGATTTTAATCGTGCTTCAACTACTAACACTCCGAACGAGAGTCCAGCGATTATTCTATTTCGTTCTGGAAAACTGTACTTAGTAGGCTTGGTACCAATCGGATATTCAGAAACAATTAATCCATCATTTTTTAATATTTTTTCAGCTAATTTGTAGTTTTCCTTTGGATAAAAACTATTATAATCAATTCCAGAACCCAAAACTGCAACTGTACGCTTATTGTTACTAGTCGCACAATCATGGGCAATCGCATCAATTCCCTTAGCTAGTCCAGAAACTATTACGATATTAGACTTTGCGATTTTTTGTCCAATATCTTTACAAACTCGCACTCCATAATCACTTGGAATTCTTGATCCAACTATTGCCAAGTAATTTTCATCCTTGCGAAAAAGTTTACCAGCATAATAAAGAACCTTAGGAGGATTTTTTATTCTCTTTAAGACATCAGGATAATCTTTACTTTCCAAAAGGACAGTTTTTATATTAAAATTTATCACTTGAGATAATATTTTTAATATGCTCGCAGGCCTCACTTATTACATTTTTTAATACTTTTTCTTCGCTTTCCGTAAAATTTTTTAATACCACATCCTCTAATCCATTTTGTAAAGCTGGTATTCTGTATGCAGGATCTTCGGAATCTATTCCTATTCTAATTCTAGTAAATTCTTTTGTCCCAACTTCTTTAATGATAGATTGAACACCTTTATGTCCAGCAGAACTCTTTCCTTTTTGAATTTTTATTTGTCCTATTTTAACATCAGCATCATCACTAACTACGATTAAGTCACTTGTTGGATTAAGCTTATAAAAATCAATTATCGTTCGAATAGATGTTCCAGATAAATTCATAAAAGACTGAGGCTTTATTATCAATGCTTCGCTATCTCGAATAAGTCCTTCCGAAACAAAAGCATTATATTTTTTTGAATGTCGGAATTTTGAAAAATTATTTTGATCCACAAAAAAATCAACTATTCTAAAGCCGATGTTGTGTCTGGTGCATTCATATTCTTTTCCAGGATTTCCAAGTCCCACTACGATAAACATAAATGTATTATATAAGATTTTATTTATTTGTAATAGTCTTGACGTAACCAATCTCTTGTATTATTGAATAGGTATGGATTCTTATAAGGCGGAGAAGCTTAAGGACTTGGCAATTCTAGTTTTAATATGTACTGTGTTTGTGGTAATGCTTATCTTCCTTTTTGTCATTACCCTTGATGGTACGTTGGGGATTATTCTTGGAAGGTCCTGGGATCTGGTCTTAGCGTATAGTAGAGTAAAATAGCACAGAGAAAACTAGTGCTTATTTTTTTACTTTTTTTACTTCCTAAATACTCAACCTTGTCCGATGTCCGACCCGATCAACACGACGAGGTCCGACCTCAGGTCGGACCTCAGGCCGGATAAGATTTTATTTGTAATAGTCTTGACGTAACCAATCTCTTGTATTATTGAATAATCATGGAGTCTTATCGGACGGAAAATAGGGTAATCTTGATTCTTTTAATCCTTATTGTTATGGTAATTGTCATTATGGCACTTAATTTTACTTCAGGGGGTGCCCCTGGGGAATCATGGAGTAGTATTATGACTAATATTGCTGAGAAATTTTAAAAGCACGGAAAAATCCAGTGCTTCTTTTTTTACTTCCTAAATACTCAACCTTGTCCGATGTCCGACCCAATCAACACGACGAGGTCCGACCTCAGGTCGGACCTCACAGCACGATTTGTCATTTTATGTTCTAATATATAAAAGTGGGTTGTGGGTGGAAATATTGACAAAATTGATAGGATATTGTATTATATAGGAAGCCCTTTAAACTAGGAGGACATTCATGTTTAAAAAAATTATTGTAGAATTGTTAGCACCAACAAAGAAAATGCTGACAGAAGAGATAACCCGAGAAATAGCCAATAAAACCAAAGTTGAATATTTTCGGGGTGACCTCGTAATCTTCCAAGGATTTCCAGAAATTAAAGACGCTATTCTTGAAAGATGGAATCAATTATATCTTCCAGTAATTCAAGAGGCTATAATCTCTGGAAAGGAGAACGTCATTATCGCTATAACAAGCGAGAATATGCCCATTTCTGGTGTGTGTGTCGAAACGGCTCTTGAATACATACAGCACAGCATTCTTCCGGAGATTGAAACGACGGAAGGTGCAAAAGAAATGTATTTCAGGTGCCAGGGGACGCCACTTGAGTTTGTCTTCAAAGAAAAGTGGAGAGAGCTCTGTAGCGAAGATATGGATCTACTTTTTGAACCAAAGGAATTTGAAGTCGCCTTCAAAAACTTATATTGGTCAAAGGAAATCGCCCCGCTGTTTATTTCGAATTGGGCTACCGCATGTCGAAGCCTAGAAGAAATCAAGGTAATGGTGTTGAGTTTATATAACACCGGAATGTATCTTACAGTAGAAGCAGTCTTTCAGGAAGCTGTAGAACCGTACAGAGAAGAACTTATTCATGAGGGTGGAGCATATGCTATAATGGCAACAATAAGACCGATAGAAGGAAACAACTAAGGTCTTTTTTATTTTCTAAACTAAGGATTGGGACTCTTGATTTTTAGTAAAAATAAAATTGACTAAAAATAGAATATATTATACGGTACAAATATGTCACTTTGTCCAGTATGCGGATGGGCTCTGTGTGATCACACAGCGGAAGAGCGAGGCCAGACCTATGAAGAGATGGATGCAGAGCTTACTCAAGAAGAAAGGGATGCATTAAATACTTGTAATGATGGCATAAAAAAAATAGCTGCTCGCAATCGTGCCGAGCAATTTAGAAGAGAAAGAAAGTAATAGACCCACTCGGTCTTTTTTTATTTTCTAAAAACTAGAAAATAAATTGCTTCGTTAACTACTTCGTAGTCGTCTCGCAATGACATCGGACTGGGAACATCTTATTAGATTCCAGATGATTGCTCCCTCCAGAGGCGGGCAGGCTGGAATAACAAACGGAAAGAAGTGGGAATGACAAGGGTGGGGCGGGAAGCGATAAAAGTATTTTTGCTTTCATCTTCTGAATTTGGTATAATGAAGAAAAAATAAAAACATTCTTGCATGGAGATATTAAGTTTTGAAGAAACCAAAAAACTTTTAGCGAAGTATAAGATTCCGCACTGTGAAACGGAAATTTTTAATTTTTCAGATAAGGCTCTAGTCTTTGCCAAAAAGATTGGCTTTCCTGTTGTTTTGAAAATACACTCAAGAACAATTTTTCATAAATCAGAAATTGGAGGAGTAAAAGCTAACATCCAAAACGAAGAAGAATTCATGAAAGCATGGAATCAGATCAATGAGAATACTAAAGGTAGAAACATTGAAGGAATTTTGGTACAGGAAATGCTTAGTGGAAAAGAAATTGCCATGGGTATGAAAAAAGACGAACAATTTGGCCCTGTTTTGATGTTTGGACTTGGCGGAATTTTTATTGAAGTTTTAAAAGATGTTTCATTTCGGATTGCCCCGATAGATAAAGCAGAGGCAATAAAAATGATTAAAGAAATCAAAGGATATAAAATACTTGAGGGCTATCGAACAGGAGAAGACGTGAATGTTTCAAAAATCGCCGATATTTTAGTAAATCTATCTAAAATGTCTATGAAAGAAGAATACATTATCGGAATGGACTTAAATCCAGTGATTGTAAATAAGGATTATGCAAAATTAGCTGACTTTAGAATAATAATTTAGTTTTATGTCAATATTAAAAACATTTGACAATATATTTGATCCAAAAACTGTTGCCATAGTCGGTGCTAGCGAAGAAAAAGGAACAGTCGGTTTTGGTCTTGCGAGTAATTTAATAAAGGGATCAAAAAAAAGAAACATTTATTTTGTTAATCCTTTCGACAAGGAGATATTTGGTGAACAAGCCTACGATAAAGTAACTGACATTAAGGGAAAAATTGATTTAGTTGTTATTGCTGTTCCTGCCAAAATTGTTTTGCAAATCGTAAAGGATTGTATAAGTAAAAAAGTTGGAGGCGTAATAATAGTTTCATCTGGCTTTGGAGAACTTGGCGAAGATGGAAAGAAAAAGGAAAACGAAATAGTAAAATTATTGCGAACAGCGAAGATACCATTGATTGGACCAAATTGTCTGGGGGTATTGAATTCTAGAGTAGATTTTAATGCCTCATTTGCCCCGATTTCTCCGCTTAAAGGTAATATTGCTTTTTTATCACAATCTGGGGCACTACTAAACTCATTAATGGACACAATGAATGCTCAAGGATTGGGTTTCTCAAAATTAGTTTCGTACGGAAACGAAGCGGACTTAGATTTGTCCGATTTTCTCTTGTATCTTAAAGATGACAAAGATACTAAAGTTATTTGTCTTTATATTGAGGGCATAAAAGATGGTCACAAGTTTATGGAAATAGCAAAAGAAGTCACACTTAAAAAACCAATTTTAGTAATCAAGTCTGGGAGGAGTAGTGCGGGACAAAAAGCAGCCGCAACTCATACCGGAAGTATCGCTGGAGACTATCAAGTATATGAAACCGCCTTCAAGCAATCAGGCGTTGTTTTAGTTGAAACACTGGAAGACCTTTTTGATTCTGCGAAAGCGTTGGTTATGCAACCACGATGCACAAATGGAATCGGGATTGTTACCAATGGTGGTGGTGCTGGAGTGTTGACTGTTGATTATTGCGATATTGAAGGAGTTGTCTTGCCTGAAATAAACGAGGAAGACATTAAAAAAATTGACAAGCGAGGAGTTTTAAATTCTATTCCTGTTAAAAGAAATCCGCTAGACCTGATTGGAGACGCCCTGCCAGATAGGTATTGTGCTGGGATTAATGCATTTTTAGCTCAAGAAAAAATTCAGGGATTAATAGTAATAGAAACAACACAGATAATGACGGAACCGCTTGAAAATGCAAAAATAATAATTGAAATGAAAAAGAAGTATCCAAAAAAACCAATAGTTTGTTGTTTTCTTGGTGGAGATTTGGTAGTAGAAGCAACAAAACTATTAGAAAAAAACGATATTCCAAATTATTCTGAATTAAGGCGAGCAGTAAGAGCTATAAAAAATTTAATTAAAAATGAACATGAATAAACAATCAGGAAATATTGTTGCCTTAGTTTTAGATATCCTTTTTATTATTTTTTTACTTATCGTTACTCTCGTTACTCTTTTTGGTCACTAATAATTTAACATATATTTTAAAATGTTTGACGTAATTACTTTTGGATCTGCGGCATGGGATATTGCCTTGAATCTGCCCAAAACTAGAATAAAAAAAGAAACAAATCTTATTGTTGATAAAGGGATATTTTTCAATCTTGGATCAAAAATTGATATCGCTAATATAAACACTAATTTTGGAGGAGGTGGAATAAATACCGCTACTACTTTTAGCTACCAAGGATTAAAAACTGCCTATTGTGGAGCAGTCGGGGATGATATTGGAGGCAGGGAAATATTAAATTACTTAAAAAAAGCAAGAATAAATTCATCATTAGTACAAGTAGCTTTAGAAAAAAAGACTAACACTTCAGTAATCTTAATTCCATCAAATCAGGACAGGACTATTTTGGTGTATCGTGGAGCATCGGATTGTTTGCAAGAAAAAGACTTGGATTGGAAAAAGTTAAACTCAAAATGGTTTTTCTTAGCACCCTTATCGGGAAAATTAAGCCTTATTACCGAAAAGATTTTAGAATATGCTAAAAGTAAGAATATAAAATGTGCCGTAAATCTAGGATCAACTCAATTATCTTTTTCTAAACCAAAATTAAAAGCTATTTTAGATAAGACCGATATTCTTTTAATGAACTTAGAAGAAGCCTCTGTTTTAACTAAAATTAATTATAGCGATGAAAGAAAAATAATTAAAGAAGTTAAAAAGATGTGTAATGGCATAGTTGTTGTTACCGATGGAGAATATGGAGTTTCGGTAATTTGTGGCGACAAAATTTATAAAGCAGCTGGAAAAAAAATAAAACCAGTTGACACTACAGGTGCTGGGGATGCCTTTGCCTCAGCTTTTGTATCAGCCTTAATACGGGATGAACATGATATTGAGCGTGCAATAAAGCTAGGTATTACAAATGCAAAGCATTGCTTGTTAGAGATGGGTTCGACTAATGGTTTACTTACGAAAAAAGAAAATAATTTGGTAGAAAAAGAAGAAATCAGTATAGAAATATTTGATTTATAAAGTTTTGTCTCAGCTTCAACCTTGTTTATTTTACTTGCAAAAAACAATAAAATAGGTTATTCTTTTCAATATTAAGAAAAATTTTAATTTTCTGTTGTTTCTAATTGAAATTGCGGGATTTAGACAATAATTAAGTTAAGAAAATATAGTATGATTTCATTGAAAGCTACCAAAAGGGCTGACAGATGCAGCAGTATTGATATGATTCCTGCGGTTTTGTATGGTCCAAGTATCGAAAATATTAATTTAGAAGTCGATGGTAAAGAATTTGAAAAAGTTTTTAAATCTGCTGGAGAGTCCTTGATCGAGCTTGAAGTAGATGGAAAAAAATATTCTGTAATGATTTATGACACACAGCATGATCCAATGACTATCGGAGTTATTCATGCTGATTTTTATCAACCTGATTTAAAACATGAAGTTGAAACAGAAATTCCTTTAGAATTAATTGGTATCGCTCCTGCAGTTAGTCTTGGAGGAACAATTATTACCAATTTACACGAGTTGACCGTAAAAGCACTACCAAAGGATTTGCCAGCTAAAATAGAAGTAGATGTCTCCGGATTAGTAGCTTTTGGGAATCATATCATGGTTAAAGATTTGAAATTACCCAAGGGAGTAACTGCAGTAAGCCACAGCGACGAGGTAATTGTTCAGATTGTGACTCCAGCAAATGTTGAAGTTGAATTAGCTCCTCTCGTAGCAGACACCGAAGTAACTACTCCTGAAGAGGAAAAGAAGGAAACTGAATAATTTTGAAAATTGAATTAAATATCGTCTAGATTTTTTTAAAGAAAATAAAGAGGGAATAATAAAAAAAGTGCAAATTTTGCACTTCTTTTTTTTATTTAATTGCTGTATAATTACTATGTTATATAATAAGTAATTTTATTTTGAAAGAATGAATTGTCTAAAAAAGAAAACATTTTTTTTATTTCTAATTTTTTTACTTTCTCCAATTTCTCAGATTATTGCTGCTTACGACATGACTGCTATGTGTGATTCTGGCAAATGGGAAACAGAATGTACAAAAATATCAAAAGAAGAATGTGAAAAACTTTGCAACGATTGTCTGGCATATTTGAACGAAAAAGGAAAAAAAGTTCAAGCAGAAATTAACGATACCGGATCAAAAAAGAAAACGCTGCAGAATCAAGTAAGTTCGCTCAGTAAAAAAATAAAAAATCTTGAAAATCAAATATCTCAATCAAAAATAGCGATTAGAGTTTTTGGAGACCAGATTGACGATACTATGAAATCCATTGATGAAACAACCGTTAGTATTAGTGGGCAACAACAAGAAATTTCTGAAATATTACGTGCCGCAAAAGAAGAAGATGAGAAGTCTTTTTTTGAAATTTTAGTATCCAGTAATACCTTGGCTGATTTTTTTGATAATATGCTTTATCTAGAAACCTTAGGGCAAAAAAATAAAGATATTTTAGAAAATCTTGAAAGTCTTAATACGACTTTAGTTGGCAAAAAAACTACACTAGAAGAGCAAACAGATCAACTTAAAAATCTTGTCATAGTTCAAGGTGAACAAAAGGCAGAAACAGATGAAACAAAAAAAGACAGAGAGTATTACTTAGGGCTTACTGAAAAAGAATATCAAGCAAAGCTTGCAGAAAAAAAGGATTTAGATAAAAAAGCAGCTAAGATTAGCAGTGCCTTGTTTGAACTTGCTGACACAGAGGGTGGCGGTATTGCTTTTGGTGAGGCTGCTAAGCTAGCTAAATTTGCGGAAAACATGACAGGAGTTAAGGCCGCCCTTATACTTGCTATTATTCATCAAGAATCATATAGAAATGGATTATATGGAGGGAATGTTGGGCAGTGTTACTTAACAGATTTTGATACGGGAAATGGTACAAGTCTTGCTGGTGCATATAAGCCCAGAGTTATGAATCCGACTAGAGACGTTCCAGTTTTCTTAGATGTCGTAAAGGCACTTGGAAAAGATCCAAAGAAAACTCCAGTTTCATGCTGGATACCAATGTACACAAAAGGTTCTCCTTATGGTTGGGGAGGGGCAATGGGGCCAGCTCAATTTATTGCAGCTACTTGGAAATCAGTCAGGTCTGATGTTGAGTCTATTCTTGGAAAGGCTGCTAATCCATGGGCTATTAAAGACGCATTCTTGGCATCTGCGGTGTTGCTTAAAAAGAATGGTGGTATTGCCGATCCGTATACTGCTGCTTGTAGATATTACGCAGGACAGTGTAATGTAGCAGGTAAGGGGTATGCCAATAGTGTTACCGCAAGAATGAAAACCTATCAACAGGATTTGGACATATTAGTCGAGGCAGGTATTTTAAAATAAAATTAATTTAAAAAAAGCCTAGTTTTATAAGCTAGGCTTTTTAATTATTCAAAATTTTCTTATAATTCCACTATTTCGTTTTTATTTCCTAACAAAAAAAGAACCGAAGTCCTTAATATGGGTTAGCCGAGATTTGAACTCGGGATCTCAATCCTTTAGAGTGGTGCGTTCTACCTACTAAACTACTAACCCAAACAGGCTGAGTTGGAATTGAACCAACGAACTTACGATTATCAATCGTATGCTTTTCTCCTAAGCTACCAGCCTAATTAATTTACTGGTTTACTTCTATCATATTTGTATTAAAAGTCAAGAACCATTAGTCTAAAAAATAAAACAGACTCTTACGAGCCTGCTTTTTTAATTTAATTCTTCAGCAATCTTATCAAACATCTTTTCTACTTTTCCATCTAAGATATTTTCAATATCATGAAAACTTTTATTTATTCGATGATCGGTAATTCGGTCTTGAGGGAAATTATATGTTCTTATTTTTTCTTCTCTACCAGCACTTCCGATTTGGGAATTTCTAGCTCCTCCTATTTCAGCCTCTAACTTTTTCTGTTTTTCGCTATACATTCTCGCAGCTAATAACCCCAAAGCACTTTCTTTGTTTTGCTCTAAGCTTCGCTCGGAGTTAGATTCAACAGCCATTCCGGTCGGAATATGGACGATTCTTATTGCAGTCATTCTTTTATTGACGTTCTGTCCACCAGCCCCACTAGCCTTACAAGTTTCCATCCTAAGGTCCTGTGGTCTTATTTCTATCTCGGTTTTAGACGGTTTGAATAGTATTGCAACTGTTGCCGTTGAAGTGTGTACTCGTCCAGATTTTTCGGTTTTAGGAATCCTTTGAACTCTATGTACGCCTCCCTCATTTTTTAATTTTTCGTAAGCACCTTCACCAGTTATTTCAATGATAGCCTCCTTCATTCCTTCGATGTCGGTCTTATTCATACTAAAAACCTCAACTTTCCAACCTTGATTCATCGCATATCTGGAATACATTCTAAGTAAGTCGCCGGCAAAAAGGGCAGCTTCTTCGCCACCAACACCTGCTCGTATTTCCATAATAATTGTACTTTTTTCTGCCATAAAACTTTTAATTAGGATTTAAATTTTATCAAAATAAGCGTCTTCTTAAGAAAGAAAGCCCTTCTATCTTGTAGCGGGCCTTCCTTGAGAATGTATTTATTGCTTTTTCTTTGACAATCTTTCCTTGAATTTTTGTACTCGTCCAACCTGGTCAGATGGTCTTTCTTTTCCAGTATAGTATGGGTGGCATTTTGAACAGATTTCTATTTCCATTTTTTCAATAGTTGAACCAGTCTCAAAAGTAGCACCGCAAGCACATTTCACAGTAGCTTTGTCAAAATATTTCGGATGTATTTCTTTCTGCATAAGTTTGCTTTTATTTGTCTATGTAATTTATAGAAAAATAATAACAAAAAAAGGGGAATAATGCAAGGGCAACAAAATAATAAACCAAGATTTAATTATTATTTGGTAATTCGGTAATTTAATTTGAAAATTTTATTTTTTTGTAGCGAGAACATCAATCATCTTTTTGACATAAATCTTTTCATATGCTATATATTTGATATACAAAACAACAAGATTTTGTATAAATTTTTGTTGATAAAAAATATAGATAAATTATGGAGGATATAAAAACTAACACATTCAACCTTTCTCTCGATGAAATGATTGCTGCTGGACTTGCTTTTGGACATCAAAAATCAAAACTTCATCCAAAGATGAAAAATTTTGTTACCAAGCCAAAAGATAAAGTTTATCTTATAGATCTTGAGCAAACCGTAGAGAAATTTAATAAAGCCCTCGATTTTGTTAAGCAGGCAAAAATGGAAGGAAAAGTAATCCTTTTTGTTGGAACAAAAATCGCTACTAAGGACTTAGTAATTGAAGCAGCTAAGAATTGTAAATCACCTTTCGTAACAGAAAGATGGATTGGAGGAACCTTTACTAATTTTAAAGAAATTAGAAAGAGAATAGCATTGTTTAAAGATATTGAAGCAAGATTAAGCGACCCAGATGTTGCTAAAAAATACGTCAAAAAAGAGAGATTTAAAATGGCAAAAGCTTTAGAAAGAATGGAGGTAAAATTTGGAGGTATAAAAACCATGGAATCGTTGCCTGATATAGTGTTTATTGTTGATATGGACAAAGAATCAATGGCAGTAAAAGAGGCAAGAGAAACTGGTGTAAAGATTATTGCTATCGCAGATACGAATACTAATCCAATGTTTGCTGATTATCCAATTCCAGCTAATGACGACGCTTATAGTTCTGTAAAATATATTTTGAAAAAGATTGAAGAAGTTTTTACCGCTTAAGCAAAGCGAATAAAAAATTAATTTTATTTAAATCTAATTATGGCAGATCTAGAGTTAGTAAAAAAACTTCGTGAAGAAACTGGAATTTCTCTCGGCGATTGTAAGAAAGCCTTAGATGAATCTGGTAACGACATGGAGAAGGCAAAAGAATATTTAAAAAAGAGAGGGCAAGCAGTTGCTCAGAAAAAAGTAGATCGAGAAGCAGGTAGTGGAATTATTGATACCTATATCCATTCTACAAAACGAGTTGGCGTTATGATTGAAATAGGATGTGAGACTGACTTTGTGGCCAGGGGAGATGATTTTAATTGTTTAGCTCATGAGTTATGTTTGCAGATTGCTTCAATGAGACCTCAGTTTGTGCGAGAAGAAGAAGTGCCGGAAGAAATAATGGCTAAAGAAAAAGAAATTTACGAAGCACAAGCAAACGAATTGAATAAGCCGAAAGAACTGATAGAAGGAATTATTAAGGGAAAGTTAGAGAAGTTTAAAAAAGAAATTTGTCTTTTATCTCAACCATGGGTAAAAGATAACACTAAGAGTATCCAAGCTTTAATAAACGAATATATAGCCAAAACAGGTGAAAATATCATCGTAAGAAGGTTTGTAATGTATGAATTTTAATTTTGAAATATTTTCTTTGGTCCTTTGTATAATTAGTTTTCTAAGCTTAACTTTTTTTGTTTATAAAAAGATGCCCGTTTTATCAGGATTACCAGAACGAGAGATGTTTCCAGGAGTAAAAATAAGAAAAGAAGCAGAAGAAAAATTGAAAATCGTTTTTAAGCAAAAACTTCATAGCCTTGAAGGAATGCTTCAAAAAAATCTTCACAGATCAAGAGTATTATTGATGCGAGCTGATAACAGAGCAACGGACTGGATTTATAAGCTAAAGGAAAGGTCCGATAAACGAAAAATTGATCTAGAGGATCATTGGAAAGATTTAAAGATAACACTACCTATTAAAAAAAGCAAAAAAAAAGACTAACCTAGTCTTTTATGCCGGCATAGCTCAGTGGTAGAGCAACTGTTTTGTAAACAGTAGGTCGGGGGTTCAAATCCGTCTGCCGGCTCCAATAAAATAATCCACCCCAAAAGGGCGGATTTTTTATTGGAGTGCCTGCGGCAGGCAGACGGATTTGAAGGGTTTTTGTGACCGACAAAAACCCAGGCCCTTAGAATTTTTCAGCAGAAAAATCAGAAGGGCAAATCCGTCTGCCCCTCAGCGTAAACTAATCAATGATGGTGACTAAATATAGAATTATGTTCAGAGGATTTGAAGATTGGGCTCGAGGCGGGCCTCTAAAAAATTTCAGCAGAAATTTATTTAGAGGCAAATCCGTCTGCCCTCAGCGTAAACTAATCAATGATGGTGACTAAATTGAGAGGCAAGTCCGTCTGCCCCTCAGTATAGATTGGTTAGCGATGGTGGCTTGTTTATAACAATAAGAAAGTAAGCTTTAATTTTTTTAAAATTATTTTTTTAATAGATAATCATTTAAAATATTTTCAAAAAAGGGAAGAATAGAAAGTGAATTAACGACTGTATTAATAGAAAAACAAAAGGCTTTGTATATTTTTGGCAATAGCCAATTTTTATTTTAATTTGTTTTTTAAAAACAAGTAAAAATTTGACTTTGTATAAGCATTTTGGTATAAATACATTACTGTTAAATTTTTAAATTTAAAAATAAATTTTAAAAAAAATAGTAAAAATTTTCTTTTTAATATTGAATAAATTTTTTTAAAAAAATAAATTTTTAAAAACTTGACAAATATTTTGAAGGACGCTAAGATGTCTTTGTTAATCGTGAAAGATCATTGAAAATTGAATAGAAAATAGTTAAGCATTATAGTATAAAAAGTTTTGAACAACCGTAAGTATTAAGTTTTTTAGAGTTGTTCCGTCTTAAATTTTTTTTGAGAGTTTGATCCTAGCTCAGGATGAACGCTGGCGACGTGGATAAGGCATGCAAGTCAAACGGTCTATTTCGCAAGAAATAGATAGTGGCGTAAGGGTTAGTAACGCGTAGATATCAACCCTCTACACAGGCATAACTTGGAGAAATCCAAGCTAATTCCTGATAGTCCGGAAACGGTAAAGGTTTACTCCGGTAGAGGATGAGTCTGCGTCCTATCAGCTTGTTGGTGAGGTAATGGCTCACCAAGGCAATGACAGGTAGGCGGAGTGAGAGCTTGACCGCCAACAATGGCACTGAGACACGGGCCATACTCCTACGGGAGGCAGCAGTCGAGAATATTGCACAATGGGCGAAAGCCTGATGCAGCGACGTCGCGTGAAGGATTAAGGTCTTCGGATTGTAAACTTCTTTTCTATGGGAAAAATTTTCTGATTGTACCATAGGAATAAGGGATGACTAAACTCGTGCCAGCAGTAGCGGTAATACGAGTGTCCCGAGCGTTATCCGGATTTACTGGGCGTAAAGCGTTTGTAGGTGGTTTATTAAGTTCTTCGTTAAATCTCTAGGGCTCAACCTTGGAGCTGCGGGGAAAACTGATAAACTAGAGGATGTTAGAGGCTAATAGAACACTTGGTGGAGGGGTGAAATCCGTTGATATCAAGTGGAATACCAAAAGCGAAGGCAATTAGCTGGGGCAGTCCTGACACTGAGAAACGAAAGCGTGGGGAGAGAAAAGGATTAGATACCCTTGTATTCCACGCCCTAAACGATGAACACTAGCTATTGCAAGTGTCGACCCTTGCAGTGGCGAAGCTAACGCGTTAAGTGTTCCGCCTGGGAAGTACGACCGCAAGGTTAAAACTCAAAGGAATAGACGGGGACCTACACAAGCGGTGGATCACGTGGCTTAATTCGACAGTAAGCGAGGAACCTTACCAGGGCTTGAAGTTCTAATGAAAGCTACCAGAAACGGTAGCCCACCGCAAGGACATTAGACCAGGTGCTGCATGGTTGTCGTCAGCAGGTGGCTTGAGTTGCTCCCTTAAATGGGTTAACCTGCGCAACCCTTGCCCTATGTTTTAAATGTCATAGGGGACTGCCCGGGACAACCGGGAGGAAGGTGAGGATGA
>Ga0172381_10000025_pt1 | contig 165966 bp, 145 predicted proteins | sample Leawel6488metaG_FD_119754 | JGI IMG/M metagenome (GOLD analysis project Ga0172381, IMG submission 119754) | Leachate microbial communities from a municipal landfill in Southern Ontario, Canada - Leachate well 64-88 metaG | ecosystem: Engineered > Solid waste > Landfill > Unclassified | place...
AAAAATTAGAGAAGGAGAAACTAGAAAAGGAAAAGTTAGAAAAAGAAAAATTAGAGAAGGAGAAACTAGAAAAGGAAAAGTTAGAAAAAGAAAAATTAGAGAAGGAGAAACTAGAAAAGGAAAGACTAGAGAAGGCTGGAATTTCACCAGAAATTACGAACATTGCAGATGCAATTGCCGGCAGGCAAGTAAAAGAAAAAGTCATAAAGCAAAAATCTGAAATAATTATTCCTGAAATGCCTTCTGTTGAACAACTTGCCGAACAAGCCGAGCTGAGTTCATTTGCAGAAAAAGCAAAAGCAAGAGAACTTGAAAATAAAAAAACTTCAGAAAAAGAAAAGGAAATTCAAAGGATAAAACTTGAACAAGAAGCAGAAAAAAGTTTAATCGAATTAAGGAAAAAGAAAGAAGAGACTGATGAAGAAAAACTTAGACGAATCACCAACGCTACTTTTGATACCGAAGAAGCTATTAGTAATGTTCTTGAAGAAAAGATTCCTTTTGAACAAAGAAAAAAAGAAATTGAGCTAGAAATAGAAAGGGCTGAAAAGAAGCTTGATCTTATTCTTGAACGAAAAGAAAGGATTGAAGAAGTTAAAAAGACAATTGAGGATCAGGAAAATTCTTCAAAAAGTGTTGACGAAAAAAGAACTTTTGAAAAAGAAAGATGGAAAATAGAAGACCAGAGAAATGATGTTGGATTAGAGCAGGAAGAAAAAGAAGATGAAATAAAATCTCTAAAAGCTCAATTAAATGAATGTTCATATAATTTTGAAAAAATAGTTTCTAAAGAAAGGGAACTTAATTTAGAGTTAGAAATCCTTCGCAGAGATAGGGAAGACATATTACTTGAACAGCAAAAAAGAGTTATTCAAACAGATCTTGAAAAAATAGAAACCGAAGCTTTTGCAATTAAAGATAAGATGTTTGAAAACACGAAATTGAAAAATGAATTAGATAGAAAGCTTTCAGATATTAAGAATAGAGAAAAATTATCGGAAGAAGAAATAAAAATATTAGAAAAAAGAACTGATGCGGCTGGTACCGAAAATGAAATTAGAGCACTTGAGCAACAACGTAAATCCGCTGAAAGAGCTAGAAGAGATGTTGAAACGGAAAGATGGAAAATAGAAGACTCGCTTTCTAAGGCTGAAAAAGAAAGGGACAAACTTAAAGAACGATATCAATTAATTTCTGGAGAAATAAAGGTTTTCCGAGATAAAGTATCTGATATTAATGAGAAAAAAGAACAGAATATAAAAATTCAAATTTCTCAAATCTCTGATAGGGTAAAAAATAAAGAGGCCGTGGAAGAAGAAAAAATAGAAGAAGATGCCGAAGATGAATAAGACAAAATAATAAGACAAATTGTATGAATCCCGAACTATTAAAAGAATTAAAAAAAACGTTAGAAGAAAATAAAATAAAGTTGGAAGAAGAATTAAAATCATTTGCTACAAAAAATAAAGTAGGGGATGATTGGAATGTAAATTTTCCGGCAGGAGAAAATTGTGATGATGTTGAGTGCGAAGAAGATGAAGTAGAGGAATATGAAAATCTCTTACCAGTAGAGCATGCACTGGAGTTAACATTGAGAGATGTAAATGCAGCCCTTGAGAGAATAGAAAAAGACGAATATGGAAAATGTGAGATTTGTGGGATAGAAATTGAAGAGGAAAGATTAAAAGCTATTCCTGAAGCAAAAACTTGCACTGAACATAAAGTATAGTAATATTGAGGCCATAAAGAGCCCGCTAACAAGCGGGGTTTTTTATTATTATTAACTTCTTCTCTTATCGTTCCCATCCTTTTATCATTCCTGTCTCGCCCATATTTGGAGAAGGGAATTGATAAGGCCCCGCTTGCAAAGCAAACAACAAAGCACTGGTTACGAATTACTTGTCTTGCCCCTGATTGCTATTTTAGCGAGGTCCGACCTCAGACACGACGAGGTCCGACCTCAGGTCGGACCTCGCAGCACGCTTTGTCATTTTATGTTCTAATATATTTTCAAAAAATGTTTACGTTTTATTTTATTATTAATTTTAATGTTTGAATTTTTTAATAATTATGTCTTCTAAAATATTTTCCGCAAATATTCTTGGGTTGCAATCTCAAATTATTGAGGTCGAATCCGAATGTACAAAAGGATTACGTTCCTTTAGTATTGTTGGGCTAGCTTCAAGGTCGATCGAAGAAGCAAAAGAAAGAATTGATTCCGCTATTAAAAATAGTTTTCTCAAAAAACCTTCAAGTGAAAACTTAAAAATAATTATCAATCTCGCTCCTGCCGATACAAAAAAAGAAGGAGCAATCCTCGACCTTCCAATTGCCTTATCTTACTTAATTGGATCTAAGCAAGCACGCTTTAATCCAGAGGATAAGCTTATCATAGGAGAGTTATCTCTCAACGGAGATGTTAGGAAGGCTAGGGGAGCCCTTATAATCGCAATCAAAGCAAGAGAAAAAGGATTTAAGGAATTAATACTACCAAAAGAAAATGCACGGGAAGCAGCTCTTGTTTCTGGAATAAAAATCGTAGGAATAAAAAATCTGAAAGATTGCTTAGCTTACCTTGAAGGTAAGATAGAAATAAAGGCAGAAACAAAAATAATAAAACCTATAACTGGACTTCTCAACGAACTTGTCTGGATACAAGGGCAAGAATATGCTAAGCGAGCACTCGAAATTGCGGCCGCTGGAGGACACAACTTAATAATGGAAGGGCCGCCAGGGACAGGAAAAACTATGCTTGCAAAGGCGATGGCTAGTCTATTGCCGCAATTAAATGAAGAAGAATCTCTTGAAGTTACAAAAATATATAGCCTCCTTGGATCGCTAGAAGAAGAATCTCCACTAATTTCGATTCCACCTTTTAGGGCTCCTCACCACACATCTTCTGAGGCAGCAATTCTTGGAGGAGGAACACCACTCAGACCAGGAGAAATAACTTTAGCACATAAGGGAATACTTTTTTTAGATGAATTTCCAGAATTTCATCGGAATATTTTAGAAGCCTTAAGGCAGCCCTTAGAGGAAGGAGAAATTACAATTCTTAGAAGTAATAATAGAATATCCTTACCGGCAAAATTTTCTCTTATTATTGCAGCGAATCCCTGTCCTTGCGGGTTCTATGGAGATAGTGAAAAAGACTGTATGTGTAACAGTTCCCAAATCCAAATGTATAGAAGAAAATTATCTGGACCAATTATTGACAGAATAGATATGTCTATTACCGTGCCAAGAATAAAATTTGATAAATTAAATGCAAAAAGTAATCCAGAAGACGCCGAAAGAATAAAAACAAATATTGCAAGAACAAGAGCAATACAATCTCATAGATTTGTGGGGCAGGGGATTAGTTTAAATTCGGAAATGAATATTGAGAAAATAAAAAAATATTGTTCTTTTGGAAAAGACTCAGCTGAAATTCTTAAAATTGCAGTTGACTCAGGAAAACTTTCTCCTCGAAGTTATCATCGATTATTAAAAGTAGCTAGAACAATTGCCGATTTAGATCAAAGCGAACAAATTCTTTTTTCTCATATATCTGAAGCCATTGCTTATCGTAAACAAAATTAAGTTTAAATAAAAACAGAGGACTTAGCCTCTGTCTGTTTTAATAACTAACTTTTGTTCCAACCGCTTTTCGTGCTAAAGGATTTGCCCCCCCTCTAACTTCAAAGTGGAGATGACTTCCGTTCCCCCCCTTAAAAGCAATTATGTGTCCAGTATTTCCCATGTAGGCAATTGTTTGTCCTTGAGAAACTCTTTGTCCAGGAAGAGCACCTTCCGCAAAAGCACTTAAGTGAGAGTAAAGAGTTGTAACTCCACTATCGTGAAGAATAGTAATGTAATTTCCATACGGCCAAATCTTTTTGACGATTTGAACTGTTCCAGCAGCAGCGGCTACAACTGGAGTTCCAATATCATTAGCAATGTCAACAGCAGTATAATAGTTTTTTCCTCCGCTAGTATATGAATAGTGGGCTCCTTGAGTTAGCATACCTTTAGTTGGAGTAATAAATGCGGATTCTATCTGAGGAGTATTTTCGACTATAGGGGGAATATAATCTTCGTCAGCTTGTTTTTTCCCACCAGCAACGTTACTAGATGAAACTTTAACAGGTTTTCCATCTGGAATAATCAATAAATCTCCTAGAAAAACGTCTTTTTTTTCATTTAAATTATTAAATTCTGCTATTCTTTCCGAATTGGAACCATATTGCTTGGCAATGGACTCTGCCGTTTCGCCTTTTTCTACCATATGCATTACTCCGCTTATTGGTAGAATTATTAATTCTTGCCCTTCTTTTATTTTCATGCTTGAAAGTTCGTTGGCAAGCAATATGGTTTCAGTAGAAATGCTAAATTTTTCAGCAATCTCAGAAATCGTTTCTCCTTTCTGTACCGTATATTTAATAATATTGTTTTGTTCTTCACTGTTAGTATCTTCTTGCATTAAAGTTGCGAAATTTTCCGAAGAAACAAATAGGGGGGAGCTAATTGGAGAAGCAACTCCATTATCACTCACTAATAGTGCTCCACTAGCTGGTAGCAATCCTTGGTCTAAATTAATAAATTCCGATACTTGATCCGCCCAAACGTTGCCATTTTTACTCTTTTCAAAAGGATTAATGCTGACAGCCAAAAGAAAAGCAAAACACAAGATTACAGCAAAAAAACGACCTTTGGGGGTCTTTGTTAATCTGATTATTTTGTTTTTCTTAATATCGCAATTGCCTAAAGATAATTTTTTGTTCATTCTCGTAAATAAGCCCTTGAAATTTAATAGTTTCTATTCCAATATCTGTATATAGTATATTATTATTTTAATCTTTTTATCTTCTATGTCAACTGAATTCTCCCCAAGCGGAAATATTAAAAAAACGCTAGAAATAGCAGGATTTTCGGCTAAAAAAAGCCTTGGGCAGAATTTTCTTCATGATGCAAATATTATCAGAAAAATAGCAGAAGTAAGTAATGTCAGCAAAAAAGATGTTGTTTTAGAGATAGGACCAGGATTTGGAACAATAACAGAGATTCTTGCTATAAACTCAAAAAAATTAATCGCAGTTGAGATGGATCGCAAAATAGCTAATTGGCTTATTAATTCTCTTAATGAAAAGGGGATAGATAATGTCGAAATAATTATTAGTGATGCTATAAAAGAATTGAAAGATTCAAATAGTGAACTATTTTGTAAGTTGCCTAAAAAATACAAAGTTGTCGCTAATATTCCGTACTACTTGACGTCTCATTTAATTCGTTTGCTTCTTGAAAATGAAAATCCTCCAGAGTCAATAACTTTGATGATTCAAAAAGAGGTTGCTGAAAGAATTTGCAGTAAAAATATTAATTCTTTACTTTCTATTAGTATTAATTATTATGCAAATCCAAAAATAAATTTTTTTGTTTCTAAAAACTGTTTCCATCCAAAGCCAAAAATTGATAGTGCTGTCATTTCTCTTATTCCTAAAAGAAATTTACACGATAAACAATTTACCAAAACTTTTTTTAAATTATTAAAAGCTGGTTTTTCGTCTCCACGAAAACAATTATTAAAAAATTTAATTCAAATAGGGGAGAGAGATAAAATAAAACAAATACTGGAATCTTCTAATTTAGACGCAACCCAACGAGCTGAAACGTTGTCCTTGGATGATTGGATAAGATTGACTAAAACTTATTTAGAATCCGAATAGAATCTTTTTTACAAAATTCCAGTAAGCATTATTACTTAAGTTGGAACAAAGTTACATATCCGGGCTTAATTGTGTCTATGCTGTCTGGATTATAAGAATAGTCATATTTTAACGGATAACATGTTTCGTTTCCGGTCTTTTTTATAATCTGACAATTACATGAAGCACTATCATCTCCAATACCTCCTCCCATAGTACAAGATTCCTTATTCCTTGTTTCTATCAATACTAATATTTTTTCATCTTCCAATATAATTGACCCTGCTTCTATCCAATGACCGTCAGCGATGTTTACTAATTTGTTTGGTATGCCATAAGAAGCAATTTGAGTTGTTTTTGGATAAAAACCTTGTTTTGTCTCACTTAAAAAACGGCAATTACCGTTGTCGTTATTTATTATTTTTAAAGCAGGCCCTTCTTTTCCTGTTGTTTTAAATACATATACTGAGCTTATCTTAAATGGTGCTTTTCCACTGTCGGTTCCTTTGTTCCCGCTATAATAACATTGCCCTTTATAATCAGTTCCACTAAAAAATATTGCTCCATATTTCATATCTCCTGATGGTGGTTGCTCAATTGTAAAATGATCGGCTTTTTGATTAAAATTTTGTGCGGTTAAGTTTGGAGTTGCAACTGTTAAAAATGTTGATGCTGATCCTTCTTTTAGATAAACTCCATTAAGGCTCGCAGTAATTGATGTAGTTGACGGCCCTTGAATTTCTAGAATCTTCGAATTTATGGTATAGATAATCAAATAAGATCCTCCTAAAATTATTAACCCAAACACAGCACCTATCATTCTCTTTTTAGCATCGCTAATTTTGGCTGGCTCTCCTCTTGATAAAAGTATTGTGACTCCTGATACTATTATCATAATCGTTGCGATAAGAGCCCCAGAGATAACTCCTATCCTATAAAAATACTCAACCGTGTTAGGTATATTTGAGCTACTATTTAAAGTTAATCCTCCTATGTTTGGGAAAGTTACTTCAAGTGCAAAAGATGTTCCACAAATGAATAGGGAATAGAGAGCAATTAATATTAATAATTCTTTTTTCTTTTTTATAAACATTTAATCTTTTGGAAAAACTATTATGCTTTTTGGCTTCACCGTCATTCCCAATGCTTCGGCTATGATATTTGTATTAAAAACATCCGACCCTCTAAGTTCATTGACGCAAGATCCTGTTTTTTCTACATTTGCGGTATCCCAATAAAGACAGTTACCGTTAGTTCCTTTTATTACCACTCCTGCAGGACCAGCAATTTTAAAGGAAATTATGTCATAGGTTTTACCACTTTTTGTTTTTAAGAATTTTCCTGCACATTGTTCTGATATTAATTTTTCAAAATCTGCAATCTTGTCTCCAGCTTCTAGGTCTGGAATTTCTATTTTACATACATCATATAGTCCTCCCACTCCATATACTGGATCAGGTTCAGGGTCAGGAATAGGTTCAGCTGGAGATATTGTACTGCTTGGAAGACTAAAACATGCACTGGTAATAGTATCATCGCTATCATCACAGTCTTTTTCTTCTGCACAAGTAAGAGCATCACAAGAAGATGGTTTTACGTCTTTAGTCCAAAAACAATAACCATCCTTATCAGAGTCAGTACATAGGTCTTCGGATGCGTTCGCCCCACAATTATAGTCGCCATCAAATATGTGCCCAGTATTATCGCTATCATCACAGTCTTTTTCTTCTGCACAAGTAAGAGCATCACAAGAAGGTGGCTTTTCAGCTGACGACCCCCAAAAACAATAACCATCCTTATCAGCGTCCGTGCATCTTATTTCTCCATCAAATCCTGCTGGCCAATATGCCTTATTAAGTGGAGGAGTGAATGGTCCGATAGGGACAGAGGCGTTAGCCAAAATCTTATTTTTGTCTGCAACCCTATAAACGCCATTACCTCCCCAGCTATTTTTGAATATCCATGTCGTATGTCCACTATCTGAAGTCTCATATCCAGTTAAAACCATAGCATGTCCGTTTAGTACTGGCGTACCAAAAGCATAATATCCAGCAAGGTCAAGCGGTCCTTTTGTGATAAGCATTTTTTTTAAACCTTCTTCCGTCATTCCCCAAGTTTTATTTGGACAAGCAGTGTCTGAATAATACCCCCCATATCCTAAATAACCAGAATTTTTCCAAACTCTCTCATTCCAATCAGAACAAACTGCGATTCCACAAACATCCTTAGCGGTTGGATCTACGGCTTGTCTAGCCGCCAAGTCATCTCTTCCTACGTAAGGATCGCAGGCCTCATCGGCAATTCCTCTATTTTTTATACAATCGTAATTTGCTTCTGCATAAAAACAATTTGGCCATCCTGTATATGGATTTGGGCTGGTGTATAGCAAGTTACCACTATAGCCGTCGTCTTTGCCTGTACAATCAACTTCCATCTGTTCAGAGAAATCAAGAGCTAGATCTGGCTGATTATAATAAAGTCGAATTTGTGCCTCTAAGGTTCCGACAGCAGCAAAGGCCCAACATGTTCCCGCACTTCCTTGGTCTTTCGCAGAAGTAAGCCAATTCTTCCCATGAGCATGAGTCCAGTCGTAAGATTTTCGAAAATTTGAACTAGCGGCTAATGCTGTATCAACTTTTAAAGAATTATAATTTTTAGTTATTATTAAATTGCTGTCAAAAGTTTTACTAATATCATTAATTGCAATTAAAATTTTATTCAAATTATTTTTTTCATAATCAATAATTTTTAAAACCTGGTTTTCAATAGCAGCGAATCCCTTATCTGCAAGATAGGGGAGCGTGGAGACAATATTAAAAAATTGATTTATTTTTAAAGCAACGATGTTTTTATCATTTTTAATTATAATTGGGTTTTTATTTTTATCTAAAAAACTTGTTTTAGATGTGTCCTTGTTTATATTTTCCCCACAATTTTTGACAGCATATAAATAAACATAATTTTTTTCTGATTCCTTGAGTCTTTTTGTATGTATTTTTTTACTAAAAACTGTAAGAGAAGAAACTCCAGGAGTTGATAAATCCTTACCACTCAAGTCTACCTTTCCAATCGCCTTATCAGTTCCTACTAATGATTCATTATTTGAGTCAACTGGCAAACATTTTCCTCTGTATCCTGGGTTTTCAAAAATTATTGCACCTACATAATCCTCTGTAATTTGATCAGATGGATCATTGGCGACTGACAATGGATCCGTTGAATAGTCTCGACTAATAATATTTATTGACCTTGTTTTATTATCAAACCGATTTTTAGATAAATCTTCTGCTCCAATATTAAAAAATAAAGGGGCGGAAGAATTTTCTACAATTCCATAGTTGTCTTTTTCGTAGAGATAAGCTCCTTTTTGTTTTGGAATAATCTTTAATGATTTTGCTCCTATAACTCTGGGTCTATATAAGCAATTTTTTGTCCTACTGGTCGTATCATCAAAAATAACCGTTGGTGCTCCCGTGTAATTAGCTTCTGGATAAGATATGACTGCTTTCGTAATACAAGTAGAAAAATCCGCACTATAAGATTGTTTAATTTTTTCTAAATTTGGGACACTAGATTTAACGCAAACATCGTAAAGGCTTTCTTTTGTTTGCCCATCTACAGTTTTTGTTGTCGCCGTTTGAAGAGGAATCCCTTCGGTACAGGATTGATCAATGGTCTGAGGATTTACTAAAGAAGAATTAATTGTGTTTAAAGTCAAATAAACCGCAAATAAGAGAAAAAGTCCAAAAGAAGCTCTTTTAATCTCTTTTTTAGCTTCATTAGAATTTCCTGCCCCAGTAATCATTTTTAGTCCTGCTCGAACTAAGATTACAAACATTATAACCCCTCCTAACGCAGTTATAAGTGCAAATCCATAAGATACATAATCCAAAAAAGTTGACCCCTCTGTTATGCTTTTTCCAGCCACTACCGGATAAACATTTTCCAATGCAAAAGCTGTCTCGTTAACCAGCGACAAGAAAACGGTAATAATAAATATTATTATTTTTTTATAATCCATTGTATAGGTTTTTAATATTTATTGTGTCTGTTGTAATGGGATAATCATTATTGTTTTTGGCTTTTCTTGTCCTAAAAAGCTCTTAAAGGTATCTTGTAGATTAGCAAAACAATTTCCTCTTCTCGGATTAGTCTTTACGTCAAAATAATGACAATTTCCTTTATCGGTTTTCAATACAACCCCTGCTGACCCATTGATTCGAAATGATTGTATATCATAATAACTTTTCTTGTCTGCTTTTAGAAATTTATCTGGACAGGCTGCTTCTACAAAATTTGGATCTATAACAAAGCTTGGTTTTGATGGACCTAAAATAACTTTTTCTAATTCGCCATATTCTTTTGCAGTAGGTTTGATAGTTATTGAACAAACATCATATTTATGTCCCGTCGCATTGGTTGTATTTACGTCTTCTCCACAATTTGGCGTAGCATATAAATCAATAGTCCCATCTTCTAAAGTAGTACTTAGACTAAGATTGGCTTTAAAAACAATCATTGATGATAATTCTCCTTCCATGGTTATATTTTCTCCTGTTGCCTTGTCTGTCTTTGTCAAATCACCGGATGGATTCAAATAAAAGCACTGACCGCTAAAACTAGGATTAGTAAATAAAACCGCACCATAAAAACTTCCATAATATAAGTAATATGTTACTCCATTATTTGTAGAACTATTAACTTTAAAGCCCTTACTGACAAGCTCTATCCTCTTTACTTTATCATTGAAGTTTTCGAGATCAAAGTTTTCTACGCTAGTATTGTAAAAATAAGGACCAAGGTCTTTATCGTTTGCGGCGTCTGCAAACACTGGCCATGGATTTGAAATTCGACTTGATGCTGTTGTTGACAATGACGTTGATGCTGTTGCCGCTGGGATTGGCTCTTCAGGATAATCTGTACACCAAAGCAAATAAAGAGTTCCAATTCCCGTACAAGCCGCATCGTTATCACTGTCAATGGCCGTGTACTTTAATGTATTTTGTCCTTTTTGTAAAATCGCTGTAATCACTGGATTTGATACCATCGTTCCCGAATGATCAGTTCCAGTAAATAATATAGATTTTCCGTTAGATAGATTTTCTATGAGTAGCGAGTCGTCAAGAAAAATATAACTATCTTGTTTTGTTCCATCTCTTGATATGGAAATTTTTGTAACCCCATCCCAATCAAATACCTTGGTTGCAACTTTTACTGTTCCTCCCGCTCCTCCATCGGGCGGTTCTTGACTTACTCCATTGGTTATAAGCTCTGATCCAATTTTACATCCAGCGGGATATAATGTTTTACATGAAACAGAATCAACATTTTTTTCGCCCTTACATGTCCAAGTCCAGCTTTTATTATTTTTTTCAACTAAATCAGCGGATGTACTAGGAACCTCGCATAAGTTTTTGGGAGGATTATTATGGGTCAAATGATCTGTTCCACATTTCGCTGGAATTAATGTCCTGCAAGAAATTTCGGCCCCCGATGGCCCTTCTCCTGTGCATTTCCAAGTCCAGTTTCCAAGCACATCTTTAGTTAGACCGGTAGGAGTACTTGGATATTTACATAGGTCGGTTGGAGGGTTTTTATTACTCAAATGATCTGCTCCACATTCAGGCTTTATTAATGTTCGACAATTAACATTAATATCGGAATTAGCTTCTTTGCATTTCCAAGTCCATTCTCCATCTTCGTTTTTAGTTAAGTTATCAGAAACGCTTGGATTCTTACATAAGTCGATTGGAGGGTTTTTATTACTCAAATGATCTGCTCCACATTCAGGAAGTGTATTGTTTTTTCCATATAGATAAACTCCGTCTTGCTTTAGCATAAAAGTTACAGATTTTGCAGTTCCAATTTTTATATTATCAGCTGAAGGACAAGCATCATTATTTATAGTATCGTCTTTAAAAATCACTGTTTTTCCTCCTTCGTAATTTTTTTCTGAAAAAGCGACCACCTCCCTTATAAAACAAAGGGGATAAGTAGATCCTTCGTCTTCTACTACTATTGTTTCGTCGCTTTCAGTCTTTGCAACGGTTAAATCTGGCTGATTAGTGTTTATGCACTGATAAATAATATTTTCTTGTTTTTCTCCCTTAGTATCGGTATATGTTTTTGTTATTTTTCTTCTTACTCCATTAACACACTCTGTTCCAATGTTTGTTGGCGATAAAAGTGTAGGATTAACAGCATTTAAAATAGTAAAGACACTAAGCAAAACAACCATTCCAATGGCCGATCCAATCATTTTTGTTCTAGCTCTACTAATTTTTTCTATTTCACCTTTCGCAAAAATAAAATCGATTCCTCCTGAGACTATCATTCCAAACATTATTACCGAACCAGCCGCAGTTGAAAGTGCAAAAAAATATTTAGCAGTATCTCCAATACTAGAACTATTTTTTATTGAGAGACCTCCTATAGTTGGCCAAGATACTTCCAAGGCAAAAACCGTTCCGCAAATTAAAAATAGGGAAGTAGTGATAGAAAATACTATAAATATCTTTTTATAATTCATAAATTCTTTTTATTTTTTCTTTGCACTGCACGCAATAGAACTGGTTCCGTACTTTGACACACATTTCCACCACCATTCGTCTTGCGTACTTGTTTCCATTTTGGGCGTTCCTTCGTTGTCGCAAAGCCACGTGGATGTATTGGGTAATTCATAAGGAAATATTTCACTAACTGCTCTGCCACATTTTGCTGAATACTTAGCACCGTTACGATCCTCACTAGTACTACAGTTAATAGAAGCTCCCGGAACATTACAACTCCAATTAGCAACACCAGAAGTGGGTTGGAAAAAATTACTTGCGTAGCCAATTCTACACAGGTTTGGCCATTTGCTCAAATCTTGATTAGTCGGAGCCTCTGTCCCGTTAGGCCAACCGCACCCAGGAAAATTTTTACTAGGAAGACTACACTTAACCGAATCTTTACCACTGTCACAAGTCCAATTCCAAAAAAAATGAATACCGGAAGTCCAAAAGTCACTGTTGTAAATTTCGGATGCGTTCGTATTTTTATAGAAAATTACAGCTGAAGGATTTCCAACTTCGCATAAGTCAAGTACTGATGGTTGGCTAAAGGATGTTATTGTCCTACTTCCGCACTTTGGAATAGGTTTATAGGCCGAACATGCATCATCCAATCCTCCATATTCTCCATAACATGTCCATGTCCATGGATTTGTTCCCGAGACTGGACTGGGTTTACCTTTTATACAAAGGTCGGTCGTTGGTGCATCGTCCATTGTTTTTCCATTTGACGCTCCGCAAGCTCCGTCAATCTTATCTGTGCATGCTTGGCTTATGGGGTAGGGATTGTTAGTACATCCCGCTACTGGTAGCGAAGTGCAGGTTCTAGTTTGCGTTCCGTTAAGACAATCACTCCATTTTCCACATGACCAAACACAATTTGTCTTCTTATTTGCTTGACAATTAGCATCTTTGCCATTTTTCCCTTTGCAAGTCCATGTCCATGGACCTGTTCCCGAAACTGCACTGGGTGTACCAGGGTTACAAAGGTCGGTCGTTGGTGCATCGTCCATTGTTTTTCCATTTGACGCTCCGCAAGCTCCATAGTCACATAATCGACTTGTTGGATTAGGATTTTCTGCTATACATCCTGCCGGGGAAGAAGTGCAGGTTCTAGTTTGCGTTCCATTAGTACACTCGCTCCAACTACTGCAGACCCAAGTACATTTTTGAGTGCTACAAGAAACTGTTAATCCTTCCTTACTGCAAGTCCATGTCCATGGACCTGTTCCCGAAACTGTACTAGGTGTACCAGGGTTACAAAGGTCGGTCGTTGGTTCATAATTAATATCCTTGCCGCTTGAAGCCCCACAAGCTGGACGATATCTCACAGCTATGTCTCCGACAACATTACCTCCATATGGTATTACAAAAAACTTTTCTGGCCTAAAGTTTGGGTCAGGATTCATTCCATTAGAATTTACTCTATTACAATCGCTTTCTCCTTCGCCAATCCTAAGTAACTCCCAAACATTACAACTATTATTACTGTCTAAAAAAACTATTACTCCGGACGAGTCAACCTTAAAAGAATACAAGTCTTCAACACTATAGACTCCGCCAATATTTGGACACACTTCTGAAATCTTTTTTGGAAATGCAATTGTGTTTGTTGATTTTAATGTTACTTTGCACAAATACTTATCTTTACTACAAGCAGGACTAGCAATTGCGTCTTCGTCCATATCTATAGTTGGATCTGGGATATCTTCATTGTTTCCGATTAATGTAATTTCGCATTTCTTATTTTGCCTCCATAGGTCGTTTGTTTCTGAAGAGGATCTGTCTGAGCAAGAAGTATTATTATAAAGCGTTAATACTATTTTTGACCCAGCAAGGTATTCTTTGTTTCGGCTAAAAATTTTTAAAGACCCCCCGTTTGCTTTTTTTAAAAATACATCATTTTTAACATCAGGAATATCATGGAAAAAAGTTGCACACTTTGTTTTGTATTCTTTGTCATTAAACATCAATCCGATATAATCTATGTTTGTATTGTAAGGATTTACTATGTCAATAGAATTAATCGTTTTTTTCGTGAGATCATTAAAGCCAATATTCGTTGTTGACAATGGTGTCGTTGTTGCTACATCATAATTTGTCCCATCATAAAAATAAATTTGTGCTGTTTTTGTTACAATTTTAAATGACTTATATTCTTCTCCAGAAATAAAAATATCAGCTGAGATATCGGCATCTAAATCATCGTTATTGGGACTGTCTTTAAAAATCATTGTTGTTTTTCCTGTATAATTTTCTTCTGAAAAACCAATTACATCTTGTAATCCTTTGAATTTTTTAATAGTGATTGTCTGTTTTTTTGTATTTTCTATCGTCACTTCTTCGTTGTTGTTTTTAGTCACCGTCTTCGTGCTTTCATTTATCTTTGGCATGGAATTAAGACTCATTTCTTCTATGTTTTTTTCGTCAATTTGAGTTGATTCTTCGGTCTTTCCGTTTCTAACAATAAATTTTCTTGTTGTCGTGTGGACATACCGATTAATACAAACTCTTGATTCGTTGCAACTTAAAATACTTGCTCCAGGCTCTCGCAATTTAGGATTTATCACTCCTAAAAGAGAATAGGGGACAACTAATACTAAAATACCAATTAGTGAGCCAATAATCCTTGGCTTTGCCTTTGCAATATTATGCGTAATTATAAGATCTATACCGGCTACAATTAAAACTATAACAGCGATAAGCGTTCCAATCGCTACAAAAAGTGCATACGCATAGGCTGTAAAGTCACCAATACTACTACTTCCACTCAATACTGGAGCCCCTGGAATAGTAGGCCAAGATACTTCCAAGGCAAAAACCATTTCGTTGGCTATAAAAAAAGTAAAAATGAAGAGTGCAAATATTAATATTTTTTTTGATAACATATATTTTATTTAGCTGTTTGTTGACGACCAGAAGTACAGTAAAAATCATCCAAATAAGTTGAATACATAGAGTGTACCGAATCTTGAGCCAAAGGATACGTTGGCTTATTTAATGAATCTTGACATCCAGCAAGACGATCTTGATTTCTTGCACATTGCTCTTTTTGCGTTCTTGTTAAATATTCAGAGTTAAGAGGAAAACAATTCATGTCTGTAATATGTACTGGATAGGGGAAGTCGGGAACTATTCTATAAGTACTAGCATTATTTATTGTAACTCCTTCTTGGCACCTGAATAATCTTATTTTAGCAGAATTTTCTTTGTTTGAGGCACTGTATCCAGTTACACATTTTTCCATTTTTGTTCTAGTCGTTGACAACCAATCAAGTAGGGCAAACCTACTTTCATCGTAGCGATCATCTAATTTATTTTTCGGATTTCTTTGTGAGTCATAATAAGGACGAAGATTCTTGCTCTCTTGATATGTTTTTAATCTTTGCCTCCAAAGATCTATTTTTTGGAGAATTCCTGGATTTTCATATGCCATGGTGGAAACACCATAATTATAAACTGTTTTTATAGGATAGAGACCTCTAGCAGCAATAGCATCCAAAGTATAGCCATCTCCACCGATTGTTCTAATTGATATCCAATTTACATGCTCCATTGATCTATACACAGCTGCCTGTTCTGTCAATATTGCCGCATATGAACAAACATTCCAGCTAGCCTGCATTGCTAAATTATAATTGTCCATTTCGGGAGATATAACACATCTGTCAGGACAAATAGGAGAAACTGGATCAGCAAAAACCTCTCCATAGGGAAAGAGGATAATAATAATTAAAATAAATATTAGTTTATTTATTTTTTTTTGCATTTTAATTATCAAATTATTGCTTTTTTACTGCTAACTAACACATTAATCATTTTTATACTTGATATCTTTTACGAATTACTATAAAAAACTAAAAATCCTAAAATAATAATGAAAATTGCTATAAAAATTATAAATATGTTTTTTGAATTCATAATATTTTATGTATCTTTTTACGCAGGAAACTACTTTCCAAAAGAAATTGTGTCTTTATTTACAACTCCTCCGCCCCATTCAACTACTGTAAACCCTTTTCTCTCAAACTTTTCAAATTTCTGAGGAACAACAAATTTAAATTCATCTAAGGGTTGATATGCCATAAATACCCTCAATACTGAGTCTGGTTTTGGCACAATGTTCATTTCAACAGCATCTGTATATTCCTTTCCCGAAAAATGAATAAGATTATATTTATTATCCTTCATTCTTGGTTCCCAATATTCAATAAATTCATCATATTCTATTTTGTTCAGGCCAATTTCTTTTAGTTTTTTTTCTAAAAATTCTTTCGTTTTTTCTCCTTCAATCACAAAACCTTCTGATAAATTGAAATCTATTTTTGTATCTCCCTCCCAATATAAATAGTTATACTCTTTTCCATCATCTTTATTTATAAGCTTTCCAGTGGGGTAGGCGACTACGTCCCAACCTTTATCTTTGTCATATTTGGGAATATTTTCAGTAAATTCTCCATCAAAAACAACTTTCACATTTGCCTCAATCTTCTTTTCCGGATAAAGATATACCACTGGTTTTCCACAATGAATCTCGTTGACTAAAGTCACTACAATATCTCCCTTAAAATCAACACAGGGCCTTTCTTCTTTTAAGTCAGAATCCCATGCATTGCATTCTAGTAATTCAAATCCTTCTGGAACTACGTAAATTTTGCTTTTTGGATTTCCTGAATTAGGCCCCCCGCACATATAGTCATATTGATTACACCAGAATAAATATATTCCTTTCGTCCCAATTTGCAGATCCCATTCATCTGTTACCCAAAACTCTAAATGATTGTTGCCCGTATTTAAAAGATCTACGATCATTGGATAACCTGTAAATACTCTCGAAGATCCTCCTTGTGATTCTTTACTACCCCATTCTTTTGACTTTCCATTAGTAGTATTTACTATTTTAAGTATGTCATCAACATACACCTCCGTTAATGATGTTGGTGATCCAGAAAGTTGAATTGGCGTAGATCCATCCCATCGAAAATCAATTTCTCCAGCTAGTACTGTTTGGTATCTAGGCTTTGTCTGTTGCATAAATGGCTTAGCCGCTTCTTGGCTGCTATTTTTTTTACATTCCCCAACGCAACTCCTGTTTTTAACAATCATTTTAATAGTACCGCCATATTGTCTTGGTGAATTATCATCAATCACATTTTCTGCCAAAATTTCTTTATTTTCAGGAATAAAATCTCCGCCATCAAAATAGTCATAACGCTCAATCGTATTACAATATGAGTATCCATCCGTTGAATAGCTTGCACAACTAGAGCCGCCTTCCCCAGAACAATGACTACAGTCACATCCTCCCTCTATTCTGTCGTTTGCTAATACATCCAAGGCATTCATAGCTGCATCAACCTGCTCAATTGTGCGATTAAGATTTCTTATCATCTGCTTAGCATAAATTTTGGTATGATAAGAAAGTTGTCCTATCGGAATCAAAGAGGGGAGAATATTACCTCTTTGCTGAATAATCTCTGTGTCTATTGCAGTGTTTTCTGCATATTGGGTAAAGTCTATAAATCCTTTCTGAAAATAATATGGCATTTGATCTCTTCCAGTATAGTAAGGGTCTACCTTTACCTTTGGATCTTCTAAAACATAAAAAGTTAAAGGGTCTCCATTGGTAGCCATTTCTTCTCCCGTGTAATATTCTCGATTGGGATTGCTTATATCACTAGAATTTAAATATGAGATACCTCCTTTGGTGTATAGACTATCATTCCAAGCGACCATTCTTTTTTTATCCATAGTCAAGCTTCTAGCGGTTATTTTGCCAGAACCACCCCCAATGCATTTTTTATCTATATCAAAGAACTTAATATTATCTCCCTGAAGAGTTGCTAAGTCTCCTCTAGAACATAAAGAAGCCTCTCTCTCATCGGCCGTTAAATCGTTATATCCGTTACCTACTATTTTCATACTGCCATCAACATGAAGATTGCTTATTGCCTCGCCTGTCCTTATTCTTATTTTTCTATTATTCTTCTGTGCATCTGTGTACATGGCACCTATTCCATTGGCCCCCCAGTCTTCGTTAAAATCTTGTATCCTATCCGCGTCATCTTCATATACGTTTTTTTTATTCAAATTAACTGGATTGTCATAAAGAGAGCAGTTAAATTTTCTACGATAAGTAACCGTATCATAAGCGTAAGGGAAAGATAAGCTTGCCTGGCTAAATGAATATTTTTCTACTGCTTCCTGTTGAAGGTTTTGTATTTCCGCTCTTGAATATAATTCTAATCTTTTATCAGACATTAAAAATTTCTCTGTCTTTTCTAAGTCGGCTAATCTTTTTTCATAATAAATCCTAAATGACATTAACCTTTCTCTAACTGCCATGAGCGATGTTGTTTCAGCATTTCCCTTAACTTCTGGATCTCCTGCTTCTGGAAAAGCCTCGCAGTCAAAAACAATTGGAGGGGTTCCACTACCAACACCAGACGTTGGATAAGAAACAGCAGCTTCTTGAGGAATGCATCCGACTTGGCGTTGTGCATAATCTTTCACTATATTCCCATAAACAATATAGTTAATAAATTTTCTCATGCAGTCCATAGACCTTCTTGTTGTGCATGGGTCAAAAAGCATATAAGGGTTTTTGTCATTATAAATGTTATTATAAGAACCTTGACAACAGTCATTCCTTCCTCTTGTGCTACCACAGCACACACAATTTGGCTGACAACAAGTTCCGCAATTAGAACAAGTACAACCGTCACGAATATACTTTTTCAATTTATTAATAATCCCTTCCGTTCCTTCAATGTTGCAATCTGAAGTTTCAATCGCTTTTGTGCATTTAGTTGAAACATTAGGATATTTTGCCCAATTACAAATAGTTGTGTTGGGATCGTCCCAATCGTGGTAATTAGTTCCCAAAATAGTCTTTCCTGAATCGCCCAATATGCCATGAGCGGGAGTGCCGATATCTCCTATGGCTTTGGGAGAGTCAGCATCAGTATATCCAGCAGTGCCACATCTATACTTATCTCCATTTAAATAAAGTATTTTATGTTCGGCTGCTTTTAATAATTCATTTATACAAATTGAAAAATCAAGCCCCTGATATTCATCGAGCTCAGTTATGTATCCATCTCCATTTTTATCTATGGCGTTACCGTATTCATTGTATAAATAACACCTCTCTTCTCCACTTTTATCGCCAACGTCTAGAGAAGAATAATTATATGCTTGGCTGTTAGCAGTAGAAACCGCATTTAAGATCGATTCTATTTGGGCTCCTATTGGAACCTCTACGTAAGAAACATTTGGATTATCTGGGTTTATCTTATTAAGCGAATTAGTAAAACCTATATTTTCAAAGCTTGGTAACTTTATCTCTAGTATCTGAGGGTTAATAGCGGCAAGCATTGCATAAGATGAAAGCAATACGCCTAAGCCCAAAGAAATACTTCCAAATCTTTCTTTGGCTTCGACTACCTTTCCAGCATTTCCGCCAGCGGTAAGAATCTTCACTCCCTGAACAATCAATGCCCCCACTGCGATAAAAGCTCCACCAGCTATACATACATTGTAGGCATAAACAAAAAAAGTTTGATCGCCAGCAGCAACCATTCCTGCAACAGTCGGAAAATCTCCCGAAAGAGAGACTGCTGTTACTGCAAAAACAATGTCATAAAAAAACAATAGGGGAGAAGAAAATATAATTATAGCAAGTACTTTTTTATAATTCACAAATAAAAATTATTTAACTTTCTTATGTGTATTTAAGATAGTTTTCTTATTCTTTTATATCAATTTCGACATCGTCTTTGTTTTCTTTTATCATCGCTGGACGATAATCTTCCTCTAGTGCTTTCCAAACAGACCACGACCAAAGTGGCAAAAACCCAACAAGAGGTAAAATCTCACCTATAGTGGTAACTATTTGCCTTCTTAATTTATTAGGATTTACTTTACCGTTTGCTAGCAACCATGGCCAAACAATAGAGCTAAGAATGATATCAAGAATTCCATAATCATCTCCAATTAAAATAAACAAAAGGCCGAGAACCTCGATAAAGATAACAGGATATAATATAAATATTGCCTCAGGGCTTGTAAAATTAATTTTGCCAGGAATTATCTCAGTTACTGTACTAATCAAAGACATACCTTTTATCAAAAATATAATTATGGTATGATTATATCATCATAAACTAAACCTTGTAAATATGAAGTTTTTAAAGCTTTCTCGTTTAAAAAAATATTTTATTTTTATCGGTATTATATTGTTTTTATCTCCCTGTACGGTTTTTGCGATAGGACTTGAAGATCTTTTTCAAGTAGGTGCAACTATTTCTGGAATCCTTGGAGGTGGCTGGGCTGGCGAAATTGCAAATGGGATGGTTGGGTTTATTATTGCCGCAGCTTCTAGTTTTTCTCTTGTCATAATGCAAACTTCTCTTGATTTTTTAAACTGGACCGCTAGTGGAGATTTTATTCAAGCGGGAATGATGAGCAGTATAAACAATCCCATGATAGCTGCTGGATGGGGAGCGATGAGAAACTTAGCAAATATTTTACTTATTTTCGGATTGATTGCAATTGCTATCAGTATTATGGTTGGATACGAAGAAACAAAAGCAAAAAAAATGCTTGTTCAATTTGTAATTACGGCTCTCCTTATAAATTTTACCCCTGTTCTTTGTGGAGTTTTTATAGATGTGGCTAATATTATAATGGCGTCTTTTCTTAAAGGGGGAGTGTCTGAATCTTTTTTATCAGCTATTCAAAACGCAAAATCTGTCAACGATGTTGAAAGCTTGCCTTCGATGTTGTTGCTTTTTATTTTTTCTATTTTCGCTTCTATTTTTTACATTCTTTACGGATTGCTTTTTATGGTTAGATATGTCTATCTTTGGTGGTTAATAGTATTGTCTCCGGTAGCTCTAGCTTCACGAATATTTCCAAGTAATGAAATTATCGGGGAAATTTTGCCGGCACAATGCCAATGGAATACTTGGAAAAAAGATTTTCTTAATTGGGTATTTATTGGAGTTCCTGCTGCTTTTAGCATTTACTTATCCGAAACCATGATGGCTGCAATTGTTGCAAACCCTGATGTAGTTACAAGTTCTCCAAGCGGATTTTTAGGAGGAACTCTTACCTTAATTTTTTCATATTTTGTTGCAATGGCGGTGATGGTGATAGGGTTCTTTATGACCGTTAGTAAAGGTGGAAATGCCGGAACAAAACTTGGAGGAGTTGCTAGTTCAATAGGTAGAGGGGCATGGACTAGAACAGGAGGAAAGGTGACCGATTTTGCAAAAAATCAAACAGTCGGAAGAGTTGATAGCCTTGGACGTGGAATAGCTGACGGCTTCTCAGAAGGAGCTGCGGCTGCAAGGAGCAAAGCTGCAGGAGATGGTAAAAAGGCTGGAATCGCAACTCAAATAAGAGGTGGGCTTACTGGATCGGTTAGAAGAGTAAAAGAATCTCAATTCGGGGATGCTGACAAAAAAAGAAATGCTGATAAAGCAGTTTCCGATAAGCTTGAAGCAGAATATGCAGATAAAGTAAAAAATTATACCAAGACAGAACAAGATACTGTTCTTGCTAGGACGGACTCTTCCGAGGAAACAAAATATGAACAAAATGCGATTGTCCAAGACCGAATAACTAAAGGAAAGGCAACTGAAAGCGACCTTAATTTTGCTTTTATTAATGCTAATGGAACTAAAAAAACAAGGAATGCAGCAGCTATAGAGCTAGCAAAAAGAGGTGAGGTTAAAGATAATCATCTCAAAGACATTTTTGATAATCCCCAAAATTATGACTACTCTGCAAAAAATTCTGTAATACAGTCAATGATAGACTCAGGAAATCTTGAAGAAAGCAAAGTTATTGATATTCTCAATAGTCCCGATGATTTTGATGCCAAGATACGAAACACTATGATTCAATCATTGATAAAAGAAAAATCTGTAAAATCAAGTTATATCAATAATATCCTTGCCGATCCAAGTAAAATAGATACAAAAACAAAAGGCGAGATTATGTTATTTATGCCAGAAACTATTCCATTGCTAGATGCTGCAAATAGAAACGGAAGGACAGACGAAGAAATGATTGCCGATACTGTAAAAAAAATGTCACTAAAACAACAAAATGCAATTAATCCTGAAAGTGTGGCAAAAAATGGTGCTATCTTAACTGGGATTGGTAATAAAAATCAGGTTAAGGCAATTTTAAATCAACTACCTGAAGATGTTGCAAAAAATTTGCAAGTAGACAGTCAAAATTTAATGCTTGCTAAAAAAATAGCAAAGGGAAAAGTTCCGGCTGGAACCAGTGGAATGGATATGTCCGAAGCCCAAAGAATTGTTGACGATGATAAAAAATCAACAAACGCAATCAAGGCAAGAATGGCAAAACTACAAGCAATTCTAAGAAGTACTGGTTCGTCAGCCGAACAAAAAGCTTTGGCAACAGAAGAATTAAAAATTCAGATAGAAAAAGTTGCCGAAAGAAGAAGAAACATTAGGGGAAAAATTTAGAATATGAAAAATAACATTTTTAAAAATCCTTCTTCGTCCGATCTAGAATTTATAGAGGAAATTGTCACAAAACATAAGTTGGAAGATCAATTTTTGACTGAATTGGAAGAAGAAGACAGAAAGTTGATAGAAGCAGCTTCTTCTATTCCCGAAAAAGCCGCTCTTAAATCTTTTTTTCATGATATTTTCCCATATACGGAAAAATTATGGGAGGAAATTTTTCTTATTATAAACAATAAGATTCCTCTTAATTTAGTTGCTTTGGATTTTTCAAAAAGATCTGGGCTCCCTATTGATACCTGTAATCTAATCGCCCAAGACCTTTCAAGTAATCCTACTATTCAAAAAGAAATTAGTGCTATTAGAATTGAAGAAGATTCCCCGACGTATGATGAATATACAGAATTCCCTGAAAGCCAAGAGGATTTGCAAGAAATCCAAGATGAAGAAATTGTATCAGAAATTAAGAAAAAATTAGAAACAGGAGAGATGGTGAATCCAGAGAAAAAGAGCGGTGGACTTGGACAAGAATTATTTTAATATTTTTGTATAAAAAAAGAGTTAAAAAGTATTTAATACAATTTAACTCATTGAACAATATTCTTAATATTATTATAATCTAACCCCCGTTCTTCGAACGCATCCTGTGCGTCCTCATCAAAAACTCCATTCTCTTTGAAGAACTTCATTGTTTCTTCAGGAGAAAGACCCCTCATATTTAATGCCAGTAGAGCTTCTTCGGTGAAGCTCTCTTTTGTATTTTTTGAGGCCTTGTTTTTACCCTTGACTGGGCTTTCTTCTGGTGTTGGTGGTTTCGAAGTTAAAAAAGGTGCATTTTCGACCACTTTGCTTGCGAGAAGTGCCTGAAATACGCTGCTTGCAATTCCTCCACTGCCACTATCGTTGGTCTCAAGCTGGTAATATCCGCCTTGACCAAGCTTATAGCCTGTCAGTGCTTTTTCGATACAGAACTTCCATAGTTCTGAATATTTTTTTTCCAACTCAGGAGAGTTTTGGATTGCAAAACCAATGTCTGCAGCAGACAGCGTTGTGTTAGCAAAGAATATTCCCTTGGCAACATCCACAATTTCTGCTACTCGAGCATTGCTATTACCAGCAGCAATTAATTCTGCTGCTTTTTTTTGCCCTCCTGCTCGAGTGACCGTTGTTTCGGCGTACGTATTCGCCTCAATCAACTGAGCCTCTCTATCTCTTTCGGCTAAAAACTTCCTTTTGTTGGCTTCTTTATCCTTTGGCTCTATATCTATTATTCCGATGGAATAACACACAAGAGCATAGTCATCTTTAAAGCTAGCTATAATTTTATCCGCTGCTTTCTCTTTTAGCCCGTTGAAAATTTTTTGGCCAAATTCTTCCCGAACAGCAGTTTTCGATATAGTGGTGTTAAACAATTCATCATATGAAGTTCGGAGAATTTCATCTCTTATTGCCACCCTTATTTTACTCGTCACTGTCCCAAGAGGATTTTTTATCCCAAAGGCAAATTTCATTGCATTTTCAGCAGTAACTTGAGCCACCACGATAAAATGTATTGTAATAGGCTCTCGACTGATAGCTGTTTCAGCATCAACTACCTGGCTGGCGTAACTATATATCTTCGTCGATATATAATTAACAATCCTTTCGGGGTGTTCAATTAGTTTTACCCCCTTTTCGGTCTGTTCAACCGAATACCATTTTTCAAACGTTACCGATAGTATTTGTTTGAATGGGTATAATCCAACCCATCTCCATCCGCCGAACAAACCGTTTTCATCTAAGGTTTTTATTGGTTTTCCATTATATCCTATAAACTTAACCGTAGACGGCTCAATAATTGTAGTGAAAATATCTTTTGGAGCCCAAAGAACATAGAACGAATAAAATATTGTAAAAATAAATCCTACAGAACACAAAATAAAAAATAATATATTTATTCCTGCAAGTCCTGCGACAACTAATACATTACTGATCAATATCCATGCCAGAATAGGGGATGCAATAATCGCAAACCCTTTCCCAATTAATTTCCCGTTTTCTTCCATTTTTTCTTCCTCTTTTTTTTAATTTTCAATGTACACAATCCTAAACCTTAGGATGCTTATATTATAAAATATAATAAGATATAAGTCAACCCTAATTGCCCTAAATTCTAGCCTTAGGCGAGGTCCGACCTGAGGTCGGACCTCGTACTGATTCGTTTTGATTTTTTGATAAAAAAAGAAGCCTTTAAGTTTGCTTAATGGCTTTTGGAATTTCAATTCTCCTACCCTGAGAATTGCTTGTTGATTGGTATCGAATAGAGGCCAATGCCTTATCCTTTACCGTCCCGATGAGCACGAAGTTTTCGCCGTCTAAAAGCAAGTATGCTTTTTTAACTCCGTCTGGCGAAACCTTATTTGGCTTTCGACAATTAACCAAATGAGCAAGAACAACCTCATAAACTTGCTCCGGATTGTTCTCCAGTTCTCTCCTCAGGTCATATTTTTCATATGCCTGCGAGGGAAAAGGGTCACGAACACTTTTAGTCTCCTTGGTAATCAATTTCCAGGCAAGACTAAGGATGTCTTGGACATCCAAACCCTTTTGTTTTACATAAAACAAAACTACTCGAATAATGGCCAGCACGATAACCGTGTTTTTTTCGGCATCGATTAAAAACATCGGCAATCCAGCCATAAATATTTTCCACCCGGTAATAAAATAGCTAAACATTGACCGAGTGGCTTCAAGATAGCCGCTAATCAAGGAAAGAACCATGACAGCTATGGCAATCTTTATTAATACCTTTCTCATACTTTCTTCGGTTTGGTAAGCAGTCAATACCGCTATTCCATAACCAAACCCTATCAGTAGCCATAAATTAATAATAGCCCTGTCGGAATATTTTCCTCCGAAAATCAAGAGAAAAATACTCAAACTTACTAATAAAATAGCTACTGCTACGCTGATTCTTTTCCACATTTTGTACCTCTCAAAAATGCTAACTAAAATATAAATCGTTAAGTGCTTTCAGTCAACTATTTTTACCACCACTGAGTGGTTAGTGCAAAAAAAGAAGGCTTTTTGTTTAGCCTTTTTATATCATCTTTTAGCTCCAGAGGAAACTATAAAATATAAAGAAAATAAAATTATTATTCCCATTATCGCCATTCCGATTATCCCCCCAAAGAGGGTAGTGAAATGCCCAGCCGCCATTTCGCTGAGAAGATAATCGGTACTATAGATGTCACCACTCATTCCTGTCCGCTTCTCGGCCAGTGACACCATAAGAAACCCGAAGAGCGAGAAGATGATCAAAATAAGGGTAATAACGGCAATTGCCTTTATGTTTTTCACCAATATTACCAACCCTCCTCCTATTAATACTCCCAACACAAAAGGGAGTATCCAAAAGCCAAGAATTGTGGCGATAATCAGAATGAACATCAAGGCGATTATTTTCCACACCCCCTTTATTTCCCCGATAGCAATTAATATCCAGCAGATCGCAAAAATAATAGTTGCGATATGGGCGGCTGTTTCTCCTCCTTTTCCTCCCACAAAAATGGCATGGGCAATACTTCCCACGAGACCAAGAAAGGCTAAGGAATAATAATGATTCCTAATCCAATTCTTAGCACCATTTACTATTCTTTCGAACATTTTTAACTCTCCAACTCTCAAATACTACAATAAACTATATTAATATATTTGTCAATGTCTGGACACGAGTGCAAACACTTGGTAAAATAAGATTATTATGGAACAAGAATATTCAAAAGATTTTTTTTGGGACACATACAAAAAACTTCCCGAAGACCTCAAAGAAGCTTTATTTTCTGATAAGAATAATGAGGTTGTTGGACACATCTGTGCCCAAGCAGGACTAGACGAAGAACAAACCGCTGGTATAGCAAAATTTATCGGTAGGGTACTGATGGGACTATTACCATTGAGTGAATTTCCGATTATCATTGAATTAGAATTAAATATTAAGCAAGACCTAGCAAGTCAAATAAATCGACAAGTTTATATTTCGGTTTTTAAACACTTAAGGGTATCCTTAAATAAAATAAACGATGCAAATTTTGGCTATGTTGATTTATTTACATCTGAAAGTGATGGAAAAGAAGAAGAAAAAAGAAGGGAAGAGATAAGACAACCAGATTCGTTTATTAAAAAGAATTCTTTTGAAATGAAAACAATTGCCGAGTTTCCAAAGCCTTCTACTGCTCCAAGTGAAATAAAAAATGAAAAAATAGAAAAATCTCAAACACCCACCCAAGTCAATGAACCCCCCTTTTCCTATGCCGAACCGTTGCCAGTTGTAGAAATTGAGAAAATAGAAAATCCAGATACCTTAGTTTCTGCTCCAGAAAAAACATCTGTCGAAGAAAAAAAAATAGAAAAACCAATACCTAGTGCTCCAAGTCGCAATGCTTTTGAACAAGAGCTCCAAAAAGATATTAATTTTCCTGAGATTCCAATGCCATTAGAAGTAGGCCCGATTCCAACAATTACCATAGAAGCGGATGGAATAAAAAAAGAATCTATTCCATTACAAGAAGCTTCTCCTAATGTATCAATTCCTCCTATTTCATCAAATGTTTCCAAAAATCTTGAGACCCCTAATGTTTCTGAGGTTCCAAAAGAAATATCCACCCCATCTTCAAAAGCTCCAATAGTCCCAACTGATATTGATTCTTCAAAAGTAAAAATAGACGAATTCCCAAAAAATCCTTTCCCAAGTCCTGATCCCGCTAGTCAAAGTAAAGACCCTTACAAAGAAACACCAATATAAATAAAAATTTATGCAGGTTCGCGTACCACAATTTATTGAACATGACCCAAAGCTTTTAGGCCCCTTTACCCTTAGTCAAACTCTTTATGTTGGAGCAGCCCTATTTGGAACTTTTATTCTTTATCTTTTAATTGGCCAAAAGAATTTTTTTCTTTTTTTATTTTTATCTGGTCTTTTGTTTGCAATTGCTATCTTTCTAGCTTTTTATAAAGTGGAGGGACTTTCGATTCCTTATGTTATAAAAAATTCTTTAGATTTTAATATGAAAACGAAGTTATATATTTGGAAACGAAAAGAAATTCCTATTTATATTTCTCTTGAAAAGAAAAAAGAGGAAAAAGAGGACCCTTCTAAAAAATCTCCCTTAAAGATGACACAGAATGGAAGTATGGATAAGCTAATGAGAAAAATAGATTTCGAAAAATAATTCCTATTCTCATTCCAGCTATTCGCTTATAAAGGATTAAAAAATACCTAAACATTAATTACCAAGACTACTTGCTAAATAATAAATATGTCCACCCCAACACAAGATTTTATTCAAATAGAACAAATCAGAGAAGGCACTATCGTAATGAGGGATGCCTCAATCAAGGGGGTACTTGCAGTATCTTCTCTTAATTTTGCATTGAAGTCAGAAGAGGAGCAAGAGGCAATAATTTATAATTTTCAAAACTTTTTAAACTCTCTAGATTTTTCTTGCCAAATACTCGCTACTTCAAGAAAGCTAAATATTACAGGATATATAGAAAAAATTAAAGAACTGGAAAAGTCTCAATCAAATGAGCTTCTTCGAATGCAAACAGTTGACTATAGAAAGTTTATTGAGGAATTGGTTTCTGGGGGGTCTATTATGAATAAAAATTTTTATGTTATTGTTCCGTATTATCCTCTTGTAGAAATTAACATGGCTTCAGAACAATACAAGGCAGCAGCAGAACAAGCTGCACAAGGAGACCTTCTCGGAACAATTGGAAGGACGGGAAATGCAGAAAAAAAAGATGAAAAACAAGGAGCTCCTTCAATGCCTGTTCCAGAAAATCCAAGTCTAAAACAAGTAAAAGTAATAACTGCAAAGCTTACTGAAAAGCAATTCCAAACAGGAAAATATCAAATGAAGCAGAGGATGGAATATGTAAGCCTTGGACTTCGTCGTTCTGGATTAAAAGCTGCTGCTCTTGGTAGCGAAGAATTGATAGAGTTGTTTTGGGCCTTTCATCATCCAAAACAAGCCGAACAAGGATATTACCCTCAAATACCACCAGAACTAATTACTTAGATAAATAAGATAAAATAAATAAAATGGGTTTTTTTGGAGGAAAAAAAATACAAAAGTTGTATGATCAGGAAGTGATGGATATTAAGGATATTATTGCTCCTGCTTCAATAGAAATAGAACAAAACCAAATTCTTTTAGAAGAAAAATATACTAAAACTTATTTTGTTTTTTCTTATCCAAGATATTTAAACATGGGATGGTTATCTTCTGTTATTAATATGGATATCCCTTTTGATTTATCCTTCTTTTTTCATCCCATAGATACTGGTACTGTCTTAAAACAACTAAGCAAAAGCGTAACCGAAGTTCAATCCGAAATCATAGAAAGACAAGAAAAAGGACTTATTCGTGATCCTGTTCTTGAGACTGCCTTTCAAGATCTTGAAGAACTTAGAGATAAGTTGCAAACTGCTCAGGAAAAAATGTTTAAATTTGGTCTTTATATAAATATTTATGCAGAAGATAAAAAAGCTCTAGAAATAATCGAAACAAACCTAAGGTCATTACTTGAATCTCGTCTTATATATATAAAACCCGCTTTATTCCAACAACAGAATGGATTAATATCCTGTATGCCATATTGTAACGACTTGCTCCAAATCCATAATACTTTAAATACAGGAGCGTTAGCTAGTATATTTCCTTTTATTTCATTTGACTTAAGTTCGAACGAAGGAATTCTTTATGGAGTAAATAAACACAACAGCTCCTTGGTTTTGTTTGATCGTTTTAGTATGGAAAATGCCAATATGGTTATTTTTGCCAAGTCTGGTTCTGGAAAATCATATACTGTCAAATTAGAGGTTTTACGATCGCTTATGATGGGAACAGAATGTATTATTGTTGACCCTGAAAACGAATATAAGCCTCTTGTTGAAGCGGTCGGAGGTTCTTTTTTTCACGTTTCCATAAGTTCTGAAAATCATATCAATGCTTTTGATTTACCAAAACCGATGGAGGATGAGTCTGCCGAAGATGTCCTGCGAAATAATGTCATTAACTTAGTGGGACTTATGCGTATTATGCTTGGCGGACTGACTCCCGAAGAAGATGCTATTATGGATAGAGCTCTTACAGAAACATATGCGGCTAAAGATATTACCCCTACATCTGCTCCCGAAAACTGGAATCGTGATATTCCAATTCTGTCTGACTTAGAATCAGTTTTAGACGGAATGCAGGGTGCGGAATCATTGACTGAACGTCTTCGCAAATACACCAAAGGAACATTTTCTTCTTTCTTTAATAGTAAATCAAATATTCAAATGGACTTGCCTTTAGTCGTTTTTGGAATAAGAGATATGGAAGATGAGCTTAGGCCAATTGCTATGTTTATTGTAATGAGACATATTTGGAACGCTGTTAGAACTACCTTTAAACGTCGTATAATGATTGTGGATGAGGCTTGGTGGATGATGAAAGAAGATAATGGTGCTTCGTTCCTTTTTGGTATGTGCAAAAGAGCTCGTAAATACTGGTTAGGGGTGACAACTATTACTCAGGATGTATCCGATTTTATGAGATCTGAATATGGAAAACCAATTATCACTAACTCTTCAATCCAATTATTACTAAAACAGAGTCCTGCCACCATTGATTTAATTCAAGAAACTTTTAATTTAACTGATCAAGAGAAATATCTATTACTTGAAACTCCAGTAGGTGAGGGGATATTCTTTGCCGGACAAAAACATGTTGCTATTAGTATTGTCGCTTCTTATGCCGAGCATCAAATAATTACTACCAATCCAGAAGAAATTGCCAAGATTAGAGCCCAGAAAAAATTAATTCCGATAAAAGAATGATTTTATCCGCTAATTTAGCGGATTTTTAATAATTGCTTTAATTTTATTTATACTATAAAATAAATTAAAGATTATTCTAAGACTAAAGAATTTAAATAAAAATAAAATTCAAAAAAATGGAGAATTTTAAAGCCTCAAATGAAAATATTGAAACTCCTTTAGCTGGCAAGAAAATTGATTTTGATTGGGAAGAGATAAAAAAGGGAATTCTTGAATCAAAAGGATTAGACCAAAACACAAACCAAGAGAAAATAGAAGCTATTCCTGTAATTGAACATAAAATAGAAATTCCTAAAATAGATGAGGAAGACTCTCTTGAAGAAGAATCAATGGATAGGCGTTCATTTTCCGAAATAGTAGATTCTCAACAAGTGAATGAAGCAAAAAATGAAGTAGAAGAAATGTTTAGCACTTTTTCTGGAGAAACCGAAGTTCCGAAAGAATTTTTACAAAAGCAAGAGAACGATGCCGAGTCTTGGAATAGACCTTCTGGAACAGAAATAGGGTTTGACGAGAAAGAAGGAAAAGAAGAAATGTTTATAAATCCTCCTGCTTATTTTGAAATACCAAAAGAACCAAAACTTCTTGAATCTGAAGATCAAGAAGAACTAATAAACAGACCTATCGAAAATATTAGAATAGAAGAAGTTAAAGCTCTTGAAGGTCAAGAAGAACTAAAAAGCAGCAAATCGACAGAGGTGCCCGTAGATATTAATATTACCGAAAAATCTCCTCCTCCAAAGCCTATTCCTTCAAAAAATGAAGTTGTTGATACACCAGAAATAATTAATATATCGAAAACTTCCGAATCGCCACCAATCGCTGAAATTCCAAAAAATGAAATTCCAAAGCCAATAGAGAAAACTGAGGAAGAAAAGCTAGTCGAACAATTAAAAGAAAGGTTGGAAGAATTAAAAATTCAAATAGAGAAAAAAGAATTGGAGATTAATAATATTGTTCCAGGATTATTAAGTAAATTTGGGTTGTCTGAAAAATCAAAAAAGAAAGAACTTTTATTAAAAGAATTAGAAGAATTAGAAAAGGAAAAATCTGATATTGAAAAAAAATTAGGAATAACTCCATCAACTAAAGAAAAAAAAATAAAAACTTTTAGAGAGAAATTCGCTGAAAAGGTTTATGATTTTATTAGGGGGAAAAAAGAAGAAACGAAAATAAGCTTTGAACAACTTCCTCCAGAGAAAAAAATTCTTTTTACAAAATTCATAAGTCTTGCCAAAGATAGAAGAGTTCAAGTTGCTGTAGTCGGTGCTGTTATTTTAGGAGTTTCTGTAACTGTCCCTCCCGTTGGAGGAGCTGCTTGGCTTACTCATGGATTAGTCACTGGATTTTTACCAGCGGAATATGGAGTTGGTCTTATATATACTGGAATTGCTACAGGAGCGGGAACACTTGGAGCCAGCGGAGTTGGCTCGGCAATATTACGTAAAATAATTGAAAATCGAAAAAAGGGTGGCAACAGAGAAATGTTAACAGAAGAGGAGGTAGATAAAGTTAAAAGTGCTACCGAAAAAGAAATTACAGAGCAAAAAGAAAAAGTACGGTTATTATTAAAAAATGCTAATATAGCTAAAGAAAAATATACCGAAAGTGAAACCCTAGCAAAGTCTGGCAAGCCAGAAGATTTAGAAAATGCAGTAGTTGCTAAAAAAATTTTTGAAGACACTTTTTTACTCTGGGGGAAAGAAATGTATTCTTTAGCAGAAAAAACGAGCAAATCTCCTAACGAGATAATCACAGAAATGTTTGTAAAAAAGCCAGAAACGCCTGAAATTAAAAATATAAAAAGGGATTTACTACAAAAGCTTAAAGATGAAACTGATTCTGCTTTTTCTGCTAAAAAAACTATAACTAATACAGATAGTGTCGCTTCAAAAATTGGAAAAATAACTGAAACGTCTCCAGAATTATCTTTGAATGAAAAATTAAATTTAATCAAAGGGTCTAATAGTTTTGATACATTATATTCTTCGCTTGAAAGATTATCCGAAGAGGGAATTGACCCTGAAGCAATCAAAAACGACGTTGAGCATATTAGAGAAATAATCAGGACTTCAAGTAAGGAGAGAAAAGAAGCCGAATTTATGGCGGATTGCTTTACTGGAGATATTAGTGAACAAGATAAAAAAAGGGAATTTGAACCAAAAATAAGTATTCCAGAAAGATACGGAATTAATGATAAGATTAACTATTTACTAAAAAAGGAAATCCTCGAAACTAAAAAAGAAATACTTCCTGTAGAAGTAGCACTAGAAGTGCCAGAAACAAGGATAATTCCAACAAAAGAAAGCAAGCCAGAAGTTCTTAGTACCTTTGAGGATCTTTATGAAAGAATAAAGGAAAGGCCAGACAAAGATCAGATTATTAAAAAAATCGAAAGCATTCGACAATTAAAAAAAGAGGGTGGGGGCGTTAACGAAATGCTGACACTTTTTGTTACACTTCCAGAAGAATACAAAGCTACTGTTACGGACGCATTAAAAAAAGATAACCTTCCAGAAGAAGGAATAAGAGATTTTTCAAAAATCAATAGCTTTGATCAGCTTTATAAAACTGGCTTAACCGAAGACGAAAAAGCTGATATAAGATTAATAAGATTAGGCCAAAAAACCCCTAATATCTTAACCCAAGATCTAAAAAAGAAGGTTTCAGAATTAATTAATCGAGATACTCAAGTAATATCTGAAGCAAGTGATTTGTCTTCTCTCTACAAGGCTATTGATATAATTTGCAGGTCTTCTGATACTCAAAATGCTTTTAGCTCGATAAAAATCAGAGAAAGTATTCAAAACTATCTTCATCCTAGTCCTCAATATTATGATCAAAAAAAGACACTAGAAGAAATTCCAGAAATATATGGAATAAGAAAAAAAGTATTGGAGTTGACTAAACAAGAAGAAGAAACCGAAAAGCCTTTAACAAAAATCGCCATTGAAAAAAATCCAGAAGTGTTATTGGAAAATAATATCGAAAAAAAATCTGTCCCTGAAAGAATAGCTAAAATTGTTTCCACAAGCGAACAGCCTAAAAAAGAAGGAGGGGAGGTAGATAAGTTAGAAAAAATACTTACAGAAACCTCTAGTGTTGAAGAATTTAGAAATGCGTTAAATGAACTTGGAGAAGATGGAGATGCCTTGAGTAAACTTTTGGAAGAAAAAATAAACGGAAACGATGATATTAAATATACGAGTTTTCCAGAAAAACACGGAATACAAGCAGCCGCAATAAGAATAGGAGTAGAAAAAATGTAAAATAATAAAACTAAAAAGAAGGCTCTCGGCCTTCTTTTTTAATATATAAGAGACTATTCTATTATTGGCGAGATGATGATTTTCCTATCCTCTCCAACCCCAACGCTTTCTACTTTTACATCAAGCCTATTTGCGAGTTCGGTATGGACTACTCTACGGTCAAAAGGAGATGAAAGAGGTAATTCCTTTGAGACCCCTATCGTCACCACCTTATCGGCTGTTTCTTGAGCTAACTCTCTTAAATAGTTTTCTTTATTTTTTTTATAATTATCAATATCAAGATTCAAAAATATTTCCTGTTCGGTATTTTTTTTAATCAGTTTTCGTAAAAGTAATTGTATATCAGCAAGGACTAATCCTTGTTTTCCAATAAGCATTTGTGCCTCTAGTGTCTTTATGTTTACAGTCAAGAGAGGTAATTCATCTTCCTTTTCTTTTCCTTTTAAAGAAATGTGCTTAATTTCAGCTGAAAATCCTGCTCGATTGAAAAAATCAACTATTATATCTTCAATATTTTTAAGTTCTTCTTTCATGTCTTTTCTTCTTAATTTTTATGATTTTTTAATACCTAAACAAGAAATTATTTCTTTTTGTAAATTATTTTCTGCTCATAGATGCTCAAAAGACTACTAACCATCCAATATAATGCCACTGCGGAAGGTAAATTAAATAAAACAATAAAAGTAATACCAGGAACTAAAAAAGTCATCTGTTTTTGCATAATATCTTGAATTTCTGGTTCCTTTTTTACCCCATCTTCGATTTTCTTAACAGGAGCATTTGTTTTTATCTGATAATATTGTACCAAGGCTGTCAAAATTGTTAAAGGGATGCTTGGGTGGGATAAGTCAACCATATTAAAAAATGTCGGATTAATAGACGACTGTAATGAAACGAATGAATAAAGAGAGAATTTTATTTTTTCAAGATCAAATCCCACCAAAAAAACTTGGAATAAGGCCCAGATAATAGGTAGTTGAATAAAAAGCATTCCGATGCCAGCGAATGGATTGAATTTATGAAGCTTATAAAGGCTCATGACTTCGATTGCCATTCTTTGTTGATCGTCCTTGTATTTTTCTTGAAGCTCTTTTATTTTTGGCTGGATTTCAGCCATTTTCTTTTGAGATTCAATAGCTTTACGATTCATTGGATGAGTTACTACCTTGACCAGTACTGTAAGTAAGATAACCGCTACTCCAAAATCTTTGATAAACAAATAAAGCAATACTAAAATATTAAGCATTGGCTGATAGAGAACTGCGTTAAAAAAAGCACCAATAAATTCAAACATATTTTTAATTTATTAAAAGCCCATTTTTACCTAAAATAAATTCTATTTCTTTTTTTATTTCGGTTAAATCTTTTTCCTTTGCCAAATTTAAAACAATAAAAACCAGATCATAGCCTGGTTTTATCCTGGCTATATTAAGTCGGACTGCTTCACGAAATAGACGCTTTGTCCTATTCCTTTCCACTGCCTTCTTAGATACTTTTTTACTAACTATGAAGCCAATCCTACTATCAAGGCTTCCCGTTTCAATAGTTTTCAAAAAGAAATACCTAGCCTTGGTTGTTTTTCCCTTGGCAAAAATATTCTCAAAGTCTTTCTTTTTTTTGAGACGATTTTTTAAGGGCAACATTTTATTTTATTTATAAAAAAATAAATAAGATTGTTTTTTAACAATCTTAAACAGTTAGTTCTTTTCTTCCTTTTTGTCTTCTTCTACTCAAAAGCTTTCTTCCACCGACACTATTTTTCCTTGCAAGAAAACCGTGTGTTCTTGCTCTTTTCTTTTTCTTTGGCTGATAAGTTATACTCATAGCAATCAATTAATTTTTGATAATTAAACGTATAGTTAATATACCAAAAATCTAGTAAAAGTCAACAATAAAGAGAAGCGGGGTATTATACTTTATGGCAATCTTGTTAAATAAAATTGCATCTCAGGAAAAATTTAATGAATTGCCTTTTGAAAAACAACCTCAATGGTGTAGTTTTAAAATTAAAAATATGGAATATATTTAAAAATATTTCTTGCTAGTTATCAAGAGTTATCCACAGTTATCCACAGTTTTGTCCACACCTTAAAATGTTCTATTTTTCAAAAATTCCACCCCTCTATTCGCTAGTTTTATCCGCTTTTTTAACAAGTTATCCACACCCTTTTCACATTCCCTAAATATTTTCTAATTATAAGAACTCTTTTCAAGAAGCCTTTTTTGCTTTATAATATAGAAAAATATATGGATGCAGAACAATTATGGCAGGAGGTCCTGTCTCAAATAAAACAGAATATCTCTCAAGCTAATTTTGCCACTTGGTTCAATAATACAAGAATAGACTCAATAGAAGATGAAGGTGTTACTGTGGCTGTCCCAAATTCTTTTGCAAAAGAATGGTTAGAGCAAAAATATCACAAGGATATATTAAAAATACTTTATTCTTTGGATACAAACATCAAAAATATTAATTATACTGTTATTCCTGTCTCGACAACAAAAAAGACGATAAAAAAAGAAGGGAAAAAAACAGATACTATTGCAGAGCAATTAGGTTTTTCTGAATTGGACGTAAACAAAGATACGAATCTAAATCCAAAATATACTTTTGATAATTTTATTACTGGTCCATTTAATGAAATGGCTTATGCCGCCTCGATGGCAATCATAGAAGAACCAGGGAAGAATTATAATCCTTTATTTATATATGGTGGAGTAGGGTTAGGAAAAACCCACCTAATCCAAGCTACTGGAAATAAAATAAAAGAAAAATTTCCTGACAAAAAAATAAAATATATACCTGCCGAAAAATTAATATCAACTATCGTTAATTCAATTAGAAATCAAAACATAGAAGAATTAAAAAGAAGGCTTCGGGAAATAGATTTATTAATTGTAGATGATATTCAATTTCTTGCCGGTAAAGATAAAACCCAAGAAGAGTTTTTCCATACATTTAATTCCTTATACCAGAAAAATAAGCAAATAATTCTTTCATCAGACAGGCATCCTAATAATATTCCTGCTATCACAGAAAGATTAAAATCACGTTTTGAGGGAGGTATGATTGCCGATATTAATATGCCAGACTTTGAAACTCGATTAGCCATTCTAAAACAAAAAAGTGAAGAAAAGGGAGTTAATATTCCCGAAGATGTTCTAGATTTTGTCGCAAACAATATTCAAAGAAATATTCGAGAACTTGAAAGTGCTTTAAATAGACTGGTAATATATAAAAAAGCTAACAAAGATTTAACTCTTGAAGATGCTAAAAAATTACTAAAAAGCATCATTTCTCCTGTAATGAAAGTAACTAGCCACAAAAAAATAATTGACACAATTACTAGTTTTTATGACATCCAAGGGGGTAATATGTTTACTACCTCAAGAAAGAAAGAATTTAGTAAACCAAGACAGATTGCGATGTATCTAATAAAGAAAGAATTAAAAATGTCTTATTCAGAAATAGGAAGAAAATTTGGTGGAAAAGATCACACAACTGTTATTCATGCCTGTCAATTAATCGAAAAATCATACCAAGAAGACGAACAAACAAGACAAGAAATTGATTTAATCCTTCAAAGAATATACAGCGAATAAGATAATTTGTTTCGAAAAAGTATGTGGATAAGCTGTTTAAAGAATACGGGAAACTGTACTGACAAACAAAGGATAAAAAGAGCATAAAAACAGATTAATGTTTTTATCCACTATTCTAGAGGAAATCCACCGAATTGTTATTACTTTTTAAGCCAAGTATCCCCAAAAACATCCACAGTTTTAAAAAAAATAAAATATTATAAAATAAGGGTTAATTACTTAATATAATAAGTTATCCCCAAATATTTATTTATTAATAATATAGTAATAATAAATAAAAAAATTTAAAATTAATTATTAAATAATATAGAAAAGATATGAATTTTACTATTCCGACCAAAGAATTCAAAAAAGGATTAGGAATTGCTGAACGAATTACTGGAAAAAATATGACATTACCAATCTTAGATAATGTTCTTATTGAAACTGATAAAGGGTTTCTAAAGATTTCTGCTACAGACTTAGAATTAGGAGTGCAATGGTGGGGGAATTGTAAGATTGAAGATGAAGGAAAAATCGCTATTCCAGCTAAATTATTAAATCAAGTTATTGGATCTCTTTCTGTTTCCGAGGAAACTGTAAATATTAAAGAAAAAGGATTGTCTTTGGTTGTTGAGTCTTCAAAAAAGTTTAAAACAAATGTAAAAGGTTTTTCAAGTGATGATTTTCCTATTATTCCTTCTTTTTTAAGGGATGTATTTATCGAAATAGATGGACGGAAGATGAAAGAAGCTTTGATTAGTGTGGTTGATGTTTCTAGTGTTTCTAATATTCGCCCAGAAATATCGGGTATTTTTATGTATTTTGGAAAAGATTCTGTTCGATTTGTAGCAACAGATAGTTTTAGGTTAGCTGAAAAGGTTTTAAAGTTTTCTGCTAATTCAGGCTATCAAAACAAATTTGATAAAGATTTAGAATTTATTATTCCTCAAAAAGCTGTAAAAGAGCTTATTAATATTATTTCTGACGATGGAAGACCTGTGAGATTATATATGTCAGAATCTCAGTTACTATTCGAAATATCTTATTTAAAAGATAATCATCCAGAAGTGAGCTTGGTTTCGCGTCAAATAGAAGGACAGTATCCTAATTATCAAGAAATTATCCCTAAGAACGCTAAGACAAAAATTATTACAAACCGTGATGATTTTATTAAAAAAATTAAAACCGCAGGTATTTTTGGTGGAAAAATAAACGAAGTTTCTTTTAGTATAAACAAAAATAGTGATGAAATTGAAATTACAAGTCAAGATACTGATTCTGGTGAGAGTAAGCAGTTACTTAATGCTCAGGCAGAGGGTGGAGATTTAAAAATTTCGTTTAATTGGAAGTTTGTTTTAGATGGATTACAGAATATTAAAAGTTCCGAAATATCTTTTGAATTTCAAGGCATTGAGGGGCCAGCTGTTATTCGGGGAATAGGAGATGATAGTTATTTGTATGTAGTAATGCCGATAAAGCTGTAAGAAATAAATTTCAAGAAGGTGGATTAAATAAAAACTTCTATTAAAATTAATAGAAGTTTTTGTTAATATTAAAAAATGATTGGAGTTAAGTTTAAGCTATGTATTTTATTTTTATTGCCGATTGTGATTAATGTAAATATTGCCTTGCTTGTATTTAATATTTTTTATTTTAAAAGCTAGTAACTGGAGGTCAAATATAGTATTATTTATTTATGAAAGAATTTGAAGTATTTGGCTTTAAAGAAACCGAAGAATTGGGTGTTAAAATGGCTCAGGAGTTTTCTTGTGGGGAAACTTCCGAATCAGCCTTGGTGATTACCCTAGAGGGTGAATTGGGGGCAGGGAAGACAACTTTTTTGAAAGGCTTTGCTCGTGGACTTGGAGTTAAACAAAATATTCAGAGTCCAACATTTATTATAATGAATAGGTATTCTTTAAAAGGAAAAAAATATAAAAATTTCTTTCATTTAGATTGTTATCGGATTGAAAATGAAAAAGAGATGGATTGTTTAGAATTTGAAAATATAAAAAATAATAAAGAAAATATAATTTGCATTGAGTGGGGTAGTAAAATAGAGAAGATATTACCCAAAAAAAAGATAAATATTGTTTTTGAGGTAATAAGTGAAGAAAAAAGAAAAATAAAGGTCTTTAAATTTTAATTAATTTTTTAATTTAAAGTAAAAAATAAAAAATATGCCTGGAAAAGAAAAGTATTTTGTAATTATTGATGGAAATTCTATTATTCATCGAGCTTTCCATGCATTACCTCCACTTAAAAGGAGTGATGGTCAAATAGTTAATGCTGTTTATGGTTTTCTTTTAGTATTATTTAAAATCTTAAAAGAGTTTGAGCCAAAATATTTAGTTGCTTGCTTTGATAGACCTGAGCCAAATTTTAGGAAAAAGGAATTTGAAGAGTATAAAGCAAAAAGAGTAAAGGCTCCGCAAGAACTTTACGATCAAATACCTTTAATTAAAGATGTTTTGGCGGCTTTTAATGTCCCTATTTTCGAGATGGCGGGATATGAAGGGGACGATATAATTGGAACATTGTCTCGTCTTTCTGTAAAAGAAGATAAGGAAATAAGAAATATTGTAGTTTCTGGAGATAATGACGTTTTTCAATTAGTAAACGATAATACCTCTGTATATTTTTTAAAAAAAGGAGTAAAAGATACTACTCTTTGTAATAAAAAGGAGGTAGCAGAAAAATTTGGAGGATTAACTCCGAGACAGGTTATTGATTATAAGGCACTTAGGGGTGACGCTTCAGATAATATTCCAGGAGTGCTTGGTATTGGAGAAAAAACGGCAATAGATTTAATTTTGCGATTTGGTTCTGTGGATAACGTGTTTAAAGAGGTTGAAAAAGATAATCCCGAAATAAAAAAAAATGTAAAGGATAAGTTAATCAAAGGAAAAGATAATGCGTATTTGAGCTTGAGACTCTCTGAGATAATAATTAACGCTCCTCTCGAAATTAAAAAAATAGAATCTTGTGAGTGGAAAAATTATGATAAAGAAAAAGTAGTTGAATCATTAATTTCCTTTGGCTTTAGAAGCTTGATATCAAAAATTCCTTACGAACAAGGAATGGATGGTGTTATTGCAAGATTTGAAGAAAAAGAAGTAGTGGAAAAAAAGAAAGAGGCAACGTTAAAATTGTTTTAAGATTAAAAGTAGAATTTTATTTCAAAGTAGATTAAAATAGGAAGTATGATGTCGGTAATTTTTTAAAAATGCCAAAAATCAAAAAAACAATTAAAGCCTTGGAAACAAAAGATAAGTCATCTCAAAATGGACTTATTTCTATTGAGTCGTGTGGTATAGCTAATGCTGAAGATCTTCGTCGAATAAGATCTGCTTTTTTGAATATTTTTGAAGATGTTGAGGAGACAAAACAGATTGCTGTTAGGGAAAAGAATAAAACAATGCTTATTATAGAAAACCTAACAGATGGGCTTTTGGTTTTGGATAAAAATAATAAAATCGAAATAATAAACCACATTGCACTTAAAATTTTAAAAACGACGATCGAGGAGTCATTAGGGAAAAATATTTTCAAAATAAACCTTAATGTGGCAGGGATTGAAAAATTTTTAAGTCTTATTAGTGATAATAAGAAGAATATAAAAGAAATAATGAGAGAAGAGGTGACTATTGAAGAAGTAAATTTTTTTCAAGTAAGCACCTTGACGATAATGGAAGGGGAAAAAAAGAAAGGGTATTTGATTATTCTGCACGATATTTCAAAAGATAAATTAGTTGATCGAATGAAAACAGAATTTGTATCGGTAGCAGCTCATCAACTTAGAACTCCTTTATCTGCCATTAAATGGACAATAAAAATGCTTTTAGATGGAGACGTTGGAGCTTTAACTAAAGATCAAATAGAGTTTTTAAATAAGAGTTATGAAAGTAATGAAAGAATGATAACTTTGGTTAATGATCTTTTGAACGTTTCAAGGATAGATGAAGGAAAATTTCTTTATAAACCGGAATCATTGCAAATAGAAGATATCTTTAAATCAGTAGCAGAAAATGTAGAAACTTCTGTAAAAGAAAAAAATTTAAAATTAATTTTAAATTTTTCAGCAGATTTATTGTCTCCTGTTTTTGTGGATAAAGAAAAAATAGGAATTGTCGCTCAGAATTTAATTGAAAATTCTATAAAATATACACCGGCGAATGGAGAAATTATTGTTTCTATTGAAGATATGAAGGATGATATTCTGATTAAAGTTAAAGATTCGGGAGTTGGAATTCCAAAAGACCAACAAGATAGAATTTTTACTAAATTTTTTCGAGGAGAAAATGTGATAAGGTTAGAAACTGAAGGTTCTGGACTTGGACTATATACAGTAAAAAACATTGTGGAATCCCATAAAGGAAAAATTTGGTTTCAGTCGGAAGTAGGAGAGGGAACAACATTTTTCTTTACTCTTCCAAAAGTTAGTATCAACAATAAATAGTAATAATCAAGTTAAAAAACAGAAATATTTCTGTTTTTTTGTTACTTGACTTTTATTTAGAAAAGAATAAAATAAAGAATATTAGCAGTCCTACTTTTAAACTGCTAAAATAGAAATTTTAAAAATAATAAAAATAAGAAATAAATTATGAAGTTAACACCATTATCTGATAATATTGTTGTAGAATTAATAAAAGAAGAAGAAAAAACAAAAAGTGGAATTCTTTTACCTCAAAATTCTGAAAAAGATAAGCCAACTCATGGGGTGGTAGTTGAGGTGGGTCCAGGAAAAATGACATCTTCTGGGAAAATTATTCCTATGGAGTTAAAAAAAGGAGATAAAATTATTTTTGGGAAATTTGGACATCATGAGATAAAGATTGAAAATAAAGAATATTTGATATTACGTCAGGAAGATGTGTTGGCTGTTATTGACTAATTATTAGGGTTAAATAAATAAAAAAATGTCTAAAGATATTTATTATGGAGAAGAGGCGAGGGCAAAATTGAAATTAGGGGTAGATAAATTAGCAAATGCTGTAACTATTACTTTGGGGCCAAAAGGAAGGAATGTTGTTTTAGGGGAAAGTTATGGATCTCCAACTATAACTAATGATGGAGTTTCTATTGCAAAAGAAATTGACCTGGAGGATAAAGCAGAAAACATAGGGGCTAGTATTATTAAGCAGGTAGCCGAAAAAGCTAATGATGTCGCAGGAGATGGAACTACAACAGCTACATTACTTGCTCAATCATTGATTCGTGAAGGTTTAAAAAATGTAACTGCTGGAGCAAATCCTTTAGCTATTAAGAGAGGAATGGAAAAAGGGTGTGATCTTGTTGTTGAAGCAATAAAAAAAATGGCTAAGCCTATTTCTACAGAGCAAGATTATGCTCGTGTTGCTACTATTTCTGCTGAAAATAAAGAATTGGGAGATTTGATTGCAAAAACTATTATTGAGGTTGGAAAAGATGGTGTAATTACTATCGAAGAGTCAAAGGCGTTGGGGATAGAAAAGGATATTGTAAGAGGGTTGCAATTTAATCAAGGATACATTTCTCCTTATATGGTAAGTGATGTTGAAAGAATGGAGGCGGTATTGGACGACCCGTATATTTTGATTACAGATAAAAAAATATCTTCTGTTCAAGAAATTGTTCCTATTTTAGAAAAAGTTCTTCAATCAGGGCAAAGGAATCTTTTAATTATTGCTGAAGATTTGGATGGAGAGGCTTTAACAACTTTGATTGTTAATAAATTAAAAGGAACTTTTAATGTACTCGCAGTAAAGGCTCCAGGATATGGAGATAGAAAAAAAGAAATGCTTCAAGATATCGCTATTGTTACAGGAGGTGAATTTGTTTCTGAAGAAATTGGACAAAAGTTGGAAGATATAACACTAGAAATGCTTGGCAGGGCAAGAAAAATTGTTGCGACAAAAGAAAATACTATTATTGTAGAAGGAAAAGGGGACAAAAAAGGAATAGATGCCAGAATTGTTCAAATAAAAGCTCAGATTTCAAACACAGAATCAGGTTTTGATAAAGAAAAGTTACAAGAAAGATTAGCTAAACTTGCTGGTGGGGTAGCCGTTTTAAAAATCGGAGCTGCTACCGAAATAGAGCAAAAAGCTAGAAAGCATAAAGTAGAAGATGCTTTGTCTGCAACTCGGGCTGCCATCGAAGAGGGAGTTGTTGCAGGGGGTGGAGTGGCATTACTCTCTTGTCAAAAAGTTTTGGAAGATTCAAAAATCAAAGGCGAAGAAAGAGTCGGATTTGAAATTTTAAGGCGTGCCTTGGAAGATCCTATTCGTAAGATTGCTGATAATGCTGGAAAAGATGGAGCAGTAATTGCTAGCGAAGTTAAAAAATTACCAGAGAATCATGGATATAATGCTGCAGAGGATAGATATGAAGATTTTATGGAGGTAGGGATTTTTGATCCAGCGAAGGTTACAAGATCTTGTGTTCAAAATGCAGTTTCTGCTGCTGCGATGCTACTTACTACAGAATGTTTAGTGGTAGAAAAGCCAGAAAATAAGAAAAATTGTGATTGTGGAGGTCATGGCGGCGGTGGAATGCCAATGGGTTATTAAGAAAAGATTTGATAAGTGGGACTTTTCCCACTTTTCTTTTTTGTTTCTTTGAAAAAGGAAATTTAATAAGACACTTTTGTTTTTAATTGTTTTTTTGGTTGATTATTAATGGACTATTTGTTTTATTTGTATCTCTAAGAATTACTTGCTATAATTAATTTAACAATTTAGTCAAATTAAAATATTTATTTAAATATGCAAGGTTCTATTATCTTTTTTATCTTTTTTACATTTTTTTTGATTATTTTTAATGCTTGGTATACTGCTTATAGGGTTGCAAAACAAACAAAACAATCATTTAATGAATTTGACTTACAGCTTAGAAGGAGACTTGATTTAATCGCAGAATTAATAGGAGAAATAAATAAGTATATAAAAAAGAACCCTTTACAGGAGACTTTTAGCGGAATTGCCGAAAAGGTAAATACAGCCTCTTTGGCAGAAATTAGCGAAATTGTTACAAAGGAGGTGAATGATGTTTTAAGTTCTGCACTTGAAATGGCTAAAAAATATCCAAAACTTATTTCATCTTCAAAGTTTAAAGCTATTAGGAGTGAGCTTGATAAGATTGATGAAAAAATAGCTTATGCAAAAGAGGCTTATTATAAGAATGTAGAATTTCTGCAAAAATGGATGGGGAGATTTCCTTTTAAAAATTTTAAAGAATGGCATTTTAATGTTGACAAGGAGCAAAAAAAGATGGAGAGTAAGAAGGTGTTAGAGAAGAAAGAAGATCATTGGACCGAGAATGATATAAATGATTTTGTGTCTTCTTTTTGTAAAACAAAAAAACAAAAAAAGTCTTCGGTTAAAACTAAAGAAAAAACTAAGAAGACTGCTCCTAAAAAAATATCAAAAAGGCAGGAGTTAAAAAATAATTTTGTAATTAAGAAATAATAAACAAAAATATGGATTTATTTATAATTATAGCGGCCGTAATAGTACTTATCGCTTTTGCCGTGATTGCTGTTTATAACGGCTTGGTAGTATTAAGAAATAGAGTAAAAGAAGCTTGGTCTGACATAGATGTTCAATTAAAAAGAAGGTATGATCTTATTCCTAATTTGATTGAAACCGTAAAAGGCTATGCTACTCACGAAAGTGGAACTTTTGAAAAAGTTACTGAAGCTAGAAATATGGCTATGGCTGCTAGCGGCCCAGAAGCAAAGGCTCAGGCTGAAAATGTATTGTCAGGAACATTAAAAACATTGTTTGCAGTAGCCGAAAGTTATCCAGAATTAAAAGCTTCTCAAAACTTTTCGGAATTACAAGCTGAATTAAGCGACACTGAGAACAAGATTCAGGCTGCTAGAAGATTTTATAACGGCAATGTTTTGGAGTTTAACAATAAAATTGATGTTGTTCCTTCAAACATTATTGCTTCAATGTTTGGATTTGTAAAAGAGAAATTTTTTGAAATCGAAGAAGGGGAGAAGGCTGTTCCACAAGTAAAGTTTTAGTTTTTAATATATTTAAAAAATAAATTTATGGAAAATTTTAGCTTTGAGGAGAAGGAAGAAGAAATTTTGCCATCTGATAATATAGAAATAAAAGAAAAAGAAGTGCAAATTTTGACATTAGAGAAAATACAGTCTTTTATAGAAGAAACTTTATTACAAGGGCGAAAGTATGAAGTAATTAGAAATGAAGGAAATGAAGCAGGTCCTTATCTTTATGAGATTAAAATAGAGGGAGAAGGTAATATTAGTTATACTTATCAGAGAGAGGGAGATTATGGAAAAAATTCAAGTAGTAGTACTGTGATTTATGAAGAAAGCGAGACTACTTTTCCAGCAATAGTGGCAGAATATGTTGATGGAGAATGGCGTTCGGGCAATATGATGGAATAGTTTAATTTATGGGTTAATATAGACTTGCTCGTTGAGCAAGTTTTTATATTAAAGCTATTATAAAGAAGACGAGTTATTTTTTGACTTTTTGGCAAAATCTGTTAGAGTATAGAATTGTAAATGATTAATTCTAAGATAAACGAAAATGAAAAATATAAAAAAGGTAATAATGAGACAGAGGAACGATTTACGAAAGAAATTCAGTAAAAAACTCTCTGAAAGAGATCAGCGAAGAAAGGGGATGCTTATCAAGGGACGAAGGTATGTTTCTTAATTCCTTTAATTTGTTTTAATTAAGCTTTGATTAAAGTATGGCTACTCTTTACACTCAACAACAAAGCAATATTTGGAAAACTTGGTCTCTAATGGCTGGGTTTTTCGTGTTGGTTATCTTATTTGGTTGGGTTTTTTCTTATGTTTATAACGATTCAGCAATTCTTTATATTGCCGTTATTATTAGTATTTTATCAAGCGTTGGTTCATATTGGTTTTCTGACAAATTAGTTTTATCTATGTCCAATGCACAAGAAATTTCTGCGAAAGATAATCCAGAATTATATAGAGTGGTAGAAAATTTATGTATAACAGTAGGCTTGCCAGTTCCAAAAATATATATAATAGACGAGGAGCAACCAAATGCTTTTGCAACGGGAAGAGATGAGAAGCATGCTGTGGTTGCGGTTACAAGGGGGCTACTCCAAAGATTGCAAAGAAGCGAACTGGAGGGGGTGTTGGCTCATGAATTATCCCATATCAGAAACAAGGATATGCTTTTGCAAACAGTAGTGGTTGTTATGGCTGGATTAATTTCTATTGCTTCGGACTTTATGTTGCGTAGTATGTTTTGGGGGGGAAATAGCGACAATAAAGACAGAAATCCCCTGATGCTTATTTTAGGAATAGCCGCAATTATTCTTGCTCCTATCGCTGCTACTATTATCCAACTATCTATTTCTCGTAAGCGTGAATTTTTAGCTGATGCTTCTGGTGCTCTTATAACTAGATACCCAGAAGGATTAGCAAGTGCACTTCAGAAAATTGCAGTTGATCCGCACGAAATGCAAGACGTCAGTACTGCCACTGCTCACTTATATATAGAATCTCCATTAAGAGGAGATAGGGCGGCTAACTGGTTTAGTAAATTATTTATGACGCATCCGCCAGTGGAGGAAAGAATTGCTGCATTGAAAAATATGAATGTGGAGCAAGTAGAGAAAGAATTGTACGGGAAATAAAATTCAGGCTAGCTTAATCGCTAGCCTTTAAAATATGGAGAGGTGCAAGAGTGGTTTAACTGGCAGTCCTGGAAAGACTGTGTGCGGAAACGCACCGAGGGTTCGAATCCCTCCTTCTCCGCCAATAAAATAGACACCCAAAGGGTGTCTTTTTTATTGGAAGAAACGGAGAAGGAGGGATTCGAACGACGGAATGTTCCGGACGACGAGGTCCGACCTGAGGTCGGACCTCACAGCACGATTCCTCATTTTATGTTCTAATATAACGAAGCCCAACTTCGACATACTGGAGAGAATCTTTCTTTGTTATATTTTAGCCGTAATGGTATGATTACCATAATAAATAATAGGATAAAAATAATGATTAACAAAAAATTTATGAATAAAAAAATTTCGTTTGTCGTTACAGTTTTAATAATTATTGTCGGCATTTTTTTGTATTGGTATCAGTCCCAGGATAAGCCAAAGGATCAGGTAGTAAATATTCCTCAAAGTAGTTCAAATATTGTTAATCCTGCAAGTGTCTATTGTAAAGATAATGGAGGGACTTTGAAAATAGAAAAGAAACCAGACGGAAGCGAATACGCTTTGTGTTATTTTGATGATAACCGTGCTTGTGAAAAGTGGGCGATGATGAGGGGGGATTGTCCCATAGGAGGAAGAAAGACTACGGGCTACGACACTATTGCACAAAACTTTTGTGCTTGGTCTGGGGGTAGTACTTTAGCAGAAGAAAACGCAAAATGTATTTTTAGCGATGGATCAGTGTGTTTGGATGAAGATTTTTATATGGGTAAATGCCAGAAGGGAGATAGTCTTAAAAAATAATAATTAGTATAAAAATTAAAGGTTATGAGACTTCAAAATAAGGTGGCTATAGTAACGGGAGCTTCTTCTGGTATTGGCAAGGCCATTGCTGAGATGTTTGTTAAGGAAGGTGCTAGTGTTGTTTTTTCGGATATTAATCCTTATCCAGAGGAGTTATTGCCGAATACAATTTTTAAAAAAGCAGATACTTCAAAAAATGAAGAGATTAAAGAATTAGTAGATTTGGCTGTTTCCGAATTTGGAAAATTAGACATTATTGTTAATAATGCTGGAATCGGGCTAACGGGAGAAATATCTAGTATGGATGATGATGTTTGGGAAAAGGTATTGGCTGTTAATTTGAATGGCGTCTTTTATGGTATTCGTGGTGCATCTGCCTATATGAAGGAAAAGAACATCAAAGGGTCTATTATTAATATGGCTTCTATTTTAGGGCAAGTCGGTTTTAAGGGGGCAGGGGCTTATTGTGCAACTAAAGGTGCGGTTAATCAACTGACTCGTACCGCTTCATTAGAATTAGCTCCTTATGGGATACGAGTTAACTCTATCGCTCCTGGATTTATTGAAACAGGGATGACAAAGGGCATTAAAGACGATAAAAATGCTAATGCGGCGATATCAGCCGCTACTCCATTAGGACACATGGGAGAACCAAATGACATTGCTTATGCTGCTGTCTATTTGGCCTCAGAGGAAGCCAAATTTGTCACCGGATCCGTATTATATGTTGACGGAGGGTGGACAGCTCAATAAGAACAACTGTAATCAAGAGCCACCTAAGGGTGGTTTTTGTTTTTTAATTTTGGTAAAATAAAAAAAGTAAACTTCAAATAAAATGGAAGAAAAAACAAAAATATTTTGGAATAATTTTATGGTAAAAGCTGATAGGGTTTTTGCTTGGATATTATTATTTGTTATTATCCTTTATGCAATTACTGGATATGGAATGACTAAGGGTTTAATTGATAGCAATATTGCTCATTCTTTGCATTTACAGATACTGGGAATAGTTGGATTAACTGCCTTTGTTATTCATACTAGTTGGGGAATTCATCTGGCTTTAAAAAGGTGGAATTTGTGGAATGTTTTTATGAAAATTGTCTTAGTTTTATTTTATACAGGATTAATATCTGGGCTTTTATATGTACATTTTTTTTATAAAGGGGTAGAAAAAGAAAGACCAAATTTTCCAGTGAACGAACAGTCGTCAAATATTTCTGGTAATAGTAGTGCCATTAATGCCAATGATAATAATAACACCAAAACAACAGTCTTTACTGCCGAAACTCTTAGTAAGTATAATGGACGCAATGGAAGTCTTTCATATATTGCTGTTGATGGATTGGTATATGATGTCTCTTCTTTATTTAGAAATGGCGAGCACGAAGGATGCTTGGCTGGAAAAGATTTAACGCAAGAGTTTTATGCCGAACATTCTAGCTCAAAATTAAAGGATTTTACTGTTGTGGGAACATACAACTCTAATTAGCATATTTTTTTGTTTGTGGTATTATATATAAATATAAGTTAATTTTTTTTGTGAGATTAATTTCTGGTTATAAATTATAAATCTAATTAAAATATGTTTATGAATATTAAAAATATTTTTTTATTTATCTTTTCCTTTTTCGCTGCAATAGTACTGATGTCTTTTAATTCTATCGCCCTTGCCGCTACTCCCATTTTAACAGTTGCAAGTACTGGGAATGGAGACTTGGTTAGGATTACTGTTAATGGAGATGCAAACTCTACCGTTCTATTATATTATACCAAAACTGGTTCTGGACTACAGATATCTAGTATGGGAACGACTGATTCTACGGGGTATTTTTCAAATACTATCAGTACGGGAACTTATGGAATGGCTTCTTCTTCGGCTGTTTATGTTGCTGTTAATGGGCAGCAATCAATTAGTACTGCTTGGCCATACACAACATCTTCAACGACGCTTTCCTTAAGTCAGACTGGGGTTGTCTTGTCAGTTGGGCAATCATCAACTATTACTGCGGGAAGTAGTTCTCTTTATTTATCTAATAATTCCAACGCTCCTATTGCAAATGTTAGTATAAGTGGGAGTTCAATCACTATTACTGCAAATAGTTATGGTTCAACCGTTGTTACTATTTGCTCTCAAGGAAGTACAACAAATTGTGGTAGTATTTATGTAACTGTTCAAAGTTCTGGAGCTAGTGCAATTACTTTTAGTCAAACAAACGTTACTATCGCCGCAGGCCAAACAGTTCCGATTTCTATTTCAGGAGGCACTGGAACTTATTCAATTTTGAGTAATTCAAATGCTGGAGTGATTCAGGCTAGTATTACTGGATCAATTCTTTATTTGAGCACTTTAAATAGTAATGGAAGTTCTACAATTACTGTTTGTTCTAGTGGTCAAAGTTATTGTGGTATTGTAAACGTGACAATTGGTACAGCAAGTTATACTACTCTTGTTTTCAGTCCTGCCTCTCCAACTGTTGCGATCGGACAAAACACTACAGTTTCTATCTCAGGAGGATCTGGTAGTACTTATTATCTTTCTTCGAATTCTAATCCTAGCTATGTCCAAGCATCCGTAAATGGAAGCACTCTTAATTTATATGGAATTGCTAATGGAACTTCAATTGTCACTGTTTGTAGTTCTGTCGGCAATTGTAGCTCATTATCAATAATAGTTAATTATGTCGCTAGTGGGGGAAATATCGCATTAAGTCAAAGTAGCTTAACTCTTTTAACAGGGCAAGCATTGACGGTTACTGTTTCTGGAGGATCAGCTCCTTATTCCTTGGCCTCATATCAAGGTAATGTTTTTCAGGCTAATATTAGCGGCAATATAGTGACAATTACTGGTGTTTCAGTTGGATCCTCTTCTTTAGCTGTTTGCTCGGCAGAAGGAGGATGTATTAATCTTGCGATAGTTGTTAATGGTAATGGAACTAGCTCTTCGTCGATTATATTAAGTCAGAGTTCTCTTTCGTTAACAACAGGACAAAGCTCTACAGTCTATATTACTGGAGGAGGAAGTTATTATATTTCTAATAATTCTAGTTCTAGTATTGCTTCAGCGGCGATTAGCGGAAGTGCAGTCACGGTTTCAGCCTTAAATGCAGGTAGTACAAATATTTATGTTTGTCAGACTTCTGGCTCGTGTGCAACTCTTTATGTTACTGTTAGCAGTACGGGATCGACCTCTACATCAACTATTTCGTCTGCATTTTTAACTGCTAGTCAAAATAATCCAACAATAGCAATTGGACAAAATTCGATTATTACACTTTCGGGAGGGGTAAGTAATTATTACGTCACTTATAATTCTAGTTCGTCCGTAGCTAGCACTAGCGTTTCTGGCAATAATTTAACCATATCTGGACTTGCAAATGGTGTGGCGGTTATAGTTGTTTGTTCTTCTAATAATGCTTGTGTTCCAATTTCTGTTTCAGTTGGTAGTGTTTCGACAAATAATACTAATAATAATTCTATTATTTTAAGTCCAAATAATGTTTCTTTGAAGAGTGGCGAAGGTGTGCTGGTTTCTATTACCGGTGGTAGTAATTATTATATTTCTAATAATTCTAGTTCTAATATCGCTTCGGCTGCAATAGTGGGAAATAAAGCAATAGTTGCTGGTATTGGAACCGGAACAGCAAATGTATACATATGCCAAACAGGAGGACAGTGTGCCACATTAGTCGTTTCTGTTGTTCCAAAGAGTAGTTCCATAACCTCCAATTCTTCTAATAGTACATCATTTAAGTTTACTAAATTACTTTATGTTGGACTTACCGGAGATGATGAAGTATTAGAGCTACAAAAAAGACTTGCTGAAGAGGGTTACTTTGAAGGATTGCCAATAGGTACTTTTGGTCCAATGACGCGTGTTGCTGTCATGGCATATCAGAAAGCAAAGGGAATAAGACAAACTGGTAATGTAGGAGATGCAACTCGAGCAGCTCTTAATAATGAGTAAAAGAAAAATGATTTTAATGAACCCAAAATTTAAACTTGCTTGGCGGATTGTTCCAGTTATTTTTACAATTGTCGTTGCAAAAGTTTTGATGCATCAGTTCGGATTTGAAGTTTTTTCTTTAAGTCCTTTGTTTACAGCAATAATTTCAGCAAATATTTTTTTAATTGGTTTTCTTGTGTCGGGAGTTTTGTCAGACTATAAGGAAAGTGAAAAAATTCCTACGGATATTTCTTCTAATATCGAAAGTATCGCTGATGAAGGGAAGATTGTTTACAAATCAAAAAATAAAGACATTGGAATAGAGATAGTCCAGAGTTGTTCAAAAATGTGTGGTGATATATCTGCTTGGTTTGAAAATAAGAAAGGAACAGCAGCTGTTATGGATGACTTGGAAGGATTTAATGATTGTTTTATAAAATTAGAAGGATTATCTCACCCTCCTTTTGTTGCAAGATTGAAAGGAGAGCAAAATACTATTAGAAAATTAATAAACAGGGCTCATACTATTAAAGATACTAATTTTATAGGTACTGGCTATGCGATTGCAGAGATTATCACAATAATACTTATTTCTGGGTTTATTTTTATAAAAATGGAACCTTTCTATGAGGGCGTTTTCTTTATTTCTTTTGTAAGTTTTATGCTTATTTATATGATTTATTTTATTAAAAATTTGGATAATCCATTCGGCTATGGACAAGGAGGATCAGTAGAAAATGTTTCCTTAAAGCCATTTTTACAAACTCAAAGAAGATTAGACTCTTGGATAGAAAAAAATAAGTAACTTATGATAATTTTATGGAAGAAAAAAAATATTATATTTATGGAGGGTTTGGACTAGCAGTAATATTGCTTGTATTTACAGTGTTTTCCTTTTTTTCTGCACCAAAGTATGCTTCTAATAAAACTGTCGATGGGGTGGTGGCAGTTAATGGAAAGGTTGAAGAAAAGGTATATCCAAAACCTGACATAATCTTAACGAATAGTAAGGAAGAAAATTCTTCGATAAAATTTATTAAACCTTCAAATCTTCCTTCTACGGTTCAGAGTGTAATTGATAGTGATTTTGAAAAGAAGAAATCTGGTGTTTCTAGTTCGATACGAATCGAAAATAGTAGCCCTGAAATATATCAATCCGGAGAATATGTTTCTATTGTTACTGTTTTTTCTAAATATAATGAAAATGTATTGCAGAGTAAGGTATCTTCTAGCTGGACTTATAGTCAGGAAACTAAAAATATTGTTTCTTTGCCTCAGGTCCTCGAATCGGAAAATAAAAATAATGAAGTTTATATTTATCTTGCTGATGTGTTTAAAACTTCAGTAGTTAGAAAAACATCTGAGTTGATTGATGAAGTCAATGGCGGAAGTAGCATGGTTAGCGTAGAAAAAAAGGTTGAAGAAGTGTTGCTTCCTGAAGAGAAAAATTTTTCTACTTGGTACTTAAACGCAAATCAACTTTTTTTAATATTCGATTCTAATAATTTTATTCCATATTCTTTTGTTCTTTATGATTCTTATGGATTTGAAGAGCAAAAAACTGCTATTAACTTTTGGGAATCAAAAAATTATTTAAAGGTACATTCTAATTCAAATAAATAATTATAAAATGAATTTTGATCCAGAATCATCTAAATTAGGTCCTGAGCCATTAATGATGGACAGTTCTATTGCCCAAAAAATATTATGGGAAGAAGGAGTGGTTTCTCAGCATTACAATGAATGTTATCAATTATTGCCAGCCGATAAGCTTGATTTGTTATTAAATTTACGACCAGAAACTCAACAAATGATAGTACAATATATCAGAGGGGAAATTTCAGGAGAGGGGCTTTCCGAGAGAGAAAAAAATCTTATGAAAAAATTGCAAAGTGATTATAATCATTTTTTGCAGGAACAACAAAATGGTTCTAACGAAGATGCTTTATCTGCTCCATTTCAAATAAAATTAGATAGATTAAATCGAATAGTATATAATAATTTCTTCCATCGAATATCCTTTCTTGTATTGGAGAGAAAAGAAAATATGAAAGACAAAGAAAGGGCTGGGGAAATAGCGATTAAGCTAGGCATTAAGAAACCGCTTAATAATTAATATTAAAATGTATTTTGTTACCTCAAACGACAATAAACTTAAAGAATATCAGGATATTTTAGGAATTCAACTTAAACAAATAAAATTGGAATTACCAGAGATTCAAAGCATTAGCGTAGAAGACGTTAGTCGAGAAAAGGTATTGGCTGCTTATAAAACATTAAATCACCCGGTTTTTGTAGAAGATACTGGGCTTTTTTTTGAGGACATGGGAGGGTTACCTGGTGCCCTTGTCCGTTCTTTTTTGGAGAATTTGTCTTTGGATAAAATTTGTAATTTGCTTGGGGAAAATAGAAAAGCTATTGCGAAGGTATGCTTAGCTTGTTCTCTTGACGGAAAGTCTGTAGAGTTTTTTATCGGAGAAACCTTAGGATTAATTACTAAAAATCCAAAGGGAACAAATGGATTTGGTTGGGATGCTATTTTTATTCCCAATGGAGAGGTTCGAACTTTTGCCGAGATGGAGGGAAGGGAAAAGAATAATTACATGCGATTGTCTGCTGCAATTCAATTTAAAAAGTACCTTACTTTAGTCTAAAAAGATTCAACCTTTTGACATTTGGATTATTTAATATATAATGAGCATAGAGATAAATTAGCGGACTATGGTTTCGAGTGCTAAATTTGAAAACTAGTCTATTATAAAAATATGGATGGAATAAATTTTACAAATAAAGCCCAGAGAATGGTGAATAATTCTCAGAATTTGGCTCGCGAATTGGGTCAACAACAAATAGACGCGTTGCATTTATTGACAGCCATCCTTTCGGATACAGATAATATAGTAATAAATCTATTAAATCGATTAGGAATAGATATTGAGCAATTAACTAAGCGGACTAGATCTTCCTTGAATCAAATTCCTACTGCAAATAATCCCCAAACAATGGGTCAGCTTTATTTAACACAGGACATGGCTAGAGTGATAGAACAAGCTAGGACTGAAGCATTAAATCTTGGGGATGAATTTGTTTCATTGGAACATCTTTTTTTAGCTTTGCTAAATACTCCAGTTTATGCCCGAGAATTATTGGAAAAATCAACTTTTTTACGCCAGACACAGGTTGCCGATGGTTCAATACCAAATAAACTTGATTACGCAACAGCCCTAAAAGTATTTGCACAGATTAGGGGCGGAGAAAGGGTTACAAGTCCGAATCCTGAGGCAAAATATAAGGTAATTGAAAACTATTCTCGAAATCTGACTAATTTAGCAAGACATGGAAAACTAGACCCAATAGTCGGAAGAGAAGATGAGACTCGTCGTCTGATGCAGATTTTATCTAGGAGAACAAAAAATAATCCTGTGTTAATTGGAGAAGCAGGGGTAGGAAAAACCGCCATAGTTGAAGGATTAGCTCAGATGATAGTTAAGGGCGAAGTTCCGGAAAGCTTGAAAGATAAAGAAGTTATTAGCTTAGATATTGGAGCTTTGATTGCGGGAACAAGATATAGGGGAGAATTTGAAGATAGAATAAAAATGCTATTGAAAGAAATTAAAAAAGCGGAGGGGAAGTATTTGCTTTTTATTGACGAATTACACACTTTAATTGGAGCTGGCGGAGCAGAAGGTGCAATTGATGCTTCAAATTTAATGAAACCTGCATTGGCTAGAGGAGAATTACGAGCAATGGGAGCAACAACATTAAAAGAGTATCAAAAATATATAGAGAGTGACGCAGCACTGGAAAGACGTTTTCAGCCGATTTATGTGACCGAGCCAACAGTCGAAGATACTATTTCTGTATTGCGTGGAATAAAAGAGAAATACGAACTTCATCATGGATTAAAAATAAAAGACTCTTCTCTCGTTGCAGCCGCAGAATTATCTTCAAGATATATTCCAGATAGATTCTTGCCCGATAAAGCGGTTGACTTAATGGATGAAGCTGCTTCCGCATTAAGACTAGAAATAGAATCAAATCCGATTGAATTAGAAAATCTAAAAAAAGAAATCCAAAAATTAGAAATTGAAAAAGAGGCTTTAAAAAAGGAAGTTTTTACTACGGAAAAAGAAAAAGAGGCCCATGAAAAAAGAGAAAGAGTAATCGCCCGTGAACTTGCAGAATTATCTGAAAAAGCTAATACTTTTTCGGTGAGATGGAAGACTGAGAAAGAAACAATTACAAATATCAAGACTTTTAAAGAAGAAATTGAGAAACAAAAATATGAGCTTGAAAGATTGTTGAAAGATGGCGATTTGCAAAAAGTGGCAGAGATAAAATATGGGATTTTGCCTGATTTATTTACAAAATTGAGAAAACAAGAAAATAGGTTAGTGAGGCTTCAAAAGAAAAATCCTATTTTAAAACAAGAAGTAGGCCCAGAAGAAATTGCTAGAGTCGTTTCTAGGTGGACAGGAGTTCCTGTTACAAGGTTATTAGAATCAGAAGCTGGTAAATTGGAAAATATGGAAGGCGTTTTAACAAAGCGTATTATTAGCCAAGAAGAAGCTATTGTCGCCGTATCTAACGCTATACGTCGTTCTAGGGCAGGTATTTCAGAGGAGGATAGACCATTGGGTTCATTCTTATTTTTAGGGCCAACTGGAGTAGGAAAAACTGAAACCGCAAAAGCCTTGGCAGAATTTTTATTTAACGATGAAAACGCTCTTATTCGTGTAGATATGTCGGAATATATGGAAAAGTTTGATGTTTCGAAGATGGTCGGAAGCCCTCCAGGATACGTTGGCTATGACGAAGGTGGTCAATTAACCGAAAAAGTTAGAAGACGTCCGTATAGTGTTATTCTTTTAGATGAAATTGAGAAAGCTCATCCAGAGGTATTTAATATTTTGCTTCAGGTTTTGGATGACGGTCGCTTAACAGATTCAAAAGGTAGGGTAGTCTCATTTAAGAATACTATTCTTATTATGACTTCAAATGTCGGATCAGATATTATTGCAAAAGGAGCTCCTTTGGGGTTTGTTGGTGGAGAAGGGAAAATACGAAAAGTCGGAGACGGACAGAGGGAAGATTTAAAAGAGAAGGTTTTTGGAGCCCTAAAAGAAAAGTTTAAGCCAGAGTTTTTGAATAGAATCGATGAGATGATAATTTTTAATTACTTAGGCCCAGATGAAATAAAGAAAATTGTTGATTTGGAATTAAAAAAAGTAGAAAAGAGGCTGGAAAAGAAGGGAATTAGTATTGTTGTTCCTGAAAAGGCAAAGCAAATATTATCTGAAAAAGGGTTCGATCCTAATCTTGGAGCGAGGCCGTTAAAGAGGGTAATACAAAAGATTATTTTGGATCCAATGGCGTTAAAAATGGTAAAAGGTGAGATAAGAGAAGGAGATAAGATTTCTATTGAAGATATTGACGATCAAATTGTTCTAAAAATAATTTCTTCAAAAAAGAAGCCCTCTCTATTGGTAAAAGTAAAGGAAAAAGTAGTATAAAGGGGTTATAAAAAGAAAAAGCAAGCTTAAAAGCTTGTTTTTTTGTTTCGGCTTCTTTTGCTATCCCCGCTTACTCTCACTGTCATTCCTACTATCATCCTCGTCCGTCCTCACTGCCTCTTTCTCGCCATCACTATCATTCCTACTCACCATCATTGTCATTCCCGCGAAGGCGGGAATCTATTATAATATAAATAAAAAATAATAATATGAATTCATATTTTGTTTATATACTTTCAAATAAGAAAAATGGAGTTTTGTATGTAGGCGTTACTAATGATATTTGTAGAAGAATATATGAGCATAAGCACAAGATAGTGGAGGGATTTAGCAGTAAATATAATTTATCTATACTGGTTTATTATGAAGAAACGAGTAGTATTGAGAGTGCTATTGAAAAAGAAAAAAGGCTAAAGAAATGGAATAGAGAATGGAAAGTAAGGTTAGTTGAAGAAAATAATCCAGAATGGAGAGATTTGTCTAGGGATTTTTAATGTCATTAATTTCTTTGAGATTCCCTTCTTCAAGGGAATGACAGAACAAAGAAATTAATCCCTTGTTATTCCCACTCATCTTCACTATCATCCTCGTCCGTCCTCACTGCCTCTTTCTCGCCATCACTATCATTCCTACTCACCATCATTGTCATTCCCGTACCCTTTCCTTTGTCATTCCCGCGTAGGCGGGAATCTGTTAAAATGTATTTAGAATATTATTAATAAAAAATTATAATTATGAAAAATATTTTAGGTTGGATATTAATTGTTATTGGACTGGTTATTATTTTGGGAGATATTTTCGTTAGTTATAACTATTTCACAGGGAAGGATAAATTTCCCGAAATATTTAAAGAGACAGTAGTATCTTCTATTACTCCTTCTTCAGCTTCTAATACTACCATAAACACTCAACAGCAATTGCAAAATCAAGTGAGCGAAAATATTAATAATTCTATTAAAGATCAGCTAAATAATATTTTACCAAGTAGTTCTATTTCATTGATGTTAAATGCTTCGCTTTGGAGTCTGTTTGCTTTTTTCTTGCTTAGTGCTGGGGCGAAATTGGCAAAGCTTGGCGGAGGATTTGTTAGAGAAAAAAAAGAAGAGGAATAAGGTCTAATATAAAAAAGTCGGAATATTACTATTCCGTCTTATCTCTTCAACTTCACTGGCAAATGCAGAATGAATTCTGCACCATTCTTCGGCTATATATTTTTTTTCAGTAGCCGAGGTTGTTTTTCTGCCTCTTAATGTGAGTTCTTTTACTTTTCTATTTCTTCTAGCAATCGCTGAAGAAATTTCATGTTTCTGTTTTTGAGTCAGGGTTTCTTCCATTTTTCCTCCAAGGAACAAAGTGTACAATTAAAGATATAGATTATTTTTTACAGATTAGAGCATTATTTGCTCTTTTTATTTTATGTAAAAAATTAATTTTTATAATTTTTTGTTTTGAAAAAAGTTAACCCTGATTGAGGTTCGTTTTGTATTTATAGGGAATAAAATTTAAATGTTAACAAGAAAGCAGTTTGGCCAGAATCTTGAATCTGGCCAAAATCAACGTTTATTCTGGCCAAAATGCTGGCCAAGTTTTTTTATTTTGGCCAGAAAGATGATTTATTTTGGCCAGAAAGAGAGCTTGATATAACGTATTTACAAGGAAAGTTAACTCTTGCTGGCCAAAATATGTTGTTTGTCCAGAATAATTTGGCCAGATTTGGCCGGATTCGGTTCTGGCCAAAATCAACGTTTTAGAACTTTATAAATTTGGCCAGTATTTTTATCCATTCTGGCCAATTTTATTTTTAAAAGTGGATGATAAATTTATAATGATATGAAAAGAATGTAAGAAATGAAAAATTATTCTTAATACGAGGTCCGACCTGAGGTCGGACCTCACAGCACGATTCCTCATTTTATGTTCTAATATTTTAGAGGACTGCCTCGTAAAATTCGCTTAAAAATGGTTTTAAAATTCATATTTTTTGGCATTGACTTTTGCTAGTTTTTTTACTATATTGTCTTTAATATGATGACAGAAGAAAGGATTGCCAAACTAACATCCGCGGTCTATAAAGTTACGGATCTTTTCCCTGAAAAAGAGCCCTTAAAATTTGTTATGAGAAGGGAGAGTTTGGATGTTTTATTTTCTTATGTTGTCTTGGTTTCAAAATCTACCTTTGAACAAAAAGAAAAATCAGCGAAAAAAGCTATTGTTTCTTCAAAATCTTTGGTGCATTATTTTAGTTTGGCCGAGTCGCAAAATTGGGTTGATTCTAAGAATTTTTCTATTCTTAAAACAGAATATTCTAATCTTATTTTTTGGTTAGAAGACCAGCTTTTAGATTTTGAAAATGATGTAAAAAAAACTTTTAATAGCGGAAATTATTACGTAGAAGGTGCTGTTCCTGAGCTAAAGCCAAGGACCGAAATAGGGCTTGTGCAGGATTCTTTGGAGAAAGAAAATGAGACTATTTCTATCTCTCCACATAGAATATCTGGAGAAACAAAGCTAGAAAAGGCGAGAGCAAAAGAGGTAAAAATAAAAAAGATTGAAAAGGTGTCTGTTGATGTATTACCACAAGGAGGAGAAAAAAAAGAAAAGAATATGGATATGGATGCAATAAAATCAGATGTTGTTATTGATTATGAAGAATTATCAAGTATTCAATTAAAAACACTTGAGATATTGCAAAACAAAGGATTTTTAAAAGCTAGTCAAATTAGCCAACATTTTGAAGATACCAGTGAGCGATCTATTAGGAGGGAGATAAAAGAATTAAAGGATAAGAGTATTATTGTTTCAAAAGGGAGTGGAAAATCAACCTTTTATGAGCTTAATCACGTATATTAAAGTAAACATTTAAATGTGTGTTTTTAGATTTTATTGTTGTTTTCTTGAAAATTAGTTTGTGTTGTTCCGTTAAAGATGTGATGATGTGGGATATAGATTAGTTAGGATTGTAAATCTATCGAAAAACTATTAAATTACTGAGAGAAAGTTTAGTGCTAATATATGATTGAACAACAAAAATACAAAGAACAATTTTTTTCACAGCTTTACGAAGAATATCTAGAACGTATTTATCGTTTTATTTATTTTAAAGTAAGCTCAGAATCTATTGCCCAGGATCTGACTTCTGAGGTCTTTACACGTCTTTGGAAGCAAATATCTTTGAATAAAGAGGTGAAAAATCCTTCTGCTTTTTTGTTTAAATTAGCTAGGAACATAATTATTGATTACTATAGGGCTCACGATAAAGAAAAAAGAAACACCAATATAGATAGTATTGTGAGTACATTGGAAGATAAAAAGCAAAATATACATAACGATGCTCAAATAAAAGAGGAATATGCAGCGGTTACATGTGCAATGGATAAAATGAAAGAAGAGTATCGTCAGGCAGTTCATTTGTACTATGTAGAGCAAGAACCCATAATTGAGGTTGCTAAGTCGCTAGGGAAGTCTCAGGGGGCCGCAAGGGTTATTATTTCTAGGGGAATGAAGCAACTTCGTCAGATATTAGAAAGTTAATAACCTAAGTAACTAGTTCCAATTACTAGTCTCTAATCACTAAACCAACTGTAACACTTTTGTGTTCTCAACGTCTTCATCTTTAGACAGCAATAAATAATGTTAAAAATGAACGAATACAAGGTTATAAAAAAGCTTGAATCAATGAAAAAGATAAAACCCAATAGTGACTGGGTTAGTTTTTCTAAACAAAATATTGTTTCAAAAACTTTTGAAGAAGAACCTTCTACTAGCTTAAGAGATGTTGTTATTAAGTCATTTGGTATTGCCTTTAATCGTCCAAAATTGGCCTTAGCGTATTCTTTTTTGATTTGTTTGTTGTTTGGTACAATTATCCTTGTTAATGGTTCTTATGGTAATAATTTGGCTCAATTAGCTAGTGTTATTACTGGAACAAAGATTGAAGAAGTTGCAACACCAGAAGAAAAGTTGTTAGCTGTTATTGAGGATACAGAATTAAAGATAGACGAATTGATTGCTGAAAGTAAAGAAAACGGAGAGTCGCAAGTTGAAACAAAAAAGATATTGGCCGATGCTTCAGAAAAATTGAAATCACTACCAGCTGATCAAAAAGCAAGGTTTGCTGGAACCGTCGTTGCAAAAGTTAAAACACTTGAAAAGAATTCTAATGCTGTTATAATGAATGAAACGGAGCCAGTAGTACAGGAGTTTTATCAGGTGATAGCAGAAAATGAAATCAACGAAATTGAAAGCAATGAAAAAAATTTAACTGACGAGAAAAAAGTGATTCTTAAGAAGGCTAAGGATTTTTTTGATGTGAAGAAATACGGCGAAGCATTAGAGGAGTTGTACAAAATTCAACCTTCTGTAAATTAATAAATTAATTGTTGATATCGAGGTTGAATGTTTGTCATTCCCAGTTTCCCTCGCTGTCATTCCCGCTCGACCGCCTTTGGAGGGGCGTAGGCGGGAATCTAAATACGTTCCTTTCCAAAATTTAATATCATTGGCCATCAATATTTGCCTATTTCTTTGGCTATAAACGGAGAAATAGGTAAATACTGATTGCGAATACTTGATTTTGTTAGAAAATAGTTGCGTATCTGTTCCTTGAGTTTCAAGTCCAAGTTTAATATCTTTTAATGTTCCCATTCTTCTTGTTATTTTTATTTCCTTGAAGAAGGGAATCTAAACGATGATGTCATTCTCGCGAAGGCGGGAATCTAAAAGATGTTAACCTTGGGCTTGAAATGATGGGATATGGTTGCAACGGCAGCTGTCTGGTTGCTTTTCTCACTGTTCTAAAGAAATTTTATTTTGTATTGTGTCATTCTCGCATAAGCGGGAATCTATACAAAATTCAATTTCTGTTATTCTGTTTTGCTGAAGGCAAAGCAGAGTGACAGAGAGAGCAGTAGGGGGAAAGTAATTGGTTGACATACTGGCTGAATAATAAAAAATGATTTGAAAAACTTTGGCTCTCCCAAATTTCAAAATAGGGAATAAGCCAAAACCCAAATATTTTAGACTTAAAAATATTATTGTTTATCATTGCGAGGAGCATGCGAAAGCAAGCGACGAAGCAATCTATTCAATACTATTTCTAAAATTTTGGAAAAATAAATAAAAACAAAAATGAATACAAAAAAACAAATTAGTATTTTCGCATCCGCAGTATTCGCTTTGTCTGTTTTTGTAAGTCCTGTTTTTGCAGCTTGCACACTTCAGACTTTAGGTGAATGCGACCAAGCTGGTTTGATGTCATTGATTAGTGGTTTATCAACTACTACAACTACAACAACCACAACAACTCCTGTTGCTTCTTTCGGTTCAATTCCAACAGGTTTTACCTTCACAAAGAATTTAACTTTAGCATCAAGAGGTGATGAAGTTAAATATCTTCAAGTATTTTTAAACTCTGATCCAGCTACTCAGGTAGCAGCTTCAGGCGTTGGTTCAGCAGGAAACGAAACCACTTATTTCGGAAATGCAACTAAGGCTGCTGTAAAAAAATTCCAAACTAAGTATGGTATTACTCCTGTTGCAGGATACTGGGGCTCTATTTCAAGAGCAAAAGCTAACTCATTGTTAGTAACTACTACTCCTGTAACTCCTGTAACTCCTGTTGACGCTGGTTGTTTACCAGGTGCTGCATTCAGTTCAACAACTGGACTACCTTGTACAACAACAAATCCAACTAATCCAACAGTACCTGTAACTGGTTCTATGTCTGTTGCTATTGCTTCTGACAACCCAGCTGTAAGTACTTTGATTAGTACACAGGCTATTGGTGATTTAGCTCACTTCACTTTTACAAACGGTTCTAGTGCAGAAGCTAAAATTACATCTTTAGAGCTATCAAGATTAGGAATTTCAGCTGATAGTACGTTGAGAAATGTTTACCTATTTAATGGTAACGTTCGATTGACTGATGCTGGTTCATTGTCTAGCGGAAAAGTTACTTTTAATGACCCAAACGGAATTTTCACAATTCCTGCTGGATTGTCAGTAACTGTTGCTGTTAAGGCAGATATCGCTGCTAACCAAAGTGGTCAAACAGTTGGTATCGCTTTGTCTGGCGTTACTTCTAATGCTACTTTAGCTGCTAGCTTACCATTGAATGGAAACATCCACTCAATTGCTAATGCTACTTTAGCTACTATTACTATTGGAAATCCTGCTGGTACAGTTCAGCCAAATGCTAACGTAAACGTTGATCCAATTAGCGCTACAAGAATTTGGGAAGCTTCATTCTCTGTAAACAACAGAAATGTAAAATTCTCAAGATTGTCACTAAAGCAGATTAACTCTATTGACGCAAAAGACATTTCAAACTTCAAGCTGTTAATTGATGGTGCAGAAGTAGCTACAACTCCTGCTTTGCAGAACGGTTATGTTATTTTTACACTTGATAAGGTTTTAGCAACTGGTACAAGAAATGTTAAAGTTTTGGCTGACATTACTGGTGGTTCTTCAAGAGTCATTCAGATGTCATTAAGGAACAATGCTGATATTGATATTAGGGATGTTGATTACAACGTACCAATATCTCCAACAGGTGTTCCAGCTACAACTGGCCAAATGACTGTTAACCAGGGAACTACTACAGTTACTGTTGACAATAGTGCTCTTCCAGCTACTGTTGCTAACAATGCTAGTGGTGTATTACTTGGAAAATGGAAAGTTAAGGCTAACGGTGAAAACATCAGAGTAGAAGGATTGAAACTTACTGGTGTTGGTGCTGGTACTGGTGCTGGTTCAATTTCTTCTTTGAAGAATGGTAAAGTTATGATTGGTGGTTCTCAATACGGCTCAACAGCTGGATTGGCTTTAACTGCTGGTACACTTTACAATGTTAACTACACATTCCAGGCTGGTGTTGAAACTATCGTAGAATTCTATGCTGATATCGCTGAAGACACAACTGGTGCTACGGTAACTGCTGACACAACAAACAATATCGCAAACGGAAGCACTTTAACTGTTACTTTTGCTGTTCCTACTTCTGCAAATGGTACAAAGCAGGTTTCATTAGGTACAGTTAATGTTCCTATGTCTGCTTCTACTGCTGCTGGCGTAACGGTTGCTGATGGTACATCTGGCTTTACAGTTGTTAGAACATCTAGTTTTGGTGATCAGAACTTAGTTGTTCCAAAACCAGCTACTAAGATTGCTTCTTACAATATTACAGCTGGAACTTCTGAAGATATTTATGTAAATAACTTTAGAATTGGTGCTGTAAACGTTGGTAGTGCTAGATTCAATAAAGATGATTTAGCAGATCTATACGTTGTTTACACAAACGATGGTGGCACTGCTATTACAACAACCGCTAAGAACACTGTTGATGTAACAAACGATTTCCCAATTAGCTTTACATTAGCTAGAGGAAAGACTGTTTCTGTAGAAGTTTATGCTTCTTTACAAAATAACAACACTGATACTGCTGGTAATGTAACTGATGGCGACTCTTTGAGAACTACCGTGATTGTTTCTGGTACTGGTTCTCAATCTGGTGTAGCTATTGCTAATACTGCTACTAACGGACAGTTAGTTATTGCAAAGAATGCTGGTATGGTTGCTAGTAGAGATGCTACAACTGCTGTTTCTGCACTTGCAGATGATAACGGTTCAATAAAGACTGTTGCATACAAATTTGAAGCTCAGAACGATGATTACTCAATCAGCAGATTGGTATTTACCATTAATGATCCTTCAGTAGTTGCAACTGCTAGCTTGAAAGATGGCGATACAGTATTAAGCACACAGTCTGGTGCAAGTATCGTAACATTCAACCTTGGTACTCCAGTCGCTGTTGCTGCAAATTCAACAAAGATTTTAACTGTTGAATTGGCTTTAGCTAGCGTTGGTCAGGGTGCAGGAAATACAGGTGCTATTGTTACTACAAACATTAGTCTTGCTGGCTGTTTAGCTAGATCAACTAATGGTGCATTAACAGCTCCTACAGGTACTCCTGTTGCTGGTAACGGATTATATGTTTACAAGGCTATTCCTACTATTTCATTGGTAAGTTTACCAACAAGTACATTAGGAACTGGTACTCAGGTATTAGCTAAATATTCTGTATCTACAAATGGTACTGGTACAGTTGGTTGGAAGAAGATTGTATTTAATGTTTCAAAATCTTCTCATGCAACTACTGCTCCATCTATTGATTCTTTTGAATTATGGGAAACTGATAGCAATACAAAAGTTTCTTCATCTACAGCTAGCTTGACTAGTACAGATGGTGATACTGCAGGTGCTGATACTACTACTGACTGTACTTCAGTTGATAGTGCTTGTACTCTTACTTTTGTTGCTACAGATGAACAACAAATTTCAGGTCAAAAGACTTACGAGTTAAGAGCTACTGTTACTGATACTGCTGGTGTAACAACTGGTGAGTACATTAACACAAATATTCCTAACTCTTTGACAGTTTATAAGGCTGCTAACACTTATGCTAACGCCGCACTAGCTTTAGATGTAAGTGCTACAGGTTTGGCTTATACAGATGCAGATGCAGGAGACACAGTTACTAATGCTGATACTAGAAGAGTAGCTGTTCCTAAATATACAACTGTAGATGTTACGAAAGATACTACTGTTATTGGTCACAATGCTGCACAAAAGATTGTTCAATCTTATGGTGTTCCAACTAGCCTTACTCTGACTCTAGCTGAAGGTACTACAGAAAATTCTGTTGGTGCTGCTACATTAACTGTAGCTGGCGTAAGCGGATTAACATGTACTCCTTATACAGGAGTTGCCTTTACTGGTGCCGTTACGGTTAATACTACTTTGTTCTCAGCAGTACATTCTGTTGATTGTCAAGGAAATGGAATGCAGTTGAGACTTGGAAATATTACTTTAGTAAACGACGATGATGCAGTTGCTTCTACTGGTACTTTAACAGTAGTTATTACAAGAGGAGCAGACTATGCAGTTGACTCAGTCGTTGACGATGGTACAACAGCCGTAATTGATTCTGATCTTGGATTGGTTTTGACAAATGGTGTTGCTCCAAGTTTTGTTTGGACAGATGTATCTGCTCAAAGTCACAGTACAACTACTCGTGACTGGTCTGGTGAATACTTAGTAAAGAATCTTCCAACTTCAACTCAAAACTTATCTAAATAGTTTTAACTAGATTCCTTCCTTTGCTTGTTTTATAACTTGTCATTGCGAGGAAGTCCTACTCCTACTGTAAGGTAGGAGTAGGACAACGAAGCAATCTAATAAATTGTTTTGTTAAAAAGTTAATCTAAATAGTTCGTTTAGGGTGAATTGGATATTCTAACCGAGTATCGCAAAAGCTCCCCATTTGGGGAGCTTTTGTTTTTCACAATTTATTTGGTTTATCATTTGCAAGCCTTAAAGGTCCAACGTTTCTATCACTCCCACTTGCCCGCCCATGGAGGGACCTGATTGGAAATCTTTCCTGTCTCTTTGAGGGAAGGCGGGAATGTCGCAACACGACGAGGTCCGACCTGAGGTCGGACCTCGCAGCATGCTTTGCCATTTTATGTTCTAATATTTATCCTTTATGTCCGAGGCTCGACTTTTGAGATCCGACTTCGAAGATTTTACTAATTTGAAATGTATGTTATTATAAAAATGTAATTTTAATTAGAGGCTAAAAGTCCTGCTACTCAGCAGGATTTTTATTTTTAAAAATTAAAAATGAAAAGAATTTACTTTGAAAATGGTAAAATTTATCATATTTATAATAGAGGAGTGGACAAGAGGGTTATTTTTAATAATGAGGATGACTATTCAAGATTCTTGAATTATCTTAATGATTTTAATAATTTAAAACTAATAGATAGGGAAAATGAAATTGTAAATAAGATAGCTTCAGAAGAAAGAGAGCCAGAAGATGGAAAAATTCAAAACAGCGAGAAGAATATTTTGGTTGATATTTTAACTTTTTGTTTAATGCCTAATCATTTTCATTTACTTTTGTGACAAAAAAGAGATGGAGGGATTTCAAAATTCATGCAAAGAATAACTACTGGGCACACTATGAACTTCAATTTTAATGAAAAAAGATCGGGAACATTGTTTCAGGGAAGATTTAAAGCGATTTGTGTTGATGAGCAAGAATATCTCGACTATTTAATTTTTTATATTCATTTTAATCCTTTAGTATTAATTGATGGGGGATGGAATGGAGATAAGCATGATGCGTTAAATTTTTTAGATGGCTATGAGTGGTCAAGTCATCTTGATTATTTAAATATCGATAAATTAAAAGAATATTTTTCTTTAATAGACGAAAATTTTTTGTTGGAAAATTTTAAAAATAGTGCTGAGTATAAAGAAAAAATATCTGAATGGCTAGAAATAATTAAAGAAAAAAATAAATACAAAAAATTCACAAACAAAGCCATTGATTTTGAAGAGTAGGTAGAATCCTTGTGAGGTCCGATTTCTCCAACGCTTCTATCGCTCCCGCTTGTCCGCCCATGGAGGGACCTGATTGGAAATCTTTCCTGTCTCTTTGAGGGAAGGCGGGAATGTCGCAACACGACGAGGTCCGACCTCAGGTCGGACCTCGCAGCACGATTCCTCATTTATGTTCTAATATATACATGTCCTTATTGAGAAACACAAAAACTCCCGAGAGGGAGTTTTTGTGTTAAGAGCTAGCTTTAGTGAAAAACTAACCCTTGGTTGGTTTCCATAAAACGATAATAGGAAATTAAATTTTCTCTAGGTCTTCTTCTGGGGGGTCCTCGGTATCTGATTTGTTTATTTTTACCGTATCAACATTTTTGCACCCTCTACATTTGATTTCTATTTCTCCTTTTTCAATAACCCCTTTAAAAAACAATTTGTTGCAATGACTGCAACGGTATTCGTTTTTAGATGAAATATTTTCCATGTTTTTAAAACTTATTATAATTATTATTTATGGAAACCATTTTTATTTTATCACTTTGCCGCCTAAGAAAAAATAGAATTTCGATATTTTTTAAATTTTGAGAATAAATTTATTATTATTTCTTTTAAAATCCTGCCTTGGCAGAACTTTTCAATAGGGGTTTTATTAAAGAATAGTGAAAGATATTATGTCGTTTTATTCGGTTTTAAAAATGTTAATTTGTCTTGACAACTAGCCATAATCATATTAGTACTAAAGAAAGGGGAGAATTGATTTATTTGATTAAATTTTAAAAATATGAATATAAAAAAATATATTTTAATGGGAGGAGTAGTTATATTTGGATTGTTTTTTTCGGCAATTGCTTTTGGCTGTGATTTAGATGATTCAAGTGATTGTAGTCAGGAGGAATTAGTAGTAATTATGAACAATCTTATCCAAAATTTTTCTGATCAATCTGGTTATGTAAATCCAGCCACAGGGTCTAGTTTTAATGAATTGGATGGTTTTCGTTTTTCAAATTATTTGGCTCTTGGTTCTCGAGGAGAAGAGGTTAGGTATTTACAGAAATTTTTAAATTCTGATTCTGACACAACAGTTGCTTATACTGGCTATGGATCTCCTGGTTGGGAGACTACTTATTTTGGATATTCTACTAAACTAGCAGTAATAAGATTTCAAAATAAATATGCTAGCGAAGTTTTGTACCCAGTAAAAAAGACTCGAGGTACTGGTTTTTGGGGTGCTCTCAGTATAGCAAAGGCAAACGAGTTGCTTGGTGAAAATATTGGAATTCCAGACAATAGCGATAATGATAACAATGACAGTCAGAATAACAATAACGACAACAATAACAACAACAATAACAACAATAACAACAACAATAATAATAATAATAATCAAAATAACAACACAGTTTATAATGGATTATTGTCTGTTATTCTTTCTTATGACAATCCTGGTGCTACCACTCTTGTGGCAGGGCAGGCAAATGCAGACTTAGCTCATTTTACGCTTACTAATGGGAGCAATACCGAGGCAAGGATTACTAACATAACATTAAGAAGAATTGGTATCTCGGGAGATAGTGTTTTGAAAAATGTTTATCTTTTTGATGGTAGTACGAGATTGACTGATTCAGCTTCTGTTTCTTCTGGCGTGATTAGCTTTAACAATACTTATGGCGTCTTTACTATCCCTGCAGGAGGCAGTAGAATTATTTCAGTAAAATCTGATATTGATACAAATACGAGCGGACAGACAGTCGGAATATCTTTAAATTCAATTTATTCTAATGTTCAAATATCGGGTGAGTTACCATTGAATGGAAATATTAATACAATCGCCAGTGCCACATTAGCTTCTGTCTCAGTTAGTAATGTTCAGCCATCTGGTTCTCCGACCGCTGATTCGGCTAGTGGGGTTAGAGTTTGGGAATCTACATTTAATATAAATAATAAGAATGTAAGATTTACTAGATTATCTTTGAAGCAGATTAACTCTATAAGCTCTAGCGATGTTAGAAATTTCCGTCTTTTGATTGATGGTAGCGAAGTTGCTTATAGTGACATGCTTGATTCTAATAACTATGTAACTTTTACTTTTGATAGGATTTTAAATACTGGTACGAGAAATGTAAAGGTTTTGGCTGATATATATGGAGGATCTTCACGAAGCATTCAATTATCGTTACGAAGTAGTGCTGATATAGATGTAAAGGATAATGATTATGGTGTTTCTGTCGCTCCGACAGGACTTCCCGCTACCGCTGGTGCTATTTTGATTAATGTTGGACAATTTACGATTACTCCACAAAACAGCTATCTTCCAACTTCGGTTGCGAGGGGAGGAAGCAATGTTTTGCTTGGTAGATTTAATGTAAGGGCTACTGGAGAATCAATTAGGGTTGAGAGTTTGAAATTCGGTTTTACTACTAGTAACGCAAATATTAATTCATTGAGGAATGGAAGGGTTATGATTAATAGTTCTCAAGCTGGTTCAACTGCTTCAATTTTAAAGAATGGAACTATTTATTATGTTAACTATACATTCCAAGCGGGAATTGATACGACTGTAGAATTTTATGCTGATATCGCCGAGGATACCGGAATTGTCTCGGGAGATTCAAGTAATGATATTTCTTCAAATGATTCTTTGGCAATTCAAATGCTGACTCAGTCAGGAAACGCTACTAGGCAGACATCTTATAATGTGATTGATGTTCCAAGTTCAACACAGTATAATGCTGCGGTTAGTGTTTCTCAGGCAAACGTGACAGTTTTCAAAAAATCTAATTATGGCGACCAAGCAACAGTGTTACCAACTAATAATTTCAAGATTGGTTCTTGGTATGCTGTATCGGGAACTGCTGAAAATGTAAATGTAAATAATCTTTCTTTCACTATTAATTCTGTTACTGGGAACACGTTCACTAATGCTGACTTGTCTGATATGTATGTTATTTATTCATTGGACAATGGATCATCTATTACTTCTTCAGCTAAAAGCACTGTAAATTCTACTAACGACTATTCAATAAGTTTTAGTTTGCCAACCTCAAGGACGCTATCAATAGATTTATATGCGAATTTGAATGGTGTTGCTACCACTGGAGATTCTCTTAGGGCAGCATTAGTAATTAGTGGCACCGGATCTCAGTCTGGTACAAGCATGATTACTACTTCAGTAAATGGCCAAATAATTTCTAATAATATTCCATCTTTGATTGTTAGCCGAGATGCATCAACTCCGATTGCTAGCTTGGTGGATGATTATGGAAATGTTAAAACTGTTTCTTATAAGTTTGAATCTCAGAATGATACTTATACTATTAGTCAGCTCAGCTTTAGTATTGCTGACCCATCAGTTATTACTAGCGTTGTTCTAAAAGATGGCGATAATATTATTCAGACAATGCCATCTGCAAGTACTGTTGTCTTTAATCTTTCTTCATCGGTATATGTAAATTCTAATAGCTCAAAAGTACTGACGGTTGAAATGGTAATGTCTAATGTTGGGCAGGGGGCAGGAAATAGTGGTGCTGAAATTACAACAAGCATTAACTTAGCTGGTTGTTTGGTTAGGTCTAATAATGGTAGCTTGGTTACTCCAACTGGTACTCCTGTCGCAGGAAACAAGATATATGTTTATAAGGCGATTCCAACTATTTCATTGTTGTCTTTGCCGTCTAGTACGCTTACTCCAGGAACTCAAACATTGTCTAAATTTGCTGTCTCTACAAATGGAACAGGTACTATCGGATGGAAAAAGCTTCAGGTAAATGTTTCTAAGACTGCGGGAGCAGGAAAAATTGCTGTTACTAATGCTGAAATATGGGTTGATGGAAATATGAAAGTGGATGGAGTTGCAACCATTAACACCTTAGCTGATACTGATTCTTCGGGAAGTATAGTCTTTGTCGCTAACGACGAACAACAAATTTCTGGACAAAGAACTTATGAGATTAGAGCAACTATGACTGCTACTAGCGGAATTACTAATGGAGATTATGTAAATTCTAATATTCCAGCAGGTACAACCAGTTATGCAGCTCCAAATACATATAGCGTAGTCGCTGCAACACCTGCTACTTTTGTCTGGTCAGATGTCTCTGCTCAGGGCCACAGCGAAAGCACAAATGATTGGAATTCTGATTATTTAGTAAGATATTTAGCAACTTCTACTCAGAATTTGACTAGATAAATTTCTACTCAGATCGAAATAAGAACCCGACTTTTGAAAAGTCGGGTTTTATTATTAACAAGTAACGAGGTCCGACCTGAGGTCGGACCTCAGGTCGGACCTCGCAGCACGCTTTGTCATTTTATGTTCTAATATGTCCGAGGTCCGATCTTGTAAGGATTGGGACTTAGGAGAGGAGGGTGTAACAAAAAGTAATTTTATACGTTTTAATTAGTAGAGCCACAAAAAGACTTTAAGGAGTGAAGTAATTTAGCTTTTTGGGATTTTTGTGGCTCTTTGTTTTTTCTAAAAATTAATTATGAAAAACTAATAGAAAACATTTTGAATTATTTTTTAATTATGGTAAACTATACAAATAATGATTAATTACATATTTAAAAGAGCATTTTTTGTAGGACTCTTTTTGTTTTTTATAGGATTTTGTCCTGCAGTTAACGCCGACACTATTGGTCAGCGTGTTTCTTTTATTGTAGAGCCTCAATATAGCTCTTCTGGTCTTAATAAAACTAATGCTGTGTTAGTTAAAGCTGGGAGTGGACTTTATTTTTATCTAGAAGAATCCTTTTGGAATAGTAAAAAAGAATCGGAAAAAAGTGATATTATTTCTACGCTAGAGGGCCTTGATAAGGAATTTATTTCTAATATTAAGCCAAAGCTTAATAGTGCTTTTGGTACTGAAAATACTCCGGGAATAGATAATGATGTTAAAATTACTATTTTATTTTATCCCCTCAAGGGAAGTGCTAGAGGATATGTTCGAAATGTTGATGAGTATAGTCGATTTACTAATCCTGCCTCAAATGAAAGAGAAATTGTTTACTTAAACAGCGAGTATATTCAAAGTAATTATTTGAAAGAATTTTTTACTCATGAATACATGCATCTAATTACGATGAATCAAAAAGAGCTTCAGTCTGACGGTCATGCCGAAGAAGTTTGGCTAGCAGAAGCTTTTTCAGAATATGCTATTTCGTATGTTGGGTATAACAACAAAGAAAATAGTTATATCGAAAATAGAATAAATGTTTTTGTGAATAATCCATCTAATTCTTTGAATGAGTGGGGAAATGACATCGCGGACTATGGAATGGTGTCTATTTTTAGTAATTATTTGGTGGAAAAGTATGGGATTAAGGTTTTGTCTGACGCCATAAGATCAAAAAAAACAGGAATTGATAGTATAAACGAATCGTTGGTTAAAAATGGATATAAAGAAACTTTTCAAAAAATATTTACAGATTTTACGGTCGCTGTATATCTAAATGATTGTAACGTTTCGGAGAAGTTTTGTTTTAGAGGGGCTGCACTGAAAGATATGCATGTTTTTACTATGAATAACTTTTTACCATCTTCAGGAGAAAGTAATCTCTTCTTGGGACAGAGTATATCTAATTATTCTGCACAGTGGCAAAAATTTATTGGAGGAACAGGAGATATAAAATTTAAATTCAAAGGACCACCAAATGGATATTCTTCTGTTTATTATATTATTAAAAAACCAAACGATGAGATTATTGTAGATTATTTAAGATTGTCTTCTGTGACTAAAGAAGGAGAGGTTGTGATAAAAGGAGTGGGGAAAAATGTTTTATCTATTATTTTTATTCCCTCCATTGTTACATTTAATACAACAGATACTTCAAGCAAGTATTACTATTCCTTGAGTGCTTCTACTTTTGTTTCTACTCCAACTGTTCAAACGTTACCGATTTCGATCGATAAACCTCTTAGCAATATGACTAAGGATGAATTAATAAATGTTTTGCTTCGCTTGCTTTATTATTTGATTTCTCAACAGCAAATGAAGTATTCTACCTCAACGGTCGTTTACTAATATTTAAAATTTGATTTTTTGAAAGTTATTTATTATAATCTATTTATAGTTAATAATTGAGGATTTAAAGTCCCGCTTGGTTTAGGTGGGATTTTTTGTATAAAACTAGTTCTTTTTGATTAGCACCTTTCGTTTTTAAATTGTAATTTAGAAATATTAGAGGTAAAAAATAATATAGAGTATCTAATATTTGAAATGCAAATTTGAAACTCAATTTATTGTGTTTTAAATTTGTCTATCAAATTCCCTTGAGGAATATGTTTATAAATAATAATTAATATTGATCAAATGAAAAATAAAGTAATTCTTGTCGCTATTTGTGCAATAATAATTTTTTTGATAGCAGGAATAATTTTTTATAACTATTACGATAAGAAAAAGGGAATTTACCCTGTTTCTTCAGTTAGCGAAGAGGTGCAAAAGAAAACGATTTATTATCGTGATTTTATACGAAGTGATCGAGATGGCGAAGTATGGCTGAATAGCAACAAGGCGAAAGTTTCGATGAAAATCCCTCAAGGGTGGGAAACTTTTGAAACTTCTTTTTCTGCCTTTTCTACTCGAACAAAAGATTTTATTCCTTTGAATAATGACATTAGTAAAATTCCTTTTCCTTCGGCTGGTTGTTGGATTAATTTTGATGTTCAAATTGACGAACAAAAAGAGGGTTATGAAAATTTGACGCAGTCAATTCTAAATAGTCCAGAATATTTTGAAGGGGGAGATGGGTCTGAGCAAAAAATAAAAATTGGCGATTTGGATGCATTAAAAAATACGTCAAGCCAAGAAAATGGGACTATAAGCGGTAAGGGTGTTTTTGTTAAAATCCCAAAGGACAATTTTACGTATAAAATAGAATCTTTTTTATTTGGTAAGGACAAAGAATTGTGTGAAAAAGAATTTGATGACTTTTTAAACTCTTTGGTCATTAAATAAAACTAAAAAAATGGAATTTGCCAAAAAATGGCCTTGGGTGATTTTGGTGTTTTTTGTGTTCTTATTCGTGTCTTTTTCGGTAGTACTTGCTTTTGATTTTAATTTTTTAAATTTTAGTAAAGAAAATGGTCAAGAAGAATTATCAGAGGTGGATTCAAAAAGGATTGTTGGATTGGCCTCGAGTGTGCTTGAAAATCAATGGACGAAGCTTTTTGTAGGCGGAGCATCTCCAGAAGAATTAACCGCACTTTCTTTTTTAAGACAGGCAAGTGTTTTCGATTTTTGGAATTATGCTTTGGCTGACTTGCCGGCAGATGCAGTTGTCGGAGTTTTAAAAATAGTTATTGACGATGCTTTTTCTGAAAACAAAAAAGATTTAGCAAAAACTTTACTAGAAAAGATAGAAGAACTTTCTGTTAGCGAAGCTGTAAAAGTAGCTAAAGAAGAATTACTTATTAATCAAACTAAGGTTGCGTTTGGTGCAATGCGTGGAGTGAATTCTAAGGATAATAAGGAAGTAATTTTTCAATATGTTATTGTTTATCAATCAACTGGAGATAAAAAAGGGAATATGACTATTCGGTTCTATTCTCCAAAAGAGATATTACCCCCACAAAGCAAGGCATCTTATGGGTTAGCCTTAGGATTTATAAATTCGCTAGAAAAAAACGAAAAATTACCTCCATTTATTTTTGAGGCAAGAGGAGAAGTAAAAGAGTATTTACTCGGAAGTTATAAATTTATTTCATCTGTGAATACAAAAACTTCATTTTCTAACAACGTACCCGACTTGGCTTTAACTCCCGTTTCTTGGAAAGAAAGATACATTTTTTCTTCGATGGAAGAAATTATAAAAAATATTCCGATAATCGGTAGTTTTTTAAATAAGGCTGAGTCAGCGGAGTTTTTAAATGGATCGGGTAATGAAAATAATATAAATAAAGAAATATCTAATATTATTGAAAATAAAAGTATCTCGGACGAGGTGATTGCTTCGGTTGACAATAAGGAAGATAAAAAGACAGAAAAACCTTCTGAAGTAAAAATAATAGTAGATAAAAAAGAAAGTAATAAATTAAAAACGAGTTCTAAAAAGGCTACTGTTTCTAATAAAAAAGAAAAGACGGTAAAGCAATCGACAATTGAAAAAAAGGAATTAAACATTAATAATTTATCAAAGGAAGAAAAAAATAATTTTCTTATTTTAGCGTTGCAAGAATATAGTGATTTATTATTAGAAGAAGAGAACCAAAAGAAAAAACAAAAAGAGAAAGATGAAAAAATAGAAGATCAAAAAAATAAAAAAATAGAAGAGGAAAATAAAAAACAAAAAGAAGCTCTTTTGGCAATAAAAAAGAAAGAAAAGATATCTAAAGAATGTCCACGAGATAATTATGGACAAAATAAAAGAGAAACAATTGTTTTTAATGAATTTGCTTGGATGGGAGATAAGAAGGATTCGGCTAATGAATGGATAGAATTGAAAAATATTGGAAGCAAAAAAGTGGATATTGAAGGATGGAAGATAGAGGGGAAAAATAGCAAAAAAGACATTGTTTTCGAGGAGTCGTGTATCGTTGAGCCTAATGGCTTTGTACTTTTAGAGAGGAGTGAAAAATCTGTGCCGAATATAAAAGCCGATTTTCTTTTTGGAGATCCGTTGAATAATAGTAATGAAAAATTTTTACTTTACGACGATACTTGTGCTCTTCATGATAGCGTGAACGCTGATCCTGTTTGGCCAGCAGGGAATAATAGTGAAAAGCGTACAATGGAGATGGCAGGTGATTTTACATGGCACACATATTCTGGTTCTGCCGTTGAAGGAATTTTTGGTACTCCAAAAGCAGAAAATTCTAAATATGATTATCTTGTTGAAAAACGAGTTCCTCAGTCAAAATCTACTAGTATTTCATCTAGTTCAAGTTCTTCTTCTAATAATAACGTTACCGAAACAGTAAATTATTGTAGTCAAGAAAATCTTGGAAGTTCTAAATTATCTCCAGCTGTCATAAGTGAAGTTTCGTGGATGGGTTCTTCTAATAGCAGTAGCGATGAATGGATTGAACTAAAAAATGTTACCAATGAAGATCTTTTTTTGAATGGATGGCAACTATTAGATAAGAATAGCGATATAAAGATTTCTTTCGGGGCAAGTGAGAAAATTGAGGCGAATGGATTTTATCTGCTTGAGAGAACGGACGATAATTCTGTTCCGAATATTTTAGCCGATAAGATTTATACAGGTGCTTTGAGTGATAAGGACGAATCGTTGAGATTGTTCGATAATAGTTGCAGTCTTATAGATGAAGTTGTCGCAAGCTCAAGTTGGGCAGCTGGCGAAAGTAGTGGCAAGAAGACGATGGAAAGAAGTGATGATTTAAAAAGTTGGCAATCATATTCAAATAGTAATAGCGATATTGTATCGGGACTATTCGGAACTCCTAAAAAATCAAATAGTATATTTGTTAACGAAGAAAATAATGAAGAAAATAATGAAGAAAATGAAAATGATAGCGAGAATGAGGAACAGGAGGAGGAAGAAAACGAGACTGGAAAAGAAGATGAAAATGAAAATACTGTCGATGACTTATTTGAGGAAAAGTCTATATCAAATTTTTCTGTTACTTCTGGAAGTTTTAAAAATCAGATTATTTTGGAGTGGGATAAAGTGTCAAATGCAATTGGTTATGAAATTTATTATAGCTTAGAAAATGAGATTAATGACGATAATCTAATTAAAATTGATGAATATGTGTTGCCCGAAATAATCGAGAATGATAGTAAAATAAAAGCAATAATTTCTGACCTTTATTTTGGTAAAAAATACTATTTTGCAATAAGGGCAAAAAATAATGAAGAAAAATTTTCTTTATTGTCGGAAAAAATAGAGAAAACAATTGAAAAAATGTCTCCAGTTTTATCATCTAAATATGGAGGATATAATAATAGTTATAAATATGATTTTTCTGGACCAATGCGATTTAGTAATGCAAGTCAAGTTGATAAAGTTATGGAATTATCTATGAGACATTCCGGGTATGTTGTTGTTGACGAAAATAATAATATGTATCTATATGCCGGAATTGGAGATAATTCGGGAATTTATTGTTTTGATTCGTCTGGTATATTAAGATGGGTTTTTACGGCTCAAGCAGGTAATCCATTCATAGGTCAAGACGGAACGATATACTTCAATAATAGCTCTTATCTTTTTGCTTTATCTCCTTCGGGAAAATTAAAATGGAAAGAAAAATTTAATATGATTTTATCTAAAGATCCTTTACTTGATAAAGATGGAAATATATTTATGATGGTTATTGATAGCGATGCTTCTAGACCAGACTTATTTATGATAAAAGATTTGGGACTTAGTGCTAGTCGAGAAGCTCTAATTTTATCTAGTCAATTACTTGGGGATCAAAATCTTTCAAAATACTCTGAACTAACAATGAGTGATGATGAAGAAATTTATCTTGGACTTTCTAATAAATTAATAAAATATAAATATGGGCAGGGTATTGTTGATAGCAGAACTTTTTCCGCACAATGCAGTCCCTCATATAGTGCTTCTTGTAGTAACTATACTCCAAGTATTACGAAAATTAGTATTGCTCAAAATGGAAATGTCTATGTTTTTTTAAATGCTGCATATATTGGTGATGCCGCTAATTTTAATGGCATCTATGCATTAAGCTCTTCTAATCTTTCTGGTGACTATCTTTGGTATATCAACGATGCTTATCCTTTGGCAGTTAATCAAGATAGCGTTTTTATTTATAGAATGGTTTCTAGTATATTTTCTTATAAATCCTGGATTATTTCTTTTGATGCAAATACAGGCAAAGAAAAATGGACGAAAGAGTGGGATGATGTTGCTAAAAAACCGATTATTATAATAGACGATGAAGACGTTATATATGTATATAATAATCGACAAATTATTGGATATGATTCAAATAATATATCTAATAAGGACCCGACAAAAGATATTGTTTATCAGCTAGATGTTGACGAGGAGGATATGCGGGTTTCTGTTTCTGAAAATAATATATATTTTTCTGGAAAAAATATAAGCAAAATATCAAAATAAAATGAAATATGTTTCTATTGTTAACAAATGAATAAATTTTTTTATTAATACTATTTGTTATTAAGGAATAATTGTAAAAAGGAGAAATAATGAGGCCAGGCCAATTTTTGGGTTTGGCTTTATTTATTTTATGGTATAATGTATTTAGTATAATTTATTAAGTAAAAATATATGAAAACAAAAGACATTTTAATTATTATTTTGCTTTTAATATTAGGCGGATTAGCTTATTATGTTTTTAGTGTTTTTTATCTTAATCCTAATTTGGCACCAGTAGAGGTGCAAACTGTACCAGAAGTAAAGGAGGTGACAATACCAACAAAAGGAAAATCGACCCTTGTTTTGGATAATTGTGATTTACAGAACTATGGTCTAGATTGTAAGATTACTAAGTTTTTGGAAGAAAATTTAGCTTGGACAAATAATAGCGAGGGAATGGATTTTTGTTCTTATGATATGTTGGGCGAGATAGGAGATAATATATATTTAGTTGCATTATGCCAAGAATTTTACGTAAGTCGAGAGGAAATGGTTTGTCCTGATGAGAATACGTTAAATAAATGTTTTGTTTCAAAAGATAAAAGCGAGTGTTCTGCTTGTAGGTCTCAAGCGGTTGATTCAAGAATTGTTCAGGGCGGGGGAGTATTAACTCCTACTAAACTTACAAAACAAGGCGAAAGTTATGTATTATGGGTTCCAAGAGATGGTGACTTGTACGATAAAGATATTGCGGCAGAGTTTCCAAGTGAAATTATGAATGTAATGTTAAAAAGTTCAAAAGACTTAGAAGTGACAACAATAGAAAGAGCAGAAAAATATTTTGGAGCAAAAGCTTCTTTTAATAGTAAAAAAATTACTGAAAATTCTTGCACTTCATCAATTGATTGTGGTGATGTTCCCGGAGAGTTTGCCATATTATCAAATTGTCCTCATAAGATGAGATGCGTAGACGCTAAATGTAATGTAGGGTGTTATGATTTTATTGATCATAAAGAAATGCCTGTTTTAGAAAAATAAGCCTTTGTATAAGTTTAATTTTATTAACATAATTAATCAATTCTAAATTGATAAATAAAAAAAATGAAAATTGATTTAAAAACTTTTTTAAGAAATAATTTTGCAAATATTATTTCTTTGGCTACCGTTCCGTTTGCACTGTCTGCATTTTATTATATTTTTTTGGGAAATTTTTTTCTTTCGTTTTTATTTATAAATATTGCTTTTTTTCTTGACACCTTAGACGGGTATTTTGCCAGGAGGTTAAAAATTGAAAGTACAATGGGGAAGTTACTTGATTCTTTTTGTGATGTAATAAATTATTTAATTTATCCTGCTTTATTTATTTACAAATTTTTTACTTTTGATTTTTTGACGGTAGTAGTTATTTCTTCTTTTATCGTGATATTTGGAATTGTAAGATTGGCAAGATTTACCAATGAAGGGTTTGTAATTAAAGAAGGAAAAAATTATTATAAAGGATTACCCGTCCCTGTTGTTTTGTATGGTACGGTTATTTGTTATGTGTTGTACGATAAATTTATTCCTAATTTAATGACTTATTTTTTCCCTGCGATAATGATTATCCTATCATTATTAATGGTTTCGACTGTCAAAGTTAAAAAAATAAATAATGTTTATTGGTATTTTTTAGTATTAATAGGGCTATTGCTACTTTCTCTATAGATATTACTAGACGGGCCAAGGGTCCGTTTTTTGTTTAACAGACTTAGATTTTTTTGATTTTTGTGCTATATTTTTATTAATAATATTAATTTACTATTTATGACTTTTTTAAACATTTCAAAAAAAATATCTTATGCGATCTTATTTTTATTACCTTTCTTTTTTATTCCAAATTCTGTAATTTCTCCTGTTATGAACCAAAAGGCATTGTTGTTAGTATTGATAATACTTTCTCTTGGGTTTTTTACTGTTGCGGCAATAAAGAATAAGGAGATAAAAATTAACATGGGATTATCTCAAAAGCTTGTTTTGGGATTTTTAATAGCAACGATTATTTCTTTATTTGTGGCTGGACAAGTGTGGCAAGGGTATTGGGGGTATCCAATGCAATCTGATTCTTTATTTTGTTTTATCCTTTTTTCTTCACTATTTTTTTTATTTAGTAATGTGTTTAATGAAAACAATAGAGAAAATGCCTATAGGTCATTTACAATAGGTGCATTTACTTTGGGGATTATTTATCTTTTTCAAATATTTTTAGGTTCCAGGCTGGAATGGAAGGCGATATTGCCTGGCAATGAAGAGTCTGCGATTATTTTTTCCTTGGGATTAATATTTGCCATTAACTGTATTTTTAAAAATTTTAATTTTAAAAAAAATAATTTATTGCAAGTTTTATTTGCTAGTATTTTTTCTTTTGTTTTTGTTATAATGCTTTATTTGATGGGAATAAAGTTGGGATGGTTTTTGGCTGCCGTTGGAGCATTTTTTATATTTTGGAAAGGAATGCAAAAAAGAAAATTTGATTTTAATTACCCCGAACCATTTATCTCTTTCTTATTAACAGTTTTCTTTTTGGCAAATTTTTTACTTCCCTTAAACGACTTGCCGATATTAAAGCCTTTTGTATATTCGGAACCAGTTATTACTTATTCGCAGAGTTTTGATATTATTAAGAAGTCTTTTGATAGTCCTCAGGAATTGTTTTTTGGAACTGGACCAGCTTCTTTTCCTTATAATTTTTCTTTACATAAAGGAGAGTCATTTTCTGCCATGGATGAAATTCCTACTCATCCAAATAGTGCATTCCTTTTAATTTTAAATAATTTTGGAATCATTGGTTCAATTTTGTTTTTATCTATATTTGTATTGTTTGTTTGGAAAGCTATTCGCTTTATGATGAAAGAAGAAAATAATAATAACGAAAACTTGTTATTTATTTCTGCTAGTTTGATTCTTTTCCTTTCACTAATTTTTTATCGTTTTTCTTTTATCATAACTTCATTGTTTTTTATATTTCTTGGACTATATTTTTCTCAAGAGAAGAGAATGGAGTTATCAGGTGTGAAAAATATTGTATTCAAGGCTTCTCTTTCAGTTTTTTCTTTATTTCTTATTTTAAATTTATATTTTTTTGCTCAATATGAGGCAGAAAAAAATTATCAAAATTTTTTAATATTATCCAATACTGAAAGTAAATTTAAAGAAATTTTTATGGAAGAGCCAATTTCATTATTAGAAACTTCAGTAAAATTATTTGATAATGCTGATTATAGTATTTATCTTTCTCGTGCATATCTTTCTCGTGCTATCTCATATAATGATCAATATTTTAATGCTAATGTTGAATCAGATGCCGAGGGAAAAAATGATCTATCAATTTCTTATATGAAAAAAGCAGAAGAATCTGCTAAAAAGGCAACAAACCTAAATCCAAAAAATTTTTTTGCTTGGGAAAATTTAGGAATGATTTATGAAGACATAGAAAAAATAGATGTTTCTAAAAAAGGTGAGGCTGTTCGTGCTTATAAAAAAGCTGAAGAATTGGCACCTTTTAATTATGAAATATATGTTCTTCGTGGGCGAAAGCTTGAAAAGGATGGTGATACAAAAGAGGCTTTAGTTTTGTATAAAAGAGCGTTAGAGTTGAAGCCTGATTTTGTAAAATTAGAAGAGGTAATAAAGTCTCTTGAGAATTAGGAAGTAATGTGATTTAAAAATGATGGATAAATTTGAAAAATTAAAAAACATTTTTCCTGCCGCTAGGAAAGATGTATCTCTTCGTGATTATTGTACTTTTAGAATCGGAGGAGTTGCTGATTATTTTTTGGAAGTAGAAAATAGCGATGAATTGGAAAAGGTTATTCTTTTTTGTAGTAAAAATGATATTAAAACTTATGTTATCGGAGCGGGAAGTAACCTTTTGATTTCTGATATGGGATTTAAGGGGTTAATTGTTGTTTATCGAAGGAAATATGGAGACATAAAGATAACTGAAAATAGCTTTGAGTTAATAGGAGAGGATGTGTTTAAGATAGAACTTGATGCTTCTTTTCTTTTAGCTGATGTTGTTAGTCAATTTTTAAGTCTTGGTTTTTCGGGATTTGAATGGGCAGCGGGAATACCCGGAACATTAGGTGGGGCTATAAATGGAAATGCAGGAGCTTTTGGTAGTTCTATTTCTGACAATATTTACGAGGTTGATGTTTTAAAAATTGGAAAGGAGGAAGTTAAAAAAAACAGATATAAAAAGGTTGCTTGTAAGTTTGTTTATCGGTCTAGTGTTTTTAAAACGTCTTCAGATTACATAATTCTTTCGGGTACTTTTATTCTAAGAAAAAAGGATAAAAAAATAATGAAAGATGAAGTCAATAATATTTTAAAAAAAAGAATAGGGAAGTATCCGATTGGGTTTTCCGCTGGATCAGTTTTTAAAAATTATGAAAAGGAAGTTGATAAAAAATTATTTAAAAAATATCCAGAGCTTAAAGAATACACCGAGAAGGGAGTAATACCTGCTGGGTATTTAATAGAAAAGTGTAATTTGAAAGGAACAAGAATTGGAGATGCTCAAATATCTCCCGATCATGCAAATTTTATTATTAATTTAGGGAAAGCAAAATCTGATAGTGTATTAAAATTAATTTTTCTTATTAAAAAAACTGTAAAAGAAAAATTTGGAATATTAATTAAAGAAGAGGTAAAATATCTTGGCTAGAATTTTAAAAAAAAGATAAAATATTGAAAAATATTTTATTTTTTTATTTAAAAATAAGTTATCTAACGGCAGGTAGATAAAAATATGCAAAAAAAATTTGTTAACATATTGACAAATATTTTTAATGAGCGAAAATATAGATAGAGAAAAAAATATTTTGTAAGAAAATTTTTTAAAGATATTTCGGAATTATTTTCACTTAACTTTTTTAAATTATTTTTTAAAAAATGTAGAAATGGATTCAAAAATATTTTTAAAAAAATATTAGAAGATTTAAAGGAGAAAAGTAAAAATATTCCTTTTAAAAATTAAAAGGTCGATCATAGTAGATAAAAATAATTTTTTTAAATAAAATAAAATGGTTGCTGCAAAAAAACCAGCTGCAAAAAAAGTTGTTAAAAAATCAGCTGCAAAGAAAGTAGTAAAGAAGGTAGTAAAGAAAGTAGCAAAGAAAGTAGTAAAGAAGGTAGTAAAAAAGGCTGCCCCAAAAAAGAAGGTAGCTAAAAAGAAGTAATTTTACCTTTTTATCTTAACTTAAGACAACCCCTCAAAAGGGTTGTTTTATTGTACCTTTATGATATTATTGGCTTGGGAGAGTAAAATAATAAAATAATTTTACAAGGCCTATGAAATTCAACATTAAGTCAAAGACAATGATAGTTGATAGTAGGATTGAGGATTTTGTTCAAAGTAAGATTGGACCATTAGCAAAAATTATTCCTCATAGTGAAATTATTCCCGTGGACGTGGACCTTGAGAGAAGTACTCACCATCAAAAGGGAGATATTTATAAGGTTGTAGTTCAATTTCTCCTTAAGGGAAAAAAAATAATAAGAGTTGTAGAAAAAAAGGAAACTTTAAACTTAGCAATTTTAAAAGCAAGAGAGGCATTAGAGGTACAAATTAAAAAATATGACCATAAGCCAGAATCTCAGAGAAAGAAAATTTTGAAGATAATTACAGAATAATTTTTTTGGATAATAAAAAATAAAAGGCCAAATAAAATTATTTTATTTTGGCTTTTTATTTATATAATAAAAATATGTCAATTGTAGATTTATTGTTTGGAAATGCAAACAAAAAATATATTCAGAAGCTGGAGCCAACGATTAAAAAAATAAATTTTTTGGAAGATGATTATAAAAAATTATCTGATGAAGAGTTAAAGAATAAAACAATAATCTTTAAGGAAAGGCTGAGCAAGGGGGAAACTTTGGACGATATTTTGCCAGAGGCTTTTGCTAGCGTCCGAGAGGTCTCTCGAAGAAATCTTGATAAGAGGCATTATGACGTGCAATTAATTGGAGGAATATGCTTGCATCAAGGTAAGATAGTGGAAATGCGTACTGGAGAAGGAAAGACCCTTGTTGCAACCTCTCCTTTATATCTTAATGCTCTTGAAGGTAAGGGGTGCCATTTGGTGACTGTAAATGACTATCTTAGTCGTCGTGACGCGGTGTGGATGGGGCAAATTTATTATGCATTGGGACTTTCGACTGCTTGTGTTAATCATGACCAGTCTTTTATATATGATCCAACTTTTATAACTGAGAATCAAGAAGAAAAAGATAAAACTCGAGATGAACTTGGTGGTTTTAAAGTTGTCCAAGATTATCTGAGGCCATGCAGTAGAAAAGAGGCTTATAGTGCTGATATTACTTATGGTACAAATAATGAATTTGGTTTTGACTATTTGAAAGATAATATGGTGTATAACGTAGTAGATAAGACTCAGCGAGAATTTAATTTTGCTATTGTAGATGAGGTTGACTCTATTTTGATTGATGAAGCTAGAACTCCATTGATTATTTCTGCCCCTGATAACGAAAGCTCTAATTGGTATTCTGATTTTGCAAAGCTTACTCCACAATTACAAGAAGGTGATTATGAGGTTGATGAAAAAGTAAAATCAGTAATTTTAACTGAAAAGGGAATAGAAAAGATTGAAAATATTCTTGGTCTTGGAAATATATATAACGAAAAAGGAATAAAATATGTTCATCACTTGGAGCAAGCTTTAAAAGCGGAGATTCTTTTTAAAAAAGACAAGGATTATATAGTAAAGGATAATGAAATTATTATAGTGGATCAGTTCACTGGGCGGCTTATGCCTGGAAGAAGATGGTCAGGCGGATTACATCAGGCAGTTGAAGCTAAAGAAGGGGTAAAAATTCAATCCGAGTCGCTCACACTAGCTTCGGTTACTTTTCAAAATTATTTTAGGCTATATAAAAAATTAGGAGGTATGACTGGAACAGCCGAAACCTCGGCTGAAGAGTTTGATAAGGTTTATCATATTGATGTTGTTGTTATTCCAACAAATAAAACTACTATTAGGAAAGATTTACCTGATAGGGTATATAAGAATGAAGATGGTAAGTTTAATGCCATAGCTGAAGAAATAAAAATAAGACATAATAGTGGGCAGCCTATTTTAGTGGGAACCACTTCTATCGATAAGAACGAGCGTCTTAGTATGTTGCTTCAAAGACAAGGTATTCCTCATAAAGTATTGAATGCAAAAAATCATGAAGAAGAAGGTGCTATCATTGCTCAGGCAGGAAGACTTGGTGCTGTTACAATTGCAACTAATATGGCTGGTAGAGGTGTAGATATTCTTCTTGGAGGGAATCCTTCGATTGAAGATGAAAGAAAAAAAGTAATGGATAACGGCGGGCTTTACGTTGTTGGAACCGAAAGGCACGAAGCGAGAAGGATAGATAATCAGCTTCGAGGAAGGTCTGGCCGTCAAGGAGACCCAGGCTCAACTCAGTTTTATGTTTCCTTAGACGATGACGTGATTAGAGTTTTTGGAGGTGATAGGTTAAAGGCAATAATGGAAAAGTTAAATTTTCCAGAAGATCTTCCTATTGAAAATGGGTTTATTTCTAAAAGTATTGAATCTGCACAAACAAAAATAGAAGGAGCAAATTTTGATTCAAGGAAATATACTTTAGAATATGACGATGTGTTGAATAAGCACAGAGATGTTTTTTATAAACAAAGATATGTCATGCTTGAAAAGTCTGAGAAAAATATATTAAAAGAAGAAATAGTTTCTTTGTTTGAAAAGTATAATATTGAAATAAGCCAATATGATAAAAAGGAACAAGAACTTGGAAGTGATAATTTAAAACAAGCAGTAAAAATTATTTCGCTTAGAGTAATGGATACTTATTGGACCGAGCATTTAGAAAATATGGAACATCTTCGAGATTCTGTTCGTTTACGTGCTTATGGACAACGAGATCCTCTAGTTGAATATAAAAAGGAAGGAAATCTTTTATTTAAAACGCTTGTCGTTAATTATGAAAATGCTATAATTAATTCCATATTAAGCTTGGCTCCAGCGGTGAATATTAACAGTCCTCAAAAACAGACAGAGAATGAAAAGTTAGTCGAAGAAAGAAAAAGTATAGAAGAAAATGTTTCGACTGGAGACATAGGAAGAAATGATTTGTGTCCTTGTGGGTCGGGGTTGAAGTATAAAAAATGTTGCGGGAAAGATAAAGACTAAATTTGTATTTTAGTCAAAATTGATACTGGAAAAGATTAGTGATATTATATAGAAAATAATAAATAAAAATAAAAAAATGGCAGAAGAAATTAAAGAGGAAAAAAAAGAAATTCATAGTGAAGAGCATAAGCATACTAAAAAAAGAAAAAAACTAAGCAAAGGTTTTTTGATAGGATTTTTTCTTGGTTTAGTTTTAGCAAGTGCTGGATATATTGGTTATTGGTATTCGCTTGAAAGTAAGAATCTTTCCGCAGAAGCTATTACAAAGTTGACGACAGACTTCATTAATGAAAATTTGATGGGAGGAGGGAAGATTGAGGGAATGACTGTTGGTGCTAAACAAACTTATTACAATATAGATATAGCTGTTTCAAAAGACAATAAGGTAAAAACTGTTGTTTCTGCTGATGGTACTAAGTTTTGTGTTAGTGCTATGGACATTGAAAAAAAGAAAGATGATGCTGCTGCAACCAGCGGTGTCCAAAAATCAGATAAGCCATCGGTTGAACTATTTGTTATGAGTCATTGTCCTTATGGTACTCAGATAGAAAAGGGTATTATTCCTGCCATTGAGGCCTTGGGCGATAAAATAAATTTTAGTTTAAAGTTTTGTGACTATGCAATGCATGGCGAGAAAGAGTTAAAAGAACAATTAAATCAATATTGTATTCAGAAAGAACAAAATGATAAATTACTTTCATATTTAAAATGTTTCTTAAAAGCGGGCGATTCTGAGTCATGTCTTTCTTCTACTGGAGTTGATAGAACAAAGTTAGCTTCTTGCTCTTCCAGTGCCGATAAAGAATTTAGTGTGATGTCTAATTTTACGAAAAAGATTGGTTATAAAGGTGATTATCCAGGATTTGCTATCTTTGGAAGCGATAATGCAGCTTATGGAGTTGAAGGATCTCCTACATTGGTGATTAATGGAACTATTGATAAGGCTGCTGGTAGAAACAGTGCCGGATTACTTAGCTCTATTTGTAATGCTTTTAACAATGCTCCAGATAATTGTAAAACTCAGCTTTCTTCTGAAGATCCTTCTCCTGGCTTTGGAGAGGGGACAGCTTCAGGGAGTACACCGTCTAATGCTAGTTGTCAATAAAAATAACATAGAAAAAACAAAGGCATTGCCTTTGTTTTTTTTATTATTGTTATATATAATAGAAATATAATTCAAAGCTAGTAGATATATGGATTTTTCAATTTTAGTTGCATTTTTAGGGATAATTTTTGTCGTTCTTCTCTCTTTTACAGGGTTTTTATTTTTTAAATTAAAACAAAGCTTTCTTAAAAAATTATTATTAATTTTAGTTAGTTTTTCTGCTGGAACATTAATTGGGGATGCGTTTTTTCATTTATTGCCAGAGGCAATTGAAAATGCTCCAGATAATTTTAATGTATGGATTTTTGTAGTTATCGGACTTTTAATTTTTTTTATTTTAGAAAAAATAATTCATTGGAGGCATTGTCATATTTTAACTTCTAGTGATCATCCTCACGATCTTGGAATTATGAACCTTATAGGAGACGGTTTGCATAATTTTTTAGATGGAGTAATTATTATGAGTTCTTTTTGTATTGATTTTAATCTTGGAATTGCAACCGTACTTGCTATAATTGCACATGAAATTCCTCAGAAAATAGGCGATTTTGGAATACTTATTTATGCTGGATATAGTAAGTGGAGGGCATTGCAATTAAATTTTATTTTTTCTTTAATTTCTTTTTTGGGAGGAATTTTTGCTTTGTTTTGGGTAAAAAATGAGGTTTTTCTTTTGTTTCTAAATACTTTTACGGCTGGTAGTTTTGTTTATATTGCAGTAGCAGACTTGATTCCTGAGATTAAAAAGGAGTCTTCTTTAAAATATTCAATGATTCAACTCATTAGTATCCTTTTGGGTTTATTTATAATGTATTTTCTTAGGTTTTTGAAATAGGGTTTGACTTTCGGTTCCTTTAAGATTATATTATAGCTCAGATAAGAAAATTGACTTAAATGGTATTTTATTATAAGAATAAAGTAAATTATTAATTGAAAATAAGCAGTTTAGCGGCAAAGAAAAAAATGACTAACAAAAAATTACTTTTATCGTTTCTTGCTATAATTCTTTTAGCTATTTCAGTAGGTGTTTATAGTTTTCCTGCACCCTACAATCAAGCTACTCGAGGATTGAATCAAAAATTTAATTGGAGTATTCCAGAGATAAATACTGGTGATTATAAACTAGGGCTTGATCTTAAAGGTGGGGTTCATTTGGAATATAAAGCTGATCTGAGCACTATTCCAGAGAAAGAGAAGGCTTCTGTAATGGAAGGACTTCGAGATGTCATTGAAAGAAGAATTAATGGTTCGGGAGTTAAGGAGCCAATTATTCAGATATATGGGCAGGATAGGCTTGCGGTTGATTTACCGAGTGAAGATAGTATTGAATCTGCTATCGCAACAATAGGGCAAGCTCCATTGCTTGAATTTTATGAGCAAAAATCGGATGAAGAAATAAAGCAAATGGAAGAAGTGGTAAAAAAGGTTCAGGAAGTTTGGGATAAGAATAAAGGAAAAACTGATGAAGAAATTTTAGCTGAAGTTCAAAAGATAGAAAATTGGCAGCTAGCTTATATGACACCTTATAAAAAAACAGAACTTACTGGACGATATTTGCAAAAAGCTACTGTTAATTATAATCAAACAACATATGCTCCAGAAATTGATTTACAGTTTAATGACGAAGGAGCAAAAATTTTTGAACAAGTAACCGAAAGAAATGTGGGAAAATCAATTGCTATTTTTTTGGACGGACAGTCAATTGTTGACACGACAGGGGATGGAAAAATTGATTCGAATGATCTTTATGCTCCTCGAGTTGAGCAAAAAATTAGTGGAGGAAAGGCGGTTATCTCTGGAGGAAAGGAAACTATTGCTAATGCTAAAACCTTGGCTCAAAGATTGAATCAAGGTGCTTTGCCAGTTCCATTGGGTCAACCGATAGTTCAGCAAAAAATTGGACCTACTTTAGGTGCGATATCTTTGAATAATGCAGTGCAAGCAGGTATTGTTGGATTTATCTTAATAGTAATTTTCTTGGTTTTATTTTACAAATTACCAGGATTGATTGCTTCTTTTGCTTTGATTGTTTATATAATATTATTAATGGGCTCGCTTAAGGCAGTTTCGGCTACCCTTACACTAGCTGGTATTGGGGGATTGATTCTTTCTATTGGTATTGCTGTTGATGCAAACATTCTTATATTCTCAAGATTAAGGGAAGAGTTAAAACTTGGAAAAGATGTTACTTCTGCAATTAAAGAAGGTGCTCATAGGGCGTGGCCTTCTATTCGTGACGGACATTTTGCAACTATTGTTGTTGCTTTAATCCTTTATATTTTTGGCACTAGCTTTATTAAAGCTTTTTCATTCGCTTTAATATTGGGTATTTTGATTAGTCTGTTTTCTGCAGTTACAGTTTCTAATATTTTTTTACAGATGGTGGCAAAAAATAAGAAGATTTCTAAGATTAAGTTTTTTTGGTCATAATTTCAGAAAAAGATAAAAATATAAAGAATTTATTATGAATTTCAATTTTGTAAAGTACTCAAATATATATTTCATTATTGGTGGCATGGCCGTTGTTTTAAGTATTTTTAGTGTTATTTTTTTCGGACTTAATTTAGGAATTGACTTTGAAGGAGGAAGTTCGATAAAAATTGATTATAAAGAAAATAATAGACCTGAAATAGAAAAGATTAAAAATGCCATTTCTAATATAGAAGAAATTAATGGTGCTGAAGTTCAGAGCGTGGGAAAGACAGAGGTACTTATAAAAATAAACAAAAAAGATGTCAGTAATGATGTTTATCAAAAGGTGATTACTGAGATTAAAAAGACAGGGGAAATAATTGATAGTTCTTCGGGAATAGAAACCATAAGCTCTCTTGTTGGAAAAGAGTTAAAAGATAAAACATTTTTGGTTGTTGGACTTGCTTTACTTGCGATGCTTGCTTATATTTTTTTCGCTTTTAAAAATGTATCTTATCCAGTTACTTCTTTTGAATATGGACTTTCTTCTACTTTAATGCTCTTTCATGACATTATTATCCCTCTTGGAATTTTTGCTTTACTTGGAAAATTATGGGGAGCCCAATTAAGTATTCCTGTTGTTACGGCCTTGTTGACTGTTGTTGGCTATTGCATTAATAATACAATTGTTGTTTTTGATAGAATTAGGGAAAATATAAATAAATATGGCAATTTATCTTATGAGGAGATTGTAAATAAGAGTTTGAATGAAACCTTTGCTAGGTGCGTAAACACGTCCATAACTGTTCTTTTGGCCCTAATTCCGCTATATTATTTCTTCTCTAATGAGGAAAGCTTGAAGTATTTTACTTTAATTATGGGAATGGGTGTGATTGTGGGTATTTTTTCTTCGGTATTCTTGGCTAGTCCATTATTGGTTTGGTGGCAAAAGCATAAATTTGCAAGGAAAACAAAATAGAACAAGAGGCCTTTACAGAAGGCAAATAAAATGTTATTAATATAAGTAATATATAATTGATAATATTGTATGGACTTTGATTATAAAGCTATTTCTGAGAAAATCTTAAAAGACCTACCAGAAAGAACAAAAATTGTTCTCGGGAGGCGGTTTTCACTAGGAAAAAAGGGAAAAGGGGAAACGTTAGAATTTATTGGAAAAAGTTATAAAATTACTAGAGAAAGGGTTCGTCAAATAGAAATAGATGGCCTTAAGAGAGCAAAAAAGATAATTGATTCTTCGATTTTTAAAGAAGAGTTTCGGGTGATCGAAAAGTTTTTGCTTGAGAGGGTTGAGAATTTTGGAGGGGTGAAAAAAGAGGATCAGCTTTTAAATGAGATAAGTTCGTCCGAAACGAGAAACTATGTCTTGTTTTTACTTAATTTGGTTAATGGGCTTGAAAGAGTAAAAGAAGATCAATCTTTTTACGCTTTTTGGGCAATGAGTAAGGATTCGATAAGTTTTTCAAAAAATCTATGTTTTGATTTTGAGAAGAGATTTAAAGAAAAAGGGACTCCTCAGCTAGTTGAATTTGTTTTTGCAGAATTTACTCAGGATTATCCTGATAAGAAAATTAGCCAAGAGGTATTTTTATCTTGTCTTGAAATTTCTAAAAATATTATTAAATCTGTTGACGGTAAAAAGATTGGACTTAAAACTTCACCAGAAGTCAATCCAAGGACTGTAAAAGATAAAATTTTAGTAATATTAAAAGAAAATCAAAAACCTCTTCATTTTAAGTCTATTACAGATTTAATTTTTGGTCTTAATAAAGAACTTGGCGTAAGAGAAAATAGGGATAAAAAACTTCATCCACAGACAGTACATAATGAGCTTATTAGAAATGAAGATTTTGTTCTTGTTGGACGAGGATTTTATGCTCTAAGAGATTGGGGTTATAATCCAGGAAAAGTAAAGGATGTTATTTGTGCTGTACTTGCAGAGAGTGGTCCAATGACCAAAGATGAAATTATTGAACAAGTTTCTCGACAGAGAATTGTTAAAGAGTCTACTATTTTTTTAAGTTTACAAAATAAAAACGTCTTTGATAAAGACGAAGGAGGTAAGTACAAAATTCGCGAAGCATAATAATGCAAGAAGCAATTTATCAATTGAATCTTATTTTGGCAGGACTAGAAACATATAGTCCCTATTTGTTTGCGGCTTTTAATATTATTGGTCATACATGGTGGTTTTTTCTTCCATTTTTTTTCTTTTCAAACTATAAAGAAAAATATTTAGATTATGTTGTTACAAAATTTGTTATATCAAAACCTAATGTTTTGCTTGAAATAAAATTGCCTCGGGATGTTACAAAACCGATTAGGGCGATGGAAAATGTTTTTAATACTTTGTTTGCTATTTATGATCCTGCGGATTGGAAAGAAAAAGTATTTGAAGGAAAAGTTGTTTTAAGGTTATCTTTTGAAATTGCTGGAATAGATGGAGTTCCTCATTTTTATGTTAGGGCACCAAGGGCTGCTAGAAAAGTAGTAGAGTCTGCTTTTTTTTCTCAATATCCTGAGGTAGAAATTTTCGAGGTACCAGATTATGTGGAGGCAATGCCTCAAGATGTGCCTAATTCCGGATGGGATATGTGGGCATGTGAATTTAAAGCTATGGCTAGGAGTGATGTTTATCCATTTAGAACTTATGAATCATTTTTTGAAGAGAATAGTGATTCAAAAGATGAAAAACGTTTTGACCCTTTATCTACGTTGCTTGAAAATATTACTCTTTTGCAGCGAGGAGAACAGCTTTGGGTGCAAATAATTGCTAAGCCCGTTGCTTCGGTTGATGCTGAGGATAATTATTTTAAACGAGGAAGGGAAGAGATTGATAGGCTACTTGGGAGAACCGTAGATATGAAAAAATCTTCTACTGATGATTTGCCAATGATTATTAAAATATGGGTGTTAATTGCAGAGATATTATTTTCTGGATTTATGACAGGAGAGGATGAGAAGAAAAAAGAAGATAATATGTTTCCGCCAGAATTTAGATTAACTCAAGGAGAAAGAGAGGTTATTTCGGCAATAGAGAGAAAGATATCTAAGACTTGTTTTCATTCTACTATTCGTTTTATTTATACTGCTCGGCATGAAAAATATTATGGAGCAGCAAAGGCATATGTAATTAGTCATTTTGCTCAGTTTGCGACACAGAATTTAAATCGTTTCAAGCCACACAATACTACCAAGGTTCAACCTCCAACAATTTTTAGACACAGGCGAGTATATCTTAAAAAAAGAAATATGTTTTCAAGGTATTTATATCGAGAGTTATCATCTCCTGATGTTATTTTTATGAACGACGTTTCCTCTACTATGTTTTTAGCCTCTTCGGAGGAATTGGCGACATTGTTTCATTTTCCAGGAATTGGAGTTGTTCCAACTACTTCAGTGGGGCGTGTGTCAACTAAAAAAGCTGCTCCTCCAGCAGCACTACCTATTGGAGAATAAATAGTAAAGTACAACTGGGAATCAATTTTAATTTAATTAAAGGGTTTTATAGTAAGTAATAGGCAGTGTAAAAAATATGCAAATTCAAAAAAACAATAATATTACTTTTTTTGCTCAGACTAGTTTTCGTGGTAAGCAGGTAAAGTTTGGCATTAAACAGGACGATAAAAGACGTCATCTTTATATTATTGGTAAGACTGGTATGGGAAAGACTGAATTAATCAAGAATATGATTGTTCAGGATATCGTGAATGGTAAAGGGGTTTGTTTTGTAGATCCTCATGGTTCTGCCGCTGAGGAAATTTTGCATTTGATTCCAGAGAATAGAATAAAGGATGTTGTTTATTTTAATCCTGCTGATTTGGATAATCCTATTGCTTTTAATATTATGGAAGATGTCAGCCCTGAGTATCGTCATTTGATAGCAGGAGGGATAATGACTGTTTTTAAGAAAATATGGCCAGACGTTTGGTCTTCTCGTATGGAGTATATTTTGAATAATACAATTCTTGCTTTGCTTGAGGTTCCCGATTCAACCCTTTTGGGAATTAATCGTTTATTGTCTGACGTTGAATGGAGAGATGTTATTATTTCACAGGTAAAGGATCCTGTTATTAAATCTTTTTGGACAAAAGAATTTGCTAGGTATACTCAGCGATATGAAGTTGAAGCAACGGCGGCCATTCAAAATAAAATTGGACAATTTATATCTACTCCACTTATTAGAAATATTATTGGACAGCAAAAATCTTCCTTAGATATGAGAGATATTATGGATAGTAAAAAAATATTTATTGTAAATCTTTCTAAGGGAAGAGTTGGAGAAGAGTCCTCGCGTCTTTTGGGAGCATTACTTATCACTAAATTACAATTAGCAGCAATGTCGAGAGTTGATATTCCTGAAGAAGAGAGAAATGATTTCGCTCTTTATATTGATGAATTTCAAAATTTTTCGACTGATTCTTTTGCTAGTATTTTATCAGAAGCCAGAAAGTATAGATTGTCTTTAATTTTGGCTCATCAATATATTGCTCAGATGGAAGAGAAGGTACGAGATGCTGTTTTCGGAAACGTTGGAACGATGATTACTTTTAGGGTTGGAGCTGATGACGCAGATTATTTGGAACGAGAGTTTAGTCCCGAGTTTATGACTCAAGATATTGTTAATTTGCCCAAGCAAAATATTTATTTAAAATTGATGATAGATGGAGTTTCTTCTCGTCCATTTTCGGCAGAAACCTTAACTCCAGTTAAACCTTTAGAGGTTTCAAATGCACAGCAAATAATAGAATCTTCACGTAGTCTTTATGCTATTTCGCGTTTAATAGTAGAACAAAAGATTGCGAGCGATACTGAAGATGGTATGAATTCTGTAGTGCCTACACGCGAATTTAGTGGGAGGCAGGGTGGAGACTTGCATGATGCTATTTGTCAAAGTTGTAATAAAAAAATGAAAGTTCCTTTTAAGCCAGACGGAAAAAGGCCGGTTTATTGTAAGCCGTGTTTGAAAAAGATGGAAGAAGATGGGCGAAATGAAAATAGAAAGCCTTTTGATGGTTCTAACAATAAGAAGGAAGATAAAGTTTTTGTTTTAAAAAAAACCGAAGATAACGTGGAAGAAAATAAGGTTTCCTTAAAAATAAAAGAAGATGATTTTTCAAAGGAAAAAAATAATGAAGTAGCTGAAGAAAAGATTATTGATACAAGGGCGAAAGTAGAAATTGATAAGGAAAGTGAGGTAATAAATCCTATTTTTGAAAAATTTGGTGCTGATAATGAAAATATGGATTCAAAATATATTCAAGATAAGAATGTTGAAGAAGTAAAGAAAATGGAAACAAAATCTGGAAAGAAGATAGATTTTGAAGGACTGCTTGATATAATAAAAGTTGAAAATAAAAAATCTTTAAAGGCTACTCCTATGAGTGGAGTGATTAAGTCTGGGGAAACAATAAAATTTGACTAAGTTAATTGGATGCATTTTGCTAAAATAAAAATGACTCTTAAGTGGGTTGATTTTTTTTATTGTTGTGGTATTGTGTAATTGTTTAGAGGAAAAGAAATGGAAGATTTTTACGAGGAGAAAACCGAGGAAGACAAAAAAAGAATTGTTAGTAATGTAAGATTATATGTTGATCACATACTAACTGCTGGCGATGGACTTGTCTTGATAGCTCAAATTATTCGGCATGTCAAAGAAGGGGATTTGGGCTGGGAGGATACGGGAACGAGCCAAGAAGAATTATTGGCCTTGGCTGAAACTGTAAAAAGTAGAAACTTTAAAAAAATTAATCGGAGAATATCCGATAACCGAAAGAGGTATGATGATATTCGTACCGCTTTGCGAGCATGAACTAGGAATAAATGTCCTAGTTTTTTTATTTTCCTTTTATTGCTATAATTAGTTTGTATTTGAATATTGGGGAGAAATTTTAGATGAAAATAGTATTTATTTTTATAATTTATATAAAAAATTGTTGAAATATGAAAAGTTTAAAAGAAGCAGACGTAAAAGGTAAAAAAGTTTTAGTTCGTTGTGATTTTAATGTCCCTATTGATACTGGAACAATAGGTGATTTTTATCGAATCAATCAAGCGATTCCAACTATTGAATATTTGCGAAAAAAAGGTGCGAAGGTGGTTTTAATAAGTCACTTAGGGCGACCAGAAGGGAAGGATAAAAAATGTTCTTTAAAAATTATTGCTGATTATTTAAACGGAAAAATTGGAAATGTTAATTTTTGTAAAGATTGTGTTGGCTTGGATACAGAGAAGGCGGTTAATAAAATGGCAGATGGAGATGTTTTGCTTTTAGAGAATTTAAGATTTTACAAGGAAGAAGAAGCAAATGATCCAGTTTTTTCAGAAAAGTTAGCTAAATCGGCGGATATTTTTGTTCAAGAAGGTTTTAGTGTCTGTCATCGTGAACATGCCTCTATTGTTGGGGTGGCAAAAATACGACCTTCTTATCCAGGATTCCTTTTAGAAAAAGAAATAAATGTTTTAACAAATGCATTATCAAATCCAAAGCGTCCATTAGTTTCTATTGTTGGGGGTATAAAATTAGAAACAAAAATAAAGCTTTTAAAAAATCTTTTAGAAAAATCTGATTATGTTTTAGTTGGAGGAAAGATTGCGAATATGATTTTGGTTCTTAAGGGTTTATGTGTTCGTGATAATTGGTCTTCCGAAGAAGCGGGTTTGCTTGAAGTTGTCGAGCAAATAAATTTGACTAGCCCAAAATTGCAGTTGCCGATTGATGGCGTAATGGCGTTAAAGGATTTAGATCAAAAGTATATGCGAATTGGAGGAGTTGGAACTTTAAGACGAGAAGAGGATATTTTTGATATCGGACCAGAAACAATAGAAAAATTTAAAAGTATAATTAAGGAAGCAGGAACTATTATTTGGAATGGTCCAATGGGTTATTCTGAAGTTTCTGTTTTTTCGAAAGGAACTACGGAAATTATGAAGGCCGTTGCAGAAAATACTGGATATGCTATTGTTGGCGGAGGAGAAACCGTTGAGGCTATTTCTAAATTTAAAATGGAGGAAAGGTTTGAACATATTTCCACAGGGGGAGGGGCGATGCTTGATTTTATTTCGGGAGACTCACTTCCTGGAATTAAGATTTTAGGCTAAAGATATTTTGTTAAAATATATTTTACTGATTGGTTATGAAATTAAAGAATATAGATATTTTATCGGAAAGGATTAAGGAGGCTGTCTTAAATAATGAACAGATTATTTTGTTTGGTGATTCAGATATGGATGGAGTTTCGGCAACTGTTGTAGCAAAGGAGGCAATCAGTAATTTCGCTTTTTTATCAAAAAAAGAATTGAAAATATCTGCTTATTTTCCTGATAGGAAAAATGAGGGCTATGGATTAAATGATGTTGTTTCGGCATATATTATTGAAAAATATCCACAAGGAGGGCTACTTATTACTCTTGATTGTGGAATTACTAATTTCACTCAGATAAAAAGAGTAAGAGCTGCAGGATTTTATGTAATGGTACTAGATCATCATCAGCCAGTAAAAGAAGGCTTGCCCGAGGCTGATATAATTGTTGATCCAAAACAAGAGGATGACGACTATCCTTTTAAGGATTTTTCTAATGCTGGACTTTCCTTTAAATTAGCCGAGGAGTTACTTCAAGAAAAGATTTCACCATTGTTTAAAGAGAACTTACTTGAACTCGTAGCTCTTGCGACCATTGCCGACATGATGCCCGAGAGAGATGAAAATATAGATTATATCTATCAAGGATTAAAAAATATCGAAAATAGCCAGCGTCCGATATTAAAGGCATTTTTTACTATTTATAATCCTAATGAATTTAATTCAAAAAGAGATCTTGTTCATAGGATAAATAGCTGTTTTAATTTTGGAGCGATGGATGACAATCATGTCTGCCTACTGTATCATATTTTGAGTGAAACAGATTTTGAATTAGCAAAAGAAGAAGCAAAAGAACTTATTGAAGAAAATCAGAGGCGAGTGCTTGAAATAAATGTCCTGACCGATGAAATTAAATTATTGATTGAGACAAAGCTGGGAAATAGTATTATTTTTGAAGGTTCTCCTAATTGGGGTATAGAGTATTTGGGGGCAATTGCCTCTCGGCTAAGTGTTTATTATGATAAGCCAGTTTTTATTTATCAGAAGTATGATGATTTTAGTAGGGGTACAGTAAGGTTGCCAAAGAAATATGATGCCGTAAAAGCCATGGAAAGTTGTAGTAATTTGTTGATTACTTTCGGTGGACATCCGCCTGCAGCTGGATTTACTGTAGCGAATAATAATTTAGAAAGGTTTCGATTAGCCCTAATAAGCTATTTTAATAAAGAGAATGGTAAATAAAAAAGACTTTCCATTTTTACGGAAAGTTTTTGTTTGTTTTTTGTCTTTTTAGTTTTTTTCTTTCTCTTCTTCTTTTTTTCTTGGATGTTCTAAGCATATATCCTCTTTTTCTTTTGTCGAAATAATTATTTCAGTTGCTGGCCTATATGGCTTGGTACACATTTTTATTCCCCCTAAGAACTAAGTTTAGAATATTCTTTATGAGCATGGCTGTCTATTATTTTTTACACAACATATTTAAGAGAGTTGTTGTTAAATAAAAAAGCCTTCTCTGTTCTAAAAAAAGGAAGGCGGCTAATCAACCTCTGGAATCTTGAAATTCCTTTGGTTCATTTCTTCCTGAATTCCGTCGGCGTTAACTATACCGCTGGTGTTCAGGAGGTTTCTTCTGTCGTCGCCGAGAACGGCGACACTCGTGTTCGGTGTCATGTCTAAATTATAAAACATATGTTTTACTTTGTCAACTATTTTAGAAACATGATATCCAACCCTACGAGGTCCGACCTCAGGTCGGACCTCACCGCACGCTTTGCCATTTTATGTTCTAATATATTTTATGCGAAAAGTTAAATCTTTAGGAAATTTAAAAAAGCAGGAAAGCCTGCTTTTTTAAATTTAGTAATAGACTAGTAAGCCGAATTCTGTTTTAAACAATCATCTATCTGGGATATTAATTACTTAATACCTCAAGCGAACTACTTTTTTCTTTTCCGAAGAAAAGATTTGTTCTTGCTTCCGGGTAAGAGTTTGGCCGTTTCATCTCAAAGGTTTCCCTAAGAGCTCATCCCAAGGGGATGCTCCTCATTTTTCAAGTTGGAGCGTCTCTGTTCGCATCTCTTTCGCTGTTAAGCGAATGACGGGGGTTACCCGCTACCTGTTTATTCCTTGTGGGAATGGAAGTTCGGACTTTCCTCCCTAAAATAGGGCGATTGTTCAATCTATTACAGTAAAAATATTTTACTTAATTTGTCCAGCTTTGTCAAATATTTTGTTTTAAGCTATGATAAATTTACTATGAATATTGGCTTTCAAAAGATTAAAAAAGCTATTAGCTCGAAGCAGTCTACCATAAAAGGGGCAGCAATTCTTTTGGTCGTAACTGTTTTTTTAAGTAGAATATTGGGATTGGTTAGGGATCGTCTTTTGGCTGGTTCTTTTGGGGCGGGAACCGACCTGGATATATATTTTGCTGCTTTTAGAATTCCTGATCTTGTTTTTAATATCCTTTTTGCTGGTGGAGTAGTTGTTTCTTTGCTTCCTATTTTTGCTGAGTATCAGCAGAAAAATAAAAAGGAATCTTGGAAGATTATAAATATTATGATAAATTTTTTTCTGATAAGTTTTGTTGTATTTTTTATAATTTTCTTTGCTTTTACTCCACAAATAATATCCTCTACAATTTCAGAATTTTCTCCTAGTGCTAAGGATGCCACAGTCGCCTTAAGTAGGATGCTTTTTATAAGCGTTTTATTCTTTGGAATATCTTCTATTCTTTCAACGGTTCTTAATTATTTTAATCGTTTTGTTGCTTATTCTTTAGCTCCAATTTTTTATAATTTAGGGATTATTTTTGGGATTGTTTTTTTTGTGCCTTACTTCGGTATTTATGGTGCAGGTATTGGTGTTGTTATTGGATCATTGGCCCATCTTTTGATTCAACTTCCGGTGGCTATAAAATGTGGATTTAAGTATGTGCCAATTTTAGATTTTAAGCATCCAGCAATTAAAAATCTTTTTACTTTGATGCTACCGAGAGCAATTGCTGCTTCTGCTAGTCAGATAAATTTTATTATCGCCACTGCGATTGCTGCTGGGGTGGGAACTGGAGCTATTTCAGTATTTTATCTTTCAAATAATCTTAGGTATGTTCCGATTGGTATAGTTGGGATATCTTTTGCAACCGCTGCCTTTCCTGTTCTTTCGAAATTTTGGGCAGAAGGAAATAAATCTGGATTTTATAAGTCTTTTAATTCTGTTTTTGTGCAAACGCTTTACATAGCTTTACCTATTGGATTTTTAATTTTTGTTTTGAGGGAGTCAATTGTTGAAACAATTCTTCGATCTGGTCAATTTGGGTCTGCTTCGATTGAAATTACTGCTGCTTGTCTTGGAATGTATTTTATTAGCACATTTGCTCAATGCTTAGTCCCACTTATTTTACGTGGATTTTTTAGTCTAAAAGATACAATTACGCCGACTATTATCGCTTTAGTATTTGTTATTATTTCTTATATTCTTTCCAATGTTTTTGTTTTTGTTTTTCAGGGAAGTAATATGTTGGTAGATAGCGTAAGATTTATTTTTCAAATAGATGGGGCTGTTAATCTCAAAGTATTAGGATTAGCATTTGGTTTTAATTTGGCGTTACTTTTGGAATTTTTACTTTTGATATATTTTTTTTATAGAAAGGTTGGAGATTTTGGAATTAAGGGTGTATTTATTTCTTTTATAAAAATGTTTGTAGCTGGCATAATTATGGCCATTGGGTCTTCCTTTACTCTTTATTTTTTGAGTAATTATTTTAATCCTATTATAAAAAAAGCTGTTTATTTGCCCGATATCTTTTATTCATTTTCTAATTTATGCTTAACGTCCATTGTTGCTGTTTTGATTTATTTATTATTCACGGTTATTTTTCACTGTAAAGAGGTTGATTTTTATAAGGATTATGTGTTAAGAAAATTAAAAATACGGAAAAATGAAAATTAGAAATTTTGTCATTATTAGTCATATTGATCATGGAAAATCTACCTTAGCCGATAGACTTCTTGAGATTACTGGAACTATTCAAAAGGGTAAAATGCAAGCTCAGTTTTTAGATTCAATGGATTTGGAAAGAGAGAAGGGGATTACGATAAAGATGACTCCAGTAAAAATGAATTATACAGCGAAGAATGGTGAGTCAATGATATTAAATCTCATTGATACTCCTGGACATATTGATTTTAATTATGAAGTTTCGAGAAGTTTGGCGGCCGTAGAAGGAGCGATACTTCTTGTTGATGCAACAAAAGGAATACAGGCCCAAACGATTACTAATCTTGATTTAGCAAAAAAAGAGGGATTGGTAATTATTCCAGTTATCAACAAAATTGATTCTCCTCAGGCAAGACCAGACGAAATTAAATTGGAAATAGCTTCTTTTTTAGATGTTGACATGGATGATATATTTTCTATTTCTGCAAAAACTGGTGAGAATGTTCCAGAACTTTTAGAAAGAGTAATAGAAGAGGTTCCTTCTCCAGAGATTGAAGTTGATAAACCTTTTAAAGCTTTAATTTTTGACTCAAAGTATGATTCATTTTTAGGAGTAGTTTCTTTTATTAGGGTAATGGAGGGAAGAATAAGGTCTGGGCAAAAAATTTCTCTTATAAATTCTAAAGCTCAAAGCGTCGTTAAAGAACTTGGTGTTTTTAGGCCTAATATGGTTTCGATTGATGAGCTTTCGGCGGGAGAAATTGGATATATTGCTACGGGAATAAAAGATCCAGAAAAAATACGTATTGGAGATACGATTGTTTTTTCTGGGAATGAAAATACACTTGTCGCACTAGAGGGATATAAGGATCCAGAACCAAAGCTTTTTATTTCTATGTATCCTCACGATCAAGATGATTTTGAAATATTAAAAGTTGCCTTATCAAAACTAAAATTAAATGATTCTGCTCTTTTTTATCAACATCAAAATTTTCACATTTTTGGTAGAGGTTTTCTTTGTGGTTTTTTGGGAACATTACATACCGAGATTACAATGGAAAGGCTAAGGAGGGAATACGATCTTGATTTAATAATTGGAGCTCCCCAAGTAAGATACAAGGCTTTTGATTCAAAGGATCAAGAGGTGGTTATATATAATTCGGTTAATTGGTCCGATTCTTTTAAGGGTTTTTCTGAGCCATGGGCTGAAATTAAGATAATTATTGGGGAATCTTATCTTGGTAGGGTTTACGATTTTTTAAGTGAGATTGAAGGAATTCATAAAGAGTCGTATCCTTTTGGAGCAGGAAGATATATTTTAATTTATGAAATGCCTTTGAGGGAAATTATTGGGAAATTTTATGAAAAGCTTTTGAATATTACTCAAGGGTATGCTTCTTTAACTTATAAAGAATTGGAATATCGCCCTGCTGATTTAGTAAAATTGGAGATTTGGATAAATGGGGAGAGAGAAGAAGCCTTGTCTAGAATAGTTCCAAGTAATCGATCTTATGAGGATGCAAAAAAATTAACCGAAAAATTAAAAGATCTTTTACCAAGACAAGCCTTTGCTGTTCCAATTCAAGGAAAAATTGGAGGAAAGATTATTGCAAGAGAAACTATTAGTGCTACACGAAAAGATGTTTTGGCTCATTTATATGGAGGCGATTATACTAGAAAAAGAAAATTGCTTGAAAAACAGAAAAAAGGAAAGTCTGAATTAAAAGAAAAAGGAGATATGAGAATCCCCCCCGACGTCTTTTTAAAGGTTTTTGAAACGGATTAGAAAATTAATATATTTAGTGATATAATATTTTCATTACCAGCTTACTATTGAAAGAATAGTAGAGATAATTATTAAAATTACGATAACTATTGTAAAGAATCTAGTTATTTTTTTCTTAGTTTTATGATTAGCCATGTTGTTTATTTTGTTTTATAATATGAATATATGTTAGCAAAAAAAGGCAAAAAAAGAAAGGTCAAAAAAGCAAAAACAAAGCAGGTGTTGCCAAAGGTTTTTGGCACCATTTTTGTTCTTTTTGCCGTATATTTATTGTATACGAATATTATGATTTTTGTTGAGAGATTGAAGATAAGCTCTAACTATAAGGATTTAGATACGACCGCATCAAGTCTATTAAAAGAAAAGGAGATATTAAAAATGCAGCTAGGCGAAACTTATAGTGATGAATATTTGGAAAGAGTTGCTCGAGAAGAATTAGGACTTCAGAAAGAAGGGGAAAAAATAGTTGTTATTAAAAAGGCCGACGAAGAAGGTGTAAAAAATGAAGGTATTGAAAATAAAAATTCTGGTCCTTTAGATGAATTATTTAAATGGGTATCTGAACGATTTAATTTTTTTTCACTGAAATGATTTGTGCCAGAGTGGCTTAATGGTAAAGCAGCTCTTTCGTAAAGAGAAGATTGTGAGTTCGATTCTCGCCTCTGGCTCAGTAATGAGCTTGAAATAAATATGTCCATAGATAAAAAAATAATTGAAGAATTAAAAAACCGGGTCCTCTTTTTAGAGGACCATCTTTGACATTTCAACTGCTCGGAAAAGGGTTATTTTTTTGAAACAAGAAACTCAATCAAATGATTTATGGCAAGACAAAAATAGAGCTATTGAATTATCAAAAGAGCTTTATGACGGCGAAGAAAAAATATTATTTTTTGAAGAATTAAAAAAAGAAATTCTTGAATTGGAGGAGTTGTTAGAACTAAGTAATGAAAGTGATGAAATTGGTTTTGAATTAGAAAAAAGGATACTAATCATTAATAAAAAAATAAAGAATAAAGAAATAGAATCTTATTTTGAAGGAAAATATGACAAAGGAAATGCGATTCTTTCTATTTATTCTGGGGCAGGCGGGCAAGATGCCCAAGATTGGGTGCAAATGCTTTTTAGAATGTATGGCCGATATTGTGAACGAAAAGATTTTAAAGTTTTAATAATCGATGAAGCTTTTGGAGAATGTGGAGATAATGGAAGGGACGGGTTAAAATCGGTAACAATAGAGGTGTCTGGTAAATTTGCTTATGGATTACTTAAAAAAGAAACTGGCGTGCATAGACTAGTAAGACTGTCTCCTTTTTCTGCTCAGAAGCTAAGACATACTTCTTTTGCACTGGTGGAAATTTTACCAGAAATAAGTGATAATGAAGATATAGGACTTCGTAGCGAAGATATAAAATTTGATTTTTATAAAGCATCAGGTCCAGGGGGACAGTATGTAAACAAGAGGGAATCGGCGGTAAGAATTACTCATATACCAACGGGTATAACTGTTACTTGTCAGTCGGAAAGACTTCAAGGAAGTAATAAGGATAAAGCATTAAAAGTATTATCTTCACGGCTTTATCAATATAGCCTTGAAAGTAAAGTAAAGGAATTATCTAGAATAAAAGGCGATAAAATTTCTGCTAGTTGGGGGAATCAAATAAGGTCATATGTATTGCATCCTTATAAATTAGTAAAAGATTTAAGAACTGGGGTAGAATCAACTAATCCAGATGATGTTTTAGATGGTAATATAGACCAGTTCATAGAAGAAGAAATAAAACAAAAATAATATGATAGAATTTAAACAAGTTTCTAAGGATTATATTTCTAATATTGGCAAAGAAGTAAAGCCTGCTCTTCGAGAGGTTTCTTTTACTGTAAAAGATGGAGAATTTATAACTCTTTGTGGCCGTTCTGGTGCTGGAAAAACAACTATTTTGAAAATGATTACTTGCGAAGAAAAGCCTACGAGCGGATCAGTTATTTTTTATGGACAAGATACTTCTGAGATAAAACGAAAAGATGCTTATGGGATTCGTCAACAATTAGGCTTTATTTTTCAAGATTTTAAATTATTACCTTATAAAACAGTTTTTGAAAACGTGTCCTACGCATTAGAAGTAACTAATCAGGATATGAAAAATTCAAAGGATGATGTAATGAAGGTTTTGGATCTTGTTGGTCTTATGAGAAAAGTAAATCGTTTTCCTAAAGAGCTATCTGGCGGTGAACAACAGCGAGTTTCTATTGCAAGGGCGTTGATTCATCGCCCAAAAATAATATTAGCCGATGAACCAACTGGAAATTTAGATCCTTATCATTCTCGTGATATAATGAAGGTGCTTATGAAAATAAATGAGGCTGGTTCTACAATTATCCTATCTACTCATAATAAAGATATAGTAAATAATATTAAGAAAAGAGTTATTACTATTGATGACGGAAGAATAACAAGGGATGAAGAAAACGGAATGTTTTTTATCTAAATTATGAAGACTAAAATAAATTTATTAAAATCAGATAAAATGTTAAATTTTATTAAAAAAATTATTCAGGGAGGATGGAAAAATTTTAGAAGACAAGGATTTTTAAGTTTTGCTACGGCATTGATTATTTTTGTTGTTGTGCTTCTTGGTTCATCTCTTTTTATTTTTGAAGGAGGGGTAAAGTTTTTTTCAGAAAAAATAAGGGATAAGATTGATGTTTCGGTTTATTTTAAAGAGAGTGTGGATCGAGAGACTATTTTGGATTTAAAGAGTCAGGTTGAAAAAATGCCAGAAGTTAGATCAATAGAATATATTTCTCCTGAGGATGCTTATGCTATTTTTTCAAAAAGTCATGAAGGTGATGATTTTTCAAGATCATTACAGGCAATACAAGTAAATCCTTTTTTAGCTTCTTTAAAAATTAAAACAAATTTTCCGGAACAATATACAGTTGTAGCAGATTTTTTTAAAAAAGAGGAAGTAGCTCCTTATGTTAGAGATGTAAATGATCATAAAAGAGGATTGATTATTGAAAAATTTTCAAAAATAGCTACTAATATAGAAAATATTGGACTTATTGCAACGATTATCTTAAGTCTTATTGCTATAGTAATTACTTATAATACCGTTAGATTAAGTATCCATTCGCAAAGAATTGAGATAGAGGTTATGCATTTGGTGGGTGCAAAAAATAATCTTGTCCGTGGACCATTTTTAGTTCAGGGAATGCTTTCTGGTTTTTTTGCTTCATTTCTTGCTTTTATTGTTTCTCTTATTGTAATCTTTTGTTTGAAGGATAAGATTTTTGTTATTACGGACGGGTTTGACATTTCGGCTATTTATATGGCAAACTTGTCATTAGTTATTTTGTTGCAATTTGGTCTTGGAATTGGGCTTGGATTGGTTTCTAGCTATATTGCAACGAAAAAATATTTGAAAGATTAATTTTAGCGGATTTATCCGCTTTAGTGCGGGATCTGCTAATGGTAGGCAAAAGGACTCTGAATCCTTGAATCTTGGTTCGAATCCAAGTCCCGCAACATAAAAACTAAAGCACCCCATAAAGGGGTGCTTTAGTTTTTAGTTCGGGGCTTGAATGAGAAGGCGTAGGCACGACTGGTGCCGAGCCAGGCCTCTAAAAAATTTTAGTAAAAATTTATTTAGAGGCGAATCCAAGTAACATTGGGGTGCTTTAGTTTTTAGTTCGGGGCTTGGATGAGAAGGTGTAGGCACGACTGGTGCCGAGCCAGACCGTAAAAATTTTCCAGCAGAAAAATATTTAGAGCCGAATCCAAGTCCCGCAAGCTTTGGAGTTAAGGCCGAAAAGTATGCAGAATTATCTTTTTGTTATATATTTAATTTAGTCAAAATTAAAAGGTAAGAATAAAAGATTTATAATACAATATGGACGTACGAATTGAGCCATCATGGAAAAAAGCACTTCAGGACGAATTCGAAAAAGAATATTTTAGGAATCTAACAGAATTTGTAAAAGATGAATACAAGGCAGGGACTGTTTATCCGCCACCAAAATTCATTTTTCATGCATTTGAATTATGTCCATTTGATAAAGTTACGGTTGTTATCCTTGGACAGGATCCTTATCATGGCTTGGGGCAAGCACATGGGCTTTGTTTTTCTGTTCCTGAAAATATTACCGTCCCTCCATCACTGCGAAATATTTATTTAGAAATTATAAATGATCTTGGTGGAAAAATCCCTACGCATGGAAATTTAGAGCATTGGGCGGAGCAAGGAGTGTTGCTATTAAATGCAACATTGACGGTGCGAAGTGGACAGGCTGGATCTCACCAGCATAAAGGATGGGAAGAATTTACCAATGCGGTTATTCGTACTATTTCTGAAAAAAAAGAAAATGTCGTTTTTATTCTTTGGGGAAGATATGCAAAGGAAAAAAAAGAGTTGATTGATGAAACTAAGCACTTAATACTTGAAGCAGCACATCCTTCGCCTTTTTCGGCATATGGCGGATTTTTTGGCTGTAAGCATTTTAGTAAAACAAACGACTATCTAAAGGTGTATGGCAAAAAACCAATTTTGTGGCTTGGATAATAAAATAATATTGATAGAATAAAAATGCTTAATTTAAATGAATAAACGCAAGGGATTAAATTCCTTGTTTTTATTTTTTGAGATATAATGAATGTATAATTTTATTTAACTTATGAAAATGAGGTTTCAAAAAAAAGAAACCATTAATAACGGAAAAAAAGTTTTTTATTGGGAGAAAAACCTTTCGCAGAAAAAGGTGATGATTTTTTTACATGGATTTCCGGGAAGTCATGGTGGACTTATGGATATGGCAAATGCTTTTGAGGATTATAGGCTTATAATACCTGATTTGCCAGCTTGCGGAGAATCGGAGCCATTTGACGGGAAGCATAATTTAGAAAATTATTCGAAATGGTTAAATATTTTTTTGGATCAACTAGGTATTAAAAAAGTAATCTTAGTTGGCCATTCTTTTGGCTCAAGAATTGGGCTTTATTTCAGTAGCCACTATCAAGGCAAGGTAGATAAGTTAGTTCTCATAACTCCAGTAGTTAGAGTTGAGGGGATGATTGTGAGACTAGCTGCACTTAATTATAAGATTGCTGAATATTTGCCAAAATCCTTGCAGAAGAAGTGGCTAGCAAATCCTGTTTATCGTACAGCTGGACATATAATTGTTTTTAAAACTTCTAGTCGTAAGAGGAGACAGTATTTGATCGCAAAAGATGTAAAGGAATTTAATCGTCTTGATCCGCGTGCTACTATCGAATTATTTGAAGAGTTTTATGCGTCTGATTTGGTTGAACTTGGGAGTAGGATTAAAGTTGATTCCTTGATTATTGCGGGAGAAAGAGATGAGATTGCTCCATTGAATTCGGTAGAAAAATTGGCTGATCAATTATCTAAAGTGGAAATGGTTGTGATGAAGGGAGAGGGCCATATCGTAGTAGCGGAAAGTCCTTTGTCGACTGCAACTATTATCAAAAAGTGGATTGGGAAATAATTTGACTTCGGATAATATTTCTGATAAATTTAATTTGCGATTATGAAAAATATACAAATCAAAAACATTTATATTTTGTTTTGGGCTCAACGAAGAGTCATTTTTGATTTGTAGGAAATCTATTACTTCTATAAAACAAAGCTGACTCTTGCGAGTCGGCTTTTTAAATTGATATAAATATAAAAATGAAAAAAATAATAATCAAAAAAAATTATAGCTTGTTTATTTTGTTTTGGGCTCAAACATTCGAGTCATTTTTGTTTTGTGGATAATGTAATATTGTCCATAAAACAAAGCTGACTCGAAAGAGTCAGCTTTTTTAGTTCTTTGAAAAGAAGGTGAATAATTTGTGTTATTACATACATGAAAGTAAGGACTTAGCCTCAGCGATTGAGGCAAGGCAAGAAAAACAGGAACAGATTGCAGAAAAGATTGATGAATGGGTTTTTTCAAAATGGGGAATTGCTAATTTTTCACATTTATTTGAAAGCTCATTGAAATTGCCCCAAAGTTATACTTATGGAACTCTTTGTCGGCAAGTAGCAACTGCACGAATAGAAGAAGTAAGTTTTTCTTTAACGTGCAAATCATTAGGATTAAAACCGTTGGATTTAACTTATCATGAAGATGCCTTCAGTACTAATAATGGAGATAAAGTCCATTTAATAAAATTGCCCTTAATTACTGGGCATTCAAAAAATGGCAGTCCCATTGTAAAGTATAAGAAGATCGTTGATTTTCCTCAAGCAGGAATGTTGTTGAATAAAATTTCAATTGATGGAAATGGAACAAATCTTCCTAAGTATCATCGTAATTTAAGAGAAGACACTTTTGGGAATGATATTCCTCTTGAAATTGATATTGGCTCAACTTTTAAAAAATATCTTCGTGATTGCACCAGTCAGCCAGAATATCTTTATGAAGATATTGATGGGATTAGGGTTAAAAAAAATGTTTCTGACGGGTACGAATTATCGCGATCAAATCCTCCTGCGGATTGGTATTATCCTTTGTATCTACTTGGATTTATGACTGGCAAGATGGTTCTGTTTGAAACTTACGAAAACCCAAAGGGCAATGTGTGTGACATAAAGAAGCATTTTTGCTGTGCAATGGATATGATCAAAGAAGAGATTGGATTATATCCTTTGGTGGTAGAAATTCCTCCGTTGCAATTACCTATGATGTATATTAATGAAGCATTAATAGAAAAGGATAATTGGCAAACCGAATTAATTTATCCTTCGATAGGGAAAAACAGCAGAATTATTGAAGTATTTCAAAATTTTGCTGATCAAACAATATCTTTAAGGAAAAACACATAGTGTTTTTCCTTAAAGATTTATTATTTTAAAATGAAAAAATATGGAATTTAGTATGGTAAAATTTATTGAGAAGATTATTGGTTTTGGAGAAAGGCAGGGCGAGATAGAGAAAAAAGTCGCTGATTTTATTATTGAAATTTTGAAGCAAAATGGAATCGAATATTATTTGCATAAGTTTGAAACGGAAATACCCGAGATAAAAAAATCAATTTTAATGGCTGACTCTAAGTTAATTGATTCAAAAGCAACATCGTTTGTTTCGGGAAAAATAGTGGAGAAGGGTAGTCTTGTGAGCTCATTGATCCCATCAAGATTTCTTTTGGATTATCAAAATATAAATTTTAACCCTGCTTGCGATGCTATTTCACAAAGTAATTTTTATTTTTCGCCATCGCTTGCGATAGCAAAAAAAGATTTGGTCAGTATTATGAATGCGGATAATATTTTTGCAGAAGTTTTGGTTGAAAGAAAAAAGCATGAGTCAAAAAATATTTTAGTTGGAAATAATAAAAATCCGTATAATATTATTTTTGCTCATTATGATTCGGTTTCCATTGGAGCAACTGATAATGCTTCGGGAGTGGCAGTTGTAATGAATACTGTCCTTTCTAATAATGAGTTACTTGAAAAAAATTTATTTGTTTTTTCTGGCAACGAAGAACTGTCTTATGATAAGCCAACTTATTGGGGGCATGGTTTTCGTGCTTTTGAAGATAGCTATTTTGAATTATTGAAAAATGCTAGAGGAATATTTGTTATTGATTGTGTTGGAAATGGAAAAACAGTTTTGACAAATAATCTTGATATTGGCCAGCTGGCATTTCCGATAAAGAATAAGACTATCTTAACTGATAAGATATTTATTATGCATTCGGATATAGAGAAGTTATTTAAAGTTTATCACTCTGAGCTGGATGATTTGTCGCAATTGGGCGAAAAAGACTTGGCAGAAGCTTATGATCTGCTTATTGGTGAATTAAAATGATGATTGAATAAGCAAATCGCTGGTTTTTTTGGAAGAAATAAAAGGACTGTTTTAAACGATTATTTTATGATAAAGTATATTAAAAGATAAGAACATATGGAAAACTGTATTTTTTGTAAAATAATATCTGGGGATATCCCTTGTTATAAGGTATTCGAAAATGATAAGATTTTTGCTTTTTTGGATATAAGTCCAATTGCAGAAGGGCACACTTTAATCATTCCCAAAAAACATTTTTCGAATATATTTGAAATAGATAATGATTATTTACAAGAATTAATTTTAGTGGCTAAAGAATTAGCTATAAAGATGAAGCTTAACTTGGGAGCTGCGGGAGTAAATATTTTTCAGTCTAATGGAATAGAAGGCGAACAGACGGTATTCCATTTTCATTTGCATTTGATACCAAGAAAAGATAATGATGGTATTAATTTTTCTGAGGTGTTGGTTAAGAATATAAAAAAACTTGAAAGCGAGAGATTTGAAGAGGTAAAAAATATATTTATAAAGTAACTATATTTAGAAATAATTGGAAAATACGATATAAAACTAGCCTAAAAAAATGACAACGAAAAAGAAAACAATCAAAAAAGAGGTTTCTTCTCAAGGCAAGAAAATATTAAAAAAGAAAGAGGTATCAGTGAAGAAGAGTGCAGGTATTGTGAGTAAGGCAAAAAAAATAATTTCTGTTAGGAGAAGTAGGAATGATAGAAAGCAAGATGACGATAATGAAATTTCTACTAAAAAAGTAAAAATTAAAGTTATTGGAATCGGAGGAGGTGGTGGAAATATAGTTTTTGAGTTATCAAAAAGGCTTAAGGATTTTTCTTCTCAAAAGATTGAATTTGTTGTTGCTAATACTGATATTCAAGCATTACGTTCTATTTCTAAAAATTTAAAAACTTTTTCATTTGGTTCAAAGATTACAAATGGTCTTGGCTGTGGTAGTGATGTATCTGTTGGAGAAAGAGCGGCTAGAGAAGATGTCGAAAAAATAAAAAATTTGTTTATTGATAAAAAAGATCTTTATATTATAGTTTCATCTTTTGGTGGGGGAACGGGTACGGGAGCCGCCCCTGTTTTTGCAAAAATAGCTAATGATTTAAAGTTATCAACTCTTAGTATTTTTACCTTGCCATTTGCCTTTGAAGGTAAGAAAAAGATGGACTATTCTAATAGTGCACTTGAAAAGCTGAAAGAAAATATTAATGCGTACATGATTTTGCCTAATGAAAAAATATTTTCACTTAGTCGCGAAGAACTTTCATTTTCGGAGGCTTTAGGCCTGTTGAATAATCATTTGGCAAATTGTCTTGAGGGTTTATTCAGAACAATTTACAACCCGGGACTAATAAATATTGATCGGGCAGACATCCGGACCGTACTTGAAGGAACAAGGAAGATCGCATATATTGATATGATTAAAATAAAGAATGTCCAAAACTTAGAAGAATTTACAAAAAATATTCTAAAGAATCCTATTTTAGATTACAATTTTGAAGATGCTGATAATATTATTTTTAATATTGAAGGTTCTAAGGATTTATCATTGCAGTCGTTATCTCAGATAAGCGAAAAGATAAGTGTTCATGTTCCGAACGCTAGAATTATTTTTGGTTTGTCTCAGAATCAAAAATTAAAAAATGAAATAAGAATTGCTATTTTTTCGACAACTTCGGATGGTAAAAATATTACTAAAAATGATTGGAAAGCTAAAAAGGATAAGCTAAAGCCTGTCGTAAAGGATGGTGTATTGAATTTGGAATTAGAAAGTAAAAAAGAGAAAGTAAAAGAAAATGAGATTATTTCAAAAGAAGTAAAACCGGCAAAAAAAACACGAAAGAAAGCTTCCTTGAAAAAGAAAGGAGAAAAAATAACAGAAAAATCAAAAGAAGAAATTGTACCAATAGTTAAAAAAGAAAAATTAGAATCAGTTGAAAATGGCAACAATGTTGAAGATAAGGAAATAAGAAGAAATGCTCTTCAGGTAAAAGAAATTGAACGCTTGGAAAGAGAAGAAGAGGATAGTAAAGAAAAGATGTTTGATATTCCTGCATTTTTACGAAAAGAAAAAAAGAATTAATTATTTTTTAAAATAGTTTTTACAAGTTAAAAATAAAATTATATAAAAAAATGAAGCTAGACGTCAAAAAAGCAATTTTCCCAATAGCTGGCATGGGTACGAGATTTTTACCTTTATCAAAAACTCTTTCCAAAGAGATGATACCGCTTTTAGATAAGCCTCTTGTTCAATATTCAGTAAAAGAAGCTTATGATTCTGGTATTAAAGAAATACAATTTGTAACAAGGACGAAACAAAAGGAAGCTTTGGAATATTTTTCTAAAAATAAGAAGTTAGAGGATTTTTTGGCTGAAAAAGGAAAAAAAGAGGAATTAGAATTGCTTCGTAGCGTGAATGCTTTTAATATAGATTTTTCTTCAGTCGTACAAAAGGTTCCGGCTGGAGACGCTAGTGCAATTTATCGAGCAAAGGATTTTGTGGGAAAGGAGCCTTGCGGTGTATTTTTTTGTGATGATGTTATCCATTCTGAAGACCCAGGACTTTCTCAATTGATAGAAGTTTTTAAAAATTGCCAATGTCCTGTATTTGGATTAAAAAAATTACCTAAAGATAAATTACATAGTTATGGCGTGGTGGAGGGAGATAAAATTGCTAATGGTTTTTATAAAGTTAAAAAAGTTGTTCAAAAACCAAAAAATGGTGAAACTGATTCTGATTTAGCAATCATGGGAAGAATGATATTAACTTCTGATGTTTTTGATTATATGACAAAGCATAAGAAATTATTGCAAAAAGATTTTTCTATTGTGCAGATATTAGGAATGATGGTAAATGAAGGAAAGCCAGTTTATGGATATGAAATAAAAGGAGATTGGCTTGAATGTGGAAGTCGCTCTTCGTGGCTTAGATCATTTTTGTTTTTACTTTTAAGAGACCCTAAATTTGGGCCAGAGACTCGTGAATTTTTAAAAAATGTTAAGTTTTAAAAAAATGATTTACGATCTTATTATTATCGGATTGGGGCCTGCTGGAATAACTGCAGGTATTTATGCGAAGAGGCAAAATCTTGATTGTTTAGTGGTGGGAAAATCTTTTGGAGGACAAATGATGAATAAATCTGTTGATATTGAAAATTATCCAGGATTTGAAAAGATATCAGGATTTGATTTAATGGAAAAAATGAGGGAACAGCTCGTGCAAAAAGGAGTACAGATAATAGAGGATGAGGTTTTAGAAGTTAAAAAAAAAGATAATTTTTTTAAGGTAACATTAAGCTCAAAAGAGTTTCATAGTAAATCAATAATTATTGCTACTGGTTCTAGTTATCGATGCTTGGGGGTTGAGGGTGAGAATAACTACTTGGGACGTGGAGTTAGTTATTGCACTACTTGTGATGGTCCATTATTTCGAAACAAGGTCGTTGCTGTAATTGGCGGAGGGGAGGCAGGATTTGAGGCTGCAAGATTTTTATCTTCTTATGCTAGCAAGGTTTATATATTAGAAAAAGGGATAGAAGTGTTAGCTTCAAAAAGTAATCAAGAAATAGTGAGTTCTCTCTATCCAAAAATTGAAGTAATTCTTGAGGTGGAAATGAAAAAAATTGAAGGAGAAGAGATGGTAAAAAAAATTGTATTTAAAAAAGGAGAAGATGAAATAATATTACCAGTTGATGGTGTTTTTATTCAGATTGGATATGTCCCAGCAAGTAGTATTTTTAATGGGTTAGTGGATTTAAGTAATCGAAATGAAATTTTAATCAATAAGGAAACTTGCGAAACGAGCACTCAAGGGATATTTGCCGCAGGAGATGTAAGTGATGGAAAAGTAAAGCAAATTGTTGTTGCTTGCGGTGAGGGTGCGAAGGCAGCGATGTCTGTATATAAATATTTAAATAAAAAATAATGTCAATTATAAAATCAATTAAAGCTAGAGAAATACTTGATTCGAGAGGAAATCCAACTGTTGAGGTTTGCGTGGAAACGGATGACGGTTTTTTTGTTGACAGTGTTCCATCTGGAGCATCTACAGGAGTAAATGAAGCATTGGAATTGCGAGATGGAGACAAAGCTAGATATGGAGGTAAGGGAGTTTTGAATGCAGTAAAAAATGTTAATACAATCATTGCCTCAAGCGTTGTTGGATTGGACTCAAAACAACAAAAAGAAATTGATGAATTAATGATTAAACTTGATGGCACTGAAAATAAATCAAATCTTGGAGCAAATGCAATCTTGGGGGTGTCTATGGCAGTTTGTAGGGCGGGAGCAAAAGCGAATAATTTGCCACTTTATAAATATATTGCTTTTTTGGCACAAAATAATGATCAATTATTTTTACCAAGAGGAGGTTTTAATATTATAAATGGAGGTGCTCATGCTGGAAATGAATTAGATTTTCAAGAATTTATGATTGTTCCAAACGCTTCTACTTTTGCAGAAAACGTAAGAATTGCTTCAGAAACTTATTACTACTTAAAAGAAGCTATCAAGACTAGTTATTCAAATATAGCAACGAATGTAGGAGATGAAGGAGGGTTTGCCCCTCCAATAGAACTACCCGATATTGCACTTGCCACTATTATGAAATCAGTTGAATCAAAGGAAATTTCTTTTGATATTATTATGGATGTCGCTGCTTCTCAGTTCTCGAAGGATGGGTATTATAGTACTAAGATGGGAGTTTTCACTACCGAAGACTTATTGGAATATTACAATAACTTAGTTGAAAAATATCCTATTATTGGGATTGAAGATCCTTTTGCAGAGGATGATTGGCAGGGATTTGAAAGTATTACCAAGGAGCTTGGCGGCAAGATTATGATTATCGGAGATGACTTACTTGTAAGTAATCCTAAAATTATAAAAGAAGCACAAGAAAAAAATGCTTGCAATGTAGCGTTATTGAAAGTCAATCAAATTGGTTCTGTTTCAGAAATTATTGAAGCTGCTAATTTGGCGAAATCTTATGGATGGAAGCGAATGGTTTCTCATAGATCGGGAGATACGATTGATGATTTTATTGCTGACTTTGCGGTTGGTATTGGTGCAGAGTTTATAAAGTCAGGAGCACCGGTCAGGGGTGAAAGATTAGCAAAGTATAATAGATTGATGAAAATCGAAATGGAATTATTATAAGCAATAAATAAATCTGATAAAAAATAGAAAATTTTACTTTTATTGTATTTATTTTTTCTTTAAAACGGGGTACAGCAAAAATTATTTTTGCCATATAGTATGTTAATATTTTGTTTATAGGGTCCTGCGAGGGCGAAGGTTTAATATTAAACCTTTATAGCGATTGGAATTTTTGAAATTGTACATGGAATTGTATTAATGTCAGTGATTTTTAGGAGGTATTGTTAAAATGATAAGGCGGAAGTAAGATTAATTTGATAATTAAATTATAAATATAAAAAAATGCCAAAAGTAAGATTATTTTCTACACCAATTTGTCCTTACTGTATGACCCTTAAAAGGTTTTTAACGGAAAAGGGGATTGAATTTGAAGCAATTGACGTAACTCAAGATATTAAGGCCCAGGATGAAATGATTGAAAAGACAAAACAATCTACTGTTCCAGTTTTAGATATTGGTGGAGAGTTTATTGTTGGTTTTGACCGAGAATTAATTATTAAAAAATTAAATATTAAAGATTAAGTGAACAAGGGGAAATATCTCTTCGTTTGTTTTTTGAAAAATGAGTTTGCAGCTAAAATTTTTTTATAGTAAGATATGACTTATATAGAGCAAAATAAAATATTTATTTAAAAATTATGGCAAAAAAAATAGCAATAAATGGTTTTGGTAGAATAGGTAGATGTGCATTAAAAGCAATCATTGAAGATGAGCTTGATGTTGAGGTTGTTGCTATTAATGATTTGACAGATAGTGCCACATTAACACATTTATTTAAATATGATACTGTTTATGGGGCTTTTGCTCATAATATTGTATCAAAAAAGGACTCTATTAGTATTGATGGGAACGAAATAAAATTATTTGCAGAGAGAGAACCAGAAAATCTTCCTTGGAAAAGCCTTGGAATTGATGTTGTGTTGGAGTGTACAGGAGAATTTACGAAAAAGGAAGATGCTATGCGTCACATAAATGCAGGAGCAAAAAAAGTTATTATTTCTGCTCCAAGCAAGTCCGATGATGTTCCTTCATATGTTATTGGAATTAATCATAAAGAATATAAGGGTGAGCCTATTATTGATATGGGCTCTTGTACGACAAATTGCCTTGCTCCGATTGTAAAAGTTTTGGAAGATGAATATGGAATTGTAAATGGTTTTATGACTACTGTTCATTCTTATACTAATGATCAAAGAGTATTGGACTTGCCCCATAAAGATTTGAGGCGTGCTAGAACAGCTGCTGAAAATATTATTCCTACAAGCACTGGTGCCGCAAAAGCAATTCATAAAGTAATACCTACCGTAAAAGGAAAGTTAGACGGATTTGCAATTAGGGTTCCTACTCCAGTTGTGTCGGTTATTGATCTTACTTGTATAATTAAAAAAGAGACAACAATCGAAGACCTTATTAAAATTTTTAGAAAAAAGAGTAAAAGTGGAGATTTAAAGGGAATACTTTTTGTTGAAGATGAACCGTTAGTTTCTTCTGATTTTATTGGCAATCCCTATTCATCAATTTTGGATGTAGAATTTACGAAAGTTAATAAGAACATGGTAAAGCTTTTAGCTTGGTATGATAACGAATGGGGGTATTCTTGTCGGTTAGCAGAATTGGCCGAATTCGTAGCAAAAAAAACAAAAAAATAGCTTAAAAAATAGAAATCCTTGCCGTAAACTGGCAAGGATTTTTTCTTGTCAAATCTGCATATTTAATGTATTATCTAAGCAATGGAGAAAAAAAGTTTATTAAATGAAGTTATAGATTTAGGAAAGATTGTTTTAATCGCTCTCGTAATAGTAATACCTATACGGATTTTTGTATTTCAGCCTTTTATGGTAAGTGGAGCTTCAATGGAGCCAAATTATCATTCTACTGATTATTTAATTATTGATGAGCTTTCGTATCGCTTTAATCAGCCAGCAAGGGGAGATGTGATTGTATTTAAATATCCTAAAAATACTGACTTGAAATACATAAAACGAATAGTTGGGTTTCCGGGAGAAACCGTGGATATAAAAGATGCTAAAATTTCTATAACGGCAACTGATGGTACCGTAACTACTCTTAATGAAGGTTATTTACCAGAAGAGTCAATAACTTCTTGGATAAGGGGGGCTACCTATGGTCCAATTGTTTTAAAATCAGATGAGTATTTTGTTTTGGGAGATAATAGAAATTATTCTGCCGATTCACGATCATGGGGAGTATTACCAAAAAATAATATTATTGGAAAAGTTGCTTTTACGTTTTCTGTTACTAATTTATTAAATAAAAAAACAGAAACTAATAAAGAAAGTTACTAATTTTTAAATTTAAATTTATGGGTAAGCTAAAATTCCAAACACCAACTGGAATGCATGACATTCTCCCAGAAGATCAGGCTTATTATCAAAAAATTTTCGAAACTGTCAAAAAATTTTTCGATTATTATGATTATTCAAGAATTGAAACTCCTATTTTAGAATCAGCAGATCTTTTTATTCGCAGTATTGGAGAGAATACTGATATTGTAGAGAAAGAAATGTATAGTTTTAAAACAAAAGGGGGAGATGCAGTTGTAATGAGGCCCGAAGGAACCGCTCCAACAATGAGAGCATATTTTCAAAATGGAATGGTTTCAATGCCTCAGCCAGTAAAGCTTTGGTATTATGGTCCATTTTTTAGATATGAAAGACCTCAAGCTGGAAGGTATCGACAGTTTTTTCAATTTGGCTCTGAGGTAATTGGTGATTCTGATTCTCTTTTTGATACACAGACAATTATAATTCTTTATAATATTTTAGAAGATTTAAAAATTAAGAATTTAATTATCAGAATAAATTCTATTGGTGACGAGAATTGTAGAGGGGAATATAAAAAGGCGTTGGCAAAGTTTTTGAAGAATAAAAAAACTGACTTATGTAAAGATTGTCAGAATCGTTCAAAAACTAATGTACTTCGAGTTCTTGATTGTAAGAATCCGAAATGTCGAGAAATAATAGCCCAAGCTCCGCAAACAATGGATTTTCTTTGTGAAGATTGTAAAACTCATTTAAAAGAGGTTCTAGAATATTTAGATGAATTAAAAATTCCTTATATCTTGGATCCATTTTTGGTAAGAGGGCTGGATTATTATACAAAAACTGTTTTTGAGGTTGAAATACAGGATAATGCTGGAGGTAGGCAAGAGGCCTTGGCAGGAGGTGGAAGATATGATATCTTAGGAAAAGCTATCGCAGGAGAGATTGTTCCTGCTTGCGGTATGGCCGTTGGGGTAGAAAGAATAATTCAAAAGATGAAAGAAAATAATGTGGATGTTTCTACCAAAAAAACTGCTGAAGTTTTTTTAGCTCAGATTGGACCAATTGCAAAAAAGAGAGGCATGGCTATTATGGAAGAGTTTCGTCGGGCAAATATGAAAGTTGCAGAATGTTTTAGTAAGGATTCTTTAAAATTTCAATTAGCAAAGGCGAATAAGCTTGGTATTAAAAATGTTGTAATTATTGGTCAAAAAGAAGCTATTCAAAATATTGCTATTATTAGAAATATGGAGACTGGAAAGCAGTCTGAGATTCCTCAGGAAGATATAGTAAAAGAAATTAAAAAGAGAATAAAAGAAGAAGATTAAGGTTAAAATAAAATTTAGTAAAAAGAATATGAAAATTAGTAAATTACCGAAAGAAACATCTCAGTCATTGGTTTACCGATTTACGAAAGCTGTTAAAAGCAGCGGAGTGTTGGTTGAAGCAAGAAAGAGGAAGTTTAGAGCTAGAATCAAGAGTGGTAATCTTGCAAAGAGGGCTGCCCTCATAAGAGTTAAAAAGAAAGTTGAGTATGATAAAAAGAAGAAGCTTGGAAAAATTTAGTAATTGTAAACAGCCGTTATTTGTAATGGCTGTTTTTAATTAAGTAACGTAATTTAAAAAAAATGTTATCAGAACAAATAAAAGAAGACTTAATAACTGCACAGAAAGCAAAAGACGAAAAAATTGTTTCTTGCCTTAGAATGCTTAAAGCAGCTATTACAAATAAAGAAATAGAAAAAAGAGTTAAGTTGATTGAAGCTAACCAAAATTTAAGCGAAGAGGACTTGGCTATTCAGTCAAAATTAATTGATGAAGAAATATTGGAAGTTATTTCTCAAGAAGTTAAAAAAAGGCGAGATAGTATTGTTAGTTTTGAGAAAGGAGGTAGATTTGATTTAGTAGAAGGAGAGAAGGCAGAATTAGATATTTTAAAAAAATATATGCCCGCGGAGTTAAGTGAAGAAGAAATAAGAATCTTAGTAAAAGATGTTATCGAAAATGTTGGTGCAAAGGATATAAATGATATTGGGATTGTAATGAAAGAAATTGTACCAAAAACAAAAGGAAAGTCAGATGGCAATTTGGTTGGGCAAATTGTAAGAGAATTATTAGGAAAATAAGACATTTAGAGTAAAAACTCGCTTAGGCGGGTTTTTTGTTGGAAAAAAGATAAAAATCTTGAAGATATTTTTAATTTATTATGCTATAATAGTCATTAATGCTTAGATAATGTTGTTATGGCTTGCACCTCTTTGCAATAAATCATATTATTTAGTAAAATATATAATAGAAATGATTGAAATTCAAAGTTTGAATGTAAATTTTAAAAGAATAGATAAGAAATCTCTTGTTGATATAGCTAATATAGTTTTGGCTAAAGAAAAGGTGGGTAAAAAGGTTGATATTTCTATAGTAATTGTTAATGAGGAGGATATTCGTAAAATTAATTTACAGTATCGAAAATTTAATAAGGCAACCGATGTTCTTTCTTTTGGGAGCATAAAAGATTTTTTATCAGTAGAATGTTTTGTCTTGCCTGAAATAGTAATTTGCACTGAAGAGGTAGAGAAAAATGCTAAGGAGGCAAATGTTTCTTTTAAAAATGAATTAGTAAGGGTTTTAATTCATGGTATTTTGCATCTCTTGGATTATGATCATGAAAATGACGAAGAAGATGCAAAAAAAATGTTTTTGAAGCAGGAAGAATATCTTGCAATGTTTTTTAAAGATAAAAAAGTAAAAGTAAAATAATCAAAAATGGCAAAACCTCAAATCGTTACTGGTATTGATATTGGCACGGACACTATTAAAATTTTGACTGTTAAAAAAAATCCTGATACTGGTGAAGTCCAGGAGGTTTTGTTTTTTGATAAAGTAAAATCTGCAGGAGTACAGAAAGGAAGAGTGAGAAATCCAGTCGAGGTTGGTAAAAAAATTCAAGAATTAGTTGTTAGGGCTGAACGAAAATTTGATGGACAAAAGCTAGATGAAATATATGTTAATATTAATGGCAGTAAGATTGAAATGATTCCAAGTCAAGAGACGATTTTGGTTGGTCGTGCTAATGGAAAAGTTTCTGCAGAAGATGTTGAAAGAGTTAATCTCCAAGTTCAGGAAAAAATTGGACCAGTCCTTACTAATAAGGAAATACTAGGAGTTTATCCAAGGGAATGGACATTGGATGATGAAGGTGAAATTAAAAATCCTATTGGACTTCAAGGATATAAATTAAAATTGGATGCCTTAGTTTTGGCTTGCTTTTTTTCTGACCGAGAAAGTATTGATCAGGCTTTAAATGTTGCTGGACTCGGTAGTAGCGATGGAATAATCGCTAATCCAATTGCTGATGCGAGAGTAGTTTTAAATCAAGACTTAAAAGAGCTTGGGGTTGCTGTTGTTAATATTGGAGCTGGAACTTCTAGCGTTATTATTTATCAGGATGGAAGATTAATTAGCTCGGCTGTATATCCCGTTGGATCGTCTAATATTACAAATGATATTGCAATTGGATTTAAGACAGAAATAGAGGTAGCAGAAAAAATCAAACAACAATTTGGATGTTGTCTTAGTGATTGCAAAGGGGGCTTAGGTAAAAAAATAGAATTTGATCTTGATTCTGTTTTTGGTGTTAGCCTTAAAGATGATAACGAGGATGATGAGCCAATAATAAAGAAAAAGATTGAAATTTTAGGAAGGCAAAACGGAAATAAAAAAGTTATGGCAGTAAAAAAAGAAAAATTGCCAAAGAAAAATTGTTTTTGTTTTTATGAAAGAGAGTTAAAAAAGATAATAGAAGCAAGAGTGTCGGAAATATTTGAATTAATTGCACAGCAAATTAATTCATCTGCTAATTCTGGGCTTTTGCCAGGAGGAATTATAATTGTTGGTGGTGGAGCAAAATTACCAGGAATTGTTGATGTGGCAAAAAAAGAATTTAATCTTCCTTGTCGAATTGGTTATGCAAAGGATTTTTCTGGGTTAGATAAAGATCCTTCCTATGTTACTGTTTGTGGTTTGGTAATTGATGAATTAGATGAAGATGAAGCGGACTCAGGAAAGTCTGGAAATGGTCGGATAAAAGGGTTTTTTGGAAAAATTGGAGAAATAATTGGAAATTTAATTCCTTAAAAGAATGACTAAGATAATAGTAATTGGAATAGGTGGGGCTGGCTGTAATACTATTTCTCGTTTATTTGGAGGAAGTATTAAGAATGCCGATCTTATTAGTATGAATACAGATGTTCAGGATTTGAAAAAAAAAGATGCTCATTTAAAAATGAAAATTGGAGAAAAAACTACTAACGGTCTTGGCTCAGGAATGAAGCCAGAAGTTGGAGCGATGGCAGCAAGAGAAAGTCAGAAAGAGATAGAAGATTTAATAAAAGATGCTGATATAGTTTTTCTTTCGGCTGGACTTGGTGGCGGAACGGGGTCTGGTGCTATGCCAGTGGTTGCCGAAATGGCAAAAAAATTAGGAGTTCTTACTATTGGTGTTGTTACCTTGCCTTTTTCTTTTGAAGGTAAAAAAAGGAAAAAAATTGCGCTTTCAAGTTTGGAAGAAATAAAAAAACACATCGATACTTTAGTTGTTATACCAAACGATAAATTAACAAGTATAATTCCACCAAAAGCTACAATCGATTATGCTTTTCAGAAATGTGATGATTTACTTAAGGAGGCAGTGGAAAGTATTTCCAATATTATTTCAAATACTGGAATATTAAATCTTGACTTCGCTGATATAAAAGAAACTTTGAAAAATGGTGGAGTTGCCTTTTTTGGTACAGGAAAGGGCGAAGGGAAGGATAGGGCAATAAAAGCGATTGATAAAGCTTTTTCTTTATCGATAAGTGGATTTTCTCTTGAAAAAACAAATAGTATTCTTTTTAATGTTGCTTCTGGATCAGGAAGTGCAACTGTACTTGAAGTTAAAAAGATTGCAGAGGAAGTTAAGAAAAGAGTCTCATCAAATGCAAAGATTATTTTTGGTGCATCTCGTGATGAATCTTTAAATAAGGATGAAATTAGGATTACTATTATTGCTACTAGTCCTAATAAGTAATTTTTAATATTTTTATTGGGTTATAAGTGTTTATATCCCAAAAATTATCAACAGACCCATTAAAAATCAAGAAAATCTTATAGATTTTTGTCAAAATTGACAGCGATTTTAGGGGAGGATAGAATTGTAATATCATGACAAATAAAATCACTAAAATTAGAAAGAGGAATGGCGATCTTGTAGAATTTAATCAAGAAAAAATTACAAAAGCTGTTTTTAAAGCGATAACTTTTACTGATTCTGGAAACGGTGAGAAAACAAGTAATATTTCAGACAAGGTAGTTGATATTTTAAACAGAAGATTTAAAGAGAACGAAATACCTACCGTTGAAGAAATCCAAGATATCGTTGAAGAAGCATTAATGCTTGAAGATGAGATTGATGCTGCCAAAGCTTTTATCCTTTACAGAGAACAGAGAAGGAGAATTAGAGAGGCACAAGAAATTAGTGAAGAAGCCGTTGATAGAGTTGATGATTATTTAGATAAATTAGACTGGGAGGTTCAAGAAAACTCTAATATGACTTTTTCTCTTCAGGGATTAAACCATTATGGGGTTTCTTATATCGTTAAAAAATATTGGCTTAATAAAATTTATCCTCAGGAAGTAAGAGAAGCTCATGAATCAGGAGATATGCACATTCATAATCTTGATACACTTTCTTGCTATTGTGTTGGGTGGGATTTATACGCATTACTTCAAGAAGGATTTGGTGGTGTTTCTGGTAAGATAGAATCTTATCCTCCAAAACATTTTCGTACAGCCTTGGGCCAGATAGTTAATTTTATGTATACTCTTCAGGGAGAAGCTGCTGGAGCTGTATCGTTCTCAAATTTTGATACCTTGCTCGCTCCCTTTATTCGTTATGATAATCTTAGTTACGTTCAGGTAGAACAAGCAATTCAAGAATTCCTTTACAATATGGCTGTTCCAACAAGAGTTGGATTTCAGTGCCCTTTTACTAATATTACTCTTGATTTGAAACCTTCTGGGGTTTTTGCAAAACAACCTGTATTAATTGGTGGATTGCCTCAAAAAGAAACTTATGGTGAATTTGAAGAGGAAATGAAAGTTTTTGCAAAGGCTTTCTATACGGCGATGATAAAAGGAGATCGAAGTGGAAGGCCATTTTCTTTTCCGATTCCTACAATAAACATTACTCGTGATTTTCCTTGGGATGATCCAGCCTTGATTCCTATGTTTGAAGCTTCAGCAAAATATGGAATAAATTATTTTGCTAACTATATCAATTCTGATATGAAGCCAGAGGATGTGAGGTCAATGTGTTGTCGGTTAAGACTTGATTTATCCGAACTGAGTAATCGTGGAGGTGGAGGACTTTTTGGATCAGGATCATTAACCGGAAGTATTGGAGTTGTTACTATTAATCTGCCAAGAATTGGATATTTGTCAAAAACTAAAAAAGAATTTTTTGAAAGGCTGGGTAAGATAATGCAATATGCAAAAGAAAGTTTAGAAATCAAAAGGAAGACCATTGAAGAATATACAAATAAAGGTCTTTATCCGTACTCAAGACATTATTTAATGGGAGTAAAGAAGGCAAAAGGGCAATATTTTGCTAATCATTTTTCAACCATTGGAATTGTTGGAATGAACGAAGCTTTGCTTAATTTTATGAATGAGGATGTTGGATCCAAAAAAGGAATTGCATTTGCTCTTGAGGTTATGGATTTTATGCGAGAAAAGTTGGTTAAATTTCAATTGGAAGCAAATAGTATCTATAATTTGGAGGCTACTCCTGCAGAATCAACAGCATACAGATTGGCTCAAAAAGATAAGAAAAAATATCCAGAAATTATAGCGTCTGGAACTAAGAAAATTCCATATTATACAAACTCAACGCAATTACCAGTAAATTATACTGATGATGTCTTTGAAGAATTAAAGTTGCAAGATGATTTGCAATGTAAATATACCGGAGGAACGGTTGAACATCTTTTCTTGGGGGAGGAGGTAACCGACATTGAAAACTTAAAAACTTTAATTAAGAAAGCTTTTGAGAAAAATCGTTTGCCTTATATTACTATTACTCCTACTTTTTCTATTTGTCCTACTCATGGCTATATTTCTGGAAAACATTTTGCTTGTCCAAAATGTGCCATAGAGCAACCTTGTGAGGTTTATTCAAGAGTAGTTGGTTATATTAGACCAGTATCTCAATGGAACGAAGGAAAGCAAAAAGAGTTTGCTGATAGGAAAGAGTTTAGTTTAAAAAATTCTTTAGCTAATCTTAAAAAATAAATAGGCTAATGCAAAATAAATATGGAAATTCAAAATTTTTTCTGTCACGATTGTGACAAGGAGATTGAAGTTACTGAAGACGGAGAAATAAAAAATGGAAACTTGCTCAAATATGATTTAGGGGCAGGTCGTGAAAAAAAGGTTTTTAAGTGTAGTGAATGTTTTGCAAAAGATCAGTCTCTTCGAAACTATCAAGAGACAGAAGTTTATTCAAGAGTAGTTGGTTATATTAGACCAGTATCTCAATGGAACGAAGGAAAGCAAAAAGAGTTTGCTGATAGAAAAACATTTAACATTTAATAATAAAGCATTAGAGTGTGCGGTAAAAAACCGCACACTTTTAAAATTATGATTATTGGAGGATTTCAAAGATTTACTCTTATAGATTATCCAGGAAAATTATCTTGTATAGTGTTTTTGTCTGGATGCAACTTAAGATGTCCTTTTTGTTATTCTGGAGAGTTGGTGTTGCCAGAAAAGATAAAACAACAACCAGAGTTAAGCGAAGAAAAAATATTACGATATTTAAAAAGTAGATTAGGCATGCTTGAAGGGGTGGTTTTGTGTGGCGGTGAGCCAACCTTGAATTTTGAATTAAATGATTTTTGTTTGAAGCTAAAAGAGATGGGTTACTCAATAAAACTTGATACTAATGGAACTAATCCCGAAAAAATAAAGGAATTAATAGAAAAGAAATTAGTTGATTATATTGCAATGGACATAAAAGCTCCACTTACGGCTGAAAAGTATAAAACGGCTACTGGAGTAGATGTTGATATTGAAAAAATAAAGCAATCAATTGAGATAATAAAGAGTATGGGAATTGATTATGAGTTTAGGACAACAATTGTCCCCGGAATTCACTCTGAGGAAGATATTATTTCTATTGCAAACAGTATCGGACCCGCAAAAAAATATTTTTTACAGCAATTTAATCCCGAAAAGAATTTAATCGATGATTCGCTAAAAGGTTTAAAATCTTTTCCTTATGATTTTTTTGAGAAAATTATAGATAGAATAAGTCCATTGTTTGAAGTTTGCAAAATAAGATAGTTTAATTTTAGGGTTTTATGTTTCCTCTTTACGATGAGAATAGAATAAAAGGTAAGTGGCCAATATTTACTATTTTTTTAATAATTGTAAATATAGTAATATTTTTTTATACGTTTCCTTATCTTGATTTTTGTATTGATTTTTATGGATTCCGTAGTGCAGATTTTTTAAATGGAAAGTTTTATACGGTTTTTTCATCAATGTTTTTGCATGCTGATATTTTCCATCTATTAGGTAATGTTTGGTTTTTATGGGTTTTCGGAGATAATTTAGAGTCAAAAATGGGGCATTTTAATTTTTTAATTTTTTATTTGTTTTGTGGGGTTCTTTCCGCTATTATTTATGCACTAACGTCTATTGGCTCAACTATTCCTGTAATCGGTGCTTCAGGGGCAATTTCTGGTGTTTTGGGGGGATATTTGGTAATGTTTCCACGTAATAAAATTAAGTCTATTGTCCCATTTTTTATATGGTTTCTTGCTTCCATTCCTGCTGTTATTTTTATTGCTATTTGGTTTATCTTACAGTTTTTGTCTTTGGGTAATAATGACATGATTGCTTATGTCGGGCACATCGGAGGATTTTTAGCAGGAGTATTATTTGTTAAAAAATTTAGAAAAGGATTTTTGAAATAAATGCATAAGGCGGATATTTTTTTAATTTTTTGTTTGTTTTACTTGGGAGGCATATTTTTTGCCTCTTTTTTTGTTATTAATTATGTGTATTCGGCGGTAATATTTTTAATTCTGGGCTTATCTATTATCGGGCTGCAATGGAAAAAATTTTTAGCTATTTTTGGTTTTAGCTTTTTATTTTTTTCGTTTGGAATATTTTTATTTGGATTTAATTTATCTAGAGTTTTTAATGCACCCATTTTGGATTTTAATAATAGTGAGGTAATTCTTATTGGAAGAGTTGTTCGAGATTCTGATGGGTTTAGTAAGAAAAAAATAATAGTAAACGTCTTAAGTGTTAATGGCAGAGAAGAAAATTGGGGGAAAGTTTTAATTTCGGGTGATAAGTATTCCGTAGTTGAAGAAGGCGATAGTGTAGAAGTTTTTGGAATATTAAAAAAACCAGAGAATTTTTCTAACTTCGATTATCGTGGGTATCTGGCAAAAGAAAACATTTCAGCTGTTTTAAATTATCCTGATATTAAAGTTATTAAACGAGACGATTTGAATATTTTTCTTTCTATAATAAATGGTGTAAAAACTAAAATTTCTGATTCTATTACTACTGATTTTATGGTAGGACAAGCTCAAGTAGTTCAAGCAATGATTCTTGGTGAATCCGAAAAAATGTCGCCTGATTTCAAAGAAGAATTATCAAGAAGTGGAATTAGCCATGCTATCGCTATTTCTGGCTCACATTTTATTTTGATAGCATCTTTTTTATTTACTTTTTTCTTGTTTTTGGGATTTTGGAAAAAGCAATCCTTGGTATTTGTTTTATTATTAATTTTTTGTTATATGTTTTTAATTTCTTTTCCAGCCTCAAGTGTTAGGGCTGGAATAATGATTGGGTTTGTTTATTTAGCGAGAATAGTTGATCGCCAGGCTCAAAGTTGGAGATTACTTATTATCGCAGCTTTTTTGATGTGCTTACAGAATCCATTAGTATTAAAGCATGATCTTGGATTTCAACTTTCTTTTTTGGCAGTTTCAGGTTTAATATTTTTAGCACCTCTGATTAATAGTTTTTTAGTAAAGATATTTAAAGGAAAAATGAATTATTTAAGTGAATTATTTGCAATCACGCTTGCCGCACAGATTTTTGTTTTGCCAGTCTTGTTTTCTATTTCGCAATCTTTTTCATTTTTTTCTATCTTAGCCAATATGTTAATTATTCCGATCATGCCGATTTGTCTTGGGCTTGGTTTTATTTATTGTTTTTTATTTTTTATTCCATTTGTTCATAGTTTTATCGCTTTTTTACTTTATCCATTTATTTTTATTTTGATTTTTATTGCTAAAATTTTTTCAGCAATGCCTTTTATGTATTTTTCTTTTCCTACTTGGCTAGTATTTATTTTTTACATAGGGATTGGGATTTTTATTTATAAAAAACGAAGGAAGTATTCTCTTTGATTTTTTACTTCTTTGAGATATAATTGAGCCATATAGAACTAATAAAATTAATTATGAAAAAAGCTTTTATTTTATCGATAGATATGGGGTATGGGCATCAGCGTACTGCTCATGCGTTGAAATCTCTTGCGATGAGGAATAAGATTATAAATGCCAATAGCTATACTGGTATTCCTGAGACTGATAGAAGTTTTTGGGATAATTCTCAAGCATTTTATGAATTTGTTTCAAGGTTTAAGAAAGTTCCTATTTTGGGTAATTTGATGTTTTCTATTTTTGATGCTACTCAGGCGGTTGGTGAATTTTATACTGATAAAAATCTCACGGGTTCAAGTTTTACTCAAAAAGGGATGTATCCTTTGTTTGTGCGAGGATGGGGAAAGGATTTAATTGAAAAACTAAGTGAAGCTGGTCGTGGTAAAAAAATTCCTATTGTTTCAACCTTTTTTACTCCTGCTTTTATGGCAGAGCATTTTGATTATTCTGGTAATGTTTTTTGTGTTGTTTGCGATACTGACATTTCAAGATCTTGGGCACCAATGGAGCCAGAAACAACGAAAATAAGATATTTTGCTCCAACAGAAAGGGTTTATGATAGGTTAAAAATGTACGGTGTTCCAGAAAAAAATATCTTTTTAACTGGATATCCATTACCCCTTGAAAATGTCGGAGGGGAAAATATGGAAATATTAAAAAGTGACCTAAAGACAAGGATTGTAAATCTTGATCCTAATAAAATTTATAGAAGAAAATATGGAGTCGTTGTTGAGAAAAATTTGGGTTCTTTGCCTGTTAAGTCAGATAGGCCACTTACAATTGTGTTTGCTGTGGGAGGGGCAGGGGCTCAAAAGGAATATGGTATTGAGATAGTAAGAGCATTTGCTAAGGAGATAAAGGATAAAAAAATGAAGATAGTTTTGGTTGCCGGAACAAGAAAGGAAATTAAATGGTATTTTGAAAAGGAGTTATCCCTACAAGGACTTGATGCCCTGAAAGGGGTAGAAGTCCTTTATGAACCTACTTTTGAGGAGTATTATGACAAATTTAATAAAGTTCTTCGTCGAGCTGATATTCTTTGGACAAAGCCAAGTGAGCTTTCTTTTTATGCTGCATTAGGACTACCAATAGTAATTGCCCCAACAATAGGATCTCATGAGAATATCAATAAACAATGGATACTAGAGTCTGGTTTTGGAATAGAACAAAAAAATATAAAATTTGTTAGAAAGTGGTTGATGAATGAAATAAACGAAGGCAATCTTGCAAAAATAGCAATGCAGGGGTTTGTTGATGGAAATCAGTTAGGTGTATTAAAAATTAAAGAAATATTGACAGAATGTTGTGGTTAATAGTAATTATCATTAGCTATCTTTTTTTTGCATTATCTTCTTTGGGAGATAAGATTGTTTTGGCTAAGTCGCCAAAGCCAGAAAATTATATTTTTTATGTTGGGCTGTTTAGCGGAATAGCTATTTTTCTTTTACCGTTTGGTGTTACTATTCCTAGTATAAATGCAGCGTTTTTAATCGCAATAAATGGGTTAGTTTATATTTTTAGTCTTTATGCGTTGTTTTCTGCCTTGGAGAGATTTGATGTTTCAAAGGTTGTACCAACCATTGGAGCAACTCAGCCAATTTTTGTGCTTTTATTGACATATCTTTTTGTTGGACCACAGGACTTAGGTGTTGTAGATCTAATAGCTTATGGACTTCTTTTTATAGGTAGTATTATTATTTCTGTTGAAAAAAATGAAAAAGTTACGGGCGACTTTGTGTCACTTTCTTTTTTAGCCTCTTTTTTGTTTTCATTAAATTTTATTCTTTCAAAGTTTGTTTTCGTGGAGCTGGATAATAATTTTATATCTGGAATGTTTTGGATGAGTATCGCTGCTTGTGTAATTGTTCTTGTTGGGCTTGTGTTTAAAGGATTTCGTCGAGAAGTTTTTGAAGGGGAGAAGGTTGAGGCACAGACGGGTATTTTATTTGTTGTAACTCAGGTAGCGGGTGGTATTGCTAATCTTACTCAAAATTATGCTGTAAATATTGTACCTTTTAGCATGCTAGCCATTATGAATTCTATCAAGGGAGTTCAGTATGTTTTTCTTTTTTTAATAACATTAATTCTATCGTCATATTTCCCAAAAATTTTAAAAGAAAATTTTTCAAAAAAAGTGATTCTTCAAAAAATTTTTTCAATCCTTCTTATCGTTGCTGGCTTAGCAATTCTGGCATTTTTTGTTAAGGTATAATGCAATAGTGCTTATGACAATGCTTTTTCAATTAGCCTGAGGTTTATTGTGCCTAGAAGATAAGTGTTTAGGAAATTGAGTTGCCGTGTTTTAAAAAATGCTTTTTTTTGTTATAATTAGCCTATGATAATTCATCCTGCTGTAAAATATATCTTAATGGTGATTTTAGTATTAATAGTAATAGTATTTATTTATTTTTTTGTTGGCTTTTCTAAGCCAGCTAATAAAGTAAATTGGGGTGTTAATTTTTCAGTTAAACAGACTGAGTTTTTGGGCTTAGACACACACGAAACTTATTTAGCACTACTTGATGATTTAAAAATAAAAAATGTAAAAATTTCGGTACATTGGGATGAAATACAACCAAATAGTCTTTATGATTATGATGTTGAAGAAGTTGATTGGGAAATAAGGGAAGCAGAAAAACGAAATGTGAAAGTTATTTTAGCTATTGGAATGAAAACTCCTCGTTGGCCAGAATGTCATTTACCTCAATGGGCAAGAAACCAGTCAAAAGAAGATCAGCAGGAAAGTATACTTAGAATGATTACTTTTCTTGTTGAAAGATATAAAGGATCTTCAACGGTAACTGCTTGGCAAGTTGAAAATGAGCCATTTTTAAATTTTGGTGCTTGTCCTTGGTATGATAGAAATTTTTTAAAAAAGGAAATAGCTCTAGTTAAAGATTTAGATAATAATAAGGATGTAATTATTACTGATAGTGGAGAATTTTCTCTTTGGTTTAAACCTGCTCTTACGGGAGGTGATGTTGTTGGTATTACTACTTATAGAAGAGTTTGGCAAGATAGCTTTAAATTTTATTTCGATTATTTTTTCCCTCCAGTTTATTATCAAAGAAGAGCTGAATTGGTGAAATTGTTATTTAATAAAAAAGTTATTGGAACTGAATTACAAGCTGAGGCTTGGTGTCCCAATTCTATTATTAACGCTTCGCTTGAAGAACAGGATCGGACTATGAGCTTAGGGAGATTTAAAGAGGTTGTAACTTTTGCTAAAAACACAGGTATTGATACTTTTTATTTTTGGGGAGGTGAGTGGTGGTATTGGCTTAAGAAAAACCATGATCGTCCTGAAATATGGGAAGAAGCAAGAAAAATAATCTCTGAATAAGTGCATTATGTTTTTAAGTATTATAATTCCAACATTGAACGAAGAAAAAAATCTTGATAAGTTATTATCTCAACTTAAAAATTGTTTTTTTTCTGATTATGAAATAATTGTAGCTGATAGTAATTCTAAAGATAGGACGGTTGAAGTAGCTAAAAAATATGGCTGTAAGATCACTGAAGGGGGGAGGCCAGCTAAAGGTAGAAACAATGGTGCCAAGATTGCAAAAGGAGAGGTGTTATTTTTCCTTGATGCCGACTTAAGACTTAGCCCTAAATTTTTAGATTATGCCATTTCTGAATACAAAGAACGAAAATTAAATGTTGCTTCGTTTAATCTATATCCAATAAAAGAAAAAATTTTATTGAATAGATTTACTATTGATCTATTTTATAATAAGCCTCAGATAATTTTGCAAAAAATATTCCCAATGGGAGCGATGGGAATAATAGTGGATAAAAAAATTTTTCATAAATTGAATGGTTTTGATGAAACCATTCCGCTTGCTGAAGACCATTGGCTCATTCAACAGGCATCAAAGTTGGGAAGTTTTGGAATTATTAAGTCTTCTTATGTCTTAATGCCAACAAGAAGATTTGACAAAGATGGGTATATAAAAACGTCTTTAAAGTATTTATTTTGCGGATTGTACATGTTTTTCATAGGAGCACCAAAAGATAATATTTTTAAATACGACTTTGATCATTATAATAAGAAATAGTTTTTGAACCATTTTAAAGAATAATACGTATTAATTAGTGATTATTTCTAATTATTATTTTAGTTTATGTAATATGATTTAGATGATTAATTTTCAGTTAATATAATTAAAAAGTAATTAAATTTAAAGACTATTATGCCAATTTATCAATTACCTAATGTTGATATGTCAAAACAAGATTTTTTGAGTTTTGAGAAAACAAAAAATTCATTACATTTAAATAATAATTTTTTGGCTGGTTTGGCAATTTTATTTGTTGGTATTTTTTTCGGGGTTTTTATTGTTTATGCTTATCCTAATTTAGGAAGTGGTGGTAGCAATAATCCTATTCTTTCGACTGTCGCATATACGCCCCAAACCACACATGAAGAAGCTGTTATTACTGCTGTAAAAAATGCTTCTGATTCGGTAGTAAGCGTTGTTATTAGTAAAGAGGTTCCTGTTTATAAAAAAGTTCCGAGCGATGATTTAGATACCTATGATTTTTTTAATTTAATTCCACAGTATGAACAAGATGGAACTGAGAAGCAGGAGGTTGGACAAGGTTCCGGATTTTTTGTTACTGAGGATGGGATGATTTTGACAAATAAACACGTGGCTTATGATTCTACTGCGGAATATACTATCATTACTAATAATGGCAAGGAGTATAAGGCAAGAATATTATCTCGTGATCCTGTTCAAGATTTGGCTATTTTGAAAGTTGATAGTAGTGATAAATTTAAACCTTTAAGCTTAGGAGATGCCTCTTCTATCCGTATTGGTCAAACTGCAATAGCTATTGGGAATGCTCTTGGTGAATTCCAAAATACTGTTTCTGTCGGAGTTATTTCTGGCCTTGGTAGAACAATTACTGCTTCTTCTGGTGGAGCAAGTGAAACATTAGAAGATACTATTCAGACAGATGCTGCTATTAATCAGGGCAATTCAGGTGGACCATTGTTAAATTTAAAAGGAGAAGTTGTTGGTATAAATACTGCTGTTTCTTCTGTTGGACAAGGGCTTGGCTTTGCAATATCAATAGATAAAGCAAAAAAAGATATTGAGCAAACTAAAGCTACTGGAAAAATTTCTTATCCTTTCCTTGGTATAAGATATGTGCTATTAGATGAGAAAGTAGCTAAATTGAAGAAGGTTTCGGTTAGCTATGGTGCCTTAATATTAAAGGGGTCTGGAAAAGGAGAAGTTGCTGTTACTAAGAACTCTCCAGCAGAAAAAGCAGGGCTTAAAGAGGGAGATATTGTGCTTGAGGTAAATGGAGAAAAAATAAGCACGAGTAATTCTTTGTCAAAAATTATTAGTAAATATAAGCCAGGAGATAAGGTTTCTTTTAAGATTTTAAGTGGAACATCGCAGAGCGTAAAAGTTGTGACATTGGGCGAGTGGGAGGCGAGTGAATAGTTTATATTGATTATGGGTAACCTGCTAAAGGTAAGAGAGTGGAGAGTTTTTCTAAGACGAGAAGATTGGAATAAAATTATAGCTTGTCGAAGCCCTTTTGATCTATGGTGGATAAGCAGGCTTTTAAGTTTATGTATAGCTAATGAAATCAGAGATAGAGGAAATAAAATCGCGATTGAATATAGTGGACGTACTGTCTAGTTATATTAAGCTTGAAAAAGCAGGAATAAATTATCGTGCTTGTTGTCCTTTTCATAAGGAAAAAACTCCTTCGTTTTTTGTTTCTCCTAGTCGTCAGCTTTGGCATTGTTTTGGTGGTTGCAACGAAGGAGGTGATATCTTCCAATTTGTAATGAAGATTGAGGGCATAGAATTTACTGAAGCATTAAAAATATTGGCCCAAAGAGCGGGAGTTGAGTTACGACAGATGGATTCAAAACAAGCTCAACAGGAAAAAACTGAAAAAGAAAAATGTTCTATTGTGTGCGAATTAGCTGCAAAGTTTTTTGAATTATATTTAGAAAAAACTTCCGTAGGACAAAAGGCAAAAAAATATTTGTTTGATCGGGGACTTACAAAAGAAACTATTTCTGATTGGAGGATTGGTTACGCTCCAAGTAGCTGGAGCAAGCTTTCAGACTTTTTAATTGGTCGAGGCTATGAGAGAGAGGACTTAGTTGCTGCAGGGGTATCGATTAAAAAAGAAGGAAATAAGTTTTTTGATAGGTTTCGTAGTAGAATAATGTTTCCTATTTGTGATATGCGTGGCGGTGTAGCTGGGTTTACTGGAAGAGTTTTTGGGGATAGTAGTAATGACCTAGCAAAATATCTTAATACGCCAAATACTTTATTATATGATAAGAGTAAGATTCTTTTTGGGCTTGATAAAGCTAAAGGAGCAATAAAAGAAAATGATTTTTGTGTTTTAGTAGAAGGGAATATGGATTGCATTGCCTCGCATCAAGCAGGAATAAAAAATTGTATTGCCGTATCTGGCACTGCTTTAACTGAGTTTCATTTAAATATATTAAAAAGATATACTCAAAAGTTAGTTTTGTCTTTTGATATGGATACTGCTGGTAGTAATGCGACAAAACGAGGGATTCGCTTGGCACAAAATATGGATTTTGATATAAAAATTATTCCAATGTTTGGAGAAAAAGATCCTGCCGATATAGTTCTTCATGAGGGGGCAGAAAAATGGAAAGAGCTTGTATCCCAAAGTAAGCCAATAAATCAATTTTATTTTGAGACGGCTTTAAAAGATAAAGACTTGGATAAAATAGATGATAAAAAAAAGGTGGCCTCGGAGTTTTTGCCGATTGTAAAAGAAATGAGTAATAATATTGATCAGGCTTATTGGATAGCACAGTTATCGCAAGTATTAAAAATAAACGAAGAAGATATTCGAGAAGAATTAAAGAATACAAAAAAAAGTAATGATACTAATTTAGGTAATAGTGGTGGAAATTCAGAAAATTTTGAAAAACAATTTGTAAAATTAAATAGAAAAAGTAGAAAAGAGTTGGTTGATGAAGAGATTATGATTTTGGTTTTAATTGACCCAGAAAGGATTGACGTTATGACAGATGATTTGCTAAGCTCTTTTTTAAGCCCGATAAAGGATATCTTATTGAAAATAAAGCAAAAAAAGGATATAAAGACAGAAGAACTTATTCAGACCTTTAAAGATGATATGGTTGTTGTTAATTATATTACTTATTTAATAATGAAGGCGGAAACGAGGCGAGAGGCTGAAAGTGATATTGAGGGTGAATTTGAGCATTGCCTTGTTGAGCGAGAACTTTTAAGCAATAAGTTAGGTAGAAATAGATTGAGTGGTGAGATTAAAGAATTAGAAAAGAAAGGTGATTTTGAAAAAATAAAAATTCTTTTGGAAGAGTTTAATAAATTAAGCTATAACAAAAATGAAGAAGCCAACCAAGAAAGTCCTGAATCAGAAAACTAAAACAAAATCTTCTTTAAAAAAGAAGAAGACCATTGTCGCTGTAAAAAAACCAGTGGCTAAAAAGGTGGCGTTAAAAATTCAAAAGAAATCTACCAAACAGGTTAAACCTGCTGTAAAAGTTGTGTCAAAATTAGGGAAAGGTGTAAAGAAAAAAAATAAAGCATCTATTTCTAAAGTTCCGGTAAAAACTGGAAAAAAGATAGAGAAGAAAGTTAAAAAAAAGGTAGAAACAAAAAAAATAGATAAACGAGTTAAAAAAATTGTTCCTGAAAAAATAGGAAAAGTAAAAACTGAAAAAGCAAAAATAAAAGAAAAGAGATTGCTTTTAGAAAAACAAAGAAAGCAAAGAAGGGAAAAGCCTTCGGTGTCTGTTATTGATGATGAAAAATTAGAACTTCTTTTGAAGAAGGGAAGATTAAGAGGATTTATTACTTTTTCTGAAATTCTTTCTTATTTTTCAAACATAGAAGAAAACATTGAAGAGTTTGAAGATCTTTTAGGTAAATTAGATCAGATGAGTATTGAGCTTCGAGAATCAAAAGGTTATCTTGATGCTGACGTTGAGCCGAAAAAGAAGGGAAGAAAAAGAGCTTCTACCGGAAAGATAGATTCTGTTCAGTCATATCTACGAGAGATTGGAAAAATTCCGGCGATAACGGCTAGAGAAGAAAAAGAATTAGCTAAAAGAATTGAACTTGGTGATTTGGATGCAAAACGAAAGCTAGCTGAGGCGAATCTTCGTTTAGTTGTTTCAATTGCAAAAAAATATATTGGCCGATCGCCAAATCTTACATTGCTTGATTTGATTCAGGAAGGAAATCTTGGATTGTTTCGTGCAGTTGAAAAGTTTGATTGGAGAAAGGGATATAAGTTTTCTACTTATGCTACTTGGTGGATTAGGCAGACTATTACTAGAGCTTTAGCCGATCAGGCACGAACTATTAGGATTCCGGTCCATATGATTGAAACTTTAACAAAATATACTCAGGCAAAAAGACGTCTTTTGCAAGATTTAGACAGAGAGCCATTAGCCGAGGAGGTTGCAGCAGAGATGGGCATTGAGGTAGAGAAGGTAAGGCATCTAGAGAAGATATCTCAAAAAGCAGTATCGCTTGAAACTCCAGTAGGAGAGGACGAAAAGGATAGTGTTTTGGGAGAGTTTATAAAAGATGATAAAATCGAATCTCCCTCATCTCAAGCAGGAAGAAAGCTTTTGCGTGAGCATATGGATGAGATTTTTAGAGATTTGACTGAAAGGGAGCAAAAAATATTATCTATGCGGTTTGGCTTGGAAGATGGAGTTACTCATACACTAGAAGAGGTGGGGCAGGAATTTAAAGTAACTAGAGAAAGAATAAGACAAATTGAAGCCAAAGCAATAGAAAAAATTAGACAACATAAGAATTTGAAAAAATTGGAAGGATATTAGACTGAGACTCGCCGAATGGCGAGTTTTTTCTTATATTTTTTGCTTTACTATGGTATCCTTAAGTAAGGTAATTTATTATTGGTTAATTAAAAAATATATGGAAAGTCAAAATTCTCCTAAGTTTGCGTTTTTTTATTCTTTAGCGTTAGTGACATTAATTATTGGTTCTATTTCTTTGGGAACAATGTTTTTTGAATTTATAAATAAATTTTTTCCCTTAATACAAAATAACTATTATGGAGAAAATTCTGGTTTAAAGTTTGCAATTTCTGGAGTTATTATTTCTTTTCCGATTTTTTATCTTATAAAATCTTTTATTTATAAGGGGATAAAGAAAGGTGACCTTGCTATAAATTCATCAATCAGAAAATGGCTTACTTATTTTATTATTTTTATTTCGGCCGTAGTAATGATTGGTTCTTTGATTGGGTTATTGAATAACTTTTTAGACGGCGAAACAACTTTTAATTTTGTTTTAAAGGCGATAACCGTATTGGTAATTTCTTCTGCTATTTTTACTTTTTATTTTTATGACATTAAGAGTAGGGAAATAAATGGAAAATTTATTATGGCATATTTCGTAATGTCAGCGATTATTGTTTGTATCGCTTTAGTGTCATCGTTTTTTATAATAGAATCTCCTACCGAAGCTAGATCTAGAAAAATAGATCAGAAGATTTTGAGTAATTTTGAGACAGTAAAAAGGGGATTGGAACAGTATTATGTTGACAACACAAAGCTACCTTCTAATTTGGATGAGTTGAAAGCACAGGAGTATAGTTATATTGATTCCGCAGAATTTGTGGAAGAGTCAACTGGAAAATATTATAACTATGAGGTCGTAGATGCTGTGAAATATAAATTATGTGTTAATTTTAATTCTTCAAATCTTAACAACGGTAATGATACTACTTATTATTCTGTTAATTGGAAGCATGATAAAGGGTATCAATGTATTGTAAGAAGAATTGAAAGCTTCGCAAAGTAGAGAAAAGATAGCTTATTATAGGGGTTGATATTTTCTTGAAAATAGTTATAATACTATTGTTAATTAAAAAATTAGCAATTGTTCCGGCGTGGCGCAATGGTAGCGCGGTTGCCTGTAAAATACTTGCAGCTTTCTCGAGAAATTGAGATTGAAAAACGAGGTGAATTGCGGGAAATCTAAAGGTTTTAACCCATGACAATCCGCAGCCAAGCCCGAGAAATCGGGAAGGTTCAGAGACTATCCTTTTTAGGAGTACTGCTTAGAAATAAGTGGGAAGCGCCTCGCCCCTAACACATTTTGTGAAGGGTGATGATATAGTCCATCCCTATAAGAAATTTTAGGATAAATGTAAGCAATAGGTTGTAGGTTCGAATCCTACCGCCGGAGCCAACGATTTTTTTATCGAGAGAGCGGTTTTCCGTGATAAATGCGGAAGTATCGAGAGACCGACTTGCTGTCGGTCTCTTTATTTATATAAGATATAATTATTTTATAAGAGTTAAAATGACCCATAAGATGAATTTAGGCAATGAGCCTTTTGTAAAAATAAAAAATGGAGATAAGATTATAGAGTCAAGATTATTTGATGAAAAACGTAGTAAAGTTAATATTGGAGATGAAATTGAATTTACTTTCAACGAAGATCAAATAGAAAAAATATTAACTGAAGTCGTTGCACTGTATCGCTATCGATCATTTGAAGAATTATTTTCTGATTTTCCTAGTAAATATTTCGGAGGAAATTCAAAGGAAGAACTTCTTAAAGAGATTGAACAATTTTATTCTAAGGAAGAGCAGGAAAAATATGGGGTTGTAGGGATAAAAATAAAAAGAACCTAGTTTTTACTAGGTTTTTCGAACTCGAGGACTATAACTCCGAGCACTTCTTTGTCTTTGGGATATATTTGCCTTAGCAAGGCAAGGGTTTCTCCCTTTGATTTTGCATCGGGAACAATTAGTTTCCAATCCTCGATTGCGAGCATGTCTTCGAAGGTTGAATAATTTCGTACCCCAATTACCTTAACTTCCTGATTACTAACGTGGCATCCAAGCTGGATCCGCTCACCGACTTTGATACGTTTTATTGATTCGTATCCGACGCGAACCTCAAGGGTTTTCTTGCCAGATTGAATCAGGTCAAAATATTTTTGTTTAATTCTCATCATTCTCATTGTTGATTCACCTATGTTTAAGCTCCATTGTTGAGTTATGATATCTAGACGGTATGCAGAAGGCATAGCTGCATTTAGTTTCCATCCCAGTCTTTGTAGGGAAATAACCTCTTCCACGCTTGGATCAATATGGAGATAAAGCTTATGTCCATATGGAACAAGCTGAAAAGGAATATCAATTAGTAGTGCCTCAAAAGCAGATATGTTTTTAGCTATAAGCGGCATGATTTTGATAGGATTTCCTTTTTTTGGAGTTGCTCCTGCCACTCCAATGACTTGTCCGTTGCTATCAAGAGCCACAAAGATAAGTTTATACTTTGCATTGATGTCCTTGGTGTGACGACGCACATAACCATTAAATAAGGAGGAAACCCAATCACTTGTTATTCCGTCGAATGAATTACAGAGGCGATTAAGTAATAATTCTGCAGTTTGTCTTTTCATTTCTTCATCGTTTTCATCAAGAGGAACGACAGAAATATTTATTGAGTCAAAGCTTGTGAGACTTTTTAAGTCATGAAGTGGCTTATAAAACATAACTTCATTTATACCACTTTTGTAATGGCTTTCTGACTCTCCTGCTCGAATAAATCCCTTACGAAGGAAGAACTGTAATGCAGAAATATTTTGTTCGGCTACTGTACAATAAACTTGCCTTGCATCGTGCTTTTTAGCATATGTCTCGGCAAAATCAAGGAGTAAGGCTCCGAGTCCCAGTTTTCCCCTGAATTCAGGAGATATGATCAAAGGGCTGATTTTGTATGTCGATTGTCTTTTCCCGACAACATGTATCATTCCTCCTCTGATTCCATCTACCTCAATTATGAACATTCTTTGTTCGAATGAAAAGAACCCTAGATAATCAGTTCCTCCGGAGAGGTGAGCATTTAGAATCCTTTTGGCATGGGCCCGGTGATCTCCTCCGTAATAATCTTCAAGCGCAGATTGCATTAGGTCTTCGACCCAATTAAAATCTTCACTTTCTGCGATACGAATTTTTAAGTTCATTTTATCCCTCTGTTAAGCTACTACTTTGATAGGACAAAGCTGCGTAGTTAAAGGTTTTTTAAAGTACTGCATTGTCTTGGCATTAAGCCGCTGTCATTAAAACATATTTAAACTAAATTGTAAACCACGCTTGAATAATCTCAATAAACATGTATTAATATAGATAACAAAGCTAGGATTTACTCCTAAAGCTACTGGTAAACGAAAAAGTATCGAGAGACCGATTGCCGGTTCGAGTCGCATTGCCAGAGCCAATTAAAACTTTATCGAGAGACCGATTCGGGGCTCTGGATGCAATAAGATGATAGCACACCTTTATTTTGAGGTGTGTTATTTTTTACAAATTATAATCAAATAAGATTAAATGTTTTTTAATAAAATTAAAATACAAAGATACAGATCGATAACAAACATGTCACTGACTTTTCCTAAGAATAAGGGAATATCAATTTGTGGTGCAAATAATGTCGGGAAAACTAATTTTTTAAGAGCATTAGATTTATATTTTTCATTAAATCCAAAAAAATTTAATATAAGAAAAGATATTCCATTTGATATTTTGGAAGGTAAGCGAGGCGCTGGATTTAATACTTTAATCACTGGATATTTTGAGGATGATAAAAATAAATATAAGATATCAGCAACCTTCATACCAAATAAAGACTTTGATGTTTCAATAAAAATAGATGGAGAAAAGAATGGGAAACAAAAGTTATCGGAAAGAGAAAGTAGGCAGATTTTAAATAATTTTAGGTTCATTTTTATCGAAGCTAGTAATATTAATATACCAGAAATAATTGATGAAATAATTGACGATGAAGTTCTTCCTTTTGGATTAGACTCATTACGGAAAAAACAAACAGAGCCATTAGAAAAATTTAATGACTTTATTGATAGCTCAAAGGTTGCTGTTGAAAAATTGACAAAAGATATTGAAAAGATAGTAAATGAATTTATTGTTGATATTCCTGGCATAGATTCAAGAGATTGGAAAGTAAAAATTCTCTTTTCTGAGTATGTAAAATTAAGACAGGCGCTATCTGGAATTATTGAATTTACTTTATATGACAAAAATGATAATGCGTTAGAATCAAAAGGAAGTGGAATTCAAAGGATTATATTGATTTCATTAATGCAGTATGTTGCCGAAAAAACCTCAAAAAAAATTATTTGGGGAATTGATGAGCCAGAGGTTTTTTTACAGCCAGCTTTACAGAAAAAGGTTTTTAACCATTTAAAGGATATTGCAAAAAAACAACAGGCAATACTAACAACGCATTCCCATAATTTTATTGATTTACAATCCATTGAAACAGTTTTTCTTTTTGAGGCAAAATATGAGCAGAAAGTTTTTGTAAGAAAGCCAAAAGAAATATTCTATACTGCTAATACATTTTTCGATGAGAGTATGTCAAATAATGAAAAGATACAAAAAATAAAAAATCATCTTGGAATAAGTAATAACGATTCTTGGGCTATACTTCCCAATAACCTCTTAGTCGAAGGAGAAGAGGACAAGGAATACATAAATTCATTGGCAGCAAAATTTGAGGTGGATATGCCAAATATTTTAGTATCAGGAGGCGCTTCAAAGATAAAGGGATATTTACAATTCTTAAGAGAGTTTTCAGATGAACTCATATATACGCCAAATATCAAGGTTATTGTTGATTATGACGAAGCAGGGAAAAAAGAATACAATTCTCTTAATGTAAGTAAATATAAAAATTTTGTATTAGAAAAAGAATATATTATTCGTTGTGATGGTTATAGTAGTGAAAAGGCATCTTATGAGATAGAAGATTTTATCTATCCAGAAATTATTTTAGAAGCAGCAAATATTTTTTTAAAAAATAATAGCTATAAACCAATTGATAAAAAAGAGATAAAAAATCGTTTTCAAGTTGCATTTAATAACGAATGCATATTAAAGTTTTTAACAGATAAGGGAAAAGAGAAAAATCCTAACGAAAATTCTTTTAATTTCGAAGATGAAGGGTTGAAAAAAATAATTTGTAAGTATGCATGCGAAATAATTAGAAAAAAAGATATTAGCAGTATGGATGAAAAATATCCTGAAGTTAAGAAATATATTATCTCTTTATGTTAATAGTGTTTTGAATATTAGAGGTTGTTACTGTATAAGTATTTTATTTCTTTCTAAGATCAATTTTCCTTTTAAGCATGACAGCAATTCTCTTTTTTCATAAATTGATCCTTGCACTAGAATATATTTCGCATATTTCTTGTAATCCATCAGATCTTCAATCTTTTCCTCATTTTCTTTGAGCCCTAGTACTCCATACCAGAATTTATTATATCGCTGGACTTCGTAGTCCATTTTGTTTTATGAGAGTTTCATCTATCGGAAGATTATTCATTAGATTTGACAGTTGGTTAATTAAGTCTTTTTCACGGATATGTCCGCACTTACAATTAATACCTTTTAATCTAGTGCATCCATAGTAAATATATTTTGTTATATTTTTGCTATCAAGTCTCTTAAGATTTTTTTCAGCTATTGCTCTCGATCCGCATAGCTTGTATTCTATTATTTTAGAAAGGCGGACTCTCTTTATATTTTCGCTAGTCAACTGTTGTTCTTAAATAATAATCTAAAGTGCAATGTTTACTAATCACGAGAAACATCATAGTGACTAAGCAGCTAAATTTTTTGCGAGGGGCGATTATTCAGTAATTTCTCTGTTTTTTAACTTGCTTATCGAAGGATATTCCTTTTGTGAAGAACTGTCTTAAAAAATATAAAAAGTATCGAGCAGTCTTTTGTTTTTTGTTGAAAAATGTTGTTTGTTGTGAGATAATTGATGTATATGGTAGCTGTTAAAATAGCTAAAAAAATACAGGATAAATTCAATGTAAATCATATTTTTGCACAAAATATGGCGTTTTTTGTTTCTGATAGTGATAATCCGATTGATTCAGCGAGAATTCGTATCGAAGAGAAACCAAAGCCATTTGTAAAATGGGTAGGCGGTAAACGTCAGCTTCTTGATCAGCTTAAGATAATGAAATTGTATCCGCCCGAACAATTTAATCCACTAAATGGCAGGTATTTTGAGCCCTTTGCAGGAGGAGCAGCTGTTTTTTTTGATTTGCTTCCCAAGAGAGCATTTTTATCAGATTTGAATGCTGAACTCGTTATTACCTATAATGTAATAAAAAATGATGTAGAGTCTTTGATTACTTCACTCAGAAAGCATAAAAATGAAAAAGAGTATTTTTTGAAAATAAGAGCTAAAAAAGTAGAAGAATTAAATGATGTTGAAATAGCCTCTCGTTTTATATATTTAAATAGAACTTGTTTTAATGGGTTATATAGAGTTAATTCAAGAGGAGATTTTAATGTTCCTTTTGCAGGAAATAAAAATCCTTTAATTTGTAATGCTATTAACTTAAGGAGAGTATCGGGGTCGCTTAAATATGTTGAAATTAAAAATCAAGACTATAAAATGGTTTTAAAAAAAGCAAGAAAAGGCGATTTTATTTATTTTGATCCTCCTTATTATCCACTTACCAAGACGTCATCTTTTACTTCTTATACAAAAGAAGCATTTTTAGACAAAGAACAAATTGAACTAAGAGATACTTTTGTAGAATTAACAAATAGAGGTTGTTTTGTGATGTTGTCTAATTCTGACACTCCATTTATAAATAGAATTTATTCTGAAGTTAAAAATAAGAAGATAAAAATAAATAAAGTTTACGCAGGGCGAGCTGTTAACTCTAATGCTTCAGGGAGGGGAAAGATTACCGAGGTATTGATAACTAATTATTAAGGTATGTGTTTTATAAAGAAAGATAAAGAATTTATGAAAGATTATAATTTTAAATTAATTAGTAATCCAGAGGTTATTAAATGGTGCTATGAAGGTATTACCGATATTTCTTTAAAGGATACCGAAAGCGAAAAAAAATTAGCAAAAGTAAAAGAAATAGAAAAAGAGTGGGGGAATAAAATAATGGGCACTGAGGACGGTAAGCAGTGGACTACTGTATTATGCCAAAATCTAGTAATGGAGGCTCTTATTAAGCTTGGAAGAAAAAATGTAAGAAAAACCGAACAAAAAAAGAGTTCATTGAGGGACAAAAAATATGATCCAGACTTGGAATGTGATGATTATGTTTATGAAGTAAAAGGTAGGAGTTGGTGTACGCCGGGGACTGCGGGAGAGAAAATACTCGGGGTTCCTTTAAAGTATGGTGAATTGCCTCGTTTATATAAGAAACCTCTCCAGATTGTTTTAGTTGGATATCAAGAGTACGAAGCAAGAGAAAAATTTGCTTTTGGTGATTTATTGGATAAAAATAATCAAACACCAGAGTTAAAAGAGAGTTTAGCTTTTTATAAAGAGCACGACATTGAATATATTGCTTTTACGGATATTTTGGAAAGAATTGGCTACGGTGATGGGTGCTGGAAGAAAAAATAATTAATTTGATTTACCAGATAAACTAAAATATAAGGTTTATGGAAATCAAAAGAGAAAAAGAATTAAAATTACAACCCGATGAATTTGAATTAGAATGTACATCTGTTTGGGCTTTCCCTCGTAGAGGTAATTGGGCAACACATACTTCAGACTGGAGAGGGAACTGGTCTCCAGAGGTTGCTCGCAATCTTATTTTAAGATATTCAAGCGAAAATGATATTTTATTAGACTCAATGATTGGTGGTGGTACGACTGCGATTGAAGCAAAAATTTTAAATAGGAATATTATTTATTCTGATATAAATCAGGAGGCTCTAAATAGAACGAAAAAATGTTTGGAGTTTGAAGTTGAAAATAAAAGTTGGCAACGAGGGTTTAAATGGGATTCTCGCAATTTGTCAAAAATAAAAAGCAATTCCGTTGATTTTGTTCTTACGCATCCTCCCTATGTAGATATTATTAAATATAGCGAGGGTAATTTGGTTGATGATTTGTCGAACATTCACGACATTGAAACTTTTTGTGATGAAATGGAAAAAGTTGCTAAGGAATTTTTTAGAGTTTTAAAGAAGGAGAAATATTGTGCCATTTTAATGGGCGACACTAGGCGAAATAAAATGTACCAGCCGTTGGCTTATAAAGTTATGGATCGTTTTTTAAAAGCAGGCTTTCTTTTAAAAGAAGACATAATAAAAAGACAGTTCAATTGTAGGGCGACAGGATTTTGGGTAGAAAAATCTAAAGCATCAAATTTTTTACTAATAATGCATGAACATCTGTTTATATTTCAGAAAATTTAAAACAGTAAAGTAGTATGGTTAAATGTTAACAGAAATAAAACAATGGAAAAGAAAAAAATAGTAATTTGTTCCAGTGCTTCTTTTGAAAAGGAAATAATAGAATGGAAAATTAAATTAGAGGGCATGAATTTTGAGGTGATTAAGTATCCTGTAAAACTGCAGGGAGATATTACGACAGGATACGAAAAGGAATTTACTGATCATTATGTTTCCATAAGTAAGGCTGATGTAATATTAACTCTTAATATAGAAAAAAGGGGGATTCCTGGCTATATAGGACCAGGCGTATTTGCTGAGATGGCTTTTGCTATTGGTTTAAATAAATCATTAGGGAAAAATATTGATGTCTATCATATCAATCCTATTCCAGAAAGTTTGCCATATTCTGAAGAGTTGAGACTTTGGGAAAAACTGAATTGGATAAAAGCTTTTTAACTAATTTTTTTATATAATATCTCATTCTTAAGAAATAACCTTATAAGTCTTATAAATAGAAAAACATGAAAAAACCAGTTGTATTTTTTGGGTGTTCTATGAGGGGCGGCCATGCAAATATAAGTCGAGAAAAGCTGGCTATAATTCCTAGTATAATAGAGGAGTTAGGTTGCGAGTTGGTATCAAAACATCAGACTGTGGAGGGTATTATAAAAAAAGAAAACTTTTTTACTAAGTCTCAAATCCACGATCGAGATTATGAATGGCTTTTGGATTCTGACTTAGGTATTTTTGAAATCAGCAATCCTAGTTTAGGTGTGGGTGCGGAAATTTCTGATATGGTTCACAATAAGAAGCCGGTACTTTGTGTTTATAATTCTAATAGTACCAATGATAATGATGTTTCAGCATATGTATTGGGGAAGCAAGGATCGAAGTTTACAGATTCTCTTTTTGAGTGTATTAATTATTCTACATTTGAAGAGCTTAGAATAATTATTCGAGAATTCTTTTCTAGGGTACCGAAATAATCTTTGGCAGTGAATAGGGAGTTAAACGGGAAAACAGAATTAAGGATATAATTTCTTTATGTTGATAACCATATGAATCATCCAACTATAAAACTACAATTTGATCAAAAATTAGACCAAGATATGGCTTGGAGTTTTTATGGGCACAAAAAAGGTGGCTGTGACTTTTGGGAAGAAAGAGCATTAAAATATCATCCAATGCTTATTGATATTGAAGAATCTTCTGATAAGAAAACTTTTTTGGATAATTATGTTTCAAGTTATTATACTTCTCATAACGATGAAATCATATCACTCAGCAATAAGACTATTGAATATTTGAATCAGGCACAAGAAAAATATTTTCTATTGGTTGATAAAATATTTAATAATCATCCTTGGCCTAAAAAAGAACTCATTGGCGATTTTTCTATTTTTGATTTTTGTCCTCGATTTTTGGAAGATGGAGAATTTCAGGTTTTTATTTATGATAATCGAGACCTTCAGCTTTTTACTATTTTTCACGAGTGTCTTCATTTTATATTTTATAATTTCGCTTTAAGTAAATTTCCAGAAGTTTTTACTGGAATGAACACTGAAGATGGAAAGTTTTGGGTTTTGGCAGAAGTATTTAATATAGTGATTCAGACTACAGATGATTTTATCGACTTACATGGAAAAATAGATAACATTGGATATCCTGAACATCAGGAATTAATAAAAAGGGGAAGTGTGATATGGAAGAATGATTCAGATGTCTCTAGCTGGATTATTGAAATGATGAAAATAATTTAGCTAAATTTTTTCTTTTTATAGTGTCTTATTTGTCTCATTTTTAAGAAATAACCCTCGACCGATTTCTATTAAAAGATTTATAAATTAATGGCGTGGGAGACTTGGAGTTATTGGATCATTATAGTACTAGACCGTAGTGGGGAGCCAGTTAGGACCGGTAGTCAGCTCTTGGGTTGAGTCAAAAGAAGGAGTTATTGTAAAAGATAGCTCCTTTTTGTTTGTAATTTGATAATTAATATCCTTTTTTTATCAATTATTTCTTGGTTATCCAGGAACAATCAGTCACATAAGGGAGTTCAATAAAAAAATTTGAATTAGCTTCTTTTACGTATTTATGGTATATTTTTCTAATCGTGCGTTTATGAAAGGATGTGCAATTATAAAGTAAGTAGAGTGAATTAATCTAAAAAATAATTTTATGAAAAAGAATATAGTAATTATCGTGATATGTGTAGTTATTGCAGTAATAGTATTGGTGGGGTTTTTGGGTGGAAACAATGGGGGATCTAATAATAATACTGAAATCAATAAACAAAGTGAGTCTGTGTCCTTGATCGACATAACAACGACACAAGGTATCAGTCTTAAGATTCCAAAGGAAATGACACTTTTAGAAAACGGTGCTTATGCCAACATGGAGACAGGAGATGCTGTGTCTTTTGGAGTGACAGAGGTTGGCGGGATTCCGCTTTCTGATTGGAAAGAAGCAGATGTCTTAGCTACATATCAAAGTAAGTATAAAGATGTTGTAGTGAAAAGTTTTGAGAATGGTAAAAAAATTGATGGTAAGGAAGCTCTTGTGTCTAAGGTTGCTGTAACAACTCCAGATAGTCATCCTGTTATACTTGTATTGATTATGATTACCGATGGCAGTAAAAATTATGTTATAAATTTTGTTCACGGAGCTAGTGATACCGACGGAGTGCTTGTAAAGAACCTACAGCAATGTATTGATAGTATAAAAATAAAATCTGTTTAATAAATTAAGCATTAGGATTATATTAATTCAAAAAATAAGTGTGATTATAAACTTGATAGAAAAAATAAAGAGGCCGACTTACTGTCGGTTTTCTTTTTATTTAATAATGATATAATTTAGTTGTTATAACTTAGGAATAAAACTATAGATATTGATTGTAATATATGAATTTGCCTTTAAATTACAATAAGCTTTTACTTTTATTTGTTAAAATGTTGGATATATAGTTAAGATAATGAATAGTAATTCTTCATTTAAAATATATATTGCTTTGAGATTTTTTTCATCTCTGTTTTTTGCTATGATTGTGACAGTTAATTTGGTTTATCAAGCTACTGTTGCAAACTTAAATCCCTTACAGTTAGTTCTTGTTGGAACATTATTAGAAGCATCATGTTTTCTTTTTGAAATTCCAACCGGAATAGTCGCTGATTTATATAGTCGTAAATTGTCAATAATAATTGGAACATTTTTAGTTGGGGTTGGTTTTTTAATTGAAGGATTGTTTCCGTTGTTTTTTGCAATTCTTATTGCGCAATTTATTTGGGGTATTGGTTCGACCTTTATTAGCGGAGCTAGAGAGGCATGGATTGTTGATGAGATTGGGGAAAAAGAGGCCGAGAAAGCATTTATTAGAGGTCAGCAGTTTAGTCAAATGGGTTTATTTGTTGGAATATTTTTAAGCATGTTGCTTGGAAGTATAAATATTCAATTGCCGATTATTCTTGGGGGAGCTTTATATTCCATACAATCTTTGTTTCTCATGTTTTTTATGAAGGAAAATAATTTTTCGCCAACTCCATTTAAAAAAAGAGAAACTTTTAAGAAGATGAGAGAAATTTTTTTTGAGGGAATAGTGATTATTAAAAAAAATTATGTATTGTTGTTTATAATAATTAATAGCTTTATTTTTGGAATGTTTAGTGAAGGATTTGATCGGTTATGGACACCATATCTTTTAAATAATTTCGAATTTCCTTTAATCGGAGATTTGAAGCCAGTTGTTTGGTTTGGAATAATCAATATTATTGCAACTATTTTTGCATTAGTAGCAACTGAAATTGTAAATATAGTAAAAAAAGACAGGGCGTCATCATTAAAAATATTATTATTTATTGATTGTTTGTTGATTGTGAGTGTGTTTGGTTTTGGTTTTTCTAATGGATTTTTAGTGGCGATTATTTTTTATAGTTTCATATCGATGTTTAGGGAGGCAAGAGGTCCATTATATGATATATGGATGAGTCAAAACATTGAATCGAAAATAAGGGCAACTATATTTTCAATGCGGAGTCAGGTTGATGCGTTTGGTCAGATTATTGGCGGTCCAATCATTGGTATTGTAGCTAGCGTGATTGCTATTCGGAGTGGTATTGTTGCTGGAGGCATAATACTAGTTCCAACTATTTTCTTTTATTACTATTTTCTAAAGCGGCATAAAAATATTTAGTGATCTTGATTGAATCTCGTTAAAAGACTTACAGGTTATGGCGTGGAGAGCCTTGGGGTTATAATACTAGACTGTAGCGAAAAATACCCCAAAAGGGGTATTTTTGTTTGGCTTAGCTGTGTAGGATACGAAGTGGGAGCTGCGGCTATCAGCCAGACTCGGCCCTTAAATTTTTTAGGAGGAAAATATTAAAAAACGAATCCTTCGCTTATATTTTTTGACGAATTTATATTTTGATTATAGTATTGAGTTAATAAAAAATATTGTTGAGAGATGAATTTTCTGATAGTTAGTGAATAAAACTAAATTTTTTTGATATATTATTCAAATAATAAACATAGTAATATGATAGAATGTAATAATTGTTCTCGATATAGTAAAGGGTTTGAAAGGGTGGATATAAATAAATTATTAGGTGATGGTGACTATAATGGGAATATTGAATTAAAATGGGGAAGAACAAAAGGTGTAATAGATGAGATATTAAAGAAATATAAAAATCCAAAAATTATTGATCTTGCGGTTGGGGGAGGAAATGATGCTATTTTTTTGCTTGAAAAAGGATATAATGTTATTGGTAATGATAAGGATGTTTACCTATCATCGGTTGCTACACAAGAAGCAAAAAAGAAAGGATTTTCTTTGAAAATAAATAATGAGGATTGGATTAATATACTTAATTCTAAAAAATATAGTGATGCCGAATTTGATTTTGCTTATATCTTGGGTAATTCTTTTCCTAATTATCTTTTTAATAAGAAGGATAGAGAAAAGTCGCTTAAAGGTTTCTGGAGGATATTAAAATCAAAAGGTGTATTATTTTTTGATACGAGAAACTTTGATTATATGCTAGACAATAAGGAATTTATTCTAAAGAATCCAGAAAATAATTTTAGATATGATGGAATATGTACATATTTGAAGAGTGATAATTATAAATCTTTTCCGATTGTAATAGAGGATCAATTAATACATTGGTGTTCTAGGAATTATTCAACAAATCAATATGGATGCTTAGACCTTTGGCCAGCAACAGAAGAAAGGATGAAGACTGAGATTAAAGATGTTTTAGGTAGTAGTGTAGATGTCGAGATTTATTATGACTATGATACGACAAAAATAGAGCATTATGATTTTATCCAATATAAGCTAACTAAATTGTAGATAAGCATTTCTCGTACCTAAAAATAAATGTCCGTGATTCAGGCTTGACAAATATTATTTTTATAGTATTGTTAATCTAGTGCTTATGTTGGAAATTTTTTTCTCGACTATATTGAATCCTTTCAAGCGATGGAAGCTTGAGAAGGAGTATAATGACTACCTCTGCATGAGGGGTCAGAGGAGAGTAATGCTTAGAAAGCTGAACCAAAAACGTTGATTCAGAATCTAAGTAGCAGCAGGATCTAAAAAATCCTGATTTTTTATATTATTTTACATTGGTCGCAGGGCGATTTAGGAAATTGATTTATGTTTATTTTTTAAGAAATAAAATTCTGACTGACTTCCTGTCGGTTTTCTGTTGTGATATGATAAATAAAAAATGGAATTTACTATTTCAAAAAATGAAATAAATAGACGAGGAAAAGCATTTATTACCTTGTTGACTAGTATGACTGTTGGTTTGTTTTTAGGTTCATTATTTTTTAATTATCCAATATCTATATATGGATATTTACTTGTTGCTTTGGCATTTTTCTTCTTAAGTGCGATAACGTTTGTTTTTTTTATTTTGATATCGAAAACAAAGATTTATATATCCGACAACGGAATTAAAAAGATAAGTGGCAAACTATCTGAAAGTTTTTTATTATCTGATGTAAAAAGTATTAAAGTTAAAAGAAGAACGAATGGAGTAATTAGAGAAATCTATATTACTTTTAAAGGTCAAAAGGAATTAGTTATTACTGCTTTTGAAAAAGATTTTGAGGAAATTAGGAATTTACTTATTAGTGAATTGAGAGGTGACGTTATAGTAAAAGAAACGCATGAACCAATTAATTTTGATCATCCACTTTTCTATTCGATTCTTGGCTTGCCAATTAGTTTTATGGGTATTTTTTTTATAAAAATACTTACAACATTAGATTACGATCAAATAAAATATATTTTGTTTGCCTTATCTGTCTATGTTGTTTTAGTTGGAATATATTTTATCTTTAAAAAACCGATAGCTATAAGGGCTGGGAAAAAACGAGTAATCGCCGACTACATAATTGGACTCATTATTATTTGTGGTAGTATTTTTATTTTTTTTGTTGGGTTGGGCCTATAGATAAAACGATTTTAGTTTGGTTTTATCCGTGTTTTTCTGACTCGCATTGTGGATGACTATAATTTTTAGTATAATTATTGTATGAAAAAAAACATTACCCTGCATGCCAAATGGCTCATCAAGGCTCCTTTAATGGAGGTGTTTAGTGTAATGACTACATTTGAAAAATGGCCTGAGTATTTTCCGAAAGTTGCGGAATCTCTACAAGTTATAAAGCATGAAGGAAATAGTTTGGAAATGGACGTGACTGTTAAATCGTTTGGCCAAAACTTTCCAGTAAAAATGAAAACTCAGATTCTTCCTGAAAAGGGGTTTATTTCTGATAATGAAAACCCTAAATTTGGAACTTCTGGTCATGAAGAATTTTTGCTCTCTGAAGACCCAGAAGGAACTATGATAGATTACACTTATCAAGTCGTCATCCATAAACGCTGGCTTCGTATTGTTGCACAACCGTTGATTGGTTGGTTTTCTATGAAATATTGGCAGAAAGCTGTCATAGACGAATTAAGAAAAAGGGTCGAGATAAAATCCTGAGTGCCGTTCGTTTTTTACATGAAGGTGCATTGTTTTAATTCTTCCGCAAAATTCTTGATTTTATTAAACCGACTCGATTGGTTTTTGTGATATAGTAATTAAAAGAATAGTATTATAGAAATATATGAAAAAGGTATTTTTAATACATGGCCTTAATGGGAATCCAAATGGGGGATGGAGACCTTGGCTAATGTCCGAACTGCAAAAACTGGACATATATGCACTTGCATTGTCTATGCCAAATTCGGATAACCCAATACTAAGTGAATGGCTTGAAGAAATGGATAGGTATATTGAAAGATGCAACAAAGATGACGAGGTTTTTTTAGTTGGACATAGCTTAGGCGGTTTAGCTATTTTACGTTATATGGAAAAATGTTTTTGTAAAAATATTAAAGGTGTAATTTTGGTATCTACGCCTTGTAACTTTTATGAGAAAGATGAAACAAAAAATATATTTACATTTTTTAAAGACACGATAAACTGGAATTTATTAAAAAACAAAAACTTGGAGATTGCAGTTATTCAAGGAGATGATGATTCGGTTGTGCCTATGGTTGATGGAGAAGAAATTGCTAGAGAATTAAATGGTAAATTTATAGTTATTCCTAATGGCAAGCATCTTAATGGATCGGCTGGGTTTTTAAAATTACCACAATGCTTAGAGGTATTAATAAATTTTTTAAATATTAATAAAAATATATAAAAAAATATGAAATATCAAAATTATATATTAGCTTTAACAAGTTTTGCAGCTGGGGCTTTGTTTATGTATATTGTTAAGATGTTTTTTTAAGTATTTATTTTCGGGACTAAATAATTTGACATGTTTTGGATATAGGACTATTTTATTACTTAGTAACAAAGAGGTGCTTTGAATGAAAAAAATAAAGCTAACCTTAAGAGGAGGAAAGAAGGTCTGTCCTCATAGGTGGAAGTGTATGAGTAGTTGGAGCGAAAATATGACTGGGCAAACATGGAAATATCGTGCTCGGGTGTGTCGGCAGTGTGGTAGAACGGAAATTCATGGACATCCAGAGGTACTTGCTATTGTTTTAGCGAATACTCCAGGTTGGATATCTAGTTGTGGATAGTCATCATAAATGGCTATTTTTTTATTTTAAAATAGGGACTTACTGTAAGAACTGGAGAATAAAAAAAGACATCTTAATAGATGTCTTTTTTAGCTATAAAAGAGATAAGACTATTCTTGGATTAGAATCGTGGCTACATTTTGAGATTGATCGCAGTCGACTAGAATAGTTTTTGATTTTAGGTAAATATCGGGAAGTACAATGATTTTAAATTCATACGGTTTTATAGTAAAAGTCGTTCCGACTTTAACAGTACGAGTTTTTGGAGATCGATTGTCAATCATAATGCCAGTATTGTCTTTATAAGTTACATTACTTGGATGAGCTTGGCAACTTGTATCAAGCTGGATTCTTCTGTCGGCATACTTTATCAAAGCATTTGCATAAGATATTGATGCGGCAGTAACCTTAGTTCCTTGAGGGCTAGTGTTTTGAATTGACTCTGGTTCGGTTGTTGTTGTTGTTTCGGGCGTTGTCGTATTTTCTGTAACGGAACTATTTGGTGTTATGGTATTTAGTATGGGATTGTTTGTCTGATTATTTTGAAAAACGAGAAATATAATTGTCGCAACGGCGATAATAACTATTGTAATTATTACCCAGTGCCATATATTTAAATTTATTTTTTCCATTATAATTTTTTACGTTTTTAATCTTAAAAATATTTTATTTCATAAATTAATGGACGAGATCAATTTTTGAAGTAAAAGCGTTTACTAACTAGGTCACTATATTAAGTATGTTTTTATTTATAATAAATAGCAATTTGTTTTGTACCATTGCGAGCTTTGGGGACTACACATTTTTGTCATTTTAGTTGAGGTAGGTATCATTAATAATGTAAATAAAAATTTTTTGACTTCTGTTTTTATAAAAAATAGTAATTTTAAAAGTATAATAAAAATTGAAAAGGAGCTGATTGACGTTATAATTTTTTAATGATAGTCTTGTGGTGATTTAGCAATTGCTAGATTGAGGCACATTATGAAATTAAAACGTTTTTTGTTTGCGGGTTGTTTTGACAAAAGAGGTAGAATTCTCTTAGTAATAAAAAAGAAGGAAGAAATTTCAGGAATATATCTTCCTGGAGGAAAAGTTTCAAAGGGTGATTTATCTCCCGGAAATGAAACTTGGAGACGTTCTTTTCTCGCTAAAAGAATAAAAAATCAAACTGGTTATGTTGGAGTTCTAAAGAATGGAAAGCCTATTCCGATTATAGAGAATGTTCAGCCAATTCCGGCAACATATAATGTCAATATTTGTAATCAAGAATATTCGGCTATTATTGTAGGCATTGTGAATGGTAAGACAAAAGAAGGCTTACCAGCTTCAGCTGCTATTTTTTATGGTTTTAAGGATTTTATGCATTGCGTTAAGGCAGGGTTTATATCTCCAATGCAGGAATTACTCATTTTGAGAATTTTTGTTAGCCGAGACAATCCAAATAAGAATAATCGCAAGTTGGCTGCTGTAGAATTAATGAAAAAACATAAATAACACCTTATTTTGAATGGTGTTTTATTTTTTTGCAAATACTTTATTGCTTGAATACTTTTGTAAATTTTTTTGTAGATTTATGGTATAATGATTTTAATATATTAACTTTAAATATATGCAAGGAGTGCTTGACCGTTATTGATATCTTGAATACTATTGGTAGTGGCAAGGGCGTCATAGATGGAGTAACTGCAGTATTATAATTTTAATAAGATAGTTATTGGTTATAATTATTCATGAATATTATTTGATATAATGTGGATTATGTATAAAAAAGATAGTTTTACTTTAATCGAATTACTGGTTGTTATTGCAATTGTCGGCATTCTCGCTGGCATTATTATTGTTTCTATGACTAATGCAACCAATAGTGCTAATGATGCTAGAAGAAAAGCAGATATCAATCAATTGGTTACGAAAATTTTAATTACTAAAACTCAAGATGGAACTCTTCCGGTAGATAGTGATTGTGAATTGGGTAATAATTGTTCTGGTATCCAATCAAGATTGGCAAGTCAAGGTTTTACTGTTTACCCAAAAGATCCAGCGACAGGGGTTGGTTATTCTTATAAAAAAGTATCTGCAGATGATTTTATTCTTTCGGCTACTACTTCCGATACCCTTGCTTATGCTTATTATTCCGCTACATCTCAATATATTAGTGGGAGCTTGGTTTTTGGAGCGTGTGGGGCTGCAAATAATCATTATAGAGAAACAACTCCAACGGGATCGGACTTATGTGCCACTGGTACTGCTGCTAATATAACTGGCTCTGGCCCGTATTCATGGAAATGTAATGGTTCGGGCAATGAAAGTGTTGATTGTGTTTCCGTGGAGGCTACATATACAGTTATTTCTTTTAAAAAGAATGGAACATACACTTCAGTATCGGGAGGAACTGCAACTTATGTTGCGGGTTCGTCTCCTTTTTCTTGGAGTGTTCCAGCGAGTGTTTCAAAAGTTGATTATTTAGTTGTTGGTGGCGGCGGTGGTGGCGGCAAGAATTATGGCGGTGGCGGTGGTGGCGGCGGAGTTGCTTCTGGGGTTGGATTTTCCGTTTCCGGAAATATTTCGGTCTCTATTGGTAATGGCGGACTTGGATCAAACTCACAAGAAAACGGAGGTAGCTCATTATTTTCTACAATAACAGCACTTGGCGGCGGAGGAGGAGGATCACGAAATTCTACTGGTAAAGGTCAGAATGGAGGGTGTGGTGGCGGCGGATACGGAGAATCGACTTATTCTGCAGCAGGGGGAACTGGTAGTCAGGGATATAATGGAGTTGCTGGAGCTATGAATAGTGGCTATCGAGGCGGCGGCGGCGGAGGTGCAGGAGCAACTGCAATTTTAGAAAATGGGGGTAATGGAATTTCTTCATCAATCACGGGAAGTGCTGTTTATTATGGTGGCGGTGGCGGTGGAACAAATAAAACAACCCCTGGTTCGGGTGGATTGGGTGGCGGCGGTGCCGCTTCGGCTGGTACAAGCGTTGGTGTTTCTGGGAGTGATGATTTTGGTGGTGGTGGCGGTGGATCGCTTGCAAATGTAAATGCTGGTAATGGAGGATCTGGTATTGTAATTATAAGATATATAAATAATTACTAATTTAAGATATTTTAGAAAATATGTTTTCTTGAATTTTTAATAGTCGAAAATGCAAAAATTGGAAAGTGATATAATTTAAAAAATGAAATGGTAATCTGGAAGATAAAAAAACAATCTAATGGTACTTGATAATAAATTATTTTATATACTAGTTTTTTTATTAGCGATGAATTTCATCGCTTTTTTGATTATGTTTGTTGATAAATATAAATCTAGCAAACAAGGAAGTGAAAGAATATCCGAGGGGATGTTGTTTTTTATGGCAACGATTTTAGGTGCACTCGGGATTTATATTGGAATGTTTGTTTTTCGACACAAAACTAAAAAGTGGTATTTTTTGATTGGAATACCACTACTGATTATTCAAAATGTGGCATTAATTTATTTGGTTTATTTGTTTTGTGAATTTGGGAGATAATTATTCTGGTTTTGTAAAAACTTATTGATTCGGCGAAAGCCGGTTTTTGTTTTGACATTATTACTAATTGGTGATTATATTAAGCTAGTAATTTAAAATTGAGGTTTAAAAAATGGAGATTGTGATAGCTATTCCAAGGGAAGATCGTAAGTTAGTAGAAATTTTTCTTAGAACGAGTAGAAATGGATTAGCAAAGCTTTTTAGAGGTGGAACATTTTTTGAATTAGCTGAAATTGAGAGTTCTCGCAAACAAATTTTTGATATTCCTAAAATTCTTTTGCCAGAAAAAGAATTGAAACTTTATATCAAATGCTATAATTTGAGATCTGAAAATTATTCCATATTCTCTTTTGGGGTTAATGGGGATAGACTAGCTCCTTTTCATTTGTTTACAGATCCCACTATTGCAGACGCAGTATTTTTTTCGCCAAATGGGAAATATCATATTTCGTTTGCTCGAGATGATACATTCTTGATTTCAAGGTTAACCTTAATGCGAAAAGGGAGGCAACTTTTTTTAAATATCAAAGAAGTTTGGTCTGGGTATCTAAATGAAGCGGTTCCTGAAGATTTGGACATAATAAGGCCAATGATATTATCGGTATTTGCACAACATAAATATAACCTTACGAAAAAAAAGGCATTTATTGAATCTATTCATATTTTTGAAAAAATTGAAAGAAAAGATAAGGATAGAGATAAAATGAGTCCTTAGGCATAAAAATGCCTTTTTATTTTTGTTGATTAAGGCATATTTTTGATAATGGTTATGTGCTAGAATAAAACCAATAATCAAATACAATAATATGAAAAATAAAATAAAAATTTTATCTTTAGCTGCTATTTTGATAATAATAGGATTAATAGTTTTTTCATTTTTGTGGAAAAAAGAAGATACTTACAATAAAAATATTTCTGATCAGGAAAAGTCTTTTAATGAAAGTGGGCGGGCAAAAGCAATAGAAAAAGAAACAGATTTGTGGATGGTCTATGAAGACAAAGACGGAGGTTTTTCTATAAAATACCCAGGCGATGTGGCTTTTGGAGGAAATGATGACACTGTTATAACCTTATCTGTTGAGAGTAGAAAAATAGACACTCTTGCTGATACAATGGGATACAATAAAGAAACTGCTCTAAAAAATATAGAATCTTTGAAGAAAGGTGAATATGGCGAAAACGTTGATTGGCCGTTAGATGAATCTAAAAAAGTAGTAAAGATTGGAGATGTTAACGCTCAGGAATTTGCGGTTCTTTCTAGGTTTGAGGTTTGTAGTGTTGTTTTTGAGAGAAAATTATATTTCTTTAACAATGATCACCAGATAGTGATTACTTTAAAAGGGCCAAAGAATGATATTATAAATAATTCTTCGGACTATTTTAAAATTGATAAAGAAAATTGTGGAACTGAAAAAGTATGGAATTTTGACAAACAGAAAGAATTTTTTAGCAATTTAAAAAATAGTAATGGTTCCGAAGTAGCAGTAAACTGGTTTAAGCTTTTTGACGAAATAAAAGAAACTATTGAGATTGCAAAAAAGCAGTCTAGTCAGCTAAGTTTGCTACTCGGCAGATGGATATCGCTTGATGATGCTAATTCGGAAATAGAATTTAAAGAAGGGAAAAAAATTGATTATTATCAAAAGAAAAAATTATCAGAAGGTACTTTTGTCCAAGAGGGGAAAAGTTTAATTGTAAATGAAGATGGGGATGAATTTAAATATACAATACTTGAATTGTCTGATACTAATTTATCTTTATCCTACTTGGCAAGAGGAAATACGTTAAACTATAAAAGGGTAAGTGGTAATTAGGAATTGTTATTTTTATTAGCTTGTGCTAATTTGTCTGTATAAAAATTAAAAGTGGAAAATGAAAAGTTTGCCGTATAGGGAACAATTAGATAGAGTAAAACGATTGAGAGATGATATTAAGCGGTTTTCAGTTGCTACTGACGATAATTTTGAGGGAGCAATAGATGCTTTTACTTCTTTTTTTATACAGTGTTACCATTTACGAGATTGGTTGATTGATAGCCGTTATGGAAGAATTGATATAGACATTTTTGTTTCTAAAAGTCCAACTCTATCTCTTTGCAGGGATATAGCAAATACACAAAAACATAAAAAAATAGACAAGTATGAGCCTCAAAACCATCTTGTTGAACATAAGTTTTCTGGTATTTCAACTCCAATTACCAAATATTATGATCCCTTTAGAAAAGAAGATAGGTTTGGTATAGATGTTCAAGAGTTTGGAACATTGGTTGATGTTATTGATTTGGCGGAAAATTGTGTCGAAGAATGGGAAAGGTTTTTGTACATATTTTCTATTTAAAAGTATGAGTATGTGATTTATTTGTAAATTAATATAAAAATATGAAAAATTTTGATAAAATAGCCAAAAGGGGAAAAAATAATGGATTAGGGCAGGGAAATTCTCGAAGAAATTTTGAAAATAAATTTGGGGACAAGGAGAGGCCGCAAATGTATGATGCAATATGTAGTGATTGTGGAAAAAAATGCGAAGTTCCTTTTAAACCGTCTAACGATAAATCAGTTTATTGCAGTCGATGTTTTTCAGTTCGTGAAGAATCTGGAAATGATAGATCGAATAGAAAAGTTTACGAGGGAGCAAAGTTTCCAGAAAAAACCATGTTTAATACTATATGTGATAAATGTGGAAAAAGATTTGAAATTTCTTTTAAGCCGACTGGTGATAGGCCCGTTTATTGCAGTGAGTGTTTTGATAAAGGGGGTAGCGTAAGCCGAAATAATGATAAATTGATAAAGGAGCAATTAGAAGTGGTAAATATAAAATTGGATAAAATTTTAAGAATTTTAAGTTCGGCCAATTTGATAACAAATAATGATGTGATTGAAGGGGGAAATGAAGAAAGAGCAGTTGAAAAAAAAGTAAAGATAAGAAAAATTAAAAAAACTATTGATAAAAAATCTATCGGTAAAAAGAAAAAGGCCGTAAAAAAATAAATGACATAATTAATATCTTTCTAAAAGGTATTTTATTAATTTTGAAGATTTATATTATTTTTAACTAAAATATATTTACTAATAATTTTTTAGCTTGTTTTATATGAAACTTAATCAACTGGAAGATTTTCAAGAAAAGATAGAAAATGTAAAATCAGTTTCAATTGGGAAATATCATGATTTAATTTCGAAATTTATTTTTTTCTCTGTTGTCTTTTTTTTCGTTTTAGGGATGATATTTTTAATGGATATCTTTTTTTGTAATCGAGTTGGTATGTTGGCAAAGTCTTATGAGGAAAATTTTTTACTTGGTGACTTTGGCCAATATTTTGTTGATTCTTATATGTTTCTTTTTGATTTATTTTTTTCTCCATTTTGTTTGTACTGGTCAAATTTAATGAAAAATATAGGAAAAGATTTATTTTTAAGAGATCTTAGTTTTGGGGAGAAGCTACTATTAATTACTGATATGCTTTTTATTGTAGTTATTGTTGGTATAATTGTTTTTAGGATTATTTTATTTATGTTGTTTAGTGTGTCTGCATGAAGTAAGAATATTAAAATAAAACTATTATGGTTAAAATGATAAAATATATATTTTTTAGCATTTGTTTGGTTTCTATCTGTATTTTACCGAAAGAGGTTTTTGCTATTACTATTGTCGATGGTTTTTCGAAGCCAGAAGTTTCCGATAATTTTATCGTTGCCATTGATGAAAATGATGAAAAAATTGTTGAAAATCTATACAAGCAAAAGATTATTAAAAATGAGGTACTTTTTAATCTGATTATTGATATTGCTAAATTGCATGGAAAAATTAAGCCTGGTGGGTATAAGGTTAATGCAAGCATGAATGAGATTCAAATTATAAGGACTTTGATTAATGAGCCGTATATGAAGTGGGTGGTAATCCCAGAAGGTTTGAGAAAAGAGGAAATAGCTGAATTAATATCTAAGGAGTTGGGGTGGAGGGAAAAACAAAAGAGCGAATGGATTTATAAGACTACGGCGGATAATGGCGATTATATTGAAGGTGTTTATTTCCCCGATACTTATCTTTTGCCGATTAATGAAACCGGAAAGCAGATATCGCAAAGAATGATAAATAGATTTAATGAAAAATTTTCTGATTATTCACAAAAATTTATTAATAAAAATATAAAATGGACAACAGCTCTAAAGGTTGCCTCAATAGTTCAGAGGGAGGCTGCTTCGAAGGATGATATGGCCATAATTGCTGGAGTTATTTGGAACCGATTGGAGCGTTCTATGAAGCTTGAAATTGATGCAACAATTCAATATATAAGAGATTCTAAACAACACTCAAATACTGAATTATGCAGAGTAAAAGATTCTATTTTTTGGAAGAATGATTTATGTTTTCAATCAAGTGTTTTTAATAATCCATTTCTTTATATAAGTAGTGGAGAGTGGTGGGGCCCGATTGTATCCGCAGATAAAAAATTGGATTCGTCTTATAATTCCTATCTTTATTCTGGGCTTCCTCTCCATCCAATATCTAATCCTGGAGTTGATGCCATTGAAGCAACTTTAAACCCCATTGAGACAGATTGCCTATTTTATCTTCATGATAGTAAAAAAAAGATATATTGTGCTAATACATATGAAGAACATTTGGAGAATATTAGTAATTATTTAAAATAAATTAGTAATAAGTGCTATAATAGAAAAAAGGTCGATTAGTTTTTTAAATTTTAAAAAAAATGGAAATCGTATCCGAAGCATTACATCAAATAGCTAAAAGTTTTATTTATAATGGGGTTATTGCTATATTATTTGGTGTTTTAATATTTATTTATCCCAATCTTTTAGGAATGTTAGTTGGAATATTTTTAGTAGTAGTAGGAATTGTGGGAATCTTTGTGGCACTAAAAATATTTAGATATTCAAAGATGAAGATATAGCCTAAGAAATAGATTAGCTAGTGCTAGTCTATTTTTTTATGATATAATGTCTTTATATTCAAATTAAATAATTATATTATGAAAAAAGTAGCGGTAATGGTTTGTAATTTTGCCTCAATAACAGAATCGATAATTGATCAGTATGGAATTACTGCAATCGTTTCTAATCTTCAGTGGCCAGAAATGGATTCTTTAGTAGGAGATAATGTTTTTCAAAAAATGAGAGACGCTCTTAGCAAAGGAATAAATTCTGTCCCCAAAACTTCTCAACCATCAATGGGGGTATTTAAAAAATATTTTGAGGAAGCCTTGCGAGAAAATGATGAGATTATTTGCATAACTATAAGTTCGAAAATATCTGGAACTTATAATTCTGCTTTGCAAACAAAAAAATTGTTTAGTGAAGAAATGCAGAAAAAAATACATATAATAGATTCTAATAATATTGATGTTGCTGAAAGTCTTTTAGCAATAAAAGCTGTTGAAATATCTAAAACCTTGGATGATATAGGAAAAATAATCGAGGCTGTTAAGTCATATATTCCGAGAGTATATTTTTATGGAATGACTGAAAATCCTGACCAGATGGAGGCGGGTGGAAGAATAAATCATGTTTTGGCGGTGATTCTTTCTCAAATGCAAAAACTTGGAATGAGACCAATTTTAAGTATGGATGATGGTGTAGTTAAGCCAGCAAATCTCAAGATGAATGCCAAAGATACTGCAGAAGCTTTATTTAGGCAATTTGAAGATGTAAATAAAAAAGGGTTGACTAGTGGTAGTAGGTATAGGGTTGCAATTAGTCATGCGGATAATATTATTGAGGCAGAAAAATTAAAAAAAATATTTGAAGAAAAGTATCCATCTCAAGTAAAAATAGATTTTATAAGTATGACTGGTATCTTTATTGGTGCTCATGTTGGTCCTGGAACTTTAATGTGCTCCACCTTGGAGGAAATTAATGACTAAATAAGGTTGTTTAAAAATAAAGATAATGGTATTATTTTTATATAATAATAAATATTACGAATATGGCAAAAGGAAATAATTCTGAAAAAAAGAAAGTTAAAAAACCAAAGCAGGATAAGAAAAAATAGTCAAAAGACTATTTTTTTCTTTATTTTTATGTTAATACTGTTTTATGAAAGTAGAATCAGCGAAATTTATAAAAGGAGTAACGGGTACGGATAGTATCTTTGAGGACGGGATCCCCCAGTTCGCTTTTATTGGTCGTTCAAATGTTGGAAAATCGAGTGTTATTAATTCTTTAGTTGGACAAGGAGGACTTGCGAGGACTAGTTCTTTTCCAGGATTTACTAGACAAATTAATTTGTTTTTAATTAATCATTCCTTTTATTTAGTTGATTTGCCTGGATATGGATATGCTAAGCTTCCTTTTGTTATGAGGGATAAGATCAAGGGAATGGTCAATTGGTATTTTTTTAATTCTAAAATTGAACAGAAAAAGATTTTGCTAATTATTGATGCATACGTTGGATTAACAAAGGATGATTTATTAATATTGCGTAGCTTAGAGGAGCATGGGAAAAATGTTGTTATTGTTGCAAACAAAGTAGACAAAATCAGAAAAACAGAATACGAGGAAAAAATGAATAAAATAATTGATATAGCTTGGCCACATAAAATTATTCCTTATTCAGCGGAAAAAAATTTGGGCAGGGATGATTTGTTTCAAGAATTTTTATCATAAAAACCGGCAAGAGCCGGTTTTTTTTGTGATGAACTTATTTTTTAAGATAGATTGTTTGAGTTGGGAATGGTATTTCAATTCCTTCTTTATTAAGAATGTTGTATAGTTTTTCAATTAATTCCGCTTTTTTGTCGGTAGCGGTAGTGTGGTCAGCTGCCCAAAATCTTATTTCGCAATTAATTGCTGAGTCTCCAAGCTCTGAAATAATTAAACTTTCGGTTTTATCTTTTTCTATACTTTCGGTTGATTCAAGTAATTTTTCAACAATATTTCTTAATTTATTAATATTGGTACCATAGGCTACTCCAAAATTTATTAACATCCTAATATTTGATGTTGGTTTGGCAAAGTTTTTAATTTTCATGTCCGCTAATTTGCCATTTGGAATAGTAACTAACTCATTGTTAATTGTTTTTATCTTTGTGCTTCTTATTGATATGTCTTCGATTGTTCCTATCTCTCCGTCATCCAATTGTATTTTTTCATTAACTTTAAATGTTCCATCTAATATTAATGCTATTCCTCCAAAAATATTTTTTAAAGAATCTTGAATTGCAAATCCTACTATTACACCTGCAATGCCTAAACTAGCAAGAAAAGGTGAAACATCGATATTCCATTCATATAATATCCATATTATTCCCCCGATATAAAATAAGACGTTTGCAATGCTATTGAAAATTGGAAGAAGTGATTGTGCTAAATGCGATTTGTTTTTTTTATCAATATGAAGCGTCCAAGCCTCAATTACTACATCAGCCATTGTGGTGGCGACATAAATTATCATTACAATAATAATGCTGTTGATTGTGCTTAGAATCCATCCCGAAAAATCTAATTGACTTACTGCAAATCTAATACCTATCAAAACTGACATTTTAATTAAAGTCGGTTTTATTTTAGGCAAAATCATTTCTTCTATTCTATTTTTACTTTTTTGAATCCACTTTCTTAAATATTTTTCGAAAATAAAAGCGATTACTCTTGCAATTAGAAAAAATGATAGAACTATTATTATTGCATTTATGTATGAACTTTGAGTTGGCATTGTTTCTTCTTATAATTGATAACTGTTGTAATTTTATCACATAATTTGCCTTTGAACAATTTTGAAATTAATAAAAGTGCTCTTCTTAAGAGCACTTTCGTAATTGCTTAATTATTTTTGTTTTGACTCAGCTGGGGCTTTTGTTACACTATCAATAGTGCTCGCTGCTATGTTTCCCGAACTATCTTTTGTTCCCTCAATCATCACTCTTTGACCTGTGACTAGATCACTAAGTGATATGGTCGTGTCTCGATCTTTGGTATATTTCGTGTCTGATGAAACAGTA